>Ga0307509_10000833_pt1 | contig 52887 bp, 32 predicted proteins | sample 10_EM_MG_FD_202245 | JGI IMG/M metagenome (GOLD analysis project Ga0307509, IMG submission 202245) | Populus trichocarpa ectomycorrhiza microbial communities from riparian zone in the Pacific Northwest, United States - 10_EM | ecosystem: Host-associated > Plants > Roots > Unclassified | place... | reverse complement strand
CAGAAAAACAAGGGATTTACTTTGACCAAATCAAAACAGAAATGAAAGAAAAGAAAATAGACAATACTTGATTGAATAACAATTAGACAAACTGAAACACTAGAGTTAAAATGTCAATTGTCTAACAGCATATGACCTCGTTTTTTCCTGGTGTAAATGCCAACCATAGAGCTATCACAATGAATACAGACCCTTCTGCTTACAAAGACATTGTATCATGCAATGCTCTGCCCCTCATCTTTTGCTTCATAGAGAGGGCAAAACCTTGAAAATATCAAGATATCATACAAATAATTGAATCGTGATTTGACAACAAAGTTGGATCATCAAAGTTTCCACTTTCCACGTTTTTCATTGCTATGAAACCTTTGGAAGTTTGTTTAAAGAACATGGTTAATTGACACCTTTGAGGTCAAATTAAAAAGTGAAGCTCACTTATTTTTAGGGGTTAAAACTTCCCTGATATTTGTCAATGAAGAAACCAATGTCCATAGCTTCCCCTGATCTCCTCTCCTTCTTTGTTTTCTTCTTCACATAAAAAAATGACAATGAGCTCGTAACTTTTATTGATGTCGTCTTTTGCTCTGTTTTTTTCTTCAAACAAAAAAAAGAAATGACAATGAAAGAAACAAAAAGAGCACAAAAAAACATGGCTAAAACTTTGCCATCCCTCAAGGAATCAAAATGAAAAGGAGTCAAAATGAAAGGGCCAAACTTGTGAAGTCCACAGTAGCATGTGAGTAGGTAGGTATACAGTACCGCCCACAATAAATTGGGACACCATTTCGTGTTTTTGTTAATGATAATTAATTGGCGTGGACTACTCATGCAGGTTTAGAAGATGTTTTGAAGTCTAATTGGGATAAGAGTACCTTTCTTCCTCATATGCTTCAGCCTTGGCAGAAAAAGTCTTACGTCTGTGGAATCACCAGGTTTTTGATAATTTCTTTCAAAGGAAGAGAAGGTTCTAGCTCGTATTGGGGGGATTCAAAACGCACTGATGACAAATTAGAATAGATATTTATTGCGATTTTAGGAGAAGCTTCAAGAGGAATAAAGAGAATCTTGAGGCAGGAGGAATTGCGTTGGTATCAGAAGTCTCGGATCAACTGGATTTCTTTTGGTAAACTAAAAAAAATCATGCTTCCACGGTGATCAGAAGGTGGCGAAATAAAATTGAAGCACTTCTGGATGATCAAGGTTCTTGGATATGGGATCCAACTAATTTGCGTTCTCTGGTGGTTTCCTTCTTCACTGATCTATTTGCAGAAGAGAATTTCAATGAGAGCATGCAGCTTTGTCCAGGGCAGACACATTACAGATAATATTATGGTGTCTCAGGGCTTTCATTGAGAATGAGCTGCATGACGCAGATTTCCACACTGAGGTAATTGAGCTTGTTGGTGTTCTGAATATTATACATACAATAAAAATAATAAAATAAAATTATTCATTCGTCTAACAATGAGCTCCAATGTATAATATTTTATATAAAAGATAATTAAGTATTTCAAATTTAAGTATCACTTACATAATCGTTATGTGAGTCTTTTCATAAATATATATAGTATTTCCGTGTGAAATTATCATGCAGGTCAGTTCAATATATATGTCTTGAGAGCACCTACATGTTTGTTCTAGATATTTTTTATACCTCATCTTATAAAAACTGTTGTTTCCTTTCATAAAAGAAAAAACATAATAAGTATTAGTCTCTATGACTCTAATAAATATCAAGTATTTAAGAGAGCATTGACCATGAACATTTTAGAAACAATGCTTTAATACAATAGTAATCTTATAATTATAACAGTTTTATAATTTTTTTTACAAAATATTTTTGTCTCAAGAATTTTATCATTATTCTAAATTTATAAATTAAATATTAAATTAATTAATCTAATATTATATAAATAATAAAAATAAATTAAGTTTTTATTAATAATAAATATATATTTACATGAATATAATAATATCACGTTAAACCAATAGTGATTCTTGCATTAAAACTGCTACAATTAAAGTTCCTTTTAATGGTAGTACTACGAGTTTCATCCTTCTAGGGGCTCCAGCAGGGGATCCTGTGTCTTCATATATTTTTGTTTTATGCCTGAAAAGGCTTTCTCGGCTCATCAATTGCGCGGTTGACACCAAGAAATGGTTGCCTTTTAGAATGAGACGTTCTTGTCCAAAAATTTCTCATCCTTGTTTTGCAGATGAAATGTTGTTTTTTGTGAAGGCTACGCTTTAGCAAATTCGGCTCATCCAGCTTTTCATGGTCTTTTGTGTGCCTCATCTGCTCAGCGGGTTAATTCTGCCAAAACCAAGGTTTTTTCTTTCTTTCAAAATATTTCTAATCATAGTGCTAATGAGATGTTGAGGGTTTGTGGCTATACCTGTACTCGGGACCTTGGCAGATAGTTTGGCGTTCCTATCATTCATAAAAGGTATGTAAGAATACCTACAAGCATATTATCGAGAAAGTTCGGCAGAGATTGTCTGGGTGGAAGGCAGATGAACTATACCTAGCTGAGAGAATTACGCCGTGTCAATCAGTCCTCACTTCTTTGCCAACGTACACAATGCGAACAGTTTCTCTTCCCAAAGGAATTTGTGAGACTATTGAAAAGCTCTGTCGAGGCTTTCTGTTCATGAGATTTTGCAGGCTAGAGTTCCAGCTTCTGTTACTGTCCAGAAGGTTGGGAGATAGATTTTTTGGCGCCGTCGAGATGGTTCGGTTAATACTGATGGGTCTTGCAAGAGTAATCCTGGAATAGCTGCTGCTGGTGGGCCTCATTCGTGACAACGGTGGACGATGATTCATGGGCTTTGTGCCCATTTGGGTATCCGCTTCCAATTTTAATCTCCTTGAACCCAAATTCCATGCTAACATTAGGCCATCCATGATAAGCTGCCCAAGCCCTCTTCACGTAATGATGAACAAATACCAAAATGGGCTCAAAGCCCATTCATCCATCGTCCTCTGCTGTCACGAATGAGGCCCACCACGAGCAGCTATTCCAGGATTACTCTTGCAAGACCCATCAGTATTAACCGAAACCATACCTCTTTAATAGGGCGCCAAAAAAATCTATCTCCCAACCTTCTGGACAGTAACAGAAGCTGGAACTCTAACGCGATCAACTAAATAATTTAACCTAAATAAACTCTTAACTCCAACATTAATTTACAATCAACATCAACTCAAAATCAATAATTATTTTATAAAATAACATAATTATCAACTCAAATTCTTAATTTAATTTAAAAATCTCTAACTCTAAACCCTAACATTTTTTAAATTAAATTAACACATATTAATATAAATTACATCAAATCAATAAATGTTGAATATACCTCTAAGTGAATTATAGGTTTTCTTCTTAATTTGCTAGCTGTAATTTTAGGTTACATCCCCTTCTAAAAAAACAATTAATTTTTAAATCAATAGTTTAAATTCAAATATTATGGTTTGTTATGATTTTAATAATTTGAGATAATTTCAATTCGGTAAATGTATTAGTCTGCAGCTCATATGAACATATTGAGCTGACAGAAGGCAACAGACCAGTTATATATAAATCCTGTCTGTTTTTATGATTTAAAAACGTTTTTTTTTTAAAAAAAATTCAAATTAATATTTTTTAAATATTTTTAAATTATTTTAATGCACTAATATTAAAAATAATTTTTAAAAAATAAAAAAATATATATTATTTTAATACATTTTAAAATTAAAAACATTTAAAAAAATAATCAGAACATGACTCTCCATCTAATCACACTCTTGTAGTATAAGGAATCGGCACCTTAATTTGGGCTGTATGAAAGGCACCAATATTGCAAGGAAAACGGGCTCGTGAGTCTTGTACGACGCGCCTCACTCGAGTCGTGCAGGGAATGGAGGGTGTAGGAGTTGGTGTATTTTCTAGGGATTCCCGCCCTAACGTCATGGCAATCTAGCATCAAGATTCCATTAGGGCACTAACAGTCAAACATGGGTGACGTTGTGGGTCCCGGTTTCTGGCATGAAAGTGACTTGAAGGAGCTTGGAATCACAGCAGCTTTTTAGTCAGTCTCTTTCCTACTCGAAATTTCAAAGAAAAATGGAAAGGGACTCATGTCCTCTCCGGCCCACTTGTTTAACAACTTATCAATCGGCTACCATCTTTGTTTTTTAAATATATTATTATTATTTTAAATTAATTTATTTTTAGTATTTTTAAGTTATTTTGATATACTATTTTAAAAATAATTTTAAAAAAATAAAATAAAAATAATTTTAATATACTTCTAAATAAAAAATATTTTAAAAAATATCCTCTTTTCATAGAAAAGATTGATTGATCGTTTACCAAAACCTGTTATTAATCAATTTTCTATTTGCTTAATCATCAACGTCTATCGAGAACATATTTGCCATAATATATGCTTTTAGTTCAAGCATCACTGTCAATGGAAAAAATCTACTTCGATAGGTTAGGGTTGTTCTTTCACTAGAAGAGAATGCTAGTCAGCTGATCAGAAATTAGAGGCGACAGACATTAATGTATGAATTTGTATACGCGGTGCAGATTATATTCTTAAAAATTTTGAATTTATTTTTATTTAAAATAAAATAAAAATTATATTTTGAGATCGTTTTAATGTGTAGATATCAAAAATAATTTTAAAAAAATAAAAAATTTTATTTTGATGTATTTCTAAACAAAACATATTTTAAACCGCCACCACCACCACCGTTCTAAAATATTTTATTTGATTATAGAAAGGATTTTATATATATATATATATATTTGAAACGAGTGAGTTTTTTTTTTAATGTTCAAAACTACATTGTTTATCCTCTTAGATGCTATTTTGGATAGACTATATAAAATTTTATATTTTTTCAATTTTATTCTAGAATATTTTTTTTAACAATTTAGTTCTAATTAAATACCAATTGATTTTGATTTATTATAAAAAGATGAGATTAAAAGAAAATGAATAGAAATGAAAAAAGCACCAAACATGGGTGGCATGCCACAATTTTCATAAAAGATGTACTTTGGTCTTTGAACTTTAAAAATCATGCAAATTATATAATTGCAGCACCTCAATATTTTTTCTAATTCAATTTTGGTACAAAAAATCATTTTTGTTATTTTTTAGTCCATGTTTGAGAAGAGAGAGAGAGAGATTCCCAAATTTCAGCAATAGAGAGAGAAAAGTGTTGTTAACACCGATTTAGGCCACCAAAATTACTTATATTTGTTCCAAATGGTTCAATTTGATAAGTGAAGTTCATATTAGGTGTTTTTGTGCTTTTAAAGTTCTTGAAAAAACATGTCCGAGCTCGAGTTGATTTTTGAACTCAGGTTGATTTTGGTTTTTTGATGCTACAAGTAAGTTTATCACAGTTCCTACAATGTTTTTTATAAAATAAACAGGTTGAAAAACATGTTTTTTTAAATAATAAAAAAAAAGCTTAAGCCTTGATTTTTCAGCCATCACAATGGCTGAAATCTAGGCAAATCAAATGACATCATTTTTTTAAAAAAATTAAAGGCCCGGCCGGCTGGCCTTTGCTCTTTTTTTTTCTATTTTTTAAAATTAATTATTCTTTTTTATGGTTTTTTCTCTAAAGATTTTTCAATTTATATTTAAATTAGTACTCTTCTCTTTTTATTTTGTTTGGAGAGTCCTTTTTAAACGAAAATTATTTTCTTAATTATACATTTAAATTTGAAGAGTTTTTCTAATTCATCTATATTCTTTTTAACATTTTATATTTATGAACTTTATTTTTTAAAATAAAAAAAATTATTTCAAGATAATATTTCTAATATGTACAATCCTACATGGATTTTTTTCTTCTTTTATTTTATTCGATCAATTTAATTTGTGTCTTTATTTCTATTATTGTTTGCTTAAAGAAAAAAAACTTATTTTAATAAATAAATTTAGCAAATACAACCAGGTAAATATCTTGATCTACACATATCTCTCGATTTTCAAGTTTTATTTTTAGATATCGTTAATGATTTTTTATTTATTTATTCGGACACATAATTCTTGATTTATTTAATTATTTGTATGCATAAATTTTTTTATTTAAACTTAGATTTTTTTTAAATTATTTTTTTATAAAAAAATAAAAATATATAACTCGTGTCGAAACACGGGCCGCATAACTAGTGTGTATTTTGTTGCTTAGACCTCGTTTATTTTTTCGTTTTAAAGTGTTTTTGAAAAAAACTAATTTTTTTTTTGTTTCAAATTAATATTTTTTGGTATTTTTAGATCATTTTATGTGCTGATGTTAAAAATAATTTTAAAAAATAAAAATAATTTTATTTTAATATATTTCTAAATAAAAATATATAAAAAATCAATCACTATCCATTATGCAACCACCCAAAACAATGAGAGATAAGTTCTAGTTAAATAACGAGAGGACGGATACGTAATAATTAAGCTATGGCTTTTGAGAATCTTGGTTACTGGCAAGCTCCTTTCAAGAATGCGGGTTAGTCTACAAATTTTGTGGCAAAGCTATACGTCTTCTGGGCCCTGGGGATTGGTACCCCTAGATGAGCTCTTGGCACAATCTTGGCACTGAGTATAGAGTAATAATTAGCTAATCTAAGGGTCAGGATCTACTTTTTACTAACCAGAGGGTTTGATAAGTGATCATTCGGAACCCCCAATAATTAGCACAGAAATTAAAAAAAAATGGTGAATTAATATAAAAATAAAAAGTTTCGATAATATAGTATATTTTTAAATATTATATTCAGAGATACAATATATCATTGATATTGTGTTTCTAAATTATAATAAATCATTAATGTCATGGTTATCAACGGTGAAATCAATTAAATTGATATTTTTTCTTCTCTTCTTTATATATAACATGTACTTTCAAATAAGCAAACTAGAAATTTAAGAATATAGTTTAACTGGTCAGATTTTAAATTTGTTGTCTAGAGATTATCAGTTTGAATCTCACAAACCTCGAGACCATTAAGGACTTACATGTTCGTTTAACTTTAAGGACTGTGAGATTAGTTAAGGTACGCGCAAGTTGGCTCGAACATCTTGTGCTTGTGAATCAGATGAGAGAAAGAGACAGTGAATTATTGGTTTGTTATAATTATGTGAATCACGTTTTCCTGGCTTGTACATATGGCTGCCCTCCAAATTTTATCATCACAACCTTCTACAGCTTCTCTCTTCAATCACCTACCTACAACCGACTTATTTTGTTTTTTCAAGGTATACACTCGATGATGAAGACTCAGTTACTTTGAAATTATTTTTCCTGACATGTCGTCATGTTTAATTATTGCTTTTTTTTAACCATAACAATTATTTTATACGAGATTTAATAATAAAATAAAAATGTGTTATTTTCTCAAAAAAAAATTAAATAATGTTATTTTATTAAAAAATTTAAATTATTGTACTAATTTAAAAAAAATAATCCAATTCACTATGTGCTTTTACTTTTATTTTCTGGATCTTTTATGCAACATGTAACTTAAGTTTTCAGCCACAAAAGTTGCTTATAAATAATCAAAATCTTTAATACCCTACAGATAGGATAATTTGGTTGATTGAAATTGGGTGTTTTTGAAAGGGTAGTGACTTTTATTTTTATGTATATTTTAAAAATATATTTTATTTTAAAAAAATATTACATCAATATTTTTCTAGTATTTTTTGATGATTTTAAAATGTTGATATATATATATCAACAGGAATGTTGATAAATATATAAAAAAATACTTTTAAAAATTACCACACCTCGTAACTAAATAAGAGGAGAGGACTTCAATTTTCAGAGCATACAGCAACGACAGAAATCATGTCTAGATAAAAAGTTTCCCAGCTGACCCGCTAGTCACTCTCGTAATAAAAAACGATAGTAAATGCAAGAGAGAGCGAATGACACAAGAATGGTTGATGCCAGATCTTCTGCACCCAATTATTGTGTGGGGGCATGCAGTATGCAACAGCTAAATCAAGAGTTTACTTATTAGCGATTTAAATTGCTTTGGCTGATTTCTGACAGATGAAGACCTGGCAACTTCAATAGCATTGGTTGCTGTGATATGGTTATTCACACCAAATCCAGTGGAAGAGAACATAAAGTGAAGTCCTAAAAAACAACGAGAATTTGCGAAGGCAGACTTGAACCTTTTTAAAACTACACCAACTTTAGTGCTCAGGAAAATAGCAATGAAGAGTGGGGGCTTGATCAACTGAAAAGAAATTACAAGATTCCTCAGTGCTAAACAAGCTCTGCTCTTCCGGTTTCATAAGATGGGGTTGATATACTTGATATATATTCCCCAAAATAACTCTTGAATCAGACAGCTGAAACAAGTTCATCAGTTCATGCGAAGAGGAAATATTGCTGTGGTCTTTGGTGATCGCACTTGAATTGTTTTTTTCACTGAAATCACGGTTCTTACTGTGCACTGAGGCGTTGTTGTCTGACTCTGAAACGCGGTGCTCTTCTTTAACAGAGTGACTGCTATCAACGTTTTCTTCACTCAACTTTGCTTTCAATTCTTTTACCTGAATTTCAAGCAACAAAGAACGTAACTAATAACTAAATTATCCAGCGAATAAAAACCAACCAACTCAGCCTATTAGCAAATCTAGAGGCAATACCTTTTGTGCCAAGACTTCATTCTTCTGTTCAAGATTACAGTAATCAAGTTTTAAAGCTTCATAATTGGCCTTAAGAGTGCCATAATCTCTCTCCAATTGCTTGGTCTTCCAACGGGCACGACGGTTTTGGAACCAAATAGCTACTTGTCGTGGCTGCAGGCCTAATTCTCCAGCTAATTTCAGCTTTCTCTCTGGCTCAAGCTTGTTTTCTACCTCAAAATTCTTCTCCAGGGCCTTAACTTGATGCAAGTTCAACCTTCGTTTCTTCTCACCTACATGGCTGGCTGCTTCAGAGTAGTCTTCTTCTTCAAGACTATCCAGCATTGATTGAAAATCTCTACTGTAGCCTTGATTGGTCTTTTGAGTCCTCTCTTCTGAATTAGCGAGGTCACTAATAGCAGATGTTAGTGATATTAACAGGACAGAGAAAAAAAAACTCAAAAGTTGTACAGAACCAAGGCATCATTTGGTAGCCCATAGAGCGAAAACCATTAAAAACAAACTTGAACATGTGGGCAAGCGTGAATAAAACAGGTAAATTGACTTAACGTGGAGTTTTGTTTACCTTTTGAAGAAGAAATGGAGATGAAAGCAGCCAGGGGATCTGAGGAATTGAACCGCTTCATAGCTGAAAGCAAGAAAGAGATAGAGCAGGTAATTAGCTTACGGTGAAGGGGCGCCCCTCCTCGAATCTCTCTAGTTTTGCTCAATCTCCAAGCTCTCAATTAAAGGGATAAGATGCAAAGGAGAACTCTGTAGCCTAACCGAAGAAAATAGAAGCTTTTGATCAAGTAGACAGAACTGTGGAAAGAAGAATAGCAATCAAAAGCATATCTCTAGCTAATCATTGTCTAATCATGTTAAAGAAAAGGAGATGCAACTCCAAGAGGCAGTGAACCTGCTTCACCTCTCACACTTGTTATATACAGTTTATCTGTGACATGTGAATGTGATTTGAAATTGACTCGAAATCATGTTTTTTTTTTTCTAATCTTTATTTGTGTTTTTCTAGTGCTGTCACATCCCTGTAATTGCTGCAAATTATACGATAAAGTAGTAGTATTATTTATGTAATCATATAAATAAATTTGCAGCTAATATGGCCTCTAAAATAGGTTTAGTCGTCTTTACCACGTCTGTCCCCTTGACTTCACTTCTTAATCAACACATCATTACGCAAAAATCTCCAAGCCATGTGCCAATAATTTTGTTTTCGGTGTTTTTCAGTAATTATTATGAGAAAAAGAAAGATGAACACTTAAAAAGTAAACACGGCAGATCTCTCACTGTCAAAAAAAAATAAAAAAAATAGAACTACTAGCAACAATCTAATCTGTTGCAAATAAAACTAAGATCCATTGCTAAAAAAAATTAACAATGAAATCACCAATAAAAAACATCATATACAAATTTACGGTTGCTGGTTATATGAATTTTGTACTTTTTTTTTTATTAATTTATTAATTATTCATGGATATTTTGAAAGCATTAGAACATGTATAAACAACATGCATTAATATTTAAAACTACTTTAAAATTTAAAATTTAAAATCCAAAATACAATTTAAAATTAAGTTAAACTTATATTAGTGCAAATAAATCACGATACAATAAAAAAAATATAATCATGATGCTTGTAATGGAAACAAACTAGGATATTATGGATCGACGTAAGGTGGAATTTGATATAGTGGTCAAGACCTATGTTGATATACTGGTGGAGACGTGTGAGTGTTATTATTTGTGGAGCCATACGTGGCGGTATCGGTGAGGCAACATGTGGTGGATTCAATGGAGCCATGGGTGCGACATACCCTAGCCCATATTTGATGTCCCACCATGGTATCTAAAGTTGTTTCTAAGATATTATTTTATGGAAGTCATCTCCCGTTTTAGCTTTGAAATATGATCGTCTATTTTTTTCTTTTTTTATCTCCTTTTATAATGCCTGATAATATGAAATAGGATATGATGACTTCACCAAGTAGGAATGTGATAAAGAACTTGTACTAACTATAGACTTTGACATACTGGATGCACCATATACCTTACCCTTTTATAATTCCTCTAAAGTCGCACACCAAGTTGCTCCATCAAATGAAGGATGATTTTTCTAATGAGTTCTATACTTTGAAATCATTTTATTTCTATAAATTTCTTATAAAAAATTACATGGGATAATAAATTCATTTAATGTTAAATATTATTTAAATTATATAAAAAAAATAAAAGTACCATTAGTTCTACTTTTTTTATACTTGTTGTCTATGAAGGTACCAGATTGCTTGACACTCTAATGCAACGTTAAAAACATATTACTCCATGAAAGTTCTTTACCACTCATTTTTTATTGCTATCAACATTAACAAAAAATAGAAAAGATAATTATAAAAATTTTAAATTCATTATCTTAAACAAAACAAAACAAAACAAAAAAATCATTACCATGCTAGCTCAATGCGATGCAAATGACATTGTACTTCTAGAATGGGTGTTTATTTTGTTATTCGTTTCAGTTAACTGATTTCTCTTTATAGATTTTGATTTCTTTTGGAATTCAAGGATGGATCAAATATCTTAGAACATTTGATTCTAGTAATTATTGTATATCCAAGTAGGATCTTTATCAAAATATATAGTCCATAATTACATTTCTAGTGTTTTTATATGACATGAATTTCTTGTGAGCTCGTGTCAATTATCGATTCAAGACAATCATAGCCTTATCTTCCCAAATATCATGAACAATTGATTCATGTTTATGGGGAAATGTATGTTTTTTCTACAAGATAAAATGTAATAAGTAAAATCAAATAAGTTATAATTTTCATGTAATATTACACTTTTAAATAATTACAACTTCCATGCAAAGACAAAATCATATAAATTCTTGGAGAAAAAAAAAGAGAAGGGGATATGGGTACATGGTGCACAATTCAATTTCTTCAAAATATTATTGTAAATGTTAAAGTTTATGCCAAAATATGTTGAAAATAGAAACAATATGACTTGAATATTTTATTCATGCATGTTCAATCAAGCCTAGCTCTATAAAGCATAAACGTGAGATCATCGATGACTCAAACTAACTTTTGAGCAATTTTAATTATAAACACTAGATTTGATGATCTTGATGGAACTTCAGCGCGCTATTACAATCAAATCTAGCAATAGTCATGAGCAACGTCAAACTAGAGGTTCAATTCTTTCTCGAGATGGTGAAGAGAATGGAATTTCTTGATCATACTGTAATAATAATATTCTTATTCTTACACCGGGTAGCTGCTAGAAGCTTTAGTTGAAACCAAACCAAACATTTCCCTATGGTACATAAATCACCTGTATGTTCATAACTAGTTTTTCTTCTTTTTTTTTTTTTTTTAGTTTAACGTGGGTGTCCGGGCCAGCTTGCGCACACCTCGACTAATCCCACGGGCCCTGAAGTTAACGACCATATAAGCCTCCAGTGACCATCATATGAGCAACCACATGGCTCGAACCTGAGATTACAGAGGAAGCAAACCTCTTGATCCCAAACTTTTACCATTGTGCCACCACCTAGGTGGTTTCTTCTCTCCTTTTATTCTTCCTATGTCTGTTCATAATCTATAATTGGTTCTGGCCTATGATAACGGTGAAATGATCATTATTTGATCACAGAAACATGTCCTGTTATCCTGTGGCCGAGCAATCCTACTCTACTGGAGGTGATATCACAGCAGCATATATAACAGGAATCACTTGGCATGCTGCAGTGGAAGAGCAATAGTGCCACACTGCAGGAATGGAAACCTTTAAGCGTGAATGAATTAAAAAGTGCTAATGTCCCTATCATTTAGCATCATCATAGGTACATTGACATTGTTGATACAGGTTTGTTTAACTTTGATGGCAAAAATGCACGCATTCTTCTGCAGTAGTTTCAAATCTAGAAACTTGTAGGCTTGTAGCCCAATTTCTAGTCCAGTTTTGTCACCTTCTCCAGCCAGCCCGATACCCAATCACAACACTCAGTGGAATCTTTAACAAACCCAGCATCACAATATAACTCCCAGCACTCCAGCCCAACTTCCCCAGCCCATGTAATATCTACCAGTTCCAGCCTATTATCCAACCAATCCACTCCAATTCTCCACCGGGGGAATTTCCTCTCTTGTAGCTAACACCGAAGGTTTACAATTGTTTGTTGATTTTTTCTAAGTACGATATTGCTTCTGGTAAACCTTTACAACCACCACAAAATCTAGACAAGACACACCCCATGGTTTTGATCAGACCTCGACCTAACAAACCACATTTAAATCCACAGCCATGGTTGCCATGCCAAGCACAACGAAACCTATAGAGCTCGCTCTTATGCAGAAGCCAATAAGTCTCCTTAGTGGCGAGCAGCCATGTATGAAGAGATTGGAGCGTTACAACGCAACGATACCAAGTCCTTGGTTCTGAGAACACCCGAGTTGCATGTTATCGAGTGTAAGTGGGTTTATAAAGTTAAAACCAAAGTTGATGAAAGTCTAGAGAGATATAGAGCAAAGTTGGTAGCAAAGAGGTCTCATCAACGAGAAGGGGTCGATTATGAGAAAACGTTTAGTCCAGTCGTTAAGCTAGCAACAATTTGGATTGTCCTATCCATTACACTATGACTAATGATTGGTCAATCAAGCAGTTAGATTAGATGTCCATAACGATTTCCTCAATAGGTCTTTAACTGAAACTGTTTTCACGGAGCAATCCCAAGAGTTCAGAGATGTGGAGAATCCAGGTTTTGTCGGAAAACTTCAGAAGTCCTTGTATGGTTTAAAACAATCTTCACGTGCTTGGTTTCAACGTTTGAGTTTATTTCTTCAGAGCATGGCTTTGTTGGATAAATACATACATTTCCTTGTTCATTTATGTTCGTGGTGATATCAAGGTTTATATTTTGGTTTATGTAGACGACATCTTTGTTACTGGTAATGATTCTCCATCTATCACTGCTTTATTGCATTCTTTGGGTTCTAAGTTCAGTGTACGTGATCTGAGTACATTACACTATTTCTTGGGTATTGAGGCTGTGCTTACAAAGTTTGGGTTACCGTTAATCACTCGTAGCTGCTTTTTATTTAAAACAAAAGTGCTGCTACTAAAAATTATGCTATATTTTTAAAAAGATTAAAACTTGTTTACGATCATTCTATCAATTATTTATGGATAATTATATATTATTCTAATACAACGAGAGTTTGAAAATGGAATATTTCCTGGAATTTTTTCGTGCTGAAGATTGGAGGATTTGTTGGAAGTCACTGTTCAAAAGGTTGGTACGACTGATGGCTCATTGATGCCAGCTTCCAATACAAGATTGAGCAGTTAGTCATATAGGAAAAAAGGCATCTATCTATGCCAAAATATACATGACCCGACAACGTTTATCTCGGATTGCCTGTCTTTCATTGTATAAGCTTCACGATGCCCATAAAATATGACCAACGACGATTCCTGAATTATTCACTGCGAATAACCAAAACAGCTCTGCTGTTACTCTCTCCATTTAACTTTTCTTGCCCCTTTCGTAGAAGCCTCTCCTGGCATGATTTGCATTGATACTGCCTCCCAGACTCCTCAGATTCACAGCCATGCTTCATTATATCCTTCATCACAATTATATCTGTTTAACAAGGAAAACAATAAAAGCAAGCTATGTCTCTGACGTTTGAGCAATCAGATTCTTTTTCCAAAGCAAATTCCGCAAACAGCTGATAACTCAGGATCTATCTACTGATTACAGCTTCCTCAAATTCACACAGCAAAACAATCTCAATTTCAAGTTCATGAAATTAAATCTACAACAAATGGTAAAAGACAGATCTGCAAATCCATCCTTATCAAACTGTATAAAGCATATTTAAAAGAAATAAAATGAAAACAAAATGTGTTGCGAATTTGCAATGTGCATAAAAATCAACTGATCGACAAACCATAAATGGCAAAATGAACAAATCTCCAAAACGAGTACAATTTATAAGCGGTGTATGAGATACAAAATTCAATTTGCCCTGTGTTTTTACCTATAAATTAAAGTTTGTAATGTTGATCTCTCATTAGGAAACAAAATTTTCCAAGTCCTGCATCAAAGTTCTTGCTTCTTGTTATTCTTATTGCTAAATGCTACCTCATCAATAAATTTGATCGGTGTATACTTGTAATCAAATGCTGTCTCATTGTCATCAAATTTCTTGGTTGGTGCATCCTTTTCTAGTTCTGAATCATGGGAGGACAAAAATGGAGCACAGCAGGAAGATATTTTGATTCCAGCGACCTCCATGGCATTGCAGACCCATTCAGGGACATCACCTTTAGGAAACTACAAAACAACAACCATATAGGGAGTAAAGGTCATACGTTAATAAATTTCATGCTGCGTCTTCAATACATAAGATACAAAATTATGACCTGACTCCACTACTTTACTGGCAGAACCAGAGCCCAAAATGGTAGCTTTGACACTTGCATATGTAAGAAACTTGCGTGGCGCATCAAGCAGCAGATGATATCAAGTGAAAAAGGAAAAAAATAATTGGGCACCCCAATAATGGCTTTTGCGTATTTGCCTTTGCCAAAAATAAGAAACCAAAGTAAAATAGTGAGTAAAACAGAGACTAGCTTAACTTGACCATAAATTGTCAAAAGAAAAAATCACGTATCCAATATCTATGGATTTTATATGAATCAAATTCACCATGGACACCATAGAGAAAACCTTCGATCATTAATGTGCAGCTAAAAGTTATCAACTAATCCCTCTCTCTTTTCTAGAACATTCACACACAGCAATTACCATTTTCTGCAGGAATCCACGGACAAAACTGCAAAGAGAGAAGGCAGAGCATAAAAAATCAGTTTGTATCAAACATATAGAACAGAAGGTCAAATCCATAGCATGAAGTGCTTCCGTAAATTAAATAATGAAATTATAATTTTTAAAGCACTCTGTTGGCACAGGGCACACATACTCTGGAAATCTTTCTTCAATGATTGAAGAGTGTAGATCTCTGCTAAGCTGCAATTTTAAAGAAATCTTACTATCAATTACAAGATAGAGCAAAACTCACAGAAAGAAACTATTATTTTTGTTCGCACCTGCAACATGTAATGCAAATTGTGATATGATAGAAGCTGCGATCCCATAGCATCTTTTGTAACAAGACAATGGATGTATGCCCTTGTATAATTCTTACAAACCTGCAGGGGAAGACAAAGATCAATGAAGATTATACTGTAACAGCAATTTATTAAACTAGCAGCTCAAGACAATGAGTGTTCCATGACTCGAATACCATGCAAGAACACGTTGGATCAATGGGACGAGTATCCTCGGCCATTGCTTTGTGTTTAAGTTTCAGCACTCCCTGCATGAAGTACTTCGAAGTCAGAAGCTTCAATAAAATGGGATTAATTTTAAATTTATTAGATCCGACATTTACTGCAAAAGATTCATTAAAGTAAGTCCATAGTAAATGTTTATTTAAAGTTCATAATGTGGTAACACGAAGTCATTTCCCTAGTCAAACAATTTTTGCATAAAAAGCTGCAAGATACATATTACTCCAAAGCATGAAGAGTACACAGATGCAATTTACATTTGTTTCAAAAAACTAGGCTGAACAAAATCCACCACAATGGTCTAACAAAAACAAGAGAATTTGGAAGAATCTAGATGAACAAAACGCTCAAACAAATTTTATGTGGTTCAGCTACAAGCCTCCACGGATAGATGAAGAAAGGGCAAAGATTAACACAACTCAAATGATGCTCAAACCCATTAATCCAGAATCACCTGTATATAACTGAATGACAGGAAAATCTAGTTCCAAAAGAAAATAGAAAAAACTGTTGGTTGAAGCAAGAAACCATAACAAAACAAGTCTATAAAAATATATGGTTTAAAGTACATGAAAGCAGCAGCATCTTGAACAATATGAAGATTTAGTCTCCACAGTTTTTTTGAAGTTCACTTCACATATTTTAAGAAGATAAAACAAGAAAACATCACCTCTGGTACGAGAGCTGTGCCAAAACGAGCAGTGCGAGTGGGATAAACACAGTCATACAAGTCAGCACCTAAAGCACTGCAAACTACAATGTCCAGTGGATAACCAACACCCTGAAATATAATGCAGGTAAGTATTAATGATAGACAAATTAGAAAAGCAAAGCAGCTAACAATTCATTGACCAACCAAGTTTAAATGATGTAAGATAAAATGACAAAAGCTGGTTTTACCATCACATATCGTGGTTTATCTTCAGGTAACAAAGCAGTGCACTGAGCAACAACTCGCCAAAATGAATCTTTATCCTCACCGCCTGCAAGACCACCAATAGCATAGCTGTCACAGAAGTAAACTCAGTCAAAAAGGTTGATTGATCACTATAAAATAATATCAGAACATAAATTGAAGTTAAATAAGAACGAGAAAAGGAAAGTTCATCTACAAGTGACGACATAATGATAAGCATGAAGTAACAGGAGGTCTGAAACTGAACAAACAACATGTTGCTCTATCTCACAGAAATTTAGGCTTCGAAGAGCATATCTTTTTATTCTATGATTAGAGAATCAGATGAATTTGACAATGGCAAGTAACTACATTTAAGAAACTAAGAGCTGAGTCTGTAAAATGGTGCTACTTAACGTAGTAAGTAATAACGGATAAAACTTGACATTTAAAGCTATGTGGCAGTATGTTAGAAAACAACATTTCGTCTATTTGCCTAGCTTTATCTTTTCTGCAATGCAATCTACTAAGGAATCACTTGAACTTTGTTGCCATGTGCTATAAAACAATGATCAAGCTCGAGGGCTGTAGCAATAGAAAGGAAGGCCCAGAATGGATGGAGATATTAGATCAGTAAATTCTGTCTGCATAATCTTTAATTGCAGAATAAACTCCTACAAAAGAATAAAAGAACATACCCAGGTAAATTCCGCTCCACCAAGCCTCTAACACATATATCCCTGATTATTTGGTTAGACAGACAATTGGTAAGTGATAACAGCAACAACAAAAAAATTAAATACACATCAAGCAATAAGGTAATAAAAGAAGAGTGCAGTTTAAGTAAATTCACCTTAGTACAGGATCCAAACCACCTTGAACAATACCAAATAAATTTTGCTCATTTGGTTTCTTGTGAGCTGTTTGGAGAAACCAATGCAGATCAGAAAATCAATCAAAACCATTAATAGTGAGATGGAAAAAAGAAGGGGTGGTCAATGGAGATCATCTGGAAGTTACGATTGGAAGACCAAGCATTCAGGAAAACAGGAAGCTGATCTGTTGGGCTAAGGGCTTTAATAAAATTGTAAAGGGGGAGGATAGGGCTGTTTAAGTCTCATTTTCACTTTTACCAATCAAAGGACCTGGCACTATAATCTAATAAATTCAAGATTATTAAACTAGCCCTTCAAAAAGAGCATATTTGACTAGTTAAACTAACCTGGAAGTTAAAATAAGGCTGACTCTCTTCCAACAAAACAACCATAGGTTGGTCATACTTGTATTGCAGAGAATGTTTGGTTTAAGCTTGAGTTAATGAGATGTCAAATTAGACATATGGTTCGTTTTAATTTGCATCCAAATTTCTTTAGTGGCATTTAGCATTAAATGAAATTACCTGCTATACATCTGTCTATCCATCGAAGAGTGCGATACATGGCCTCCTCAATCCGTGGACCAGTAATGGTGGTTTTTACTACATCGTCAAGAGCCATAATAATATCTGCTCCAATTCTGTTCTGCAAAAAAAAAAAACGATAAGAAAGGTAAAAGAAGCATAAGATGGAGTATTGAAAAACTTAGAAATGGATTGAATGATATTAAACAACTGGGAACATGAGGAAAATATAAAAAGAAGAATTCTTACTTGGATTTGAATCGATTCCTCAGGTGTTAGAAGCATAGGCTTTCCATCAACTGGTGACTGAACTAAGAAAATGAAGCCTTGGTTAAACAACACCAAAACAGCAGTGTACTCCAGTTATTGTGTAGAATAAGAGAAACAATAAGAAAAAATGGAAGATTAAAAAAGAAAACATAACTGTTTATCAAATTGATTATGCATGCACATTTATAATTTGAACGTGAGTGGGTAAAACAAGATGGGACAGACATGAGAACAGGGAGGAGTATTAGATGCAGAAGATCAACTCTCGATGTGTCCCAAGAGTGTGTTTCGCATTTTAGAAATTATCATACCAAACATTTGACAACATAATCTAACAATTCTTATATATAATGGCACAGTCACATTTGTAGGTTTAAACTATAAATTTAATCAATCAAGCATATTATCTGCAGAGAGGGAAAGTCATTGAGTTCAATCCTTAAACACAAGCAGTGGTGAGTGACTATCATTACCAGTATTTCATCAAGCAAATCATCATAGTTAAGAACAAACCAGATTAACCAAATTTCACTTTTTTATCAAATAACAAGTACAAACCTGAAACGTAACGCCCTTTTCAGTGATATCTGCTAAATGCAACAAGGATACCTGAAAATTCATACATGTTAGTTAACCCATGAAACTGTTGGACCGAACCAACTGAGAAAGAAGCGAGCACCAAAAAGCTACAACTCAATAAAGCAAGCACCAAAAAGCTACAACTCAATAACATGAAACAGATACACTTTGATTCAAAATCTGTGGTAAATATTTTCAGATGCAAGAATCCTAAGCTCGTGTATGGTCTACGGTATGGCAGATACCACAACAAAAAAATCATAGTGTCCACTCATCATGATCTTATAATCAATAAACAAACCATCTGGAAGCCACCGGAGTCTGTAAGCATAGCTCTAGGCCAGTTCATAAATTTATGAAGACCCCCTAATTCATCAATAAGCTCGGACGTAGGACGAAGCGCCAAATGATATGTATTTCCCAGAATTATTTGACAGCCAATTTCTTCAAGCTGGTTAGTGGTCAAACCCTTAATTGTCCCTGCAACCAGGTAGATCACCAGTGTGTTCTAAATGCCATGGAATTTAAAACACAATCAGAACATTAAGGATAGATAAAGGAAGTCTAACCTTGTGTGCCCACAGGCATAAACAGAGGAGTCTGGCATACAAAGTGAGGAAGCGTCAGACGAGCAGCGCGAGCACGATTAAACCTCCCAAGAACCTAAAAGAGAGAGAGAGAGAGACAATAGTACAAAATAAATATCAAATCTAGCATTTAAATCCCACCCTGAGAGTAAAATAATAAACATTTTATTCTAACTTGATATCCAAAAAAGGAAAGAAAAAAAGGCACGTGAAATATGCAGAGAAAAAAACAAAAATCTTTCCAGGTTAAACACTCTCTCGTTAAAACTGGTTTTCATTCTTGATCAATTTTTAAGTCAAGTAAAAAAGCATGATGTATCCTTCGATATAATAAAAACACCAGATAAGTACTGGGGAGACTTATTCCTTCAAGCTTGGGAGAGCACTAGTTCATTCACATTGTGATGGCGTGTGATGAATACGAAGAAATTAAAGGAAAAGGCGGCACATGAAAATTAGAGTCAAACCTCGAAACGAAGCGCCATTGAAAGATTGTTCGTCTGCAGGTTTCACAGGGAGAGAGTGCGAAAACAATGATTGAAAGAAGCAGCGGCAGCTTGATGGAGGAGGGGAGGAAGTGAAAGTGTGGTATAGGAATGTTGTGCGCCAAAGAGCAAAACCCACCTCTGCCTCGGCGGCTGTGCCCGTAAGCTGTCTTTCTTTTGTTATGTTTCTGTTATGTTTCGTTTCCGATACAGGTCTTTTTTAATTTTTGAAAAACTTTATTAATTTTGAATTAATTATTTTTTATATTTTTTAATTATTTTAATGTGTTAAAACCAAAATTAAATTTTAAAAATAAAATAATATTATTATAATATATTTTTAAATAAAAAAATAATTTTAAAAAACAATTTTAAACACGTTTCTTAACAGCCACAGAATGAGACTAGTGGGTCAAAAACATTTTAGGTAAAGAAAATGTTGTGACCTAGAAAAGGATGGACCCAGGTTTAGCCCGTCGAATTCGGATGTCTTGCAGCCTGGGGTCTTGGAAATGTTTTTGAATTAGGCCCAACCTTTTGCTAAAAAGCCATGCTAAGAGAACCCAATATCTTCCCCTCGGGCTTTCTCGTTCTGTATTTTGATCATAGGATCATTCAAATTTGAGAAAGACACAAGATGATATGCCCGCGTGCTGCCACAGGCTTATAAAACAAATATATTTGATAGTGTTATAATTATAAATCAGCGCTAGATAAGTAATAGAAATTAAAGATATGATGGAGCAAATATTTCATGACAAAAAAAAAAGTTATGTTGGTGATCAAAAACTTAGAGACTAAACAAAATGATTTGTAGCAATCTACAGTGTTTTGTGAAGAAGGATACAGTGCTTTCACCACGTGATTTAGCTTTTCAGTTAATAAAAAGCAAAAAAAATTACAAAGCTAAATTCTCTACCAATTTAATATTTAAAAAAAAAACCAACAAATATAATTTTGGAAGGAAAAAAACCCATGAGAAAAAATATTGCAGCAATTAACAATATTTTGTGAGGAAAACTATAGCGCTTTTTCCAATAAAATAAACTAAAAAACCATTTAGAGAAATATTGTAACAATCCACAGTGTTTTGTGGGAAAAACTACAACGCTTTCCTCGTGTGATTTAGCTTTATTGTAATTATAATTCTTAACCAACTCAATATTAAAAAAAAATTGACAAAGATAATTATGAAAAAAATCATAAAAAAATCACATGGGAAAACACTGCAAGAATTCACAGTGTTTTAAAGAAAAAAAATTACAAAGCTAAATTCTTAATCAGCTCAATATTAAAAAAAAAATTTGACAGGGACAATTTTAGAAAAAAAATAACAAAACAAACACAAAAAAAAAAATCATGTTGGAAAACACTGTAGCAATTCACAGTGTTTTATGATGAAAGCTACAGTGCTTCCCCACATGATTTGGCCTTATTTGTAATGACCTGTAATTGTAATTCATAAACAACTCAATATTAAAATAATAAAATTGAAAAAGATAATTTGAAAAAAATTATAACAAAAAAAAACTATGCGGAGAGACACTGTAGCAATCCATAATGTTTTATGAGCAAAGCTACAATGCTTTCCCCACATGATTAAGCTTTATTACAAAGTTAAATTCTAACCAACTCAATATTAAAAAAAAAAATCGACGAAGATAATTTTGAAAAAAAATATCACAAAAAAAGAAAACACAAAAGAAACTGGAAAAAAACCATGTGAGGAAAAACTGTATCAATCCATAGTGTTTTGTGAGGAAAAACTTGTATTTACTTGTAATTGTAATTCTTAATCAGCTTACTATTTAAAAAATAAAATTGACAAAGATAATTTTAGGGAAAAACATAACAAAAACAGAAAAAAAAAACCATGTGGGGAAAAAACATTGTAGCAATCAACAGTAATTTTTGAGGAAAGTTACAATATTTTCCTCACATATTGTAACTGTAATTTTTAACCAGCTCAATATTAAAAAATAAAATAAAAAAAAGATAATTTCGGAGAAAATCATAAAAAAAACCATGCGGAGAAACACTGTAGCAATCAACAATTTTTTAAAGAAAAAAAATTACAAAACTAAATTCTCAATCGGCTCAATATTAAAAAAAATCGACAAATATAATTTTGAAAAATAAAGAAATAAAATAGAAAAACTATGTGGAAAAACATCGCAACAATCCACAGTGTTTTAAAGAAAAAAATTACAAAGCAAAAATTTTAACCAGGTCAATATTTAAAAAGTAAAATCAATAAAAATAATTTTGGAAAAAAAAGAAAAAATAAATGAAAAAAAAAAGAAAAAAATAGGAAAGTTGAAAAAAAAAGTAATTAAAAAAAAGAAAAAAGGGAAAAGTTAGCAAAAAAAAAGAAGGGAAGAATCACTGTGGATTACTGTTGTAATCTACAGTGATTTAGGTGTGGGGGAACAGTGATTCCCCCACGCCATTTAGATAGTGTTATAATTCCCCTCTAATGCTTCAGTGTGGACTAGTTTTTTGACTCGTGATAAATAACAAGTTAGATTTTTTTTAATATTATCAAATTTATAAAAAAAATAGGAAGTAAAAAAATTCAATGCATGTTCACCAAATATTTTTAAAATGCTTAATCAATGACATATTGAATAAAATATTTTTCTAACAAATTTTTGAGATGTCGACACATCAGACTGACCTGAAAAACAATGGAACTTATACTGAAATTAATTAGAAAACCCAGTTATAATGAACCACACATTAAAGATCGAAAGCTTATAACACAAAAAAAATTGACTATGGTAAACCTACATCGGCGATCAGCACAACGACGCAAGCTGGGGAAAATGTTTCTAAATGTAAGAAGAAAAGTATCGAGGTAGCACTAGGATAATATTCCAAAATAACATGAAATAAAGCAAAAGATAAGTTCAATTAATTTAATAGTGCGCGCGAGCGTGTGTGTAAAGCAACCCTAATTCAATAGCATGAAAAACAAAGAAAACTCGGGTAAATCTCTTAAATTTGAGTTAATATTTAAAAATTGCAACCCGTGAAATCTCATGCTTGAACTTAATCGAGAAGGTTAATTCTCGACCAGTTTAATGTTGGAAAATAAAATTATAAAAAAAAATCACAGCCCATGAAATCTCATATCCAGGCTTAATAAAAAAGGTCAATCACATACTAATTTAATGTTGAAGGATAAAATAAAAAAAAATTAATCTAAAAAACTTGTTAAACCATAAAATTAGCAATTAAAAGAATGATGATTGAACTTCAAAGATAACAAATAAAAGAAGATGAAATCGCAAAAGAAATTAATTTTATAAATCACATAGGAAAATAATAATAAAAAGAAGAGAAATAAAAAATTAAAGAATAGTGAAATATGAAATATTTTTCAAACTATAATATTTTTTAAAAATTTAAAAATTAAAATTAAGAGGAGAAATAAATTCAAAGGAGAAAGATATTGAAGGATGACGTGATTTTTTTTCAAGGAACAATACACAAATTAAGGTGAATAAAAGAAAAAAAAACAAATAAATATACATCAAACCATATAGAACCACCATACAGGATTCACCTATTACATGTCACCTATCTAGTTATTAGATAATTTGTGTCAATAGAATAAATGTGAGGTGAAGTGCTACCCGATTGGTTTTAAATTTAAGAATCTAATGTAGAATTAAGTTAATATTTGAAAGAATGTTAGAAATTATTTTTGAAATATTTTTTATTTAAAAATATATTAAATTAAATTATTTTATTATTATTTTTAATTTTTTTAATATTAATATATCAAATAATCTAAAAACATAAAAAAATAATTTAAAAAATATATATTTTTAAAAAATATATTTGATGCCATATATCACCTCAGTCCAGGTAAAATACGATTGGGTCTCACGTTCAGAAAATAATGAAACGGGTCAGGGCCGTCAGGCACGTCTGTCTGTTATTAGTAGAAGACATTCATGATGGGCGGATGGATACAGGCAGCCACAGCTAGCCATGCTAACTTGTCAATTTTCAACTTGAACCTCTCCAATTCTTCTTTTTCCTAGATCTCCTACGCGGTTATAATCCTAATTACGATCCCAGGTACCGCAGACTCTCTTTCGTTCTTCTTCTTCTCTCCAGGTTTCGTTATTAGATCCACATATTTATTCATTCACTCATTGCCTCTCTAGACTTCCAAACTCTCTCTCAAGTCTCAACGTATAAGACTTTGATTTATCTTGCCATTTAATAAAGTTTATATACACTGACTCGTGTTGATCTAAATTTAATCCAATTTGTTTGCTCGTCGTTTTACTGCAATTAATCAACGTAGCTTTCTTGAACTAAGAAATGCGCATGTCAAATTTGTTTGTTTGCCTGTATGCATACAGCTCATGTTGGCTTTGATGGTTGACGAGTGTGATTTATGAGGCACTTCTTGTATTCTAGACGCAAATCTGTTCGTTATGCTCGATTGTCTTATTTGCAGGGGTCAGATCGAGTGATTTGGCAATATGCAGCGTGCTCCGGTGACAATCGAGGAGCAGCTGATTTTGAAAGCGATAAAGGAGGAATGCCCATGGGAGAATCTCCCAAAAAGGCTTCAAGCCACTCTTAATTCTAAAGATGAATGGCATAGAAGGTTAGACTTAGTTGCTTCTTATTTGCTATGGAGGTTTAGGGTTTGAATTATGTAAATAAGTGAGGTTTGAGGACTGAATAGTTGCCTTTGTGGTTGGAAGTTGGAACTGATATTGGCGCTCTTAAATTGTGGACTTCTGGTTTTTTACTTTCACTCCTCTTCTCTTGTCCCCTTCGATTTGCTTTTCTTCTTCTTTCCTTTCTTCACAATCTAATTTGTTTGAGGACTACATGCAGGGTTATCGAACATTGTATTAAGAAAAGACTCCAATGGAATTCATGTTTTGCTCGCAAAGTATGCAAAGAAGGTGAATATTATGAAGACATGATGCGCTACTTGCGAAAGAATCTGGCGGTGCGTGCTGTATAGAAATTTTTAAACTATTTTCACCACATGAATATGGGTCGCACCGTTTAGAATAGTTTTTGTGCTTCTGGAATCCTACTTGTGTAATGTTGCTTTAAACTGAATTTCATGTTTTGGTTTCCAATACAACCACCTTTCTTTTCACCTTGTAGAGTAAGTATCATTTCTTTTATGTTTCTCTGTATATTACTAATTGACTTCATTGCTTGCAGCTATTTCCCTATCACCTTGCAGATTATGTTTGCCGTGTAATGCGGTTATCACCTTTCAGATATTACTGTGATATGATATTTGAGGTCATGAGAAATGGTAAGAAGATATTTCTTCAATCAAAACTGAATATGTTGCTCAATTATGTAGCCATTATATTTTATTGCTGATCAGACTTTGCATATCAATCCCTTTGTTTACAGAGCAACCTTATGACAGCATCCCAAATTTTAGTGCTGCAGACGCCTTGCGTCTTACAGGAATTGGAAGAAATGAATTTATTGATATCATGAACAAATGCAGATCTAAGGTACTGGATTGGATTGCTCATATGTTTAGATATTCACATGGATGTATGTTTGGACCTTAGGTTGAGCTCATTGTTATCATCATTTTCAATGGAACAAACTGCTTTCTTACCCATCATTTACTCATCTGGAGCTATTCAGAAAATTATGTGGAAGCTGAACAAGTCAATTGCAAAAGAACTCTTACCCACACAACCTGTGGACTTTGCAATTGAACCATGGTGGGGAGTGTGTCTTGTCAATTTTACCTTGGAAGAATTTAAGGTGAGATCCTTCTAAATCTGAAAAGTGCTTGCACAAAATCACTCCTTCGCTTTTTTTTTTGCCTATGATTTCAGCACTATTTGTTTTTGCTTTTGAAACTGCATTCGGGCGCGTTTCAAAAGTGCGTTTGGCTTGAAAAAGTATCAAATTGATGTTTTTTTAGTGTTTTCCGGTAGTTTTGATGTGTTGATATCAAAAATGAAAAAAAATATCATTTTAATGCATTTTCAAGTGAAAAGTACTTTTGGAAAGCATTTTGCACCACAATACTAAACACATGCTTCATACGAGACAACCAGATGTATTTAGGTTGCCTTTAGAAGCCCTGTTTGCATTTGGTTGCTCAATAGTCGAGCCTTGTGTTGCTGATGGCAACAAATCCTTTTCCTGACCTTTTCAGAAACTTTCTGAAGAAGAGACGGCTACAATTGATAAAATTTGCAAGGAGGAGGCTAATGCACTTATCCTCTTTGATCCTGATGTTGTAAAAGGCCTGTACCAACGAGGATTAATTTACTTTGATGTCCCTGTCTACCCCGATGATCGTTTTAAAGGTAAGTTATTTGTTTTTTAATTGTTGCAAAGTCAGGTCAGTAAGCTTAACCATGTTTTCCAGTTTGTTAAAAGCATTAATTTATCCTTCTTACTAGAAAGTCTGTATTTGAGTATGTTGCTGGCTCATGTACATTTTGTATGAATGTGTCTCTATATCATTTATTATGACTTCTTGCACCTATGCACATTTCTTTATGAAACACTACGTCAGTCTGGAATTTCTTTCCATTCTGACATTGTCTGATGAATGCTTGAGAGTTATCTGTTATGTGCCCCCTTCCTCCTTTGGAAAAAAAATGAACTCAATGATTTGAATTTCTTTGACTTGACAGGAGAATTAACTGTATAAAATCAAAATGCCTATACTTTCCTAGATCACATCTTACTAAATGATGTCCTGAGTTTCTGGTTGTGTTGTTGCTATTTCAGTGGTTATGAATCATTTTCTGTGTGGCTCCAATGTGTTTAACGAGTTGGGAATTTTAGATTCATATATTTGAAAAATAGGTTTGTAGAATGTGGTAGGAAAATGATAGTTCGGTGATGGATGGCTGATGCTGTGTTATAAAGTAACTTGCTGAAACTCTGTCAACAAGGACAAGGATGAAGAAAAAGAAGAAAACTTGTAATACCATAGTATGTTCCGCTGCATCAATATAGCACAGGTGTTCCACAAAACAAAACCATAAGTTTCCAAAATCAAAAACATCTTTGTCTCAACTCTATCACAAAGACCCCACAATTCAAATCCTAAGTTGACTTAGTTTAAATTGCCTAGAATATCAGCCAAATTCTTTCTTTCGTTCTTTTTTTTTTCACACTGCAACATATTAATCCCAGCAGTATCCTATATTGATCCCTCTAGCTTTGTCATAAAATATGCATAATAATGGTATATATCCATACTTGACCATGCCTTTCTGTTTGGTTTGGAGCCTGAAACTAATTTTGGAAATTGTTTCAGACTTTCTTTTTTGTAATTTTTAAACATTTTTTATATCTGATGGTTTAATAATAAGATATGTTGATTTTGAATTGAGAAAGTCTTTTATAAGATTACTCATCCTGTTTGATTTCTGGAGTCAGTTTGATACTTTTTTTGATGGTTCAGTTTCCAGGCTTGAAGGGTTTGTTTCCAACAGGGAGCAGTCCTACGAAGATCCTACTGAAGAGTAAGGCAGTTAGATGTTTTTCAGTTTTTGCAATGTACTAGTGGCAAACTAAGATCTTAATGCTTATAATTAAATTATCCAGGTTACTATATGCAGTCTTTGTTGTTTCAAGTGAGAATGCTACTGTTGCTGAACTGGCATCAACATTGCAGGCTGACCTGTCTCAGCTGCAGGCGGCTGCATCATTTGCTTGTAGATTAGGATGGGCAGATAAATTGATTGATCCAGGATCCATTCTTCAAGAAACAAGCATACCTGGGACTCCTAAAAACACTCTTGGTGATGAGGAAGATGCTTTTCATGCTAGTATGCGCTCAGCAAACATGTTCAACGACAGTGATTCTAGTCAGCATGGAGATCTTACAGTGACAGAATACTCCGGACCACGTTCCAACCACACTCAAGTTGCTTTTATTGTTGATGCTAATATAACATCTTATCTCATGATGGGGTCTGTTTCACCAGGTTTTTTTCTTCACCGTTGCCCATATTCTTGTCCCTTTTCTTTTTGTGTTGAAGATAAGTGAGAATAAGATTATGTACCAACCATGTAGTCAGGATTCATAAATACTGTTATTAATGTTTCACGGGAGCTGAAATGCGGAGCCTCTAAAGCTATGAACTTTGCACTTGAATGATTGGAAGCATAGCCATTCCTTTTTGTGTGAGACATTGGCTTGACCATTTATTGAGAAAGTGATTGAATCAGATGTCATGGGAGGGGGCACTAATTCTAAATTTAGCAAAATACAAAAATTCTGACAAACCTCCTCCATTGCCATCATCAATTTCTTCTTGGATCTTTCGAGGAGTGACCCTGTATATTTCAACATATTTTTCTTTCATCATTCTTCCTTAAGCAATCACCCTGATTTGTCTTTCATTGCTGGATTTTATAAATACAGGAAAATATATTGGAAACTGTTTGGTTTATAAATATAAGCATTCACATTGAAAATTATCACCCTAACAATTTTTCTGTTGGATTTAGATATTATTTAACATTTTGCAATGGATGATTCCTGGTGTTGGTCTATTAAGGTCTTTATTGGATTGTTGAATTGGCATTTAGATGCTTCTCCTTGTATGACTAGATTTGTTATTTTCCATCTGAGATTTTAATGCCATGGTGTAAAGAATATCGCATAAAGACAGTGATCACTGACATGTAATTTTTTATTGTAGTTTCCTTTGAGATGTGTTTGATAGTTGGGTTTTAACTTGAAATGTCTTAGCCACTGTAGAACATGTTTGAGAAAGCACAACATGACTTGATGCTGGCAGAGTCTAAAGAACCTTTGGACTGAGAGATTAGCTTGACGAGCATATTATTCTTTGTAATCCATATACTGGGATTTTGCTAGTCAAGACACTGCATTCTCTGTCTTTTCCATAATACCGTGGAGATAATTGATCCATCATGCAGCTCAATTATTCTATTGGCTAGTCGCATATCAGAAAATTTTGTAGCCTAATGGTACTAATGGAGACATGAACATGAGGCGTATCATGGTTATTTTATTCCCCAAGCAGAAATATAACTAGTTTATCACACGTGAAAGAGCTTGGTGTGAATTTCATCTGTTTCATCTTTCCAACATTGCTATATTCCTTTTCTAGTTGTTTCAATTCATGAAGATTTCTTCTTATGTTTTGCAGGCTTAAAATCCCATGCTGTAACCTTATATGAAGCAGGGAAGTTGGGTCATGCTAGCATTGCAGATCTCTGCAAGGATCTGAGTACCTTAGAAGGAGCAAAGTTTGAGGGTGAATTGCAGGAATTTGCAAATCATGCCTTTAGCCTCCGTTGTGTCCTGGAATGCCTCCTATCAGGTGGGGTTGCTGCTGATGTAAAAGTGGAGGAAGCTTGCAATAAGATGGGCACAGCAGCTTCAAGCATTGATGAGGCTACGTCTTTGATAGCTGATGTCGCTGTGTCTGAAAATTCAGAAAATATTGGGGCTGATGAAGTGAAAATAGACAATGATGATTCCATGAATTCAATTACGCCTGAAGCTGGTTCTGTTTTGGCTAACCTTGTTTCTGGAAGTACTGATGATGACACCACTTCTGTTATTTTATCTGAAGACATAAATTCATCAACTGAGGTCTCCAAATCAGATCAAGATGTCCAGAATGATGATAAACTTATTCCATTTGGAGGGTCTGATGTTGGAGAAGGAACTTTAAAGAGGAGAAGGGATTATCGTGTGGATATTCTCCGCTGTGAAAGTTTGGCTGCTCTAGCACCATCAACTTTAGATTCATTATTTCTCCGTGACTATGATATTGTTGTGTCTATAGTTCCTCTCCCTCATTCAGCAGTTCTTCCTGGACCAAAAGGTCCGATCCACTTTGGTCCTCCTTCACATTCATCCTTGACTCCATGGATGAAGTTGGTGCTTTATTCAACTGTGGGTAGGGGGCCTTTGTCAGTTGTTCTGATGAAAGGGCAATCTTTACGTTTGCTTCCTGCACCATTGGCTGGCTGTGAGAAAGCCCTTATATGGTCCTGGGATGGTTCAACAATTGGAGGGTTGGGAGGCAAGTTCGAGGGAAATTTGGTCAAGGGAAGTATACTTTTACATTGTCTAAATTCACTTCTTAAATACTCAGCTGTCCTGGTGCAGCCTCTCAGTAAGTATGACCTTGATGAATCAGGAAGGGTCATTACTGTGGATGTACCATTGCCCCTCAACAACTCAGATGGTTCCATTGTTTGTGTGGGGAATGAACTGGGTCTCTGTGAAGAGGAAAGTTTGAAACTGAACACTTTGTTAACCAATCTAACACACACGATGGAATTACCAACTATTGGTTACATTCGCCTGTTAAAGCTTTTCAGTGAAAGAGAATCAGACCACTTTGCACCTAGTGATAAAAAATATGAATGGGTCCCACTAAGTGTGGAATTTGGAATCCCCCTTTTTAGTCCAAAATTAAGCAACAATATATGTAAAAGGGTTGTTGCATCAGAATTGCTTCAATCAGATACACTTACTGAACACTATGAGGCCATGCAAGGCTTACGAAAAAGGTTGCGTGATGTCTGTGCAGAGTACCAGGCAACAGGTCCTGCTGCAAAACTTCTGTACCAGAAAGAGCAATCGAAGGAGTCACCTCGGCAACTCATGAACTATGCCAGTGGAAGATGGAATCCCCTAGTGGATCCATCTTCTCCCATTTCGGGAGCCTTGAGTGAGCATCAGAGACTAAAACTTGCCAATCGACAACGATGCCGAACTGAAGTCCTAAGTTTTGATGGTAGCATTTTAAGGTCTGTTGGATCTCTCTTATTGTTTGTCTGTGTTAGTTTGCTTCCTCTAATATGCCATATGAATTGCTCTCTGTATTAGCATTTGCTGATATAGTTCTCTGATATAAACTCTTAATTTTTTATTGATGTCATTTTTTTAAAAAATTTAGCGCGTGATTATGTCTATATATGCATAAAATTGGTGGCAAGTGGGATTACCTATGAAAAAAGAGGTCATAATATAGAAACTTGCTGTCTGTATTTCTCTAGTTTGCTCATCTTGATGAATGATTTGCAAATGTACTTTGCCGTAACCTCGTGCAATTTAAGAACCTAAAGATTATAATTGTCCAATAATATTGCAGATCATATGCTCTAACTCCAGTATATGAGGCTGCCACAAGGCCCATTGAAGAAACCCCAATGATGAAATCTACAAAAGCTGATCCTGATGAAGCTGATAGTAGAGAAGTAATTCTTCCTGGTGTGAATCTAATTTTTGATGGTTCTGAACTGCATCCCTTCGACATAGGTGCTTGCCTGCAGGCTCGTCAACCGGTTTCTTTAATAGCTGAAGCTGCGGCAGCCTCAGCTTCTACTTCAATTAAATAGGCCTTCATTTTGCTTGATGGGGTAGACACAAGTATCTATCAATCTATCAACAAATGGCAGTTGACGAACATTACACCAGCTTTATTCTGATGCCTGGTTCACCTGTTTCACCTTTGAGGTTGCTTGTTGTGCGCGAGGTAAATGCAAAGTTTTCCTTTTGCTATAGTAATTGGTTAGATTTCAACAATGTTAGTTATTCCCTGGGAAGTGCTTTATGTTCTTTTTATGAGTAAGAACGTGTGAAAAGAAAAACTCAGGGGCAGGCTAAAATCTCACTTTTTCTGATGCAATTTAGGTCAGAGATCACAAACTTGAGATGTTTTATTATTTCGTTTTTTTTTTTTTTTTTGCTTATTTTACTATGGACTAAGGATACTGAATATAGGCATTCACTATATATATTTGAAAATAATGTTACAAGAGGTTTGAAGTTCATTCTCTGTCTGTGTGCTTATGTCTATCTCTCTCTCTCTTTTTAGGTGCTGGTTTTATTTAAACTTGTAAATGAAATCTTATGGGTGAGAAACCTGTTGGTTTCATCTTGCATTTTTTTTCTTGGACTTGACTGCATTTAGTGCAATTTGAGATGGGCGGTTGTTTGACTAATTTTTTAAAGCTAATATAATAAAAATCCCATATAACAGAAAAGCGACCAGTGTTTGGGACATTGGCTATGATACCTTAAAGAGCAAAATTGTTTTAATGAAATAGGCAACTAGAAAAACAATTGCTGGTGGCGGAAGATTTATACTGCTTAAACCTTAATAATTATGTTTAAATTAGGTCAAGACATCTGATTTAGCATCACCTAGTTGGTTTTTTTTACAATCTTAAGAGAGGCTTTATATTTTTAGGCCCTTTTACTGAAATATTAAATGTGGATTGCTTTCATCTCTAAGCCATGCCACTGATACTTATTTTGTTTTTCATATCTTCCCAGCTTCCATCTCTGACTAAGGAACGCGTAGACTTTATTTTATTTTTCAACTCCTTCAATCTCTATGCCTTTTTGTCTCATTATTTTTAAACTTTCACTAGATGTTCATCCTATTCAGTAGACCTCCCCTCCCCAACTAAAGATCCATTCGTTCCTTACAAAATTTCCTGGTGTAAATGCAGGTCGTATTAGTTTAAGGCTGAACTGGTTACACCCAGTTAATCCGTACCGTAAAAAGAGAAGAATGATGGTTTTTAGAGCAGATGTGTCTCGATTTGATGCCTGATGTTTATTCCCCACCAAGAAACAAGCTTGTTTTTTTCACATGATATTGGGGGGAAATGCGGCACATTGATGTTTCCTGAATGTCAAAAATACAAAACCTTCTCCCATGAACTGCATATAATTTTGATTCCATTTTTTTTTTTGTTACTGCATATAAGATTTATTAAACATGTAAAGGGGACAGCATGCATCAGAGTCTGATGATTTTTTTTTCCGAAACTGTAGTGAGGAATTATCATGTTATACTGGACATGTACTTCCCTGAACGCAATATTGTAATTACCTAACTTTTCATATGATAAGCCAAAAAGTTGATACCACTTGCATCAACTCTTGTGTGAGAGAAAAATGCTGCCATTATTTTTCAAAATTCTAAAGTTGGCGCCTGTTTGGTTATTTTGAGGATGGTGCAGTGGTAAAAGGGAAGGATATTTGTTTAGAGTATCAGGAGGATTTCAACTGAAAGTATGCATGTGCCAGTCTGCTTTTGACACAAACACACTGGTTAGTGTTGCCCGACTGCTGCTTTTACGAAACTCATCTCTCTCTCTCCCTCTCTGTTTCCTTCGGTACAGAAAGGGCCCAAGAAAACAAAGATAAAAAAAGACCAAACCCGATCACATTCTAACAGAGGCTGAGCGACGATAGTCCTCACGAAGCAAATCCATTAGCTCTGGAGGAGAACAGGGAATAGCTCCTCACTCTGCACTGCCTTCTATACTTGCTAATCAATCAGCACGTATATTCCCCTCTCTGCAAGCGTGTCTTGCTATCACATTCCAATTTCTATCCAGCAGTTCTTTTATTTGAGCCAAGAGTGTAAAGTTAGGATAATATCTAGATTGATCTTGAAGGATTGTCTGCTGAACCACTTTCCAAACAACTTTTCGATAACCTCCCATCCAAGCTAGGTTAAGGCAGGCCTTAACTGTCCACGGTTCTGTTGATACAAGGTTTACAAAAACCCAATTTGGTATTAGATTTGATGACTGAAGTTGCAATTAATCTAGCATTTTATATTTTTTTATTAATCACTCATGCTATCTTTAAGCTCATACTATCTTTAAACTCATCAACTGAGTCAAATCAAGGTAATTTTTATAGAGTTAATTTTAAACTAGAACCAGACAAGAAATCAAATTAGAAAAATTTAAGATTAACCCACTAAATCAGGTTTAAAAACAATAGTTCATTAGAGTCTAAACATTTTTTTCCAGGTTTAATTTTTTTTATCCAACTCATAACAGAAGTTAGAAAACGAGATTAGTCTATAATCAATTAAATTTAGAAAAACAATAAAATATTATAAAAAGCCAAGAAAAAAAAGTTGACAGTTTTTTTTTTCTATTTATTACTAGAATTTTTATTTTATTTTTAATTTTTGTTAACACTAGAAAAAAAAATATTGACATTAGCAAAATCTTCTATTATATTTTAAAAATCCAAGAAACAAATAAAAAAATGGATTTTTTTATCACAAACTTATTAGCAAATACTATAATAAGAATTGATTTGATTATAGATGAAGGGACCACCACTTCCTGATGAACGAAATCATAAAAATCCAAATTATAATCACAGAGTATTTTTACAAAAAACAATGTTACCATAAAAATCTCTGGTGTTCTTAAATCTCATTCTCTTACTATAGAATGGGTCCCGCGACTCCCGCGTGTTCCTGCCCAGACATGGAGCTGCCCTTAATGTTATAGTTTAGCAGCAGACTGGATAGGGCGGATGTTTAAATCTAGGCTGGGCTGACTGGATAGGGCCTATGTTTTACTCCCACATGGACTGACTTTATTGGGCCTATCATCTGGGCTCTTTGCTTTTAAGGCGTAGTGCCTACTTTGTGTATTCTCAATCGCAATATCCCTTTAAAAATTAAAAATTAAAGGGATAACATTTTATAGATTGAAAACTAGTTTATCTGCCCGTGATTTGTGGCTGAAATATATTTTTAAAAATATAAAAAAAAAATCATGAAGAGCACGGAGATTTTATTTGCAATGCTATAAATCCGGGTAAAAAGATAAATTTTTAAATTTCTTATCTTGCATAAATTTTCAATAAAATATATAAAAGCTAATTCAATATGTTGGTTTATTCAAAAGGTTTTTAAAAAAACTTGGATGATCATTTTTTATTTTAAAAAATAATTTTGAATGATAAAAATAAAAAAAATAAGATAAAAAATACAAGAGGACATCGAGCCACAAAAAATTTTTAAACCAGTAATCTGGGATATTACATCAAAAATATCATACATGAAAAAGTGATGAAACTCAATTCCCATTTAAATATTGACATATGCATCTATTTTTTTCTTATTATGAAGATCAACTTTCCTCTTTAGTTTTTAATTAGTTTAACAACTTTTTATATGATTTATTATTTTATATATTTTTTAATTTGTTTTATAAAATACAATCATCATCTTTTGAGTTTTTAATTAAAATCTTTTATGATATAAAAAAACATAAAAAAATATATAAAAGATTGTTATCTTTTCACAAGTCACATTAGTTATTAAAAGATTGTTCGGGGAGGTATAATTGTATTATTCATATTTATTTTTATAGTAAAATAACCTATAATTGTATTTTTCATATTTGTTTTTATAGTAAAATAACATTATCACCTCTTAATTAAAAAAATTAAAATTGTGGGTAAAAGTTATAAAAGTCTTTTCTTTTATCTATATACAAAAAAATCGACAAATATGCCATTGGGATAAAAAACATTACAACACAGGGTTAAAGGTTTTTAGATTTTTTTACAAAAATATTTCTTTGTAATTATCAAGATAATCAAGAGTATCACCAATTTTTTATATTTAACAAATATTATTTAAATTTAAAAATTTGTTAGCGTGTGAGAGGCATCCGTGTACTTTGAGTGGTGTGTGCGGCACCTTCTAGTGATGAAAAATATCATTTTACTTTTACTACTCGGGTTACATGTCTATCATGCTACTTCGAATTAACTCAAATAAGATTTTTTTATCTATTTCAATATTTGTTTTTCAAGGTTATCATAATTATTTTAATTTTTATTGTACTTTAATTATTATTATAATTTTTTTTATCATATAATAAAAATAAAATAAACTTATTAAATTAGATGGGAGCTATAACTTCAATTTTTTTTTTTGTGGTTCGAAACGGGTTTTTTATACTTAGGTATTGTTTTTTATGAAAAAAAAAAAACGCAAGCGTGACGGGGTTCATGATACTGGAATCTTCTTTTCTCAGGTTATAAATTAGCCTGCAGTGTAGCTGGGAATCCTACCTGGTATTTGACTAGAAGAAATAAACAGAGTTAATTTCACCGAATGTTGACGTGGTGCCACAAAAGAGCCTACCAAGAAAGCAAAAACTAGACGTGCAAATGGATCCAAAAGTTCCTGTGATTTCTCCACAAGATATTTCATGCAACAAATCTAATAAGCTATAAGGATCCCATCCATGGACAAAAGCAATGATTCTTAATGACGCCTTGGAAATGGTGACAACCACGTGTAAAGACATGAAGCGACTACACTCCAACGATACCAATCACGTGGCAGACATGACTCCTTCCCTTCCTTTCTCTCGAGATATAATGATAATAGAAAGCCGCCTCCCCACCGACAAGAGTGATATTAGAAAGTCCCCCCCTTTTCCATTCTCCACTAATATAAATAAATAAATAAAATTCGAATCCTTTGATTCTGGGAGATAACTGCTGCTGCTGCTGCTGCTGCTGCTGAAGCTGAAAAGAAGAGGTAGCTCGCAGATATGCTTCATCAATCACTTCCGCTCCTCTGTGATTCCAAAATTGCTGACAGCATACTTCTCTCTGTCTCACATTTCTCAAACAACAACAACAACAACAGTATCGGCTCTTCTCGTGTTCTCGATGTGGGGTCAGAAATCTCCCTACTCTACCGCTAATTTTTAGTGCATGTAGAGATATATTAACATTTCAATGTGTTCTTTTAGATTGAAATTCAGTAAACAATCATCCGGCGGCGGCAGCAGTGGGCGAGGATTCTCCAGCAAGGCTGGAGCCAAGACCACTACAACACCTAATGTTTACGGTCGTCGTGCTCAAGAAAGTGTGCTTGAGCAGGTATAATTAACTAATCATCGTTTTTCACATAATATTCTGGATTATCGAGGTGTGTAAGATCAGTGTTTGTTCTTTGTCTCTGTGATTCTAGGAAGAAGCACCTCAAAAGTTGGGATTTAAAACATTCCCAGGTCAAGCATTTCCATTTGGTGTTTCACAAGTTGAAAATGGGATCAATTTTGCTATATTTTCGCAGCACGCCACTGCTGTTACACTTTGCTTATCACTCCCTCACAGGTAATATTTCCATCCATCCTTCCTTCCTTCCTGATTGCTTAAAAAGTTACAGGCTTGCGAATCCATATTGATCGACTCGTCTGATCTTTGTTTTTCCTCTTAGTTGCGTTCTGACAAACTTCATGCTTTTTTTTGGTAGGGGAAAGTCCGAAAGGACGGATGGTGGAATGATTGAGGTGGCTTTGGATCCCAAAGTTAATAAAACGGGAGACATTTGGCACATATGCATTGAGGTAGTGATATTGTCCTATTTCTCATAACACTTTAATTTAATGGTAGTAGTAGCGGTTATTTTCAAGGTGATCCATGCTTTTTTCCATGCCTGCAATTAATTATCACTTCCATAAATCTGTATTATTTCTATAAGCGCAGGATTTACCACGGGACGACGTGCTTTATGGTTATAGGATAGATGGTCCTCGAGATTGGCGTCAAGGACATCGATTTGATAGCAGCATCATGCTTATTGATCCTTATGCTAAGCTAGTTGAAGGTCGCCGATTTTTTGGTGATGCCAGCCGTAAGCTGTCAAAATTTTATGGAACTTATGATTTTGACAGCTTGCCTTTTGATTGGGGTGATGACTACAAGCCTCCAAATATACCAGAGGTACCAAATGTTGCTTGCATTTCTATTATGTATCGTGTTTTTGTTTCCCATGGTATATTTTTGCTACAAAATGAAATTCAGCAACTGCATGCTCTTCTACCCCTTTTTTCTGACTGATATTGAATGAGTGAATTACTAATTCATTTTGCTGCTTCTCTTATGCTGAATAAGTCTGTTACTAAATGATTTTTGCTATTTCTTCTATGCGCCTTCCATGCATTTATTGCGACATTCAGTTGATAATTTGACACACCTGTGTTTGAGTTGCATTTGTCTTTTTTTTATTTCCTCTCCATTTTTTCTTTTTCATATATTTTCTACTGTGTTTGCAGAAAGATCTTGTTATATATGAAATGAATGTCCGTGCGTTTACAGTTGATAAATCCAGTGGCTTGGATCCAAGCATACGTGGAAGTTACCTTGGCGTGATTGAGAAGGTAATGTTGAACTCAATAGGCAATAATCTACGAATAACATTTGGAAGCTCAATTCATTGCCAGAGTCAATAATGTTTCACTTTGAAGTTTAAAGCAACTATAAATTTTCCACGTGAGTTTTTTTCTTTTTGTTGCATTTGGATGATGTGTAGTAACTGGAAATTTAGAAAATCCTTTTGTATGCAATGTTTGACTTTCCTATTAATAATTGTTTCCAGTAATCACTTAGATAGTCAGCTGTTATCATGTTGCAGCTACAATATCGCTATGTCTCTTGCCTCTTCGATATCCTTTTTTACATTTTCAGTTTCTTTTGTCGGAGATGCTCATTAGAGCTATTCTAAAAGGTAAGGATGAATCTTAGGTTCAATATCCAAGAGTGGCAACACTCCCTTAAGAGCAAGAACTGCATAAATCTTAGGTTTAAAATCATATGTTGATGCTCATGTGTAGTCTATATTAGTGGTATTTGATTGCTTGCACTTATCTTGTTCTCCTGACGATAAGTTTTCATTCAATTAAGATCCCACATCTTCTAGAGCTTGGTGTCAATGCAGTGGAGCTGCTGCCCGTGTTTGAATTTGATGAATTTGAGTTTCAGAGGCGCCCAAATCCCAGAGATCACATGGTAAAATAAAACTTTTTAAAATTTGAGCCTTTTCTTTGCAATTTCTGCATTTTGTTGTGAAACCTTGAAATGCTTTGCTTTTTGGTTTTTCCTTCTTTCCCATTATTTATGTTATTTTTAGGTCTCTAAACAAAGTTCATATTTGAATTAATGAATTGTTACTTTTCTGATTTTAAACAAAGTTCTGTATATTTGAATTAATGAATTTTTTGGAGAGTTCCATATACAACGTTTTCCTGTTTTCATACCACTATTTCTAAGCAGATTCAAGATAACATGCCCTTAGACATGTTAAATCAAAATTCAATATTATGACAGAGTACTTTTGCGGCTGAGCTTCCCTATTTCCTGTGTTTTTGTGCTCTAATTTGATGTACTGAATTTAATGTGAACTATTATTTCTTTTCTCTTTCCTGCCTTTTCTCTAAGATCAATACATGGGGCTATTCAACAATAAATTTCTTTGCTCCTATGAATCGGTATGCTAGTAGAGGTGGTGGACCTCGTAATGCATCTCGGGAGTTCAAGGAAATGGTTAAAGCCTTGCATGGTGCCGGAATTGAGGTAATAAATTGTTATCTGGTCATCAATTTAAGACCACATTCTTCAAAGTTGGGAGCAATGATTTCATTCTTGTTCTGATATGGCAAGTCTGTGATGTATGCACACCAGCATACATGTACACGAAGCCTGAGTAGTTATTGAAGCAATTTTCTGAAGCTTTTTACTGTATACAGGTTATTTTGGATGTAGTCTTTAACCATACAAATGAGGCTGATGATAAAAATCCTTTTACAACTTCATTTCGCGGAATCGATAATAAGGTGATTTACTCTTTGTTTTGCAGTTTCTTGCTGTTAGGGTTGTAATGGACTAACAACAATTTCTAATGTTATAGGCTTTTGAATCGTTCAGGCCTGAGAAACACCCATTTGAGTACATTTAGTCATTGGTTGATTGGTTTTGAATATTTTAACAATTGCAATGTTGGGAGCACCTTCACTTTGTGGAGTCTTTCTGGGTTTTAGTGTAATTTTCTTTTAGTCTTGTGGAATGCAGCCTGATTTGTCTTCAAACTTGTCAGCCTTGTAATATTTTGCTCAAGAAGGATGAGAACCAACTATGTTGCATCTACATCGAGAATTTAAGTATTTTATACGTCATTAGTCCGATCTTTTGTAGGAGCTACCCGTAATAACGAACTTGCAAAATGAATCTGTTTATCATAAAGAGATTTATGATTTCATTACGAGCCTTTAGTGAATGCTCTGAAGTATCTGATTGGTGGTTATACCAAAAGTTCATTATATGCACATCTAAATGTTTCTCTATATAGCATTTCATGCATTATTATTCAGCTATTTCTTCATTTCTCAGTGACATGTCTTGTTATCCATTTACAGGTTTATTACATGGTTGACCTCAGCAATAATGGCCAGTTGCTGAATTTCTCTGGATGTGGTATAAACTTTGTGCTCAATTACTTTTTATTCCCTTTTCTGTTACTTTTTATTCCTAGGTGAATTTTGGCTCTCTTCTTATTGCAAGAGGACTGTTTAGAGAACCCGTTTTTTATGCCTCCATTACCGGTCAACATTTCTTCATTTATGATATATCACAAGAGTAGTGGATACTCAAACATGACAGTTTAAGACTAAGAAGCTAGTAATTTGTTTCGTGTTCAATGAGAATTCTGGGAGATCCCATGATGATCAAATTTTTGAAACATAGCAGGGAGAAAGAAAAATGTTGCTGTTTGTGATAGTGGCAGTGGCAGACTAGTGAGTAGGCAGCCAAGATGATAGCTGCTGGCTGTAGTTCGTGGAAAATTTATTACCTGATTCTGGGTGAACTTCTTGAAGTTCTCTCATTGGCTAAATGGGGTTTTGCAGAGGGTTCAGAACTCTTTATCTTTTACAAATTTGGAGAAAAGCATAAGTTGACTTAAAAGTCACCTCTGCTTCTGCTTCCTTCCAATATTGAAAATTGAAGCTCTTATTTTTTTTTCTTTTTCCCAGTGCAGTTTGAAACAGGGTTAACAGGGAGAAGACTGTCTTTTTTCTCCCATATGCTGCAATATTTTCCTTGTATTTGAAGGCCCTATAGATTCTCATATTGAGGACCGATGACTATTTTAGTACTAGAACTGACAAGATCATCTGAACTTTTTTTGTAAAAGTTACAGAAAATTTTCAATTCCTTTGGGCCATCCAAATCCTGTTTGGTTTTATAATGCAGCATGCGGACATGACATTTTCTTGAAAGGTGATATGGTTAAGATAAGTACAGGGTTATTAGGACTTTTGGTATTTCTTGCTGGTTTGGATGAAATCAGGAATAAGCTCACATGATTGTTAAGCTCAAAGTAACAAGCAAGCAAATGCCTTTTCATTATGTTTTTTCTGTGAAGAATTTTGAAATTATTGCATGCATCTATGGCTCTTTCACTTGCAGTTTCTTGTTTCTGTCCAGGGAACACATTAAACTGTAATCATCCTGTGGTCATGGAGCTCATCCTTGACAGCTTAAGACACTGGTATGTGCTAAATTAGAATGAAAAAAATCCTCGTCTTTGTGACATTTGAATTAAAAAATTTCATATAATAATTTAGAAGTTTTCTATTGTTTGGGTATTGCTCCAAACAAACTTTTCAACTTGATCTTATAGCCAAATGATATTGCCTCTTAGGTTTAAGTCAACCTATAGTCTTTGGTGATCCTTAACTTCGGCGATTTAGGATTGTGTATGTTTTGTTACATCTGTGCCTGTGCATATGTGTATAATTTACTCATCCTTCTCTTTTACTGAATGCAGGGTCATTGAATATCATGTGGATGGATTTAGATTTGACCTTGCCAGTGTACTTTGCCGAGGAACAGATGGTTCTCCACTTGACGCTCCCCCAATTATTAGGGTGAGATATTTTCACATATGATATTATATTTGTCAAAATAGTGCAGTTACATCATGTAACTTACATGCATTACCGATGTCTATCAATTAAAAGAAACAGAGAACACAATCAGAAGTGAATTGATATTCTGTCAATTCACTTAGAAGACCAGAAATTGGAATGTTACATTGCAGAAGAAGAATGCTTTTTAATTGGAAAAGGCCAGACCTTTCCTTAAGACTGTGATAGGTTCTTAACAAGCATTCAAAGTTTAACTAAAAAATTATTTCTTCCAATTTGGATCTATATAAATTCTTTCTGTGTGTGTGATCATACTGCAAATGGGCACACACAATCAATAAGCTGTATCCCCTTCATGTGATATGTAGTAACTTTCTGCTGTATCCTTTACTAGCATACCTTCACAATGATGTCCGTGCTTCTCTACCTGGAAGAACTATTTCATGCTGTTGTATTAGAAGTTAAAAAAATATTCTAAATCTTGTAGAATGCTGAAGTGTTGTTTAGTTGCCTAGAACTACATATGGGATGCTTATTTTGTTCCAGGCAAAATAGAGCCTCCATACGCAAATGAATTCATGTGGTCTTTGGCATATATAGTCACAATAGTGAATTTTATGCAATGACTTGTTATTGTTTAATTAACCAGGCAATTGCAAAAGATTCCATCCTGTCAAGATGTAAAATTATTGCAGAGCCTTGGGATTGTGGAGGCCTTTATCTGGTTGGAAATTTTCCAAATTGGGACAGGTAACTTTTGTTTATTATTTTTTGTGAATCTTTGGATAATAAAGGCATTTACTTTAAGATGCATTATCAAATAGATAAACACAATCACAGAGATATTTTGCTCTTCTTTTTATCATTTTTACATTTTGTAATGCTTTTGGAATCTGGTTCTGCCTCACCCATTTTTTTTTTTTATTCAGATGGGCTGAATGGAATGGCAAGTACCGTGATGACATAAGAAAATTTATTAAGGTGATGCCAGAGGGAAAGCGAACTGACTTTGATTTCTGCATAACTTATTAACATTAAGGATAGCTTAACAAGCACAGGATATAGGAACCAGCAAGATAGCAACTCAAACTTTAACTGAAAGTGATGAATGAATGTGTCTTATTCTGAAATGGTTTGATATGCTTGAAAAGGTTTAAAATGGATTTGAGATGATTGATGATTTTGATGGAATTACTAGGTATTATTAGAAACTATTTTAGGAATTACTAGGTATTGCTTGAAACTATTTTATAACACCAATGTTCTAAAACTTCAATGCTTGCAATCACATTCTTGTAGTTTTGTCTCTTCTACTGAATTTTGTCATTTTTTTTGTTTATCCTTCAATACTTGTCTCTTCTTTAGCCTTCATTTTTCTTTTTAACTTCCTGTTCTTTTATCACTGCATGAATGCGGTTTACTCTTCCTTTTTGCTTCTGTTAGATGACGATGTAGTGTGCTGCTGTCTTCCATGCAACATGATTATGTTTCTTAATGGGAGAAACAAAATGTTCTTGTAGTTTACTTGTGAACATTTCTGTTTGTCAGTTCGTTTTCCTTTATAATTTTTGCATATTATAGGGTGATTCTGGTATGAAAGGAAGTTTCGCCACCCGGGTTGCTGGATCTGCTGATCTTTACAGAGTAAGCATTTTAATGTCATAAAGATAATGATCGTTGCAATATCTGCAACTTTCATGCATTTATATTATTTTACCTAGAATAGTGTATCATTGCATATTTAAGATTGCCTCATGTTAACAGCAACTCATATTTTTATTTACGCTGCAGGCTAATAAGCGCAAGCCTTGTCATAGTGTTAATTTTGTTATTGCACATGATGGATTCACGCTGCGTGATCTTGTTTCATACAATTTCAAGGTAAGTGAAGCATCAATTTGATTAAGTGAATCATTCAATGTCCAGTTTTTTCTCATTTTCATCGGTTTTGTAGCACAATGATGCTAATGGAGAAGGTGGAAATGATGGATGCAATGACAATTTTAGCTGGAATTGTGGATTTGAAGGTAGAGTTGAAAATCAGCTTGTGTCAGGATTTTTCCTTGAATCATTTCTAGCTTTGGAGTGTTAAATCTTGTAGCAATCAAATAGTGTTTATGTAGGTGGTAAATCATAGTCATTACCTTGTATGCATGCTAAAGTAAAGGGAAAGTGGGGGCAGGGTCTAATATGCTGTTTTTATTCATGGAAACTTATTGGATTTTTTTGGCTTTGTCAAGTTGCTTCACTATATAATGATGCATTTATTTTAGCCTCCAATTTGGATGTGTCGTTGATCTTGAGATTAACTGTGTGAAATCTCAAGAGTCCAATATATTCTTTCTTTTTTTTGGATCATTTGCTGGAAGAGAATCTATTTCAGATGTATTTATTTCCTTTCTTTAGGTGTTAATTTATCTTTATATATTGGGCAGGAGAAACTGATGATCATAATATTAAAGCTTTGCGCTTCAGGCAGATGAAAAACTTCCATTTAGCATTAATGATATCTCAGGTACAGTATGTTCGTGTGTCACGCTGGTGGCACCTTATTCCTTACCCTGTAGAGAACAGGCATACAAAAAATGCCTTGGAAACTTTTTTCAGTTGGATAAATGGTTTCCAATTCACATGTGATTTCATGTGTCCTGCTTTTCTACTAGGTTTCTATGCATCTTTCATATCCTCTGTTATTTTCTGCAAGGTTTTTTTGTCTTTTTATTTCCACTTCTGTCTTTTTCCCAATGAATAATTCTTAGCATTCGTAGCTTATCCATCACTACTTAAGAAGTTAAGATATCAGGAGTTTGTTTTAAAGTATGATTATGCACCAGGGAACACCAATGATGCTTATGGGGGACGAATATGGACACACTCGCTATGGAAATAACAACAGTTATGGGCATGACACCTCTATTAACAATTTCCAGTGGGGGCTCGTAAGTTTTTGTATAGAATTCTTGCCCTTTGACAGCTTCAATCCAGTAAATGTCTGAGTGAAAATCCTTTGTTAAGGCAGTTGGATGCAGAAAAGAGTAGTCACTTCAGGTTCTTCTCAGAGGTCATAAAGTTTCGACAGACACATGGAGTATTTACTCATGACAATTTTCTCAGCGAAGTAATTTGCTTTCACCTGCGACTTAATAGACATGCATTTATTTTGAAATTACGATATATTTTAACAAATTAACACCTATGAAAGAGCTCTCAAACACACTTTTCTGTGCATGTTATGCAGAATGATGTGACTTGGCATGAGAACAACTGGGAGAATCACGAAAGCAAATTTCTTGCATTTACGTAAGAAATTATACTTGTCTTCCAGCTGAATTGTTCATCTTGCATCTACTGTTTTTTGTTGTAGTACCTTGCTTTGCATCATCAAAATGCTTGTTACGCAGGCTTCATGACCAAAACGGAGGAGATATCTATTTGGCTTTCAATGCTCATGACTATATTGTTAAAGTTTCAATACCCCCACCACCACCCAAGAGGCGCTGGCTTCGTGTGGTTAGTGTCTCTTCTGTTTCTGACACATGCCAATGTTCTTGCTGCTACCTGTCGCTGTTTAACTACATCCTTTGCAACTCTTTTGCCTTTTTGGTGCAACTGTATCTGTGCATGCTATTCGTCTGCTGGAGCACTCAAACTGCACATTTCAATGGTGCTAAAGCAATTTTATAATAGGCTTAGATCTCCAAAACCCAACTGATTTTTGGCATGAGATCTGACGTTTGGAATCTCATGGAAAAAACTTGACAAAGTTGATAATTATTCTGTTGGCATCCAACAGGAGGATTGTTCTCGAGATTGGATTTATATAAAGATCCCTCAACTTCTGCTATTAATTTCCCAAGGCAGCAAGTTTACTTTCCTGCCTTTTTTTTTGTAGTCATATAGAAGATTCATATTGTGAGAATAAGTACGACACACGAGTATGACTCCTATACTGCACTCTTTCCCACTCTTTGAACCATGGCTTCTTACAAGAGATGTATTATTGCTTCACTTTTCTGGAAGCTGATATATCCCTTGCTCAATTTACGTTGACGGTGTTAGACATGAAGTTATAACACGAAGTTATTTAACGGTGAAAAACAGGCTGCGAAAATCAGTCACTTCATTATGTTGATTATACTTTGCAGTTGTATTTTTCAAAATTGTAGCATATCAATCAGTTCCATCTGAATCATATGTACAAATTCGTTGTTCAAATGCAGGTAGACACCAATTTTGAATCTCCGGATGACTTTGTTCCTCAAGGTCTCCCAGGCATTGGAAGCACCTATAATGTGGCCCCACACTCTTCAATTCTTCTTGAAGCTAAAAACTGACAGAACCTGAAGCTGATCACCGATGAATATTCTGAATGACCTGCCTGATCTGGAGAATCGCAAAATCTTCCCTGGGAAATGCTCAGATTCCTGGCATCAGGTTATGGTTACAGTACTTGATGTAGATGTCACTTTACCCTGGATGAATGCAATCAAAGAGATTTGAGAGAGCATGGAGGTTTATCATTGCTACAATGTGACTGATGTCCGCTCATTCCTTTGTTGCATCAACTAATAAAAAATACTTCAACTTGAGCAACAAGTAGAATATGCCCTATTCGATGTAGGTGCTGCTGTGTGTATGTTATGCATGAGCTGTGTAATACTGAGATGAACTCTGGGGTCCTACAGTTGGTAATTCCTAAATAGAGTGGAAAAAATGTCGAAAGATTACTAAAAAATAATAAATTGATGGTAATAATTACGATGACAATGTTAATTATTAGTATTTCTTTGGCTTTCTCCCAATTGATTTCGTGCTGCTGCCCATTAGACACCCACCAGCAGCAGCAAACGCTGGCTGGCAACTGATGTTCACTAATACCTACTTTGTCATTTTTAATGGTTTTGTTTAAGTAGAATGCCAAAAATGACAATCTGCCTGACAGATTAATAATTTTGAAGCATGTGCACAGCGGTCTTAATCATGGGGTCTGTGTGAAGAACAGATCTTGTCATGAGCAGGTGCATGAATCGTGAAGCCTCAAAAGTACAATCTGGCAGTGACCCACACAAATTGTGACAGGCAGGCAGACAGACAGGACAATCCAATTATCAATGATGCGTCCTCTCTTCCCTCGAGCAAAAAATCTTTGTTATTGTACACACCCTCGAAGAAACAGAACCATTCTTCCGTCCTGGCTAGCACGCGGTGATATTACCTCTTCTATTCTACCACCCGGAAAACAGCTGCCTCGCTTCGTATCATTTAGTCCAGTTTGGTAGGTGGTCGACTTGTCGCTGTATATCGTCCTTTCAAGCCCCCTTAGATTATAGTCCTGAACTAGAATTAACTTGACATCCTCAGTGAATCGAAAAGTTGTCCGAGTGTTGGGAGATGCCATGCTCTGACAAGGTCCATGTCCCATTGATCGGTGGACAAGTCTGGGCCAATCGGATCATCAATCATAATCATGGTACAGGCACCCTGTGTCTATGGTTTCTCTTCCACAATCTGCCAATTTTATGTTATATCCAATTTATCTCATCTCAGTGACTTTGATTCCTTCTGCGAATAACCACTGGTTTTGATTTAACGTGAGGATCTCTATCTAAATCACATGATTAAAAGAGTTGAAGGCATCAGATCTAAGCCTAGAGCGGGGTTGACTTTTTTGTTGTTTTTACCGAAAGACCAACCCAAACCCGTTTGGTTACGCAAAAATGACCGGAATCCATGCATGTCTCTTCGAGATAAAACTCGAACACTAATTTTTATTATTATTTTAGAAACTTCATGGTCAAACACTCTTTTCAATCGCGGCTATAATATACGACCATGACAAACAAATATGAAAATATCAAATATGTAACTCGAATAGATTTATTACTCGTTGACTGTGAAAGTCTTAAAAAAGTGCCCTATCGCTAACATTTAGCTGTAATTAGTTTTTCTAGAGGTGACCAAGTTAACACTTGATAATTGTTTTTTTATTTATTTATTTTGATTTTCAATTTTATTCTTTTAATTATAGTTTTTTATGTTATAGATTCTTTTTTTTATTTTCATTACTTCACGTTTAATTTGTTGGGGATTAAACTTTGTAGTTTTTTATTTGTAATACTTCTGATCCAATAACATAAATCACGAGTTTTAAGAATTGATATGGGTATGAATTTTTTTTTTCTTTCTTATTTTTTTTTATAGTTTTATCATTATGCAATATGTTTTTTAAAAAGATTGATTTTATGGTTATTTTTAATTTTTTTTCTATCGGTTTATCTCGATTTCATGGCTCGAGCCCCGAGTTACCTAAGCCTTTTTGAAATTGAGGTTTTCTTTTTAAAAAAATATTTTTTTTTGTGTTTAATTTTTGAAGATTTTTTTTATTTTATACAGATAAGATTTATTTTATAAAAAATATTTATTTTGAAATAATATATATGATATGTTAGGATTTTTCATAGTATTTTTTCTTTTATTTTATTCACTCACTTTCATGTGTGTTTCTATTTCTATTATCTTTTATTAATTTTAATAAACAAATTTAGTGAACACAAATGGATAAATATCTTATTTTGCGAGATTAAATATTTTGATCTATATTTATCTTTTAATTTTTTTAGTTTTTTCTTTTAAGTATTGTTAATAATTTTATTTATTTATTTATATTAATTATTATTTATTTTTTTAACTAGATGCTCTTTTTAATATACACTTTTAATTTTTTATATAAAAAAATATATTAAAATAACCTATCTGTCTAGATTTGTTTTTATAAAAAAATTACGGGCTGCCGGCATGTAAAATATCTAGTTTGTTAGGTTGTCAGCCAAAAAGAAAGGTGGGTCCGAGATAATATATAAATGTCACGGAGTTATCCTTGAATGATATCTATTGACAAGCTAAACTAATAATTGGCAAGCAAATGGTCTCATGGCCAACCCATATTAATTGGAAAGAAACAATAACCCAAGTGGCAGTGGGGTGGCTAATTAACGCCGTGAATTGAACTTTTCAAGCCATCAAAGTGGGTTTTTTTCTTCCTTTCCTGATATAGCCTCCAAGAGTAGTTGAAATTTGTTCTGTTGGAACTTGTCAATTCTCACATGAAATACGGGGCACTGGAGGTCCTAATTGGACATTAATTCACGTTTTCTAGGGTAAGAGGCAGCAGTTTTTCTATTTCTTTCTCGTTGTTTCCCCCCGTAAAACTCCATTTCCGTCCTTGTTTTCGAAGGGCTTGCGTTTTTTTAATACAAAATGTAACTCAGATTAGACAAGTTAAATCTAGTCGAGTTAGTTAACCCTTGGATACTTCAAATAAATAGCTTAAAATACTAAAATGATAATAATTTGGCATAGAATCTCTCACACACAATAAATAATCCATGAGCAGATTGATTATTTATTTATTTATTTATTTTTTCTACGGACAACTGGACTTGTGACCCTCTAACGACTAAAAAGAACCTGCAGCTGGGAATAGAGTAGAAAAATGAACCAGCAACGTGCTCGTCATAACGGTTAGCAGAATTTTTGTTCATAATTAATTACAAGTGCATCGATCATTGGTTGGCCTGTTCTCCTCCTTCTGTTTTCCTTTACCAAATCAACAACCCAATCCATCTACTCCCCGGACCGAACAAGTAAAACTCTCCACCATCTCCTCTCCCCAAGCTTGAAATCAACGCGTTTTTCGAATCATCAAAAAATTGGAAGCACATCCGACGGCTCTCGTTATCCATTATAGCCACGCGTACCTCCTTGATCCTCTCCCACTTCCAAACATACAATTTCCGCCTCTCTAATTATAATACACCAAACAGGTACTAAGCTGTAATTTCACAAATTCAAAGGAAACAAACAGGAAACTGCCCTCGCCTCCTAAACCGACTAAAAACCTTAAACCTTCACCTTCCCTTTCTGTATAAATACAACACCCTCTCTCTCTCTCTCTCTCATCAATCCCTTTATCATCTCCTCCCTGTATACTTTCTTGTCTTCTCTCCTCTCCATCCTTTCCTTCACAACTTACAACAACAATGGCTTACAAAATCTGGGCGCCTTTGATGCTTCTGGCTCTCTTTGCCGGTTCAGCTTTGGCTCAGGCACCAGGAGCTGCACCAACAGCTTCACCAGCTACATCACCATCTCCTGCACCCGCTGCTCCTACAACTCCACCCCCCGCTCCAACCCCCTCTCCATCAGTCTCTGCTCCAACCCCCTCTACTTCTCCAGCCCCCTCTACTGCTCCATCCACTCCTCCTCCTTCATCTCCAGCCAGCTCACCACCTTCTCCCGCCACCCCTACCCCCTCCGTATCCATTCCTCCAAGCGCCGCTTCCCCTCCATCTCCAAGCGCCGCCGGCTTGAACAAAGCCACCGTGGCTGGTGCTTTGATTGGAGTCGCTGGTGTGTGGTCTTTGTTGCTGTAGATCTGATCATCGGATGTTGATTGTTACAATTATATTTATGTTTCACTTTAGTCGGGGATTATTATTGTTATTATTTCGAGTCGTTTTGTAATTTTGTTTATGGACGGTGATGGTGACTCTTTTGGTTTATCTTGACGGTTGATATTTGATTATTATTGTTGTTGTTATCATTGTTCTTTTTTATGATTAATTAATGATTGGTCGTCATGTAATCAATCGTTTATTTTCAATAATTTCTTATTTATCTCCTCATATATCGTGATGCTCTGTACTTAACTTGATCTGGATTTCAAAGGAGAGAGCGATCCATCGATCGTTCATATCCTCGTGTGAGAGAGTGTGGGAGGGAGAGTGATGGTGTTTTTATTGTTTAATTTTTTATGTTTAGATGATAGCAGAAAAGTTGGGGAAAAGTAAAATAGGGTTTCATGTTAGGCCTGTCATGCACGTGGCAACAGCTGTAAATTGAAATCTTAGGGTTTTTTACATAAGCCCACGTGGTTTGTCATATGACACGCGAGAGAGACCAACTGCAACAACACTGACATGTGGATGTTATATCTCTGGTCTACTTGGTTGCTGTCACCTGACACGCGAGAGAGATCAACTGCAACACCACTTACCTGTTACTTTATTTTGAGCACGAAGGTAAATGCGTTACTAGCTGTTTAAAGTTTTTTTTATTTAAAAATATATTAAAATAATATTTTTTAAAAAAATTATTTTTGATATTATTACGTCCAAAAAATAATTTAAAATAAAAAAAATTTATTAAAAATTAAAAATTAAAAATTTTTAAAAAATATTTTTACGGTTTCCAATGAGAGGGTTGGGTGGGTCATGTAAAAAAAGAGAGAAGAAGATAGCAAACTCTTGGTTACAAAGACTTGGAGCAGCTCACGAAAAATGATGTGTGTGTATAATTCAACAGCAACATGTGCAAGGCCTGATGATGGTGCAGAGCACACCATGCCATTGTGGATTTTGCTACCTTCTCTCCCTGATCAGTTGTCAATTTAAAAGAAAGTTTGTGCACAGTTCTCTATCACAAAGAGAAGAGAGTCTGAGTACAATGTGTCCCCACGTACGACATATAAAGCTTTTCTCAAAAGTGGATTTAGGGCAGGTGACATGTGGAACCGCATCACAAGTCCAAGTCTTTTCATTGGCTAACTGATCCTGGTTTTAATACCAAGACTCAACAGCTAGGTGCATTAATAAAGTAACTTTATTAACCATTTAGATAGTAATAATACAGTGATAAAAACTTAAGATCAAGAGATTTACTTTTCTCTATAGTTTTAGGTTCGAGCTTTGTGGCTGCTCATATGATGGCCACTAGAGGCTTACATGATCGTTAACTTCAGGGCCCATGAAATTAGTCGAGGTGTACGCAAGCTGACCCGGACACTCACGTTAATAAAAAAAAAATAAAACAACTTTATTATCTCATAAAAGAATTTCTTTACGACTAAAAGCTTGAATGCATGATATACAAGTCAGTTTAGGAATTACCTAAACAATTAATCATTATTTTTAAAACTTTTTTGTCACAATATATGATACTAAAATCCTAATATATGCCTAATCCTAAACTAATATAAGATTAATCCTATAATAAAAAACACTAAAATAATAAATGCCTGATCCTAAACTTGCACGATTTTTGTTTTGGTTCTAAAATTTAATTTTGTCAATTTTTAGTTCCTAAATAGAAGGAAGAGAGTGGCTCGCCAGAAAATTATAATAGAGAAAAATTATATGGTTGTCCCAACTCCGCCATCCAAAATGGTCAAGTTTAGTGTTAAAATATTCTATTGAACGAGATGTGTTTGATGATGGTTGGGTTCTCATGTTACCGGAAAAATAGATTGGGGCTTTGGAAGATTTACGGTCTCGGTTTGATTTTTTAGTTTTTACTGATTTTTCACTAATTTAAGGACACAAACTAGTTTATTGAAGTTTTTTTGGGTGTTACTATAGTGTTTTAAGGAGAAAAATTGGACTATAGGTGCCATGACACCCTAAAAAATTAGTCTATATTTAGAGACGAACCTGCAATATGGACTATAGATGTCATGACACCTCCAATATCAAGTCTAATTTTCATAACTTGCACAACCAATAAATTCTAGTCACCTGCCCCTCTATTTCAGCAAAGAGACAAGTTTTTTTTTGTTACATTAAATAAATCTAATAGGAAGCCTATTAATAAAAACTTTGGAGTTGAAATATTTTTAAATAAAATAAAAATAAATGCTCAATCCACAAACTATCAAATATAAAAAATAAAAAAAGTATAGGGTATATGATTTGGGTCAAGTTGATTAAGTTTCAAAAATCTTGATTAATGATATTAATTTCTTAGGTTTTTTACTCATTATCATCATTTTTTAACAGCCCTGCTTTAAATGCCCAATCACTTTGCAAGTATGAGCAGTCTTTCTCAAAAGAATCACTAAAAATTTCCCTGCGACTGTTATTCATTTTGTTCCACACAGAATTTGCATGCAATGGAATCTTACATGCAGACCCAGGAGACAGTTGGAAGCTATAAGATGTGGGACATGAAGCGTCTGCTGTCCAAATGTGGTTATAGCCCTAAGAAGAGGCAAGACCAGTAACATTTCACCTACAAGCAGCCTATGTCATTCTGCAAAATCCTTGGGTTCTCCTG
>Ga0307509_10000832_pt1 | contig 52890 bp, 46 predicted proteins | sample 10_EM_MG_FD_202245 | JGI IMG/M metagenome (GOLD analysis project Ga0307509, IMG submission 202245) | Populus trichocarpa ectomycorrhiza microbial communities from riparian zone in the Pacific Northwest, United States - 10_EM | ecosystem: Host-associated > Plants > Roots > Unclassified | place... | reverse complement strand
AAGTACAGGGGGTTGAGGGTAAGTGAGGCGAATAGGGTACTTAACTGGAATTTAACTTGCCAAAGTTTGGTGTGTGTTACCATGGGAACAGCCAATCTTGGCGCTTTTTTGGAGGGGGAAAAAAGTGAGGCGAACCCAAAATGTACCGACAACAAAACTTCCTGCTCTCTCATTGGCCGAGTGACCTAGGAACGAATGAAAACCGTTTCGCCTCACTTACCCTTAACCCCCTGTACATGGGGGTTCACATTGAGGGTGGTGAGCCGACAAGTGCCGTTGCTACGCCACGATATGATCAACTTTGCCACCCAACTGTAGCAATAAGCTGAGCGTCTGGAAGGGTTTCCCGGGGTTTCCATAACACACCCCTTCGAAGCAGCTATTCCCAGGCAATGGCTGTTACCATTTTAGTTTATGGAGTGCGTGCTATCGGTGTTCAAAAGGACCTTATCCCGCGCCCCATCCTATCCAAGCCTATGGATTCGTTCAGTGTCAAGCGGCTATGGAGCTAGCGAATTTGGCTAGAGCTGTTTATGGTAGGGTTGCTTCTATTGTCTTTTTCACCACAAACTCGTCCGGCTTATGGTTGATTGATTGGCCCTGCTGATTTGTGGCAATATCTCGAGTTAGTCGATGGATCGGTAATGTTTCGTCGCTCCACCCCCTCGCGCTTACCATATTTGTCGGACTAGAGAGGGTGTCAAAGGAACAAAACAACCACGTGTTCGCTGTGTGTGCACTTCCACTGTCCCTAAGACTTAGCATTTCTACCGAAATTATGAATCCAATTCAAAAGAAAAAGTGCTTCTGCCCGTTTGGCCAGGAGCCGGGGGTGCTAGGCACTGTGGGATATACACAGAGCCATTCAGGCTCATCAAAGTAGGTGGTTTTGCAACCGAAGACTTTCCCCAAGGAGAAAACGGAAAGGGGTGACATGAGGTTCTGTGGGGAACTACGTGCCTAGAAATCCTCATACCTACCTCACTCAAGCTATATTTAAAGCCCCATTGGGAGTGTTTCTTAGATTGGGAGATTTGTGAACTGATAGGTTTTCCTTGACTACTGCTCTGTGCCCACGCAACATTGGGTCTCAAGTGGTTGGGGTTATTTGCGAGTGGGGGTGTTGACAAATTTAGAGGCACGGCGGCGAAGGCACTCCCCCGGATCGCGTGTTTTCATTCGATCCTAATATCTCATACTATCAGTGTTTCATGCGGGATAATCTCCTATCCTTCAGCGAATTCTCTTCGCATCGTTCCTTCGTTAGGGGCCAGGAAGAAATACCCATACTGTGAGGACTTTTTTTTTTGCGAAGAGCTTAGAAACTTTCCCGCTTTTTCATTATTTAGAAACACGGTACCAGAATGCGGCTAGGTCGCAGGAAAAGTGTTTTTGGTGCCCAGACCATTTGTATCATACAATATCACTCGAACTCTTTACCGATTGGTGGTTTCATTATTCTAGTATGATACTCATGTGTTTTGTTAGTAGAGATTTATCATTTTAAACCCAATTAGGTTCTTTTGATATCCTATGGGTTCCCTAGCCAATGGGCCTCCTTAGCACGTGAACGGCGACTTCTCTACTAAAGGCTTTCGTTGTACTACCGACAGCTTTTAATCAGATTGAATCCAGTGTGATTATCTATCTTCTATTTCCTCTCCTCAAGTTGTCGCCAGCGTCTCAGATTGAGGGCCACTTATGCGATACGTTAGTCACTAAATCAGATCACGCGTTTCAATATGGTTTTTTGTTTCTATTTGCGGCACCGTTCTATCTCGGAAATCCGTATCTGGTTGAGTCTGTTGTATTGGAGTCCGGAAACTTATGGTACCGAAGCCTAAAGGAATTGATATGAGACAAGTCCCAGGGGGGCGCAGGTTTTGTTAAAGAAATCTCCATGGCTTTATCACTAGATGCTTGGAGGTGCCGCGTTTTTTTCGCTCTGAACCCCTCTACTATTTCAGATGATAATGAAGCAGGAGCCTGTATTCCTCGCACATCACCGACTACCTTGTTTTGCTCTCACTGCCGGCATACGTATTTTCATATGTTTAGCACTCCATAGATCCTGACTCTGCTCCCGTTACCCTCCTTAATTCACGTATCCTCATGGTTTCTCACGTCGGTGGCTTATGTCACCTAGTCTCATCGCTCCTCATTTCTTGCATTGCGACTCGTGGCCTTTAGGCGGCTGCTCTGTCCCCATCCGCACCCTCGTTTCCTCCACCTTTCCTTCCCCTGGCTCCAAACCACAACCAACAAAACGAACCCTCACTCACCTGAAATACCCCCCCTTCCACTTTCAAACTTCATTGTCGCTTGTATACTAGCCACACTACCCTGCCCCCCATCAGTGACATCACCCACCAAGTCATCACTTCATCAGCGGTCGCAACGAAATCAGTGCAATGAAGATAACAATGAAGATACCATGTTCGCTAGAGGATAAGAACCCCGTAGAAATGTATCCCTAGCCCCTTACCCCTGGTTAAATCAAGAAAGAGTTAGAAAACTAATCATGAGCAACCTCATAGCATATCTGGGTGCGTGACAAGAGGCCAAGGAAAAGAATGTACCGATAACTCTTTCGTGGTGTTATCGTATGTTGTGTCGCCTCTCGATCGCGATGCGCAGGGAGACCCTATTGTACCCAAAGGGTATGAGGACCCCTTCCGAGGGTGTTTTAATCGGAGGCCATTGAGCACTACTCCGGCTGGCCTGAATCCAGAACAGATTGAGGCCGATCTTAGAGCAATGAGGCAAGGGGTGGATAAGATGATTGCGCCGTGATGTGAATGCCAAGTCTCAAGGATCTCGGAGGAGGACTTTTTGGATGGGATTGAGAAACGTAGAGTTTGCTAGCGATAGGGGGTTTTTGGGCGTGCGGCTGGCATGCGGATTGTAGCTTGAAAAGATGACGTTATTGCTCTAATTTCCAAACACAGGATTTAGTGTTTCCTAACACCTAGTTGTTTAGTTCTTGTTAATGAATTGCTTTCTGAACGGTTGATTGTTTTGTGTGCCAGGTGATCATGTCATCTCACTCGTATTTCTAAAAGTGTAAACTGCGCGACACTGGTGTACTGAGCAAGCGGTAGAGATAGTCTCCCATGTCTAAGCCTCATCGTTACTACTTTGCTATTATTCTTATCGTTACTATCGTGCAGCTGAGGCACACGCACCGTCTCGTTCATCGCGATCATATTTCTCCGCCCGAAGACCGCGTTTTCTCTCCAGCTCAGTCTAATATTTCTACTTTCCCTCTTCCATCTTTTTCTCCTACCCTGTGGCAACTCGCTCCCTACCCCCGCAACTTATTTTATCCACCTATCTTCTCCATCCCCCCCCCTTTTTTAATTAGAAGCCTAGGGTTTCTGCATCCGCTAGTTTGTGGGCCAAGAGTAAAAGAGGACTCGGAAGGCAGTAGACGCTTAAGTGCTAACTTGTGGTTTGACCGCCCTAGCGATGGTCTATGATGCGTTTAATGATTTACGTTTTCACAGATATCTCAATCTACTGTAGAATGTTAGAGGCCTCGTGCGTTCATTCACCTACTCGCGACTTGTAGCTCCGGAATTCACAAACATCTAAGGTTTCCGACGATGCTCCTAGTGATCGAGTGGCTTCTAAGAGCCGATTGACGCGAAGCGCGAGAGAATCGCTTAGCGGGGGCACTCATGGAAAAATGCTTTCTTCCTTTTTAGGGCTTTTCATAGTAGCCTAATCGGCTCTCGAAAGTAGCGTGGAGTCTGGGTGCAGATTTTGGCGGGGCTCAGCAGATATTTTTTCCGGGATGAAGGGTGGTAGCTCCGGCGAAGCAGGTGGTTTGCCCTTGGAGCCGAGGTTGGTCAGCGGTTTCCCCCACTATGACTAGATATCTTTTTCCGAATTTAGAGACGAGTCCGAGAGGCTTAGAGGTGAGAGGAACAGCCATGGGGAATAAAAACTTCACCGTTACCGATACAGTTCGTTCCATAGGCTATATGGGAGATATGGGAGGGCTTGGTTGAGCTTTGCTGGCAGGGTGGTGGCATTAAGTGGGAGCCTTAGGTCAGCGCGACTGTACTCAAGTAATTGGGTGACGGTAGCAATGCAAAAAATTAGTAAATTTTCCACTACGGGGAGGCGGTGGGCGGAGGGGAGCTGCAAATATAAGGCTTGAGTATGGATACCTCGCTGTATCTAAGGTGGGCGAACTCTCGGGGTTTTGACCAACCGGGATATTCGTAATGCTGTAGCCCCTTCGAAAAGGACTCATTGCATGCCACCGACCTTCAGCCCTTTTGCTTGGGTCTGGGTGGTAAATGTGTGCAATAGTAGTTCTTTTTATTTATTTATTTTGAAAAAAAGCTTCGACACTACAAGTGCCGAGGGTCTGTTGATAATCAGCCGAATGTCGGACGATCAGCGACTCTAAACTGAGGCATCAATTATGCGCGAGCTGTTGTGTTGGGACCCTCAGATGATAGGAGATGTTGGATCGCATATCTCAGCCCCATTGTACGAGTATAACACAAATAGTTCTGCTCCAGCTAATTGAGAACGTCTTTTTCTATGTTTGTGGAGGGTTACAGGTAGTAGCAAATAGTTGACCGGAAGTTAAAATGATGAAGTTCATTGTGCTTCTTGACGATATGATATGATAGGCCTTGAACTCGGTCGTCTATATTTAGAATGGAAGGACTAACCGTGGCGCACTCTGGCTGAGACAAGTTCGGGGGGAGTTGTGCGGGGCAGTGGGGCACCTAGCACCAGAGTTCGTTCGGCGATGCGAATTTAAAATCTAAGGCCGGAAGAGTGCTGCCACGGCATTTTACTCGGGATATTGGTGATAGAACGTGAAACCCGAAGAAGCACACGGCGCTGCGCGCGCGAAATGATTGGCCTTTCACTGTTTGTTGCTTTCGAGAGGTAGCAATGCCCTCAGCTCTTTTTGTTTAATTGACGGGCCATGCTGTGGAACGCCCTCTCTGGCCAATCATCTCTATGCAGCAAAGTGATTGCGATTGGGTGAGCTTAGCGGTGGGGCGGATAGTTCTGGGCGAATAAAGTGCACAACTAGACACATGCGCTAATGCTACAGTATTCCCCTCATAGTTGGATGAGTTTCTGCCACGATGGGCTCTTGGAAACCGATCAAGAGATCGAGGCTGTATTGACACCTGACGGCCCAACTTTTGTGGAGCTCTATCAGGTGGGCAAAGACTCGGGTGCCTGTAGTTGGAGAGGATGGGGTGGGGTGGCTAGTAAGCACCTAATTTTTGGCTTTCCTCTGAACTGGGTTAGCGTCCTAGTTCTGTCAGCATTTTTTTCTCTTGTCACTTCCCGCACCTTGGTGCACCTGCAGACAGCGTCCGTTTTTGCACCTCATATCTAAGTGACGGATGAGTTAAGGTGTGGCCCCGAGAATGGTCTTCTACGATGTGTAGTTTTAGTGCCTGCCAACCTTTACCCAAGGGTACTTCTTTCCTGGGTGCACTAGAGTATGCTACTGTAACCTGTCGGGTCCTGAAGTTCAGAAAATTGCAGATTCTAAACAACCTACAACTCACTGGCGGGTAGGGTTAGGGCTGCAGAGTCCCCGGGCACCTTGGCCTCATACCCCGGGAATGCTCTCTGGCGCAATTGTTTCTTTTTCTCAATTCACTTTCGTGCTACAACAGTCATCTCGTCCCCACTCTCTAGAAATGCTGGTACCTTGTGACTTGTGTGTCTTTTGAGTTTCGGAGATGGCCTTGCAGGAATTTCTGGAACTTTTGACACCTTAAGTGATCATTCTATTGCACTGCGAGGCGGCGCTTGGGGTGTTCAGTTCATCTAAGGCTATCATAGCACCGCAAGGTATGCTCCGGATTCCGAAAGGCAATTTTGTGTGGCAGTGGCCAACAATGCTCGGGCAACGTGGGTCTAGTCGCCGACGGCTCTTAATGGTTGCCCAATGGAATCCTATTGGGGGGCGCAGGGTATGTGCTTGATAGGTAGTATCTTTCCTTTTTTTGACGCCCCTATCCTGGCTGGGCTACTGTACCGTACGATATGATATGTGCTCGATAGTGCGATGAAGTCTGGCTGAGATTTTTACTCGCAGGTCTTTGCTAAGAGTGTCTCCACCAGCTGATATTTTTCTCTAATTCTCACCAAATGTTCCGCTCACGGTGGCATTCTTGACAAAGACGCCTGAGCATGTTGTATTATATCGTAGAGTCGGTTGCATCGGGGGGTGGGTGTGCGTTGGCTCATCTGCTACTATCGTTTCTCTCTCCCGCGGGACCAGTTTGAGTCGGCTAGGCCTGCTGCTGCTCATAGTACTTATATCTGTATTGCGGTCCCTGGAGGTACTGTACCGTCCTCGGATATTAAGGTACAGTACTGTGAGAGGCCCACGGGATGGAGTTCACAATATATATTTACCCTAGCCGCACAGCACCGATCCGGTGTCCGCTGGCTGACAAAACACTCTGATACCGATATTTGAAAGGTAAGTCATGATTCGAGGACTGAAGAGTTTTTTTGTCCGGCGATTTAGAGCGAGCGCACTAAAAGCCATATTTGCCTGCAGAACACTGCTCACAAGTACCTGTACTCGAGTAACTTAGCGGGTACCACAAGGATTAAGAAAATGTATTTGGGTGGTTATCTGTGCGTATCTGAGAGAGCCCACGCTAAATCGATAGTTCCGGTACTCGAATGCCCGAGTACTAGTACAGGTTCTTCTTCCCCGGTACTTGAAGGCGAACGACCACTGAGTGTAACCTAGTGACAAAAGTAGAGGGGTATGTAAAGGTGGGGTGCCGTACAATGACTCTTAATAATTCTAAGTTAGCCGGCCATGCTTCAGCTGTGGTATGTGCTTGGATGCGCTCAATTTAACATCGCTGCTGTGCCATGGGCAGGCTGTGTGGTATCAATTATTCGAATGTCCTCGCTTTCCTGCTCAGATTACACTTGAGAGTTATGATAGAGTTGTGCTCGTAGGAAAAGAGTGCTTACTGCAGGTGAGGGGGGTGATGAGACCCGTCGCTCATTGGCCTGATCGAGTAATCGAGTGAGATTTGAAAGATAACACCTCAGGTGGGTTCCCCCCACCGGCTCTTAGGTTTTGTTTCTTTTTCACAGCCTGGGAGGGTACCCATAACAAGAGAATGGTGCATTCTTCTCCTGTTTTGGACCTTCCTTCCTTTTTCAGTCCTGCCTTCACAGGGCTTCGCTGCCTGCAGGCCAAGACCAACTTCAAGTGGCAGGCGGGACTCAAATGTTCCAATAGATTGGCACCCCAATGGGAGCGCACACAGACCAGCTAGTAGTATTTAAACTCTTCTGGTAGGTACCCGAACAATCCATAGCAGCAGGTGATGAAGTGGCAGGGTTTTATCAGCTTCTAATAATTTCCGCCTACAAGTAACAGCAGTACCCCCTCACCCTACTCCCCGACTTCCTTCAATAATTGGAATATCGCAGCGAAATCACCTGATAAAACCACCAAGAGAGAAATCGAACCCTCTGTGGAAGAAAGAACATGGATCCGTACGAGCCATACCGACCTCGAGGAGATATACATGAAATGTCACCTCCACTCGCGACCACTGGTGCTGGGCCTCCGGAAGATTTACTACAATCAAAGACGATGGCCGACGCTCCGCCTGGTGACACTAGGGCTGCAAGAGTTGTCAGTGTTGCGGGGTCAGCTGCTTCAACGAGGACGAACGCTTCCTCTCGACTGCGGGAACGAATTCGTAGGGATGTGCAGTGGGGAACGAAGCTGCACTGGTTCCTTCCGAGTGCGATGGTAGGATTATTCATCCTGGGGTTGTTGGGAGCTTTGCTACATCACTGGTTCTATATCTCGTTGGATGGAGAGGGCGCGGAGGATCAATTAATAATGGTCGGGTTCGGGACGGCGTTTGCATTTTTCACGAAGGCTGCGTTGGTCGGGAGTATAGTTCTGGCATATAGGTTCGTGGGGTCCATGAGTTTGTGGTAGCGGTGAAACGAGAGTGTGGTGCTGAGAATTATAGGCAACGAATTTGGTACACGTTGAGGACCGAGGCTATTACAGTGAAGGGGATTGACAGATTATTCGCGTTGACGGAGGATCCTACCTGCTTCGCTTCCAAGGATGTTGTATTCAAAGCCAAAGTTGCAGCGGTCATGGCACTGGCAACATGGTCCGTTGAAGACCATTCACCCACCGTTATTTAAAAGGGATCACGCTAAGAATAGTTCTAGGATTATACCCTTCGCCGCTGTCCTGTCCCCCGGAGCGCTTACGGCGCGACAAACACATGTGGCATCAGAAGCTAATTGTGTTATACCAACTTTTAACACATCGGCGATAAATGATGTTATTCCTGAAAAGCCAAAATACGGGCTCGGGGGGTACGACCTAGTAGTCTTCAATAGGTCCGAGGGCCCAGGCAGACAGCTATACCTCGGTGATATCGGCTACACACTGACAGATTCATCCTCGTTATCATCCATTTTGAGGGGTCCTCGTGAACTCGCCTCGCCTTGCAAAGGGTATAACTGTACCTGGAATGTTGGTTTCGACGCGCCATGGTATGAATGCCAGGAGAAAAGCGTCGCCGAGGCAAGAAAGGCTTTGGATACAATGGACTGGGTGGATATCAACAACAACCACTGGGCGCCCCGGGGTATAATAACATTATATGTCGTGTCGGACGGAGATAACTATGCTTTTCCCCAGCCGCCCTATCGGAACGGGTCAGCCAACACGCAAGGCTATTTCATGGACGAACCAACTATAAGAGTCGGGTACGTCGTCGACACGAACATCCCCGTCGTGGAAGGATCCGTAGACTCGAACAACGGCAGCTGGAAAACCGTCTTCGAACCTCACTGGTTAAGTTGCGATCTAGTTAAGGCGTTCTGGAATGTGACCTTCAACTTCACCGATCAGATTCAATCCACTACAGTCAAAGCGTCGAACAAAAGACGGGTATTTGTACCACCAAAAATGGGTCCCAGTGATCCGGGGTATCGTGAGAACGCACTGTACCACGTCTTTGGAAGGGTCATCCGGATCAGGCTGCGTAATGGCATGGGGTTTAAACGAGGCTCCGAAGACACAATGCAATACTCAGACTACCACCCTCTAGTAAACGAGACCACTCGCCTGGCAATAGACGACGTCAAAGGCGGAGTCGAAAAGTTAGTCTCGGACCTGGCCCTAACCCTTCTCGCCATTCCATACCTCGAGATCGCGTTGAATACCACTGTCGAATGCAAGAAATGGCGCTACGAGAATCGCTTCCATTACAATCGTAGGAGTTTGTGGATTGGATACGCCATCAGCATCTTTGCAACCCTGGTGTTTGTAATCATCGGCATGCACTCTATTTACATTAATGGGATTACCTCTGATACCCTGTTTTCGAAGGTCCTAGTGACCACAAGGAATCCGACCCTGGATAAACTTGTCCGGGATCACGAGGGGGTTTGTCTCGGGGGTGATCCGTTCCCGGAGGTGTTGGAGCAGACCAGGTTGAGGTTTGGAATTATCGATCAGGGAGATGGGGGGACGCATACGGCTTTTGGAACCGTTGATGAGACGTCGGTCATGCTTGGTTCTAAGCGGTATAGGGGTTTAGAGGACCACAGGATAGGGCAGGAGGCTATGGATCCATAGGGCAATGGAATATAGGGACGGCGGGTTGTATTATAATTATAGGACTGCTTACGATGGGTGGGCTTGAGACTAGCTATGAAAAAGAAGGCGTTTTGGACTAATTTCATTGTGTGCTCTATCTTTCCTTCTCTATTTCTTTAATTATTTTTCCGCCCTATTTCATATCTCCTCTTATCTGCAGTACGAGGCCGACGGAGTAGCCAAGGCCTCAATGGAATTATTTAAAGTCTTGATGTGTCCCAGGTTTACTCTTCCAGATACACAGTTACATTGAGGGTTGGCGGTGTCATCCCTCGCAAAGAAGCTCAGCGGAGGTGCGAGAAGGAATCCCTCATGTATCGTAGTGAAGTGCAGCATAGTATCCGAGTCTGATGCGGCTAAGGAATGGGCCTAAGAGCCTGTTTGGCTGCAACTGTTCCGTTCCGCTCGCCCATACAAACGACCACCTTCCGTTCCGAAAATTGTGAACGGAACTGCCGTTTGGAACCATGAAATGCACCAACCGTTCCGTTCCAAAATACCCATAACAAAACAACTGCCATGTAATAATATTACGACACAAACACAATTCAAAAATTGCCATTAAAAGTAATATTAGCGTGTGCATGAAACTTTCTCTTCTTCAGTGTGAATTTAGAAAGGATCATGTTTTAAGTAATGCTGTTCTCATGCTGCCACGAAAATTTTTCATTTAGGGCGAGTGTTTGTTTGGTCGTGACAAAAAGGGTTCCTCCATAGCAACGAACTGTTGAAAGAAACGGCAACCGTTTCCAGGGATCAAACCGTTTCACAACGGAACGGAACGGCTGCACCTCCTTCCGTTCCTACCAAACAGGCTTTAAGTGTATACATCCTCCTGATGCTGCGAAAACTATTGAGCCCTGATTGACTCAAACACGAGCTAGCTGAAAGTCTGTAATTGTAGCCCAGTAGTGCAGGCTAGATACCTTACCGGGGTATGATAGCCGCTGGGGGGAAGGGGTGGTATTGTCTTTTCATAGTTAGCACACTTTATATGATACAAGAGTAGCCAAGGATCACACATTTGACCCCCACAAAGAAGTCGATAGGTTTTGCGGAGCAGAGGCGGCCTGCTGGATTTCTTTTCCTTTTTCTCTTCTCCTCCTTCCTCCAAACGAACAAAGCCCTTTTTGGCACGTATGATAGATAACAAAAAGTCCCCCTCAAGAAATTTTGGTATAATATTATGATACTTGGCAGGTCCTTTCCTTATCCCCCTAGGGTTCAGGACATATGTAGGATTCTTGGGAAATTAGGGCTAATTCCGTACCTGCAGTCTGGTGACTTCTTCTGTCAACCTAGCCTTCTGTCGACCTAGCTGCTCTCCCGACATGGCCGCCAGTTTCTGAGTGCCAGTTCCGGGCATCCCACATCCTATCACCGCAAAAGATTCCGAATTTTGATCATCAAAACTGCCACCCCCAGATAGGTTTTACAGGACTGAATTAGATTGTTGAATTGAATAACATTTACTGTTCTTAGAAACCAGTCACCATTTTTTTCATCCACAGGTAGGAAGAATATGGTTGAACCTCAAATTCAGAAAAGAAGGGAGAAATATCTTAAACGCTTACAGCTAACACCCCAAAATAAAAAAAACGAGGCTTGGAATAGAAAAATTCTGTTTTAGTTGGCATGCCAAACACCCAAATATATTTAAAAAAATAATATGACGAAAATCTTTTTCCCTATAAAATCTCCTTCCTTCTTGTCCTTGCTTCCCCCCCCCCCTTTCTTTTCTCAAGCTATCTTACATACATCCCCTCCACAGCCTCAATACAAATTACTCTAGTTCACTTGAACCACTCAGCTCCGCTCAGTAAAATCCTTCAATTTGATCATTACCTCCATTTCCAATTGTCCCCGTCTTCCAGGATCTCCCCCTCCATCCTGCGGCATGGCCTGCAGGCCGGCTATTACCATGGGAACAATAGTCTGAGCACATAGAATCCTAAAACAGCATCGACTATTAGCAGAAGGGTGAAGGTGGTCTAAATTGAGATAGTGTGGCGGAAGGCTAACCCAACAGCCAATAGCTGTCTTGGATTATCACTCGTTCTGAAGGGCGAAAGGTTTGACATAGTGCGCCCGTGCGTCTCCGCCAATGTTGCCTCTGCAATCCGATATTTTGCGGGGGTCCTCACCAAACACCTGGGTTGTAGAGGCGTTCTTGGAAAAGACTCGTGGGTAACATAAGCTGTGGAGCAATCCTTCCTTTTCCAAGTGCTCAACATACCCTCCACCCTCTTCTTTGCGGCGCATCCCTTCTCCCTTACCCTGTTCTGCGCACAAGGACGCTAAAGCCATGAGCCTTTCTTCAGATACCGGTAATTTTCTCTCTCGTCTTCCAGTTATCCTGCTAACACACATCCCCGCCTCAGATTTTCAGCTATATGTATCAATCCTAGGCCCCTTAGTAGACCCAGAAGTGCCAGAGGCTCTATGAAGGAGAGTTATGAGAGATATTGACCCAACAACGAACCGGAATCAGGGGTCAACGACCCACCTCTGTAAGTCTCTCTCTCTCTCTCTCTCTCTCTCTTAAACCTAAGTTTCAATTCCTTAGTACCTCCATTTCTCTCTAGCTGGAGGCTAGAAAATCGGAAACAAAAAGAGTCCCCAACACATTTATTGTAGGAGGATACTCTGCTATCTGATCCGGCAATGCCTTCTGAACCAGAGCAGGGGTTCTCCGAACATAAGGGGATAATATCCAAGTCACATCGCACTCTCTGCATAGAGACAATCTTGTCAATTTAGTGCCTCCGAAGTTGGCAATCCTCCCTGTTCAACCTGAACAGCCGCGCCAGAAAATCACCATTCTTCCCAGAATCACACCCAATCACTCAGCCCTTCCACCACTATCAATGGGAGTTCGCACAGAAGGTGTCGGAGCCGAAAGCCAGAGTAATGGGACAGTATTGATAAAAGACAGACAGAGAGAGTTGTTGTCTTGTTTGCTTGCCTATGGAGGCGCGCGAGGCCCCTTGCTTATAATCTGCAACACGAGTAGAGATCAGCATGACTCCCGTTATTTTTCTAGATTCTCACGTCCCAAGTTCCCTAGCAACTGGCCGAACACATCCACATCTGTCATGACATTGGAGTAATACTTCCGGCACGATTTATTCTCGCCATCGATCCTGTATTGTAACAATCCAACATTAATATATGTGTATTTCTCCACTCTGGTACTTCATCTCTCTCTTGCTCATTGACCGAACGGGCTCGGCTCATTTGGTAAACCCGGGTTATGCTTCCCCGGATTATGTTCCCCCGGATTGTTTCAGGTTGGATATACGCTGGGCTTGGATTGTGTTGGATCCGCTCTTTCTCGACCGGGTCAACCCATTGGATCACTCTGCACAAGGATGATTGGGGAGAGGGTTGTAAGTACTTGAGTACCTACTTGACATTCTGGAGTTTACCATGGTACACGCAGGGAGCAAAATGGCGCAGTGTTATCTAGGGTAATATTAGCAACATCCCTTAATCTAAGGGAAACTGGCATCGACAAGAGTCCAATGTACCTCATGATGGATTTTTTTCGTAGCAATAACCGGTCCCCCCCTGTTTCGCATTGCTCATAGCCGGGAAAATCAAGTGTAATGCAAAATTAAGTGCGATGCAACATATTTTTAACAGAATAACGTAAGTACTTTGGGATATATATGGACTAGGACAGAGGACTGATTAGACATCTACTTATAAACGTTTGATAAATAGGGGTTTTGAAGATATCCGAAGTATATTAGCAATCACTTGAGCGAATTTCAAAGCAGAGGTTTGCATAGGATAGGAGGGACAGCAGAAAGACAGCAAGATATAGTGGAGAAGCATTGAATAGAAGTTGTTCACAGGGATACCAAAAGCACCCTTGGTTAACGCAGAGGTAAATATATCTCAACCTAGTTGTCGATCTCCTTCTCACTATCTCTCCAGCCTTCTTTTTTTCCCTTTCACTGTGGCATCGTACCAGACAGAAAGAGGCTGCTGGGCCGCAACCTCGTGCTTCACTTGACTCCTCAAAGTCATCGCTATTACTAGAGGGTCTCTTCCGGCAGTGCATAGTAGAGAACATGTGCCTAAAGGCCATCATGAAAAGAAAGGGGTTGCGGGCACGTCTGATCGTCTCTGGTTTGATAAACCAGGAGAATCACAAAACATTAGCTGCAGCTATCGCCGCCAATATTGGATTTCCTTCTCCTTTCTCTTCTCTTCCTCTTCTTGTCTTATTGATCTAGGACATGGCCCTACACTTGCGCGTGTGGTAGGCTATTAAGTTTCTTTTCTCTTTCTCTGAGCACACAACCTCACATGATGAAACTACCGGTAGAAACATATGTTAAGATCAGTATCATAACTGTCCTCCCCCCTGCACAGTTCATCCTATGGTGTGTTCGGAAGCGCAGATCTCACCCTCGAAATACGCTCTCAGGGTCATCCGCTCCGACTGTGTTGGGACATTGAGATGTTCTAAGGGTGTCACTCCCCTCCTTTTCGGCGTTTCTATAATACATCGGGCTGCTCTATTTTCTATTTACTAAGTCACCAATGAAGTCTACAATTTGTCCCTCCAATTGTTGACATAAGAGACGATAGTTAAAAACAAAAAAACTATAATAGAATATCGAGAATCACACTAGGACGTCCAGAATTCCCAGTTGGGTTAGGGAGAAGGGGAAGGGGGGACACAGCGAAAAGCAATAAGGGTCGTTGAGTAAGGAGACAGAGGCCAAAATACACCAAAATTTGAGCTTTTTGATCTAGGATAATTCCAGAAGTTTTACTGAAAAATTACAAAAGATCAGAAATGATTACTCCAAGACCTGCTAGGATATATCCCTTCAGATTTTCCTACCCATCATAACTGGCATGGAATAGTGATCAACTCTCTCTTTGCGGCACAGTGGTATTATACCCGGCCTGCTAAAGTAAGGGTTTTTTTTGTCCGGTATTCTACGAAAGATATCTTGGGATGGGACTTAATTAGTTGAAATACCTCTGACCTCCTATATCGAAATAAGGACCGGCAAAAACTGTACCGCGTATCTGAGGCACTTGGGTATGTTTTAAATTTTTAAGCCTATTATAGCAGAATCTATGAAATGACGGTCACTCGAAAACCTCCATTTCTGGTGTGATTAGGTTTATACCTCCTTACTAAACAACCAGTATCATACCAAAATCTAGCCCCTCTTTCAGCACTCAGTTGGAAGGAAGTAAAACAACCCTTACCAGGAGGGGCAACTCCAACATCCCCCCGGGATTCCCCACTACTCGGGTTTTTACGGTAGTCCGCCATTTGCGACCTCCTTTAGAACGTAAGCACAATGAGAGAAAATTTTATCACCTATACCCATACCGGTATGCCTGGAGGCCGTTCGGCCAGGCCGAGGTTGGCTAGGTTTTAAACAGCCGCTTTCCTGTAATTTATCATTCCGGTCCCAGACAAAGCCTAGCTGGTTCGGCTATAGTTAAAGCCAGCTAGTTTTGGGGCTTCGGATGGCTATGAAGTCTAGATGTAATAAGTATCCCTCTATGGTAGAGCAGAACACTACTGATCTGTAGTAGAGAAATGCTGAGGGTGTCAGAATTCGCGGTGTAATAACAACCGCGCATGAAGTTCAACCATGTTATGATAGAAAAACTTTAACGAATCAATTCATCAAAACCCCAAACCCAGACTCTAACCGACGCCGGATTGGTATAGTTAGGATAATCTATTGAATTAAGGACACTCGGAGCACGCGCTCAGGGGATCCTACTATATTATATCCTAAAATAACCTCCAGGGGTTTATTTTTCCAAGATTTAAAGACGATGCCCGACCCGAAGGTATGAATATTGGTAAATAGTGCGACGTAGACAGGAGACCACCCCTAGCAGACGATAGAAGGGCAAAAAAAGAAATCCCGGCCCGTCACAGGTGCCAAATGTCCATAGATTCTCCAACTCCCTCCAAAATCCCCCCCTACTCCACTTTAAACCCCCACAAGGTGCACAGCCCTCCCTCCCCAGCACCCCCCCGAACACTAGGTGGGGATGATATAGTGACTATCGGGGTTCGACACATCTCGCACCATCCAATGAAGAGACGTGCCCGGGAGCATCATTGCCCGGCGGAATCCCCTCTAAAGGCTCTACAGCACCAGAAAGATAAACCTCAGGTGTACAATTTTGTTAGTTAGCCCAGATACAGTAGAAGATTGGGGCATAGACGAAATCCTGTGGCTCCCTCTCATCCGCTCGCCTGCTGAGGCCATCGCGTGCAGAAACACATAGCTCAGGCTAAAAACAAGGGGCCCGGGAGTGAGAACCATCCTTCTCTATCCATAGCCCTTTTGTTCGTCCCAGGCCATCCTTGACGTTTGGAGTATCGGGATACTTTTAAATGACAGTTCAGTATATCCAGATTGATTGAGACGACCGAATTTTCTCAATTTCTGAAAGCTGACTGCGGCCCATCACAACTCTCCCCCCCCGGTATACTCGAAGAAAGCATCTGTTATATCGCCAAAATCTTCAGCAACTCATTTAGATCTTCATAGCTGCTATAGTCGAGGGGACTCTAGTAGTGCAAAATGTCCACAACCGTTTCTCCAAGCTTATGGCAGGTATATCGATCTCGTATTCGCTCGGACAGTACGTTGTCATGTTTGTCTGGTAAGGAGGGAATTGAGGGTTGCAATGCAACAATCGAGGGGATACTGCTTGGCAATTTTTAAAAGTCCCCGGACGCTTTGTGCCAAGATAGGTACTAGTACCGGTAGATGAAAAGCGTCCAGAGAATTTTTAAACGCCCGAGTACGAGTGTTAGTTCTCAGACTAGAACACAAAGATGTGTGTCCGCTTAATAACACGCTCTCACTCACCCACTCGCTGATGGAAGCGAGAAACATGCCCTAGCGACGACTAATCAGCCACTCACCTATTATCACTCATTGCCCAGATGAATTACCGGGGTGCGAGGGGCACGGCGCAGGTCCAGACCAAAAGAAGCCCAGGATGTCACAGGCCAACTTTCAGTGAGGGATTTCATTTCAACCACACTAGCCACATCCACACCCCTGGTCGCCCTCGTTCCTCCCCCGCCAATTATTAATAACAAGATGCGAAAAATCGAAATTACCATCAATTTCCCACTTCCAATAATCCCACCTTCCCCGATTCCCTCTCAAGACCTATAATAACGATACAGTAGCTTCCGAGCCGTCCGGAATAACCATTCTCCCTACCGCTTACCTAGATGCCAGTAATTCATGGTAAGCAAAGCCCTTCCACTGGCTTCGTTAGTAAATACCCCTGGAACAAAGTAATTGGCCCCTGTCTGATAAGTTAACTAACGTGAGCTAAACTCATTCTAGCTTACTGCACAAGACGGGCGCCCAACCAATTAACTGCTGGCATTAGAGGAAAAAAGTAACTATTCCTCAAGTTGCTCGAGTACCGAACACATAATTAATCCCAGCCGATAATCCATCCAACCGACAAAAACCAAATCCCAAGCAAAAAAGTTTAATTTCCACAATTCTTTCTTTTTTCCCCTTCTTTTTCTTCTTCTTCTTTCCTTCTTGCGCATTAATTGCTTGCTGGCTTGTTGGCTCTCTCATGCCCATCGGGTATGTACCCTCCGTGGGTCCGATTGAGCGCCCCACTGTGTACCCCCTTCGCGGCTTTTTCTGCGAGGAGGATATAAACCGATACTTTGCCCCTCCTATGTATCCTCCTCGTCCCCCCGACAGGCAGGAAAGAAATAAATAAAGAAGGAAGGAAGGAAAGAAGGGAGGAGGGCAATCGTCTACCAACTGCGTCAACGTCTTTCCTTTATGCACAAAATGAAACTCACGATCTTTACATTTGCTTGCATTGCCGGTACTGTTGTTTCTGCTGGTGGAGGGCTTGCGCTGAGAGCTGAGAGCTGTCCAGCCGCTGCATCGAAAATTTGTGGGAGTGCGACTGGTGACTTGAAGGATTGTTGTCCGGAGGATACGACATGTACTGTTGTTGGGCGGAAGACCTACTGTTGTTCTTCTGGTAGGTTTTCTTCTTCTATTGCTTATGCCTTGTGGCGAGGGGTATTTACTAGGCTAACTGGGTGTTAATTGTACCTAGGAGACACAATGTGTTCTCAGGGCCGCATAACCACATGCGCGGTACCCGGCTGGAGCATAGATGCAGATGGATTTTGCTCCTCCTCCTCTTCCCCCTCCCCCTCCCCTTCTTCTTTTCCCCCTCCTCCTCCCCCTCCTCCCCCTCCACCCCCACCAACCAGACCTCCTCCTCCTCCTCGCGGCCGGAATTCTACAAACGTATGATTTCTCCCCATCTCCCCCTTCCTACCTACCTACCGTCCGGTGGCTAACCCCCTGTAGACTACGACTATCATGGCTTCCCAAAGCACTACAACTGGCTACATTACCATAACCGCCGTTCCAACAACCACGGGAATAGTAACGGACCCACGACCGATGCCGAATATCACAGTGACAAATGCCGCTGCAGGCGCCCCGGCCTCCCACCGAGGCGTAAAGATCGGAGGCTGGCTTGGAGCGCTGGTGTTGGGGTATTTGATCATATAGGGACGAGTCGAACGAGTGTGAATGAAATAAACCGAGGAGTTTAATTTTAATCAATAGACTTGTTGCTATCACTTTACTTTCATCACCCTTACCTTCCTATATCATATAATTTTTAATTTTTAATATCTAGTCGGTGGGCTTTTTGTGCTCGGTTATTGGCGGAGATGCCAGTGGCGTAGCTTTTGGCAGGAGGGGTGGGGGAAGTACCCGTCGAGTGATTGCGCGTGTTGAGTGAGAGGAGTGTGGGTGAGCGCGCGGTATAAGTTGAACATGGAACATGGAACCTGAGGGAAGTGGCCCATCGTACTTGTACCACGACGGAGTGCGTACTCGCAATTTTCTGACGTTTGTGAATGCGGTGACTTTATTGCACGCCACCCAAGATCCTGGGGCTCCGGCAGATGCTTTGCCCGCATACAAATGGCAGCTGTGTTTGCAAACGTCAGAATGCCACGAGTACTATGCTACCGAACGCACGAGTGAGGGAAGCACAGCACCAGCAGTAGTGGAACAAAGCCCGATGGCCCACGAGCATAAAGGGAGTCCTTTTTTCCCCGCACGTGGAAATAATCGAATTTTCATATGATATATCAACCCTTCGCTTCTCCACTTTTTATTTGTATACCTGTTGGCTAGAGGGTTTTAAGCTTTGACGGCTGGGTTTTTAGGAAAAATGTCTCTTTCATTTGGTGACGTGCCAAATAAGTTGGGAAAAGAAACGGTGTTAGTTAGGGACATACAAGTACAAGTACTGTGCTATACGGTACTTGGTGGGAAATTTCTTCATATAAAAAATGAAAAAGAAAAAGCTACGGAGGGAATTTCTGTAGGCAATTGAAGCTACTTGCCTAATGTCCTGGATTTTGAATACTATGCTATACGGTACCCTTGGATGGTTGATGGATGGTTGTTCCGAATAGCCTGTCGTTTTTTTGGTGGGAACGGGTTTGTCCGGGCAGAACTGGCTTCCTCTCCTTCACTCTCATGGAGGGTCACTAGTGATGAGACTACCGAAAATAATCAAGGCTGTGCCTTAGGATACATCTCCGTCACTAAAAATGTCTTCAACCGCTGCCATTTCCAGCCCAGCGGGCACAGCGGTATTTTCATTCCCAGAGTTACAGCGTATATTAATCTGTGTACCGTATCGTGCGTGTGCATGTAAGGTACTCCTTACGCCGCGATCACCGTTAATATAAAGTTAGAGTACCGATGGCCTGCCTCTCAGGTGTCACCTCGGGATCTGATGGAAGCGTACCCGTAGGGCCTTATCCTTATCCGTACCGGTATGTACAAGTGTACGCGTACTGTATAAGTCTTAACCCACGCGTTACCCGAATCGCCCAGCAACAACAGATAAATTAATTTCGGACGCGGGGTGGCGAAAATGCCCCAACCAAGTGCTGTCTTGTATTTGTGGCAAAAAAGGTGCGGTATATCGCGCCGGGAAATATATGGTCGTATCATCCAAGTATAATAGAATGTACTATCCGGAGTCTGTCTAATAAACCAAGGACTTAATGCCGGATCTGTGTTATCCTTGACGCTGTTATCCCGCCGGTTCGGGGGCGCCGCTGAGCAAGAGTACAGGTTGAGTGGTGTTGCTATTGGCGTACCGGCAGCTGGTGGGTAGGGTGGTTAGTTGCACTGTCGTGCGATAATAGGGGAATGGGAAGGAGAATACGTAAGTGTGTCTATTCCACCAGGGTCAAGAACCATATTCAAGGGAGCGCGCAACAGGAATCCAAGCCAGCACTTTGCAAGAGCCTTCAAAAAGTGACCGTGAAAAACCTTACCGCCACTACCACTAGGTCAGCCAGAGTCCTCTAACCAATTAAACAAAAACCTACAATCAAGATATCCACGCCCTCCCTTCCTTCCGCCATCCCCGCCCCCCGAATCTCACGAATCTCACGAATCTCCATCAATCCTTGCCTCCATTTCCGCAGGGCTCTCCCCTTACCAACCCCAATTCCATCGACAGAATCCTCACATCCATCTTTCCAAACACTAAACTCCTCAATACCCAATCCCCTCTCCCCCCGGTCTACCGTACTCGGGATGAGTAATTCGACCGTGCGCGGATGTGCGGGGGGATATATTTTTGTAAGGATCGCTGGGTTAATACACTTCGAGATGCCGATACGGGCTGTGGAGGTTAAGGCCGCACAGTTTTCGGCGAAGTGGGTCAATGGGATTTCGCTTGCACCTGTGTGCTAGCCGGTCAGGTTGCAGGCAGTGTAGCCGTAGCAGGCGAGAGAGGCGGGGGGGGGGATTGGCATTGTGGATGGTATGTACCATATCGGTACCGTAATGTGGTAATGCGGAGGTTCAGCGGGATACGGGTTATGTCTGAGATCCTCATTTTGACATGTTTTGATTGCGTTGGTTCGGGGGGTAATGGGTTAGGGTTGAGGAGAGGACGCAGCTATTCATACAGCTAGCGGAAAGTGGTGGCTAGATGGAGGAACAGAGTTTTTGAGGGCTGTACTTGTACTGAGTGAGTCAAAAGCCAGGGCTTATGATTTTTATCCTCAACGCCTTATCCCTTCTATGAGAAATGCTGACTCGTAGGATTTTCTCTCCGCGCGAGCCCCGCTATCTTTCGAACACAAGGCTCGAGATCGCCGAATACCCCCTTCAAGCAGCAGGTTAGCAGCGGTTCGAGTAACTTACTCTTCAGCACACTAAACAGCCTCTCTCCTCTATTCTCACTCATTAAACTACAATGACTGCCAATCTCTTCCCAGCAACCTACCCAACCGGAAAATTCATCCTCGCTGCCTCAACCTGCACCTACCACGTCCCCACCTCCTCCATCGTGCTAGTGCACGAGCATCACTCCCCCTCAACCCCACGCACCTCCTGGGAATGGTTCCTCCCCCGCGGCCGCAAAGACACAAATGAATCAATCCATGCCACTGCCATCCGCGAGACAATCGAAGAGTCCGGGTATACTCCCACGCTGCTCGCAACATCGCACAACACGCTACAACCCGGCTCTGACGAAGAACACGCCGAAGCGTTCCATATGCAATTGATCCCCTACCCCGGGCGCACCGGAGTGCGCATGTACGTTGCGTTCTACTACTTGGCTACCATTGCGGAGGTGGTGCGTGCGGAGGATTACGGCAGTGGGTTCGATGGTAGGCACGAGGCTGGGTATGAGAGTGAAGTTGTGAAGATTGAGGAGGCGGTGGAGTTGCTGAGCCAGGGGAGGTATATGCTTAAGGATGAGGAGGTGTATGACGTTGTGGAGAAGAGGGTGGTAGGGGTGGACGGGGTATCTGAGAGGTTTTTTGAAGTGGGAGTTGTGGTTAGAGGGTGGAGGGAGGTTCAGAGGCATTTTGCGAAAGCGGAGGAGAAAAAACTCTAGTTAGGGAGCCCAGGTCTAGAGGTGTTGCGTTGGATTAGGGTAGGAAGGGGCTGCCTCAATTGGCACTGGGCTTTGGCGATTCCTCCCCACTTGGAGGCGTGCGGGGACACTTATGGTGGTTGAGTTAGGGGGTTTTAATATCTAGTATCAATAGTTTGAGCTAGTCTCTGACAGTAATGGATGTCCCCAAGTGTAATCCCGCAAGATATATGGATGGTGGATAGTTGGTAATCAACCACAGTACTCGAGTTGATCCTATAACACGCCTGTTGAAAGGGCCCCATCCAGCACTCAGCAGGGGGAAAAATCCTAACCATATCCCACTAAACCATATCATACCCACCCAGCCGGAGTTCCCCCCAGTTCATCACGAACTCAACTACCCTTTCCTTCCCCGCTTCTAATTAGCCATCGGGGGATCCCACAGCGCCCCATACCCGGACTACATTCCCCTCAAACAACTATTCTGTGGAAGCAAACACCTCAATATTGCACACCACCCTTATCAGAGCATAGCGTATTCTCAGTATTTTGGCACACCCCCCCCTGCCTCCGGACCGCACGCTGCAGACCATGATGAACAGCATATGACAATCACGCATGGTCACTCGTGAAGTTGACCATTAACCACCTTCGGGTCACAAAGGCTTATTGGCAGACTTTCGAGGGCTGGAATTGACCTTGATATGCATCATGTGCTCTGGACAACGTACGATTCGGGAGCTATTCCATTGTCAAAATGAATGACTAGGTGTAGCAATCCGAAAGGTATTATCGGGCGTGCCCAAGTGGAGAGTGGATGAGCGAGAAATGAGAACTGTGGAATACTAAAAGCAGATTAGAGCGACGAAGAGTGTCCGATAGCCCCACAAAGCGGTAAGGAGTACCGGTAGTGACGATAGACCTCCAAAACCCATTGTGCTATATCCCCCAGATCCCACCCTTAGCATGCCATACATCACAAAATCATCATCATTGCCATTCTATGGCAATCCCCGCATGCACAGCAGGAGTATCTCTCCCCGAAAGCCCTCGGCTAAGCCGCAGCACATCATAAACCTAAAAACCTTCCCCCACCGGAAGACCCGAACAAGCCACATGCATTCTCCGCAAACTCATCATTGCGGGGTCGTGGGGTTCCACCATCGCCCTGGCACAAGTAACCTATCATACTTGTGCTTGCTCTCATTCCTAAACACTATCATAGCAAAGTCTCAAGACATCAGGAACGCACAATAATCCGTAATGGCAACAATCTATCGCCCAATCGACGCCTCGCTTTCGCCACTTTCCTCAAAGACAATACTGTTCGCGGGATACGGGAACCAGTCACGCTCCCAGGCGCTCAATCTCCGTGACACGTTTGCCTCAAACCCTGACGTTTCCGCGCCGAAAATATTGGTCGCCAATCGCACGGATTCGTATCATGAGACCGCGATCGCGGATGGGTTTTCGGTGACTGGCTTCGCGGAGGGGGCGAAAGAGGCGGATGTGGTGTTCTTGCTGGTGCCGGACCAGGTTGCGCCTGCATTGTATAATTCCGAGATAGGACCCAACTTAAAGATGGGTGCGTTGGTGGTCGTAGCTAGCGGGTTTAACATCTTTTATAAAAGGTTGGAGGTAGAGGGTGTTGATGTTGGCATGATCGCGCCGAGGATGATTGGTGCAGGGGTTAGAAGCAGGTTTGTGGATGGGGGAGGGTTTCCGTGCTTTGTTTCTGTTGAGAACGTTTGTATTTCTTGCTTCCTTTCTTACCCTTTAGCTTTGGAAGAGTAAGGCTGATAGGGAGGTGCGATAGGATTCGAGTGGGAGGGCGTTGGAAATGGTTTTGTCCCTTGCGTTGGGAATAGGAGGGCTCACGGCCGGCGCTGTTGAGTGTTCCGCTCGCGACGAGACTCTCATGGACTTATTCACCGAGCAAGCGATTTGGCCGAGTATTATTGTCGCCTTCAGAGAGGCGTATTCAACTGTTCTCCATCATTCCCCTCCTCCTTCGCCTCCTTCTTCTGCTGATCATAATAGTTGAAACGACTCGGCTGCTCCGACGAGGCTCTCGTTCACGAACTCTGGCTGAGCAAAGAGCCTGCAGAAGTATTTGAGAAATGCGCCGAAGACGGCTTCATCTCACAACTAAAGTACCATAGTACCGTCAGTCAGTACGGCCAGCTCAGCGCCAGTTTGGGCATGGACGTTACCAGGTTGCAAGAATCCTTCAAGAACATTGCCGGTGCGTTGGTCACTTCCAGACCGGCAATTCACCGTTTCTTGGTGGCGGTGGCTTACGGTTACTTGCATGTGCTTAGAAAAACGAATTCTGGGCGGCGAGTTCACGAAGGAGTTTACCGATATTGATAATGAGGGGGACGGAAATGGGTTCGTTTTTAACCTCCTTTCCCTGAGAGAGAAAGGCCCTCCTAACGGAATTCATTACGATACTTGTAGGATTGAGAAGAAGCTCGAAGAGCTGTATGCGGCAGCGTCGACGTCGGAATTAGTGGTTGGCGAAAGAGCCGTCAGGAAGAGAATGGGATTGGACAAAGTTTGATTAGGCCCTCATTAAGCAACTTTTATCAGTCAACAAATCCACTGCTCTCCATCAAGATCCGCTCGTTGCCCACACTCCTCAACTTACCGAGCCGCCCCATTTCTTTCCAGTAGCCCGGCTCGTGACAACTTTCTGATCTAAACTTAAATTTACCAATGCAACACAACACAATGTGCTTGAGGATCGTGCCAAACAACCGGGGCGCACAGCCCCAACAAAACCACGCCCGTTCCACAATGACCACCCCCGAGTGATCACCCATGTTATAAAAACCGCAAGATTTCCTCCGCAAGGGGCTGTTGCGGCAAAATACCGTGTCACATGAACCCAAAGGGACAAATCCGGTCCCCACAAGCGAATAAGCTTAAACAGCGGCACATTCCGAAAGGATATCATTGGTCGGGAACAAAGGGTTTAATCTTAGTCCCAATTGCTCTCCTCCACTGCACTTGCTTGGCTTTCATTTTGCCTTACACACACCTCCCTTGCTTGATGCGCCACTTGGGTAGTGGAACGGCGTAGCGGGTGGGTTTGAACAGTCGGTGTTTCAATTTTGTCTTATTTTGGCTTGTGTATGGCTGGTGCTGGGTTCGGGAAGGGGGGCTTGATTAAGTATGGTAGAGCGCTGGTATCGTGGGCACATATATCTCCCCTTATTCCCCCCACCCCCTAGGCCCCAGGTCCTTCGACCGTTTTCTATCCTGCGGAGAGAGGGTGTGTGTGTTTAGTAGTCGAGTTCACCAAACGGTCGTTGAATAGCTGGATTTTTTTCTCTTTCAAACTGAGACACATTCTTTATAAAATACTTTTTTACATTCACCATGCTCACCTCACGATCCTCCCTCCTTATCTTGTTAACCCTCATAACCTCCTCTCTCACAAACGCTAATGCAGAACCAGTCCGTGCGAAACGGCTCCTGTTCTCCCGTCAGAACAGCTCGTTTGGAGGATGGGGTCTGAGGATGGTCAACTGCCCGACGGAAACGCAGAAGTGCACTGGTGGTAGCGGGTGTTGTCCGAAGGATATGTTCTGTGTCACGAGTAGTCTTATGGGGGGATTGGCTTGCTGTCCTACTAGTATTTCTCCCTCCCTCTTTCAGATTGTTGTCTTCCGCCCAATAGGCAAGAGTGGAAGGGGAGCTGGCGCGCAAGCTTGCCGAAGACTAACGTAAAGATAGAGGAATCCTGTGCGGAGGTGATAGAGACAATCCCCGTCTGCCCGGACCCGAGCTGGACACTCTGGCAGAACGAAGACCAACACCCATTCTGCTGTTTACCCGGCCAATTCGGGTATCAGACCGCACCCGGCACGTTCGGGCCCGGGTCCAGTTGTGCTGAATCCGGGATGCCAGTTGCTGCGAGTTTGTTAGCCTCAAGTGTTTGTCCCTCCTCCCCCTTCACTATCTTCGCTCGTGGGAAGTGGAGTCTAACGTAGGGGTAAAACGAAATAGCTGGTCCCCGCTCGCGGCACGGCATCCGCCACCGGCACCGGCGCCGCCCACAGCGGCGCGACCACCACGCGAGCCCGCTCGTCGGCAACTGCAACTTCAGGCTCCTCAGGAGTCGGTTCCTCCACGGCTGGAGGAGACTCGTCATCAACGGATTCTGGCACCACCACTAAATCTGGATTGTCCACTGGAGCGATTGCGGGAATCGGTGTAGGCGCAGCCCTTGTTGGAATCGCGTTGATTGGTGGTGGGGTTTGGTGGGGGTTCAAGAAGGGTCAGCAGAAGGGTCGGGAGCGACAGGTTGTTGTTGAGAACTTTGTGGCTGCGCCGGAGTATACCGTTGGTGGCCATGGCGGTAGTGATGGTGGGGCTCCGGGCGCGGCTGTCGGCGCTGGTGCGTATGAGAAACCTGCTGGGGCTATGCGGGTTGCGGAGATGTATGGCACAGATGGGAGGAGGGTGGAGATGCAAGCTTGATTTTGACCTTCTTTTACCTTCGGTTCTCTTTGATTCTTTTACTTTATTGATTTAGTAGATCCGCTGTGGGGAAGAGGGCGAGGGGTATGCAGCGTATTGTAGAAAGAGCGGTTAGGCGAGTGATCTGCGATGACCATCAATATAAATATACTTTTGGGATCTTAAATTGCTGTTGTCGGGTGGAATTATGCATGCATGGACTGGTGGTTTGTATCCTTTTATGTTTTTACTTGGGGGTTTGTAACAGGCTTTCCCCTGTCTATCAAAGTATAATGGAGACCAGCAGTAGTCGTGCTAGTACTGGTCTTAAAGGAGTATTCTGAAGGATTAAAGGGGAAGAGATCTTAGTCAAAGGGTGAGAGGGGGGCAAGGAGATTACTGTTCAACCAAGTATATTGTTTCGAAGCATTCTTCTCAAGTCTGGCGTCTCCTGCTAGTAAGGAGACAGGTCCTAAATGCATGAGCTTCTCCAAAGCGAAAGTAACTCAGAAATCTTGCAACTACGATCATTGCCGATTGTTGTATAGCTACTGGAATGGTATGGTAAGTAATTCTGGAGGTGAAGTCAAATCCATACTAAAACCAGAACAAAAGAAACCCATCAATGCTAAGAGTATCACGCTAACGGAACGGCAATTCCTGTTACAGGGTTGATGTTTCTTTTGGTTTTGGGGCTTTTGGACCTCAAAGTGAATGCCATGGATTTTCCGGTATTTGATATACGAACAAACCATAGACTTAACAAAAGAAAACAAAAAAGTGACGAAATCGTCTGCAAAAAGGTGTTGCGGCAAGGTGCTGTACCACGTGAACCCAGGGGGACAAATCCTGTCCCCACAACCGAATAAGCTTAATACAAGGGCACATTCCAAGAGAATATTATTGGTCGGGAGCAAAGGGTTTAATCTTAGCCCTGATTTCTCTCCTCCATTGCGCTTGCTTGGCTTTCGTTTTGCTTTACTTGGGTACTGGGGTTAGTCCGTGAACAGGAGTATGATATCACAATTCAATACCGTAAAATCTCAGGTATAACGAACTCGCCTGGACTGGTCGTGCAGCAGTTTTCAGAGCTTTGAATGGCCTAAGAGGACGTCAGGAGAGGCTTGCTTATGTTATCTGGCCTGTTCGCAAGCTCTCCTTCAATCAGAGGGTCTAATTTCGCTGCATGGCTACCGTAGTCTAGGTGGGTTCGTTATATCATACCTGAGATTTTACGGTATATTTGCCCTAGCTAAACCTATCCGGCGTCCGCTAGCCTTTGGAGGGGTGAGAATGAAGTTTATAGGCCGTCTGCACATGCAGGAGTATACTCGAGTATGTGTTAAAGGGGAGGAAATTCCGTGAATGCTCTAAGGATAACACTTGGTAAATTTTGCTTTTCCAAGGGGCCCTAGTGAGGCTCGACTACCGGTATTTGGTTTATCGAGCTTGTTACAGCCTCGTCCCAAAAGCTCTCGCGCCCTGGCTGGTACTGTGACAAGAAGGGCTATAATACATCTGGTTTTCATGGATTTTATCCCTGGCCCAAGTACAAGTACTAGTACACACACCTTCCCTGATTAATGCACTGCTCGGGTACTCGTAGTAGAACGGCATAACGGGTGGATTTGAACTGTCGGTGTTTCAATTTTGTCTCCTTTTGGCTTTTGTGTGACTAGTGCTTGAGAGGGGGTCTTGATTAAAGGGCTGTTTGGGGTGACATGTTGGACTTTCAAACTGGGGGTTGGACCCTTACATAATCCACTCAAACCAATCAGAGCTCTCAAATGGATTACGTAAGTTATCCAAACCATGCTTGAAAGTCCAGGCATGTCCTACCGCGCCGAATATCGTAGGATCTCATGAAGGTCGGAATGGCGCCAAAGCGGACAAAGGTGAAACTTAAGGCACCCGAACCAAGCGGGATGCACGAAGAACGCTGAGTTGCCACAGTTTAAGCATATAGACAGCGGCGATTGGGCTGGTTCAAGAAAATCATAACGCACCATCCCGACTTTTATGAGATTCTATGGTAGCCCCTAAGTATGGTAGAATACTGGTATCGTGGATACATGTATATCTCCTTATTCCCCCCCACCCCATACAACTTAGCTCCTTTTACCGTTTTCTATCCTGCGGAGGGGGAGTGAGTGTGCCTAGTAATCGAGTTCATCAAACGATCGTTGAATAGCTGGAATTTTTCTCCTTCAAACTGAGACACATTCTTTATAGAATACTTTCACATTCACCATGCTCACCTCACGATCCTTCCTCCTCATCTCGTTAACCCTCATAACCTCCTCTCTCACAAACGCCGATGCGGAACCAGTCCGTGCGAAACGGCTCCTGTTCTCCCGTCAGAATAGTTCGTTTGGAGGATGGGGTCTGAAGGTGACCGACTGCCCCGCGGAAACGCAAAAGTGCACTGGTGATAGCGGGTGTTGTCCGAAGGATATGTTCTGTATTTCAAGTAGCCCGGGGGGATTGGCTTGCTGTCCTACTAGTATTTCTCCCTCTCTCTTTTATATTGTTGTATTTGGCCCAATAGGCAAGAGTGGAAGGGGGGCTGGTGCGCAAGTTTGTTGAAGACTAACGTAAGGATAGAGGAATCTTGTGCGGAGGTAATAAAGGCTTTCCCCGTCTGTGCGGACCCGGGCTGGAAACTCTGGCAGAACGTAGGCCAAGACCCATTCTGCTGCCCACCCGGCATATTCGGGCTTCCGGCCCGAACCGACACTTTACTGCCTGCGTCCGTTTGTGGCAACCCCGGGTGGCCATTTTCTGCGGGTTTTTTAGCCTCAGGGGTTTGTCCTTCCTCCCCCTTCACTATCTTCACTCGCGGGAAGTGGAGCCTAACGTAGGAGTAAAAAGGAATAGCTGCGCCCGGCCACTGGCACGCCATCCGCTACTCGCACATCATCCGCCACCAGCACGCCATCCCCCATGAGCACCGGCACCGCCCATAGCGGCGCAAACAGCACGCGAGCACACTCGTCGGCAGCGGCAACATCAGACTCCAAAGGAGTCGAGCCCTCCACAACTGGAGTAGACTCGTCACCAGCGGATCCTAGCAGCACCACTAGATCTGGACTATCCGCTAGGGCAATTGCGGGAATCGGTGTGGGCGTAGGCCTTGGTGGAATTGCGTTGATTGCTGGTGGGGCTTGGTGGGGGTTCAAGAAGGGTAGGGAACGACAGGTTGTTGAGAACCTTGCACCTGCGCCGGAGTATACCGGTGGTGAGCATGGTGGTAACGGTGGGGCCCCGAGCGCGGTTGTCGGTGCTGATGCGGATGAGGAGCCTGCTGGGACTATGCGGGTTGCGGAGCTGTATGGCACAGATGGGAGAGTGGAGATGGAAGCTTGATTTCGACCTTCTTTTACCTTCCGTTCTCCTTTGGTTATTTTACTTATTCACTTAGTGAGTCCGCTCTGTGGGGGGGAGGACGAGGGGTGTGTAGCGTACCGCAGGAGGAGCGGTTAGGCGAGTGATCTGTGATGACCACTAATACATATATCGTACATTGTTATGCAGTTTGGAGATATTGGATGTGGTCGATGGACGCATCTCCCTGACTAGGTGACTAAAGGTGGACAAAGCAGCACTTGCAACGGTGACGGAGTCTGGGGTGCGGAGACCTTCTAGACGGGACTGTATATTACATTACCTCTGAGAGGATTAAACAACGGATGGCTGCCCGTAGACGTAAACCTATAAATTTTAGAAATCAATAGCGATGGAAGAATGCTCTTCTAAGTTAACCCGTACGGGTTTACTAAGTTAGTTGTTCAATTCCGAGAGGGAGCCTTTATTCAACGGCACTCTCTTAGTGAAAGATACAGCCAACTGAAATTCAGAAATTCATTGGTAGTGTCTACAGGAAACCGCGCAATGGAAAATTTTCGACAAAAAATAGTAGGGGTCTCACTTTATCAACTTGGCCACTACGCGCAGTGTCTAGTCTTGGGGGTCTCCTTATAGTGCATGGTTACTAAAGTTTTACTACTTTCTATGTTGCGACTTTGGGGGCTGGTACGGTGTTTGAAGGTACAGCGCGGGTATTGGCTTTCTTTCTTTCTTTCTTTCTTCTTGCAGGGGAAAGATATGTAAAGAAATACGGGAGAAAGTCAAGGGTCTGTACTGGCGCTAGGAAGGCCACGGTACAACTTGACGCGCAGGGCCCTCCATCAGGAAATATATAGCCTGAACACCCCCATTACCGGCGGGAAAACGGAGATAGCGTTACAATCTTTCCCTACGAAGCGAGCACCCAGCGTAGCCAGCACCCACCACATTTTAGCATGGGTTATACTATACGCTTTTAGGCCGTAGCTCAAAGCATTTTGTAAGCCAGTGCTCGCTGCACCGGGTGCTCGCCATGTAGGGAAACATTGTATATACTCTTACGCCGAGCCCGGAGATTCTGGGGGGTAGTGTATTGCGCCGTAGGAAGTGCACAGGGCAAGACGCGGTATAAATCTGTGGTCTCTGGAGGCGTTGGGAAAGCAGGTAGGAAGCGCATGTCCTACAAGCTTAAAACCGTGCTCAGGGCTCTGGATTCGTAGATAGGTAGTAGCTCCGCCGCTCCTTAATGGCTGCGCTCGACGGGAATAGCGTCTAGCCGCTGTTGCCCAGTATGTCGGCTTGTAATGATCCCCGCCCAGCGAGCAGTTTCGCTGCTCTCGGTAGCAAGAGATAGTGGTGCCCCACCCCATATATTTTGCCTTTGGAAGTTGACATCTGCCTGCTCCAGGAGTTCCTTCGCCTTTCTCACCCTTACCTGGCAGCTATGGAGAGTGGTGGGCGGTTGTGGTTGTTCGGTGTCGGGGATAATGTCTTCTGGTTAAAGTGGTAGCTGCATCACTCTCTCACCTCCGAACTCGGAGGTGTGCGGGTGGCGCTCTACCCTAGGGGCGCTGTCTGTTAGAGTTGATATCTTAGTATTCAGGTATGGTAGTAGCTTTGCGACTTCCCTATTACCGGTCCGGGTACTGTAGAATCACGTCCTAGTCTGCTGTTGCCGCAGTTGCATACGCGCCTCCACACTTCAGGAAACGAAAAACAATTTGCTGCTTTGGCTCGGGGCGTTGGCTCTATTTTGCTTGTATTCTTCTATTTCTTCCTCATGTTCCATCCGCGTTACTTGAGATGCTCCGTTGTTTCAGAGCGAGAGGGGTTAGGGTGGGAGGAAGAAATGGAATCTTGATTGTATTCTCTGAGAAAGCAGGAACTTCGCTGTCCTACCAATATTCTCTCAATCCTTCGACACCCCGAGATCGTAGGGGTGAAAGCTAACCTTCGCGGCGCCTCTAGGGATTTGCTACTTTCTAAGGCATCTAGTCGTGTTCGGAAACTAGTGGTGGTTTTTAAATCACCCAAAAACTCACAGCGCGCGGAGTAGTCTACTGTAATTACCGAGGGCACAAGGCTCCCGGCTTTCTGTCTTATCGGAAATTAGCGATAGTGTGTTTTGGGTATAGACTCTGAAAGCCTAAAAGGTATGATATATTTCAATATGGAGAGCAACTAAGAGGAAAGCTCCCCACTAGATGACAGGTAAAAGGGGGATGGTGTTTAGAGTAACATATGAATACACGGGTTCTGGGTGAGAGGTAGGACACTGTACCAAGGGAAAAAATAGAAGAAAGGGCCGAAGTTATAGTTAATGGAGAAAAGAAGAAACCACTTGTGTTCATTCCTAATCGCTGGATCCCTGGATGCCGTTCGAGGGGGGGGGGGGTACTAATTGATCGCTATCCCGAGGGCGGGTGGGGTAGGAAGATGGAGGTTATAGGCTCCTGCAGCAATTGAGATCTCTGGGCCTGCCCAGAGGGGCATTGAGACCCAGGCGGCTGTGGTGGGGGGAGTTCAGGTGTTGCTTTGCAATCTGCCGGGCCGATGGCAAAAGCCTTGCGGTTGAGGAGTAACTTCGTAACTCCTTCGTGTCTGTGCGAGTGAGCTAACGAAAGCGCTGTTCGACCATTGGGGTCTATTGCTTCAGCATTGACCCCCTCTCGCTCTAAAAGCATCTTTACCACTCCTTCGTGTCCCTTCCAGGCGGCCAAAGACAGTGGTGTTCGACCATATTTGGTGTCAGCCTTATCCGGATTGATGTCTTCTCGTTCCAAAAGCATCGTAACAACTCCCTCACGCCCACATTGTGCAGCCCACGAGAGCGCTGTATGGCCGCAGCAATCTGCTGTATCGGGATCGACGTCCTCTCGCTGCAAAAGTATTTTGACTACCCCTGCCCCCTCGCGCTTGTTTCTAGAGGCCCACAGTAGAGGCGTTCGACCATCGTGACCTGCCGTATCAGGGCTGACGTCCTCTCGTTTCAAAAGCATCTTAACTACTCCCGCCCTCCCTTTTTCGGCAGCCCACGATAGTGGCGTTCGTCCAAGATTATCCACCATATCGGGATCGACACCCCATTGCGTCAATAGTACTTGTAGCTGTACCACTGGCGGGGGCCTCCGTATCGCAGCCATCAAGGGTGGTGTGCTGCTGCAAAAGCAGCCTTTTCGGTTGGGATCGATATTTTTCCATTCTAGTAGCTGTCGTACCACTCCTTCATGTCCCTCCCTCGCAGCGAACAAGAGCGGTCTTTGGCCCCATATGTCGTGTCCCTCGGGTTTCACATCTTGCTGCTCTAGCAGTACCTTCACCACCCCCCCGTGCCCCTTCTCGGCTGCCCATGAAAGTGGAGTCCGGTCAACAATATCTGGCATGTCCGGATTAACATGCTTCCGCCCGAGCAGTAGCCGCACCACCCCCTCATGCCCCTTCTCTGCAGCCAACGCCAGCGGCGTTCGGTGATTTTTGTCTGGCATGTCGGCAGCGACGTCACTCCGCGCGAGCAGTAGCTTCACGATTTCCATATGTCCGTTCATCGCTGCCCACGCGAGGGGTGTTCGATAGTCTCTGTCCATGCTGCGGTCGATCTCCGCAACTCACGGCCGTTTCTGCCCCAAGAAGTCTAGAAGCCTTCTAGCGGGTTGGATTAGGCATCCCGGACATAGGTTCGGTTAGGTTGGATGTCGGGCTTTTGATTGTTGGTATTGCTGGCTTATCGGAGTGGTGGTGTTGGTTAGCGCACCGTATTAACTAAGGAGAACCGCCTGACACCTTTACGTTGAAATAAGAAGCGGCTGAGGTGAAACTTACAACCAACTGCGTCAAAATCAGAGCCAGGAAAGGCATAGTCAAGGTTGTGAAGAGTTAGGGGGTGTTTGGCACACTGTTCAAATAACCGTTATTTCAAAACGCGTTTTGCAGATTAGATTGAGATCAGATTTTCAACAGCCCAATAAAAAGAGAGGAAAAGGCATTACATCATCTGAAAATGTCCTTATATAATCCCTTTTTATGAATTGTGATTGGTCTATTCAAAATCTGATCTAAAATCTAATCTACAAAACGCGTTTTGAAATAACGGTTATTTGAACACACGGGCCAAACACCCCCTTAGCTTATGGCGTTTTATTGCGATTTTGAGACAAAACTAGGATGAAAATCTTATTTGAACGTATGATACTACCAGGCGGTTCTCCTCAGCTAATACGGTATGATATCATACTTGAGTACTTTGCCTGGTTAAGCTGCCTGATTATATAAGCAGAGAAGGTTGGCAGTGGAAGCCTGTTGTCACGGCCATGCGGTACATGGGCGACGAGCTAAACTACCTGTGCTGTAGTAATATCATACTTGTAAGTCAAATATATTTCCTTTCTTTACTAAATCGTCCTTTCGTAGGCAGAGATGGCAAATGTATGCGGCAATTGTGTACATTTAGCAGGCCCTACCCCTTGGTGAGGGTATGAGCATGGATCTTGGGAAGAGTCTCTATGGAAATCGCAAAATTGCCCCTGGCCTAAATGCCCGATTGTGAACATGAGCAGTATCCCGATAATGGCTTGGGTTTGACTCTTCAAAATTTTATTGAGTGTAGAAGAGGGCCAATACCGGCATGATATGATATTATACTAAGTAGGGTAATTTTGGCACTGTACAGTACTCATACGGGGTCTTTCACTCCAGGGCCAGCCTGAGCACGGCGAAACTCATGTGGAATTGAGAGGTTGATAAATCTGGCTTACGTAACGGTAGGGCAAGGTTGGATCTAATGCTTAAGTTAGAGCCATTCGGCCCCCGCTAAATCGCCTTTTTCGGTGGAGGTATGATACCAGGCTTACCGGAAAATGAAGCAGCTCGGGGCAAGCCCCGGGGCGGCAGCGGTAATGCCAGAAGGGGTGGGGAGGGGGGGTGTAATCCCTTTCCTAGAGAGTAGCTCGCGTATAAAAAAACTAATCTAACTTATTTGGTTCTAAACTTTAAGCGGTCTGCTAATCCATCGAAAAAATCATGGTGGGGGGGTTAAACAGAGGCAATAATAGCTGATATTACCCACACAAGGACCCTGTTTTGAGTAAGGACCTCCGGGGATAATCATTTACGTTAGGAAGGGTTTCGTCATCCTAGAGATATCGCTCCTAAACTCTCGACAACCAGCGGGCATAGAGTCTTCTAAGAGGTGATATATGATGCCCTTTTCAAAGGACCTTCTTTATGACTGGGGATTGTCGAGAGATACCGTGCTATTGGGCTGGTTTCTAGTTTACGCACCAGGACCTGAGCGTCTGTGGAGGATGCGTATTTCTTCTCCTGGACCCAGGAAATTTCCCTCAATTACTATCTAAGCATGTTTTGGGGTGATATTTCTAAGGGATGTTGAGGGGGTTGATCTCTGATGTTCTCTACCGTTTGGTGTGATCGGTCTGCTTAGTCTTTGGGGTGGCTCTACAGTAATGTTCATAGTGGATTACTGGCTGCTACACATGAAACATCTCCCGGGAGCAACTAAATATTCAGACCCTTCAACGACTTCATCAACATTGCATTCTCCTATCTTGCCTTGCAGGGCATTTAATATTTGTTTTCGGAGACCCTAGAGTCTTCTGTTTCCGATCCTGTCAAATGCATGATCAAGGGATATAATCACATCCTCAATATACCCTGAATAGGTTTTAAACGGTAGATACCTGGGGAGGAAATCAATGGGCTTAGGGTTGCTAGAAATACCAAAGAGACTAGCCCTGCCAGTAATATCGTATTGCTTGTATCTGGATTAGACCTCTCAAGGGTCAACTTGTGTGGATGGCTGGTGGTTCAACCACTGATGCTAGTAGTTATTTGGTAATGCCTTAGGGCTGCTGTTTTTTTGTTGTTTTTTCACCACCCTTGGAGGGCGTGGCCAGAGTCCGAAGTCCGAAGTCGCTTCTGCAAATGTTGGAGTTTGCTGCTTGATCATTCTATAGGGTTAGCAGAGTGCGAGACAGATAAGTGAGTAGCGAATGAATGATGAGTAGTATATAGTAAGTAACACTTCTTACAAAGGATATTGAAAGAGTTGTACTTCATCTACGTCGAAGTGGGGGTGGCTTTCTGGATCGTTTGGGCACTGTACTATTTTCCAACTTCCACCTGCGACGCAGAGTACTGCGGGTACCTTTTTTCTCCATTATTTAACTCTGATAGGTAAATGTGGGCTGTGGTGGATATTGTGCTCAATCACGTTTAATCGGAACCCTGGCTTTCTTGCCACTAAAGCCAACTAACAAACAGCCTCGGCAGTCTCTCCCTCCACAGCACACGGTTCTCTCGATTTGCGCCTCAAAGTAAACCGAGCTGGCATGATTAATGTGTAGGCTATAGCCATTCCGCTCCCAGCGCGTTTCTACTACCGCTCCTTGGGCGCCATTTTCAGGGCTTCCTCTAGGTAGTCTGAGGGAGTTTCCACAGGGAATCACTCGTTAACCAATGAAGCTCTAGCGATATTGGGGACAAGGTAAGGGGGTGATCTCGAAGCATCCTGTTTGCGGGACTTTTTCGCGCGTAAGCTGCATCCGAAATTGATAGTTCTGGAGGATTTTGTGTCTTTAAAATAGATAACAGCCTCTCAGAAGCTCTCATTGGCCAAGCTGTCACTGTAGAAGCTAGTTGACCAGCTCGCCTCTCCCACTTTCATGCATTATAATTGTTCGAAACATGCGATACGAGCACCGTACCTGAAAATAGTGTATAGTAATCTTTTGAGACGAGTTCGACATCCGTGGCATGGGCAATGATGGAATTCTCCAACTCAGTGGAATAGATTTACAAGGACACTTGCTTGGGCACTGAGTTATATCCCGGAATGTCCGCTCCCAGCTGTGCGTATGTTGCCCTTGCATGAATTACTATGGTTGAAGGAAGAAACTCTTTAGCCCTAGGGCACCACAAAATATACTATTATACTAGTGAGTGGGAACGCTCCTAGAGTAACCGCCTCTCTGCCACCGCTCATCAATTTTCTCTCCTCTGTCACTCCACCTTTCTCCCTTCTACCTGGACCACACAACGCCGAACTCTCCAACTACCTATTGACCAACAGTTTCAAAATAATGTCCTACTTAGTTATGCCCGAAGATCTCCTCCCCGGGGGCGATTCCCTAGAGCCGTCGCCTCCTCGTAGGGAAGAAAGATCATCAAGGCTGGAGGGGAGCCACCCCGCAATCGCTCTCCCACCCGAGGCCACTATCGCACCATATATACCTATTGCTCCGCGCAAAATCCCCGCTCCCAATACCCCAAGTATGCCCCCTAGCTTGGTGGGGATACAAGATGCTAATATCTCTACAGTGCAGTCTCGGAAAAAGGGTAAGAAGTGGCTTGCCTTACCTCTTGCGAACCCCGACGAGGTAGCCGTTGGAGACTGTAATGAGTTGCCGCACTATACCGAGCAGCCGGAGGAGAAGAAAGAGAATGAAAGCGATGCTAGAGTAGACCTTAGTGTCCAAGAAAAGGCTGTTGAGACATCTGCCGGCAAGAATGATTTTAATTGTCGCAGAGTATCTACTCCGGTGACAATCAGGAACCCTGCGGATATGTCGGAGGTTGAATTGGCAAAGCTTGTGGGACCCACTACTAGCAAGCGCCAGTCTACTCTGAAGGCAAGGAAGGTGGGTGAAAAGAAGGTGGGACCTTTGGAGAGGAAACATGCTACAAGCGCTTTGCGGGAGCCTCCAATCGCGCCTTTTATACAGGGTACTGTTCCTGATAGGGGTACGCTACCTTTGGCTCTGGAAGGGGCAGGGGACTTCAATCGGGCACGCGAAAAAGTCCGTGATGGTGCCGGGGTTGAGGGCTCGAATGAAAACAACTTTAATAAGGGTGCTACTTCCAGGGAAGCTCGTATTTCTAGCGTCACTACTCCACCTACCCCTAGGGAGCACGAAAGTAGCATCGCTGACAAAGAATTATTTTCTTCTAATCGTGAGTTCTCTCAAATATTCTAGATCTTTTCTATTCCGGGATCGATTGCTCACTAGAGGAAGGAAAAACAATGTCTATTTCCAATGGATATGGGCTTGTTCGCTGCCCTCAAGCTGATCTTGTTGATGGAGAAATGTTAGCTAGTAGGTTTTTCTTTATCCACTTGTGGAAAGGTTGGTGACAACTGGAGTAGCTTATCTTGAGGATCATCGTGGTCGTTCCGCGAATCCGGTTAACGTACGATCCCCCATATCCCCTCTCCAGTATTTTCACTACCCCAAATCCGGGAGACACCTTACTAACGCAAGTTGCACTAGCCCATCCCATCCATCGCAGATCGCCTCACGGTCCTCGAGGACGCCTTCCGCAAACTAACGGCCGCTACCAACATGGATACAAAGCTTCGCGAGGATCTCCAAAACGTTACAAGGGACTTCCAGAACAAGGCCCTCGCTGAAATGACAGCCCTTGGAGCAAACCTTCAAACTCTTCAAGACACGGTGACCGGCATCGTTCGCCGTCAAGATAGAGTGGAAGATTCTATTATTATCCGCATGCAGAGATTCGAAGAGGATCTTCTCGAAGATATGGACGTGTCTGGGAGGATTGTTGACCAGTTCCATGAGCTTGTGAAAGACACAAGCCATCGCTTTAGTGAGCTGAGGAACTTTCGCGAGGAAGTCGATACTCTTCTGGCGGAGTCTATCCAATGTAGGTTTAGAACTGAGCGACTCCTGAATCTGAGAACGTATGGGACTAAGGCCCCGAAGCCAGGTGCTACAGACAAACAAGGATGAAAAAATAATCCTTAGGAAATGCTATAAACAGAGGTGGGTTATGGATTGGGGTTTTCTGAGATCTATTTCTATTTCTCGCTCTTATGACTTAGTAACTTAGGCTGTTGAAATCCTAATACGAAAAAAGCAGTTTGGTTCAACATTTGTTTTTTTATTCCCGTGAGTTTTGACCCTTCTTCTTTTGTTTTTTAGAAGTGGCTTATTTGCTCTATTGAATTGCTGGTTAATTTATTATCTTGACTTTAGTCTGCTCTCGCATATTGTATTGTTGAGTGTGTTATTATATTAACACAGAGCATGCGATTGGGGTACTGTAGGTATTTAGAATTCAACAGATCGTTTTGTTCCACAGCCCCCCACCGCCGTCCGTGACTTCAACTCGCAGGAAATCAGAGCTCTGACTCAAGCACTTTACGCCTACCTGAGCCACAAATTCTCAGAACTCGTCCCCGCCATACAATCCGGCTCCGGAACCTTCAGAATCCATATTTCATTCTCGGGGCTGGGTTTTTTTTCCAGGCTTGTCATTGTCTCCCAGGCTTCCTATGCCGTTCTCATAGCTTTATGAGCGCTAACAATTCTTCGGGGGCCTGGCCTAGAGCCGTAAGTAGCTCATGCATAGAACCATCCGCGATAGTAGATATGGAACGGGGGCCGAGAGCGCCGAGAGTGGGACGGTGGATGTATAGATAGTATTTCACTAAACTCAAGGTGGTCGTAGGGCTAAAAGCCTTTTGCTTGAGGCCAGGCTAAGCTTAGTAGCCCATAGTGATATGGTTTGGTGAAGATATTTTGCTGGCTCATTTGAGTTTTTGGGAGGTAGCATGAGATTGACCGTAGAAGTGGTGGTGTTTTTCATTGAGGTCTATCTGCTAGGGGTAGTAGAGCAAGTAGTAAGCGGAGGTGGGCAGATTGAACGGTCCGGGATAGGTTTCGAGCGGTTTTGATTACTCCAAAGGCGGGGGCTTAGTTTTTTCCCTCCCCTTTTTCTTCGAAGGAAACCTAGGTCCGGTGAGCTTCTCAAAACAAACTTTACAGAGGGCTCTTGGATCTCTCAGGAATCGCAGATCCCGGCCAATAGAAAAAAGCCCTCCAATTCCTTGTTTTTTTTGATCCCCCGTTGGAGCGATTGCTGGGAGGCCTCTCCTAAGGGCCATTATGGATTCTGCAGAGATTTACCCCCACAGTCTGGGGTCGCTTGAGTACTTGAGGGTGGGAATCATATATAGTCACTCGGGGAAGGCAAGCCGCTTGCCTGCACTTTTAGGCTTGGCATCAACTCCCCGCTCAGGGGTGCTTTTCACCCTAATAAAACAATGGAGAAGTTTTGGAAACACCCCGACAGTTACCTTTAGCAACGCGAACGAAGCGCGTGAAAGAAAGAGTCGAATTCGGTCTTTTTTTCCGAATCGGCACTAAGCTCTTGCGCAGCACGTTGGAAGAGCTCGAATGTTCTAAAGATGCCCTCTTGTCGTAGGGTTGGCATCAACAAGGCGACTAATCTCCTATCATTATTCTTTTCTAGTTGAAAGACTACATACCATGTCCTTTGATAACTCTGACTGCAGATATTCAAGCCATCTATTCCCTATCAAGTAGAGAATTTTTGTTCTACTTGATACCTGTTTAAAAAATTTTCCTTGCTCTCTTCTGAAAGCCACCTGTTGGACTCACTACATCTCCCTCCGTATATTGCTTCCCCTCTATTCACAAAAAAACTCAACAAACACGCATACATATTTAAGCAAGCAGGGCCAAAACGGGAGGCCCGGACATCCCAAAGACCCCCAAATATCAAAATGCCCTTCGAACTCCTCCCGACCAGCGTCCTAGAAACCTACTCCCACGCCCTGAATCTTATCTCAAGTATGAAATCCAAACTCCCCAAAAATCCCGCCACCGCCTCTCTCTACTACCGTAATATCTCCGAGATCCAGTCCACCCTCGCCGGACTCACAGATATGCTACATGGGGCCTTTAGAGATTTAAGAAGGTCTCCCGTGGATGGAAAGATGTGGGTGCTTGCCGAAGGCTTGATGGATGAAGTTGTCGATATGCTAGAGGACTTGAATGGTGCTATTGATGAGGTTGTGGAGGCCGAGAAAGAGGTCAAAAGACAGGTTGACGAGGTCGCAGGAATTGTGAGTAGGTGGAGGTCGAGGTGTGATTTGGGGTAATAAATGTGTAGATAGAGTGAGAGTATGAGGGCTATGTCTATTAGTCCGCTATTAGATGGCTCCCATGTGTGCGTTTGTGATCCAACTCGGGGGTCTTATTGAACCGAGGCCGTGGGTCCCGATTCTTTGTGGGGAAGCTCAAGTTGCCCAACTTTCAGCGAGCGAGGGGAAGACTAATTGCAAGTTCATATTTCTTGTGCCATATCCACAGGTAGCGCTTGGCTCGGAGACCCAGTCCTAGTTTGTTACCTGTTCGGCGTACTCCGGCATCGAAAATCGTGTTCGAGTGTGGCTCGAACACTTTGAGCTTAAGAGGGCACAAGGTACACAGCGGGAGCTATTGCTAACCTGGATTATGGGCGCTGTGGTGAGAGCCGGGCGGGGAGGTTGTATTATATGGCTCGAGACGTCCAAAAGGCGCACTTATTTTTAAAAGTGTGTTAGGTGGAACAAAGGAGCAGTTCAACTTCACATCTGGCCCTCTTTCCAGGCACAGCGTGGTATTTTAAATGCTATAAAATAAGCCCGAAGGATACCCTGGAATATGTGACAGAGATTTATTGACAAAACCATTTTATGTACATACATAGCAACAGGCCATCTCACAAACCAGAGGCAAACATGACAAAAAAGAAAAAACTCTCAACAAGGTGCTCCATCAAAACTCCAAAGTGCTACCAGAGGAGCCATATGAGATTGAATCACCAGCCTCCTCCTCTTTATCGAGCTCGAAGGATCTCCAGAAGGGGTCGTACTCCAGCATCTCAGGTGCTTCTTTAGTTTCTTCAAACATTAAGGGCCTTCTGCAAGAGCTATAAACCATAGGCCCACCGTCGGGGTTCACTTCGTAACTCTTATGCTCACGAGTGATTTTGTTGACATTGCTCATCTTCGTCTCGAGTCGCTTATTTGTACGGTGTTTTGAGATTATCTTAGAAATCATATGATTCTTAACCCAGTCACCGTTCTTTGGACTAGGATTGAGAACGGGAAGCGGGGGCTGCTGGGAGGGGCAGACTTGGTCGGTATAAGTGGGGCGTTGGGCTCTGTGGGTGGCCTTCGGGAGAGCGCTAACTTTCAGAAATTTGTCCCAATCGTCGTAAACGGGTTTCGAGACGTTGCCCATTGCGAGGACACGCTTCTGCATTCTCCTGTGCAAAGTGGCATTAATGATGCCTCTGATCGCAGTTTAGTGGTGTTCGATGCCAGAAACTTACGTTAGGTAGTCCTCTGGAGTGTAATCGGGGCTTACAAGCCTCGCTTCAGCTTCTTTGCTCTTTTTCACAAGACATGCATTGATAGAGGCGATGAGTTTCTTGACATCTGAGGTAAGTTCCCCGGCTTCTTCCCCCACCTTGTATAGCTCTAAGATGGGATACAGACCCACGGCCGTGGCTTGATTCTCTCCAAGCTCCATTCCGTCCAGAAAGGTACAAAGAACCTTTTGAAAGTCGTCGTCAGGCAATTCGGCAGTCTCAACATCGCCCAAGCACTGAACGGCAGCTTTAACAAGAGCCGTGTGTTCTTCGAAGCTAAGAAATTTGACCTGTGGGGAATAGGTTTGAATGAATTTCTCCAGCTTCTCACAGGCTTCAGCTATCGTGTTTTCAAGGGCATCTCTGGAGGAATTTTCCCCCTTGGCTGCTTTTACAGCGACGAGCTTGTTGGTCATGACTCCTGCCACACGTTTGACTCGAGTAGCCACTTCCATGAGTTTTGTGTAGGCCGGTGCTATTGGTATCCTTGTTAGCAAAGTTGGAAGGGACTAGGGGGGTTGTCTTACTTTCTTTGAAATGAGCACGCCCGAGGCCCCTGGGGCGGGGCTTATTGGGGTCCGTTACGATGAAAGAATTTCTCTGGGGACCACGAGATGTACTACTATCAAGCTGACGATCATGCCTGAGGTGTGGGCTAGCCCCCCGTGGGTTCTTGCCTTGAGGATAGGGATCCCTCTGACTCCCGGGGTTTATACCGGACGGCCTAATTTGTTAGTCTCGGGGGTAGGAGATGGGCTATGTCGAAAGACAAAGCATTAACAAAATACTCACCTGCGTTTTTTTATAGAGCGCGTCATAGCAGCGGTACAACTTCGAGTGTCGGCAGATCTTTGTGTGTGTGTCTGTCTGAGAAAGGAAGTTAAGAGACACAAGACGGGAGCAGCCAGACTTGAGCTTATTTGTGGGTGGGATTAGGATTTGCCCTGGGGTCAAGGCTTTCGCCCTGGCACTACTTGGCGGGAGTACCCCATACTATGGTACATGCGGTCTATAACGTCAAGCAGCTGCGTTCCAAAATGTAATGCCTCATGTAATCGGGGTCAGGGTTGTTATATCTGAAATTTTCGAATCCACGGCAGGAAGTACCACTGTTGAGTGTGTTCATTAGTGGGCATACCAAGGAGTTGAATAGTAGGTCAAGGTAGACAAACAGCAGAAGGCTTGAGGACCTGTTTGGATAAAAAGAGCCTGTTCAATTCACTCATACGAAAGGCCACTTTTCTTGATCTCGAATGGAGAGAAGGCCGCTTGCATAGCAGAAATGGGTAACCCAATAAAGCTGTCCTATTTTTGCTAAACATGCCTCAAACCATAAAGACAAAACTATCAGACTCTAATTTGGAACCAATGGAGTTGCAATCTCCCATCAGCAACCCTGACCCTGATTATCTGGTGCATTACATTTTGAAATGCGGCTGCCGGTGCTTGACGTTATAGACCGCATGCACCATAGAATCTTATATGGTTAATATCTCGGCAGAAACGATTTTCTCACAAGGCTGTTGGTGCGCGGAAATTCGTCGAGTGAGGTTCCATGATTAAATAAACCCCCGAAACGTATTGCAAAGAAGTGTTTATGACAAGAGTTAGAAAGGGGATAGTGCAATAATTAACACACACCAAAATTGACTATGCATGATGCTAGGGCTAGCTTCGAAGTCCCATGGTAGACTTCAATTTCTCAACTCATGTATCTGCACCAGGGACTATTTGTAACAAATAGAGTTAGAAAGGAAAATATCCGCTTCTTATGGATTACTTTGTGAGAGAGTTAGTAGAGAGACTCAAACACAGTATTGGTTAGACTAAAAGATAAATGTTTCCATGGTTTCACTAACAAGTATCTGATAATCTAAGGGAAACTTAGAGTATATTAACCTGATTGCATTAGGAAGGTAAAAATTTAATACGGTAAAATGATACCTCCCACCTTAAATTCTGATATTAGGTAGACCTGTCTTCCACCCAATTCTTTTATGGTATGCCAAGTTGAAGTAATCTAATCTCTCAGTGCCTAGCGTAGCTAATATTTGCAGCAGTCATTATTCTTTACTCAGCCCTTCAACCTTCTCAGCCTCCCCCTCCACTTTTGCCTATGAGATTAAGCCCACAGAAGTATTATACTGATTTGAGGGGTGGCAAGTCAGGAGTGGGAGAAATCATGGGGGATTTGGGACACTACTAGTGGGGGTCTGTGTGACACTGGTGAAAAGGAAACTATAAAGAGGAGAAGGGTTATACTCTGTGTATTCAAAATTTGAGCATATACGAAAATATTTACTAGCATCATATCACTAGGGTAAGCCCCAAACGTGAGAGGTTAGATTACTTCAACTTGATATATGATATCATAAAATAATTGGATGGAAGACAGGTCTACCTAATATTAGAATCTAAGGTGGGAGGTATCATTTTACTGTATTAAATTTTTACCTTCCTAGTATGATCAGGTTAATATACTCTAAGTTTCCCTTAGATTATCGGATAGTTGCTAGTGCAAGCATGGAAACATTTATCTTTCAGTTTATACTATATTGTGTTTGAGTCTCTCTACTAACTTCCTCACAAAGTAATCCATAAGAAGCGGATATTTTCCTTACTAACTCTATTTGTTACAAATAGTGCCTGGTGCAGATACATGAGTTGAGAAATTGAAGTCTGCCATGGGACTTCGAAGCTAGCCCTAGCATGATGCATAGTGGATAATTCCATGTGCCCTAACCCTTAAAAATAAAGATTGTTAATTTTGGTGTGGGTTAATTATTGCACTATCCCCTTTCTGACTCTTGCCATGAACACTTCTTTGCAATATGTTTCGGGGCTAATCATGGAACCTCACTCGAAGAATTTCTGTGCAACAACAACCTTGTGAGAAAATCGTTTCTGCCAAGATATTAACCACATAAGATTCTAGTATCGGGGTATTTCCGCCAAGTTGTGCCAGGACGAAGGCCTTGACCCCAGGGCAAGTCCTAATCCCACCCACAAATAAGCTCAAGTCTAGCTGCCATTCCTAGCCACAGTAATACAGAAGATTAGCCAAAAGGGCTGCTCCCGCCTTGTGTCTCTTAACTTCCTTTCTTAGACAGACACACACAAAGATCTGCTGACACTCGAAGTTGTTCCACTGCTATGTCACGCTCTAAAAGAAAACGCAGGTGAGTATTTTGTTAATGCTTTGTCTTTCGACCATTGCCCATCTCCTGCTAACAAATTAGACCTTCCGGTATAAATCTCGAGGGTCAGGGGGATCCTTACCCTCAAGGCAAGAACCCACGGGGGGCTAGCCCACACCTCAAGCATGGTCGTCAGCTTGATAGTAATATACCTACTGGTCCCCGCGCACTAAGGGGTGATAACGGTTCTGGGAAAAGTTATGATCGCCACTCACATCAAAAGGGGACGGCCGACGATTATAAGACACCTCCGAGCGGCGATTCATATAGGCCACCTCCGAGCGGCGATTCATATAGGCCACCCCCAAGCGGCTATTCATACAGGCCACCTCCAAGTGGCTATTCATACAGGCCTCCAAGAGGCGATTCATATAGGCCACGTCCAACTGGGGATTCTTATAGGCCAAGTTCAAGTCGATTTTCTCTTTCGGCCGCGAACAGACCTGTGAGCAGCCGTGCCAAGGATTCTGTGAGGCCCCGGAGCCGGAGCCCCCACCGTCGCTGGTAAGTCTGCCGCCGCCATTCCCTTCGTTGAGTTTGCAAATGATTTGGGAGTTAATACCTTGCCTCTAGTGGACAGCAAGGAGCCTTAGGTGAACGGGGTCTAAGCCGCGTTACAAGCCAGCCTGTTGCAGATCGCAGGAACCACAATGGTATTCCTAACGATGCTCGTGGTTGCTTGCCGAGGCCTCTGGATCGTGCTGATGGACGAGCGGGTTCTCAGAGATTTAGAAACAGCAAAAGCAGGTCTCCGTTGCGTGCCGTGAAGAGGATTGCAATTGAAGAACCCAATAGGCCACCGGGTAGCAATACCGGGGCTCGCGATCCATCCGAGACCTCGTTGGCCCACACCAGAAATTCTTCTAAATTTAACCTAACCAAAGATTCTCCTGCTTTGCAGCAGCCAGAAACTCACGACCTTGGCCAGCCAACTAAAGAACTCAAATCTTTGGGCGAAGATAACAGTGTTACTGATCCTTCCGGGTGCCACCCCCCCGATAATAACGTTCTTCGCCCAAGAGGAAGGGAGGAGTCTCTGGAGGGTAAGAGCCGTTCTAGTGACTCGCGTTCTTCTAGCCGCCGCAGCCTTTGCAGCCAGAGAGAAGGGAACCCGAGCAGATTTGGGGAGCCCGGAGTACTTCCAGTACTCCGTTACGAAATGGCAGTCCCTAAACTCGAACCCGACGACCTTCTCCCGGATAGTACTTCGGCAGACTGGGGGCTGTATCTTAATGCTGGGACCTCTAGTGGCCCTTGTGAGTGGGACCCCGGCAGTGCTCCTAAAGCTAGCACTTGGCGCACCACAGACTTCACGCCACCCATCTGCGAACTGGTGCATGGAAAAGCCCGGCAGGCGAGGAATCGTGCGAGCGCTGCTCTCTTACCTGACGATGTTCCCCTTTTCGGGCCCAGCATTAGGGCTTCCCGCACCGGTGGTCTGCGTCCTCAGAAAGCTAAATTCAAAGGTAGTCTCGAGGAGTACTATCAGATGCTGTCTGATAATGAGAAAAAGGAGCAGGACGATAACCAGACCTCCCCAACGGTCTCGAGGGAGGGTGGTGACCTAGCCTTGTCGTCAAGCTCGGAGGAGGAGGATTACGACCTCACCTACCTAAAAAATCCTAGGGTGATGGGAGCGGTTGTCGCGGAACCTAAATCTCAGCTGGCGCCTCCTGCTGAGAAAGAAACTCAGGACGGTCCTAAAAACAGCTCTCTGACTAGGGATACTCTTTGTGCGAGTTGTGTTCCGAGTGATAGCACTCCTGGTTCGCGACTGAATGAGGCCAAAAATGACCCCGTCCCACCCGAAGTTCAGCAGGAGAAAAACCCTCCCAAGAGCGAAGATCAGACTGGATCTGAAAGCGTCACTCTGGCTAAGGGAGACCCCGGCCCCAGTGGTGTTCCTGATCGTAGCACTCACAGCATAGCACCAACTAAGAAGCTTGCTCTTGCCCGTGGAAAGCAGCTTCGGCCCGAACTAGCTCAGGCACTGGCCTTGCTGCGAGATTCCTCTCCCCGGATCTGAACATCCGGAGCGTGAGCATGGAGGGTAGGCACCCTGACCCTCTTCCTTTGTTTGGCACCCTGTTGGTTGTAGTGGGGGCGCTACTGATCAGAAACCGTTTTTAGGGGTTATCTCCCATTAGCGATGGAAGATCCACCTGACACTACTCCAGTGATCTCTGGCTGTACAGATGAAATGGACGGTGTTCCAGACTCTTTAGACAAATAGTGATAACTAGGGATGCTTTTTTACCTTCTAATAAATTTTCGAAACAGGCGGCTTATAGTCAGACATGTCCGTCGAGACTATATCCTTAATGTTTTTTCTTTTTGAAAGGCCCTGGCGGTTGTGGTTGGCGAATATATAAAATTTTCATAGTTGTGTTTTTTTGTGACTTCGTACTTTGAATCCTTTGCAGTTTGACTTTTGATATATAGGCTAGTGGCTTTAACTACATATGGGGCTCGCTTGCTTTTGGATGAATGAGAATTATGTTTGAGTGCTGTTGGGCTGGGTTGGGTGGTCCTGCTGTTCTGTGGCTCTCGCGAGGCATTTTCCACTATAGCTTGGCAAAGGATATGCTGGAGATGGCCTGTAGTTAGAGAATCATAATAATAGGGATTGCAGGGGCTTTGGTCGTAAGGGACGACAGTCAACTTTAGCGCAGTAAACTGAACCATAAATGATATTAAGTGACTCTGCTCAGCCAAAATGTCGTTGAAGGAAAATTGGAGCAATAGCGGGGGCTGGAGCTCCTGAATCTCTTCCCCGGGTCTTCCCGAGCGGCGTCCTCTCGCCGCCTCCGCTGGGAGCAGAAGCCATTAGCAGGATTTAGCACATCTCCCGGAATAAAGAGAATACTTAAGAAATCATTAGAACTCTCCTCCCCCTCCTACTCCTAGTGCTTCACGGGGGGCTCGACACTGCTTAGTATGCCGGAAAACTTTAGTTTACACTATCAGGCAGTGGTTCTGATGCCCCCAAAGATATCCACACTCTTAGGAAACTCTCTAGTTACCTCTAGCACTTCAGCGGGATCTGCGTGCTTCTGGTGGCCTGTCATAGTCCCTGCAAAGAAACATCAACTATGTGGCCGCTACAGAATCTAACCCTAGCTTGGATACTTGGAAATAGATAGTTAAGTTTCCTAGATATGATACCTCCTAAAATATTTAGCTAGTAGCGGTTCCTTTCGTTCAAAAACCATGGCTATTCCGAGGAAATATAGATTTTGGCTGGGTTGGACCTAACAGGGTTTGGTTCGAGGACGCTAGACCCCTGTGGGCCCACTGCGAAGCTTGTCAACAAGTTACCAGGCTAGGAGAAATTATCCCCATTAAAGCTGTTTCTCAAAAGCCACATACCAAAGGTCATCCCCGGTATGATACCCCCAATTTCGTATGCAGCTCCTAGGGGGAAGAAGATAGTTAGAGATGGTGTTCAAGCGCGCCTACCATCCACTCCTACGGTCACTACGAGCTGCCTGATCAAATGGCTAGGGGTTAGATATTGCCTCACAGATAAACAGGAATACACGAAAGCCACAGCTTAGAATTTGTTTCCAATTTCCAGTGGTTATCATACATGAGAGGATGGTGGAAGAACACAACCTACGAAGGAAGAAAGGGCTGCAAAAAAAAAAGTCCGGATTATCTGCGACTTCCTGCATAATATATATCAAAAATCTCTAACTGACCAAGTTTCATCCGTAATCCGATCCGAGAAAAAAAGGTGCAGCACAAGACCGAACTCATCATGATACCTCACTCGACTATCCTCAACACAGCCACAATCTGCTGAAAAGGTCGTTCCCGCTGTGCCATTGACTGCGTAAAATTCGGGCACTAGGGTATTCCCCTTGGGTTGTGCTAAGGAGCAAGCCTGAGCCCGAAAGTGAATGAGAATAGCACGCACAAGCTCAAATCTTGCCGCAAACCCTTGTTTCGGTAATCCAAACGATGAGTCTAGGCCACCCCCGCACCATGTGCCTTTTGTTCCCACTCCACTTTCATACACACAGCACCACAAAGATCTGGTGAAACTCAAGGTTGAACCAATACTATGGCCACTCAGAAACACAGGTGCTTATTTCGCGAATGCTTTGCCTTTCGATCATTGCTCAGGATGCTAACAGATTAGGCCACCCGATGAGGACCCTGGAGATGAGAACAACTATTATCCGCACAAGCGGAGCCGATCGGTGGCTGGGCAGCCTTCTAACTCAGCTCGTTGGTCCCCCGGTAGTGGATCCCGCGGTCAACGCCATTCAAGCTCCTATGAGAATTATTCCACTCAATATAATTACTATTCACCCGATAGGAATTACTATTCACGCGATAGGAGGTTGAGCGATGTTGATAGACTAGAGCTAGGCGCTCGTGCCCATAGGAGAGGGGAGAGCTGGAGTTCTGACAGTTCTTTGTAAGTTTTCCCTGCTACTGTTTTGACTGAGTTTGCGCATGGCTTAGGAGCTAATAGCTCTCCTCCACTAGCCAACAGAGAAATTTCGATAGACGGTATTTAGACCGCTTCGCAAGGAGGCCCGCCCCCGATCGTAGAGACCTCAATGGGATTCCTAGGGATGCTCACGGATGCTCGCCAAGGTCTCAGGATCATGCCCGGGGACGAGCAGGTTCGCAGAGGCACCAAGATGGTGATACGAAGTCTCAATTGCACGATCAAGAGAAGGCTACAGTTCACTCTATCGGCCGATATGCTGTGACTGATAACAGGTCCCAAGGGGAATTCCAGCGCCAATTTGATAAATTCAGAGATTCTCGGGAATCCAAGTTTGCTAATAATCTGCCTACTTGGAGCACTGGAGGCGGTGACGTCTACAGGAGGTGGGAAGAACCCTCCAGATGGCTGGAAGAGAATATCAAGCCAGGCTATTACATTGGGGAACATCGTGATAGTGTGCGTCAGCAACTTATGTCCCCCCAGCACGGCCGTCATCCTGCCGTGGCAGAGGAGCTCCAGAGGTCTGTTGGAGACGGCGCCTCTCAGTCTAGGGCAGCGCACAGGTCCAACTGCACCAGCAGCCTCGCTCCGTACCTTGAGATGATGACAGCTAGCCTTTCCGGAAACCTGACCCCGTCCAGTCACCACAAGCGGTCCAGATGCAGACCTACCAAACCCAGAGGTCAGTGTCAGGAGCCTCTCAAGGGCAAAGCTCAAGCAGGACGTGCGGATGACCCTGCCATCAAGCTTTCTCCTCCTGACAGAGTTACTGGGAAGGAGGATAATTGCCCGGAATCATTCCTAAAATCTGAAACCAAGCATAGAATTAAGTCTCGAGCTGCAGCGGTGAAAAAGGAATCGGAGCGTGAAGCCTTGTTTTCACGCCTCATTTTCCCCAGTGATGGGTATCAAGAGTAGGTTATAGCACTATGTTTTTTTCCTTTTCCCTTTCCCCATTCCAACACATGCCTGAATTGCCAGTATCGGTTAGACTAAGCCAATTTCTTTTCTACCCATGATATTAGGATCTTTGATGCGAGAGCCACTCGATGCACAAGAGCTCATGATTTGTGGGACTGAGTGAATGGGGAAAATAATCGGGCTGCTATTCTGGGTGTGGAGCGCAAGTATCTTTTATTCCTGAATCTCTAGTATATCGTTAGATATCATTTAGAATTTTCGTTTTCGGGCTCGTTTAGTAGGTTTGGGAATATTTGAGACTGTCTAATGTATTAAAGCTTTCATAATGGTGTTCTCCTTGCGACTTTGCGCTTCAGGTTTGGTGAGTGTGATCCCTTTCGCTGGGGGTATGTGGTTGAATTTCTTGGGTTTGAAACATTTGACGCCAATAATATTTATCGCCTTGTTGGGTTATGTATGTTTAGTAGGCTGGGCCGGAGGATTTTAGATTGCAAATCTCTTCATATTTCCTAAGTTATACCACATCGTTCATGATTTCTATTCAAAGTTGAGGTCCCTTATAAGATTTTTGGTATTCCATGGAGTGCGGGTGATGCTGGTATATAACATCTGGAACCCTTCAAGTTGGCCTTGCCTTCTTACCTTAGATCTTGGCCAATTTGGCTCAACATCACCGAATATACTGGGCGCTAGTAGATAATTGGGCAAAGCCTCCACCACCTTTAACGCTCCTTAAAGACTTCCACATTCTCTCCCAGTACCCATCATGTGATCTCCACAAATTCGTTATTTTCTCTCTCCCCCGCAACAGAAGCCAAAGATACATAATCTGACAAGAGAGACCCACCCCGACTCAAACTGCAGTCGAGAAATTCCATCCGACTAACCTGAAGCTCCCCCGTCCCTATACTGCCACCAGGAGCTGGAGGCTGACTGAACTGGAGGCCATCCTCAGTTCTCATTCCCTGGCAAGAACGAGTGTTGTAACTACTTTTTGTCAACGAGATTCCATGGATGACATACCTTGTTTTTGTCCTCCTTGCGCTAAGGGCAAAATTCGATACTTGGAAGTCCCACCTAACCACTCGTTTTGCATATACTCGGGGGTAAACTCCCAGTCCTCCTAAATGAATTACCGGCACTCTAGTAGCATTGGAGGTGGTGGTGTTAACATACCATTCTATCCTTGGGCACTGGTGGATCCGCCGTATCTTGGGCACCGACCAAACCTCCGATAACCCACTCCTTCTCGCCCCACTATGGCAATAATAATAATTAGCTCTCAAAGGGGGGGGTCGCCCTGGGTGTCAGAGCTTACTCTCTCATCGACTCTGAACCGGGAATAATTGAAACTCTGTTCGGGATCCCAGTCCTTAGGTTTCTATCAGTACTAAATTCCTAGGATTAAGGAAGAAGGGGAAAAGGAAGGGGATATTAGTCACCATTTCCTCGAATCTGTCTTCCTCGTCGAGATCCATTGGTGTTTGATGTGGTTCGGTCTTGGGATTATGTGATGCCGAGGCTGAGAGAACAAGTCCATTAAGGCTAGCCGCCAAAGGACACTGATCCCCCCAGAATTTGGAAGCAGAGAGGCGGAGGATATCCTTGGATTCTGGAGAAGATTTGGCACCAAGGACCAATTTTGATTCGAGGTCCCTAGGGAGGGAGGTGGAGAGTTTTGTTGGGTCTGGGGACTCTCGGGAGCCTGCAATTCCTGCCGGGGCCCAGTCCATGGAGTCGCTGACTGGTTCTAGGGGTGGAGGGGGTGGTAAAGCCATTTTTTGTAGGTTGTGGTTCATCTTTCTTGAGGCGTATAAGATTCCCGAAACCTGGTAATGTAAGATATCCGTGCTTATTTACCCATTTTTATCTCCCCAACAGAGAAACCTGTGGTTGGTACTGAAGGAAGAAAAGTGAAAATGTTTTGGGATTCCCAAAGATATAAATGGATAAATGGTACCTGTTTCAAGGTCACAATTAAAACAGAGTCTCAATTTCAAACCCGAAGTTGGGAGGGGTTTTCTTTCAATTCGGATATCAAAGAGAGAACAAATCTTTCATAACCTAGATGCCTTATCCTGATTATCTGCGGGTTGCTATAAGCATCCTCTTCCGGGGTGCTAGAATCTCACGGCCTCGGGATAGCTACTAAGGTGCCATGGAGAGCCACCTCCCGAGTGATATTGGGTGATTGCGAGAAACTTTCCATGACAGCCTTAGCTCCAGTCATATGGCATGACGGAGAGAGGTGACAGTCTCCACCCGAAAGGCCCAACTGGGTGAAAAACGTGGAGGAGCTAGTTAGGTGGGTTCTTTTTTTTTTTCCATCTTGAGAAGAAGTCCCTCGACATAGTTTAGACCTTAACGTAATTCTAGATCTACTGACACTCGCTTCCCTCCAGTCCAGGGGAAACGGGCGAGGGTCTTACTACTACTAGGTATAAAGTACAAAATCGGAATAGGGATGCCCCTTTTCAGATTCGCATAAACAGATCTCGGATAAATCCGTTGAGTGAGGGCGGTTGTCCTCCCCCGGTAGGGGGCTGTCAGTGGGTCAGCTGTTTCATCAGGCTCCTCCTTTTACCTGATGATTCCCGAAATTCAAGTAACTGAAAGGCTTCTCAACATGACAGACTGGGGGGGGGGGGGGGGGGGGGGGGGGGAAAATGTTGGCGGGGTGGAATCCCCAA
>Ga0307509_10000831_pt1 | contig 52989 bp, 53 predicted proteins | sample 10_EM_MG_FD_202245 | JGI IMG/M metagenome (GOLD analysis project Ga0307509, IMG submission 202245) | Populus trichocarpa ectomycorrhiza microbial communities from riparian zone in the Pacific Northwest, United States - 10_EM | ecosystem: Host-associated > Plants > Roots > Unclassified | place... | reverse complement strand
TGAATGTCGTTCGCAGGATATATAAGGGGAGTATGGGTAACCGCCAAAATGGGGGTCATCCATATATGGTCTCTCGGGCATCTAGGAGTCTATTCTAGCCTACGGGTAGTAGGGTAGTCTTCCTAGAGGTACTCAGGTAGTCTCAGAAGGCCAGGGTGCTTTCGAGACAAATACCTCCGTAACCAGCCCGAACCTTCTCCCCTTGATTTGTAGCATTACTATGGGTTATTATTGGACTCTAGAGGTATGAGTCTTATCAAGGTAGAGTATGTCCCGAGAGGATGGCTATGGGTAGCGCCCACTTAGCCAACTATCGGCTACATCTCACTCGGGGAGCTTGCATGTCAATTTATAACATTGGATACACGCCTAGATTAAATGATAAACTGCATAGCTAGTATAGACGAAACTACCACTGGGCCAGTGAGTCCACCACCTAGGTATTGACTCCCGTTGTTGTCATAACCGTTAGCCACAGGTATGACTTCGATAGGAAGAGCTTTTCCACCTGCGGTTGTATTGGAGATGCATTGCAGCAACTCATATCCTATTGACGGAGTTAAGGGTACCCGAGTTGGTCCAACACTTCCAGCTCGAAAATTCCTGATGGAGGGTAGACCTCGGACAAACCCTGAGCAGGACAGGGTGCTCGCAAAAGGTCGGAGTAGTGGTAAATGTCAAAGGCTTGAATCTGATATCTATTTAAGTTTAAGCGTTTGGCATTCTACTTCGATAACCAACTTTCCTCGAGAGAACTTATTGAGTGAAGCTTTCAGCTTAACGATATTAAGTTTAACCGTTTTGATTCTTCGTGAATTGTTTACTCTATCTTTATCTTCTACTTTGAGTTTTGGTGCGGTCGCAACCTTAGAGTTCACCTCTCTATAGGGTGCCCCCGTTACAACTGTGCAGAATGCCATAAAACATCTCGCATTCTCAGTCTACTTCAGCAGCATGATATTGTATCTAGTATAGTACCTTCAGGCTGTACGGGTCTAATTCAACCACTTGATGTATCCTTCAACCGGCCTTTTAAAGATAGACTACAGGCTATCACGGAAAAGGTAATTGTTGAAATTCAGAAGGATGTTCTTCACCGGGAGAAATGGAGTATTGGAGAGCGTAGGATAGCTACTACTTGCAGTGTAGGACAGGCATGGGAGGAGTTTACTGGAGGTAATATGAATTTAATTATTCGATGCTTTCGGAAGCTTGGTCTATCTCTACCTATCGACGGGCAGAGAGATACTGAGCTAGATATTAAAGGCCTGTCCGGTATTCAGGTGGGAAATTGGATGGACGATACGACAACTGATGATATTTATATGGATATGGGTACAGAGGATAATGAACATCCTGCTATTAAATATGTGGCAGATTCAGAGAGATCATAGTACATCTGTATAGTGGATAGTATATACCGGAGGAAGAAATTTGATATTCGCCACCGTCCTAGTTGGGCTAGAATGGCTGGGCACACTAGCGAGTTAACTGAGATTCTAAGGTAGACTAGATGGTGAATGAGATGGAGAAAAGTTTGCCGAACGCAAAGTCATTGAGTTTCCCATTGATACACTGAGGAGACTGCTAAAGCCCTCCACCCCACCTCAATAGCTATTCACAAGTATCTCTCTACCTCTAACTTCCCTCTATATTTTATAAATTACCTATCATACCTCTTTGTTCAATCAAATAGACCCCATTCCAACATATCTAGCACCCCACCTGCCACCACCAAACACCGCATCCAGCACCAAGAGCCTCTAGGTTATCAACATCACCTGAGGAAGACATGGTGATGCAGTATTACCCCAAAGACAATATCCACGAGTGAATCCGTATTTGAGAAAATAATTCATGAGATTACGATAAAACAAAAAATAATCAGCCATCAACAACTGAGGGTAAATTGTGGTCTGACTTGTGGTGATGGTCCGATCAACCTTCTGCCCGAAAAAGAAAAGAGACAAACAAACAAACAAACAAACAATTGTCTTGAAATCGATCTGAACAATGTTTCCCTACGATGCGGGCCCGCGGCATAACTTAGCGATCATTCACCGTTTATTGGCTCGTCTCCCGCGGGTTGTCCTCTGATCTGTCTGAAACGGTTAAACCCGCAGCGAGGGCACGCTACGGTTTGATAACTTGAGTGCTGGCTGAGTCATTCGAGCTCTGGGGGGGAACCTGAAAAGTCAGATCACTGCTAAATCTAGATTCAGCCGTGCCTGGAAGATATTCTACGAATTTGATTGCCCGCCCCAGAGCTGGGAGGAATACCTGCTGCGAAAGACAACTTATAAAATACTCGTATGACACTAAAAGGTGGTACCATAACTTATAACATCTACCGGCACCGTTGCGTCATATCATAAATAATTCCAAAAGTGAGAAGGATCTCGGCCAGCATCACACCCCACCAAAGAGTGTGGAAGCCCGCTCGAAATTGATATCGCGATAGTTTTTGCGAGGGAGGGAGAAGGGCAGCATAATCCTGGATTACAGGTAATCGACCAAGAAGCTACAAGTACTAAATTTATATGCTCTCACTTTAATCAAACCAACCAGTCACCTTGTCCTAGCGGATTTTTCCCAGTTGAAATCACTGAGAGGGCAACTCTATAATAGCTTTACCTTATACTCCATAATCTCATTAGTGCTCCTCAACAGTAGAGTGACAGAGCATTAGCACTCAGTAGGGCTTGAATTATCCCTATATTATCCCTAATTAGAGGTATTCGGCCCCGGAGTTTAAAAAGGAGTTTTTCCAGTGCCGGGTTTTAGGTCGATCTGTCAATTTTGTGTGCAAAACAAAACAAGAGTTAAATTTACACGGCAAACTCTTTTGGATAGCCTCTATTATATATCCTACAAGTACATTCTAATAGAAGATATCACCTACTGTAGCTCTCGAAGTAGAAGCTACGGTAGGAGAGCATAAGTAACACCGCATCCATTATCACAACAGAGCTTTCAGTAATAGATTAGGCAGTTAGCTTGGCCATTCCTCCCCACGGTCCGTCGAGAGGGGGAGCCAACCAAGCAGGCACGTTTGATAACTTAGGTGCTTCCCTCGTTGCGGCGAAGTCTGATCTCGGGAGACAATTCTCGATAGACAAGGGTTGTCTTCCGATCTTTACCCGTAATGACCCCACGAGCACAAGAGGCGTAATGAGAGCCTTAGCTTAGTAGGGCATACAGTGCTTTAGGGAAACCTTAATTCCCTGGACTTTCCCGCGCTAGTAACCTGACCTCTAGTACCGTATCACATTGCCGGGTATGGCGGAATGTCAGCTGCGAGCGGTAGCCCAGGATACCCAGCCTACGGTATTCCTAGGAGGTCTTCAACAGAATCGGGTTGACTGAATCTACAAACAGCGCCGTAGTTTCTGCCGAGTATGGCGTATTTGACGCTCCGCCGTCGGTAGCAAACAGCCACACCTAGCAACGCGGTGCTAACCATCGGGAAGAACGCAGGCGCTCTCATATCCTCCATAAGGCTGACAGTCGAGGATCTTGAGGTACGGCCTCCGCATTTTAAGCACGTGCGTTGTTAGCTGTAAGTTATTGACTCCTCCAATAACCCTTTAGTGCCGGCGCCATATACTACCGCAACCGGGACCAGGGACGTTCCCCATGCCAAACAAAAAGCCGAAAATTTTCTTGAACTTACGAGTAGATAAGGACCATAAGGCCGTCTGATGGTGGCGACAAGTACAAGTAGTCTATCGAGTCATCGGATCTACTCTCCACGGAACACGGAATGGATCAGAGTGGCTTCCAGCGTTAGCACGTTTAGGGGCGACTGGGTACACGTACTCAACCCACCCACACAACCAGGCGGCGTGGATATGAAAGCACGCACTCTGCAGATAGCCACGTTGCGCTATGGTAGCTTGTTGGTCAGACCCCTCTGCGCTCCGTGGGGAGGAGTGGGCTGGCCCCGGTGCCGGAGCTGTGAAAGCACTGTCTGAGCACTCGCGATTGCCTTACAGCCGTGGAACCGACCGCCATCGCATATACTCGAGTAGGCCAAAAATTGGCCAGACTACCGTACCGTACTCTGAATTTTAATGGTATGCAATGGCGGTCGGTTTTACAAACGTCCGGCAATTATAATATGAGTACCGGTACCGTAGTCCAATCCGTGTTCGATAAAACCCCACACCCTTATCCCATCTTTTCCATGTTGTGTGAGACCACTTAATTACTCGAGTACCGGTAGCACATCCCGTGCTTGAAACTCGAGATCGAATTGTTCGAATGGCGCTTACTTTACCATTTTTCCGCAAGGGGAAAACCGACAGCATCGGACAGCAAGCCTGTTAGGGTTGGCCGGCCCCGTGCGTGATCGAACATCCTCAACCGCGTCAGGTCCATCCAGCAGGAGAGATTCTGTGTGGCGCACCCTATGTCACCGGGAGGGGTGATCAATAGAATGGTAGATCTCTGTTGTGTCTCAGGCCGGGAATTCGAGGCGTTCTCCCTTGACTTGCTCTGACAGAGTGGAACTCCATGATTCATAACAGACTTGCAAGGGATTCCTACCCGGAGGCTAAGAGTGGCTGCATACCGGTAGTCTACCTGTACTCGAGTAGCTAGAACTCTCGCCGCAGGAAATAATTTACCTATCCGATGCTTGTGCTCGAGTGAGGCCTTGGTTTCTGAATCCTTGTTGGGCAGCAACACACAGTAGCATGTGCTTCTCATTTATGATGAGTCGGCTTGGAAATTAAATGACTGCGAGTATTGGCGTCCTACAGCATCATAAAGGCCCAGTTTTTTCTTCTTCACTCTCCATCAGTAAAGGGCACAACTGCTTAGAGTTTCACGGATACGACAGGCAGTATCCAGCGAACCTGCCTACCAGCACTCGCCCTCGGCAACAAGTACCAGAAAATAAGAATCAAGGAAGCATTTGAGTACCGGGATTATAGTCACACCCCGCTATCCCGGATCATCCGCTGTGCCGGACAGATGCTTTGGATTTTGGCCATCAGCGATAGCGGCGCAACTGCATGTGGTGAAATATGTACTCCGGTATGGTAAAATATCTGAGCGCATCTGAGCGCCCATATGTTCCCCTCCCCAGCATTCCTACACTTTTACAGCCGGGGACGAGGTCTTGTGGCATATCCACCTTCCCCGTACTCCAAGCTCTCGTTCAGCGCCGTCCCTACCCTGATATGGTGGGCTGCCCCATTGGCCGCAGGCCCCTCTGACTTGGTGGATTTGTTGGGCATTTGCTGGAATCCAATTAGTAAGATGCATCTATCGCGCAGCACCGGTATCATACTGCGGATAGATACATAGGGGGGTAGATAGACAAATACCGTAAAAACTAGAACAGTTGGACCTTGCGCCAGGAAGTAGAAGCTGTCTCTCCTTGCAAGGAAAGTCGTATTTTATTTGTTTTTTCTGTCCCAGACGAGGGCTGGAAGGCCGTTTTTTCGCCGTGTTTTTTTTTCTTTCGCCGTGTTTTTCTCCCCCTAATCCAAAGGAGGAAATTCTGGACGTCTTGCAAGTAGCGTGAGGTCTAATTATTCTAGTCTCCTCATACCCGGCATAACGAACCTGAACACAGGGGATCAAAGTTTTGTACAAGTATGGCAAATTATCCGTGCGTATCTGAGCGCCTATACCGAATTCAGACACAATTATTCGGGTTCATTATTAGTATCATACCGGGTACGGTACACGTGCTACGGTATGTGTTCGGCAAAATGATAACGAGGTGGTATGATTACCAACTCCGGCGCTTTATTCGTTCCTTGTTTCTTCCCTTACTTCCCACTCTCGAGAGCAGCGACCGAAATATGAATTCTCATTTTAATACGGAGGGGGGATGGATGGATGGATGGGAATTGAGCTTCCCCTCCCCTTCCAACCCCGCAGCTAAATTACCGGTATTGCCGGCACCTGGGTTCGGGTTCGAGTGCTAGATTGCACGACTAGAACTAGGGTGTGGGTTTTAAGCAAACCGTACAATACTGGACTGTGCTCGAGCACCCCTTGATGCAGTCACCGGATGAGCAACTGCAGGCGGTTTATGGAGGGAGAGTGGAAGGGACTCGGGTGAGAGAATCTGCCATGAGATAGATAGACTACGCATGCGAGTCCGGGAGCGGCCATGTTTTACTCTTTCATTTATCGGTTGGGAGTACCATACGATAGGCACGATATCCGAGCGCAGCCACAACCCGCTATCCCGGATCTCAATATTCCGGATATCTCGCGGTCCCATGCGGGCCCCAGTGTGTAAATTTCTTTTAATACCAGTGGATTTAGAACCATTCGCCGTTGCCCGCTCTTCCCACTGACCCTGTTTATGCTTGGGATTGGGGGATCAGTGAGGGAGTGGATTGAATGAATCTCTCAATGTGCTTTTAAGAAGGGACCGAATGTTAAGTCGAACTGGAATTGGTGGGGTTTGTTAGCCGCCATCTTCATTCTTCCATTCTTCCTTGTATCTGTATCAGTCTCGCTACGGTTGTGTAACTTTTCCTCCCATGTCATATCGCAAAGTCCGGGGAATTTACTATGGCAGCACTCGTATTACCTACCTATTTCAACAAGGGGGGATTGTTACCGGTAGAGGCTACTCGTAGAGCCATAAAAAAGTGATGTGATATAACGAAACCGTCATGATGGAAGGAGGGCCAAGGATATAAGACACCACTCAGAGCCTTAAAGAAGTGCTTCCGAACAACTGAAGGCTTGGGTCTCTTTCTTTCATTCTTTGAAACTCTGCGAACAGAGTATTGGAGTGAGAGATGGAAGGGGGAAAAAAGAAATGCAACGGTGTTGGTGGGAAAGTAACATGGCACTCGAGCAACACATAGACTACCGTGCCCCGTACGATACCGATAACAACAAGACGAAGACGATCATCGACGCTCACGGCGCAGAGCGATGAGGGAAGGGCAAACGTGGGAGGCTATCCCAGCCAACGAGACACGCTCCCAGAATTTCCTTTCTTGCATGTGCAAAAAACCCTTGTTGGTTTGACTGGATGGAACCTTCTTCAAAGGCCAAATTGGAATTAGCCTCGAGTGGCTTCAACGTTAAACCACTCATAGGTCGGAAGGAAAATCCGGGGCTTTAACGTGTGTACGAGTAGCTTCGCATAGTGGATCCGAAAGGCTATGATAATCTACCTTGCTTGTTGCTTCGCAAGAGTGGAGTGGGAAACAGAGAGCAGGACACAAAATACGGGTATGTACGAATGTGCAGCACCACTCAAAGCAGTAACCCTATCTGTCGTCCACTGTCTGCTGTGGATGGGCCAGGCTGCGACTGTGCTCGCTCCACTTCTTTGGTTCTCAATAGCACCATTCATTCCTTCGTTCATTCATTCACCACTCCATCCATCCGCCTCTACCCATCCCGAGCACTAAATTTTGGAGTCACTGCATGTGCTCATATCATAACCAAGTTCCAATTGCAGCAGGCCTTCAGACTACCGGTACGGTAGAGGCATTTAGGCCCGAAAGTGTTTACCCAAGTTTTTTTTTTCGGGTTGAAGGAGTTTCATAGAAATCTAGCGGATCCACTCGAAACTTGGACTAGCATTTGAAAACAGTTGCTCGACCCCGGGGCTGAATGCCTCTACTGGTACTGCTACCGGTATGGGAGAAGAAGGTTAAATTTAAATTTAAAAAAAAAGGAAAGGAGAAAAAGGAGGCAAGAGGCTTCCTTGTTTTTATTTTTTATTTTATTATTTTATTATTTTATTTTATATACCTCTTTTTTCCTGTTATGGGGTTTGTTACGGGTTGAGCTGCTATCATAGTATGTGGGATTGGTGCTTTGCAAACAATTCTTGTTTTCTCCCTTCCTTCCTCTCTCACTCTCGCCCTCCCTCTCCTCTGTCCCTATCCCACCACACACACACACACACCCTTCCTCTTCAAAGCAATGGCGCATGGCGCCCCTCCACCCCGATTATCACCGGTCTTTCCTAAAGCGATCGGATTTGGGGGTAAAAAAAGAGAAGAGGAGAAAAATAAAAAGTATGATAGAAGGCAAGAAGAAAAAAAAACCGTTGGTATATAAAGTATCCCCACAACCGTAGTCTATAGCACTCGAAGCAATTATTACCCCATAACTCATCTAATAACTCACGCGCATGCATGAACTCGGCAGTGCACGAGCCACACCTAGCTCTCATAACGTACGATACGGTGCCGCTCACTCACACGCACAGCTTAGACAGTAGAGTATCAAACTCAATTGCGGTGGTCGCAGCCTCCAAGCCAACGGAGCCCGCTGATCTGAGCTGCCCATGAAAGCTACTCGTACACAAAATAAATCATCGTTTGGGAAGATCTCTAGCAGGATTCAATAGGGCTTGGGCTAGACCTCCTTGACAGCTTTTCCTGGTGGGGGTGAAGCTGCTTGCTTCCTCTTCCTCTTCCTCTTCCTTTTTTACATACCACATCCCTCCCCCACCACTACCTCTCTCGTGTCTCCCCTTCTTAGTTTCTCTAAAGGAAAAGAACCTTCTCCTCATACACTACTCGAGTACTGCTCTACTCACCATCCCTATCATCATAATCATCATAATCATCATCCGACCAATCTCGCCCTACTTCTACCGACATTCTTTTCCAGCTTTTTGTTTTGGCCCCTGAAGTTTTCCTTTTTTAATCGGAGATTGTTGATATCATTCCTAAGGACCGAGAGGAAATCCTCTTGAGATCCGTCTACCATTGGGGGCTATCACTGTCGTTGCTGGTGTTTGTTTGTTATCATTGTTTGTTTCTATCCATCTATCCATACTCTGCTGCAGCTAGCAACATCCCACCCTGCCCTACTTGGCCATCTTTAGGTTTAATAGGCTTCCCATCGTTCCCCTACCGCTTAGTGTCTCCGTTTGTGGAGGCAGGGAGAGGGAGAAGAATAACAAACAAAAAAAGGGAGAGAGGGTGGAGAGGAGAGAGAGAGAGGTATTGGGGCTCTGAAAACAGTATTGTTTCGCGGGCATTGGTACATTTAGCTTCACACGCACAGCAAGCTATCTCTACCGACACCAACCCAATTCCGGTTCAAACAGCTCAAATTCCCGGCGGTTTTCAACAGATAGGAAATTTCTGGAAATATTTCGGAACACCCTTCGCCGCCTAAACTATCCCCAATAAACATCGCCCCGAAATACTCAATCCGCCAGAACTACTTCAGTCTATAATAACCTTCGTTGACGTCGTTACTGCTGTTTGACAGCCCTCCTCCTCCTCCTCCTCCTCCTCCTCCCCCCCGCTACCCGCACGTCGACTATTGTAGCCTTATTCTCACAGATAACGACAACTTTCGGCGGCCAGGTATCCGAATTGACAGTTCAAAAAGTGCTCCGAGTCCGCTTCGAGGACCTGAATCCGTGCCAATATTTCCGTGAAGGAGTAAGAGGGGACACTTTATCGTGAGAAAAAAGAGCAAAGTACAATTCTTGAGAAGCATCAAAAATGAGTGCTGCAACTGCATCCCAACAGCAGTCCTCCTCATTGAATACCCCGGGGTTCTTTGCGTCGGCATTCATGGAGATGAACATTTTCGAGCAATGCTTTAGCGCAGCTGCCCCGTCCGATCCAAAGAACAACGCACCTACTACGCCTTCCTCGGGTTCTATAAATACTACGTCCTCTTCGTCAACGGCTGCCCCTACGCAAGTTGCCCCCTCCTCCGGACGTTTAAATTCCATCACACCGGCGTCTACATCCCACGTCCCTCCTTTATCCCCAAAATCGACCACCATGGACGGCTACAGTCCTAGTGACTTTACTCTCCCCACCATTTTTAGCGGGGTAGATCCTACAGGACCCTCTCGTGAGGATATGGGGGGTGGATATGGACAAAATCGATGGCCCACGCATCTGGACACCACCGTTGTTCCACCTTGCGTAATACAGCCTCACCTCTCCCCTCCTTACTCACCACGATCCAGATCCCCGACTGATAGGTTCATGCCCCCGGTGGAAATGGATCCCACCATGTCACCGTTGCATAACATGCTGGTAAACTGTTCGACAGAGACTCGGTCTGCACACGGACAGATCACACCCCCAGAAGACCCAGCGCCGTTAACACCAAGACAACAACAAGGCGGCATGTTCGACGATGACGATGACGACGACGACTGCTTTAACGATGAGTACACGATCATCACTGACACGACCCATTCCTCTTCCAGAAACAGTCAGACATTGGTAGAAGCAGGCAGCAACACTGGCGGCCGCGGAAGCGCGGGACCCGTAGGCCGGCCCCGAGCCCGTACGAACAACCGTGGCAGCACGAATCGGAGATCAAAGAGAACCGGCATAGAGGACGACTCAGCGAAAGAAGCTAAGCGACAGAAATTCCTTGAGCGGAACCGAATAGCCGCGAGCAAATGCCGGCGTAAGAAGAAGCAGTGGACGCAAGACCTTGAGGACACTGCCCGAGAGGTGCAGAACGCATCGAAGATCCTGAACGACCAGGTATCGGCGCTACGGAATGAGGTACTGCACTTAAAGGATGAGTTGCTGAAACATAACGGCTGCTCGTGCGAGCGCATCAAGCAGTACCTCATGAACGAGGCTACCAGAGTCGTCGAGGGCTCCTCCGCCTCCGCCGGCATTGGCAACGCCGCAACGGCAAACTCTAGCCCCGGCAACAACGTCCTCCACCAGGTCTCTCGACAGCGACAAATGAGCCAGGGATCCGATCTGGGCTTCTCTGCACAATTCGATGACTTGTCCGATACCAGTAGCATTAGGTTCACAATGGACTCGCGATCACCGGAAGATACAGGCGTTGGCATGTCAATGTGACGATAAATCAATGATCGGTTTTGGAGGTTTTTTTTTCTTTTTCTTGACGATGACGATGACGATGACGATGATCTACCAGTTTTACCCCTCCCTCCCCGGTTATGTGCCATTTTGCTACTGTATTGGGCGTTACTTGGTGTTTATCCTCCCTCTACTCTAATTGCCTGTACCTTTTTCTTAACATAACGTGACCTTTTCCTTATTTTTATTCTTTGGCCTTTCCTCTGAGGGTATTCTACCACACACACTCCCCTCTCCCGTCACACATATCTTTCCCTGTACAAATCTCGGTGGCGACAGGGGTTCAGAGGGTCGATTTGTTACAAAAGGGCTTTCTTTTCTTTTTCCCTCCTCCCAAAAGTTTAATTGTTTACTCGAATGTTTACTTCGTGTACAATTTTTTATTTACTCTTTCCCCGAGCTCGCGAACGCAATAAAGGTTACCCTAGCATCATTACATGTAGCGAATGCAACAAACAGAGCGGAAAAAAATTATCATCAAAGGAAGAAGGAAGGAAGGAAGGAGGAAAAATTCTTGTTTCCTCTTCTATGCCCTTTATTGTTCTATTACGTTTGTCTTCCATTTCTACTGTGGTGCATTGGGCGGTTAGCTTTTCTTCCTTTTTTTTTTTAATCTTTACTTTAACCCTTTTCATTGGGAGGCCTTGCTTGATTTCTTATAAAATCTCTCGTCTACCGACAGCGCTGAAGTTCGGAAATGGGAGGCGGAGGTGGAGGGTTAATAAGCGTTGGGAAGGGTAATGCCTGTTTTATCATAGCGGACAGCTTGCTTGCTCTACCCTACTCTACACTACCACTGCTCCACTCTACTCTCCAAAGCAAATGGGGAGTGAGTAAATGAGAATGTCTTTTGCGATTAGGCTACTTTTTTTCCTCTTTCTCTTCCCAATGTGAATTTGCTGTCAGTGTTCGTACAAGTGAAGGAGGGGAACAGGAAGAAGGGCATGCTCAGGAACACTGTAGGGGCTACAATAAGCTAGCTGTGGTCAGACACGTCCTTAGGGTGCATTTTAGGGTGCATTAGTAAAATACCGGTATCTGTTTACGGATTTTGAAATGAAAACTCCATCCCATTTGGAGTGTTGCTCCTAGCTCAAACGGAAACGGCAGTGATCAAGTGGTCACAGCGAGCCCGAAATGAAAAATGAAGGTATCATACAGTAGACTGTCCAAAATAACAATGATAAAAATAAAATAAAACCCCCCAACCCCTCCATCATACAAAACTACCGTACGCGATGGAGAGACCCTTCGGAATAAGTGTTGGGATACTATACCGGTATTCTACCAACTACCCATATTTCCATTTCAATGACACCCACACTACACTTTTCAACAATCGATGTCTAAAAAAAATTAAAAATTATAAAAATTATAAAGAAATAAAGAAAGAAATAACTATTATTACCAATGCCCAAGACAGCCATTAACATCACATCCGGTACGTTGAAGACCTTTCTCTCTCTCTTATTATTATTACTATTACCAGTATAAGGTGCCGGTATATACGGTAGGGTACGTTATCGGACCGTTCTGGGAAATCCGGCTCGAAAAAGAGAGAGAATAATAATAATAATAAAATGCACCAAAAAAAAAAAAAAAAGTGATCTGTAAATCTCAATTGACAAGACAAAACTATAAATTATAATAAGTGGAGGGGAAAAGATATCAATTTTAGATTTTGCTTGGTTTTTTTTTTTTGGAGCTTGGATTTAGAACAACTTATTTATTTATTTTTTGTTGTCGAAATTCCTCACGGCTTCATGGACGACGACGATGGGGGGCCGATTTCATTATCATAACTTCTGGGTTTGATCTACTTTTTATTTATTTTTTATTTATTTTTTACCTGGGTCTGGTATCGGTATTTAATACGGTATAGTATCATATACGTTACACTTGGTGTTTTGTGAGTTTGAAGGTTTTGAAATGAAAAGAAGAGAAAAATTGAAACGACTACAGTACCAGTACGGTAGACGTGCACTTTAAGTTAGTTGCCTATGCTAGGATTGGGATAGTTGGTTAGGTGATGACATTCGTGCAATTGGGGGGGGGGGAAGCATGGGAATAAGAACCGGTCGCTGGGTTAATAAATTTATGTGGATCTGATGGAGCCATCTACTTCACTGCGCTTCGATCTGGAATACCGACATATTTTTCGGCTTCGGTAGACTAGCGTGGTATGTGCTCGAGTATAATATCATACCTGTAGAGTAAGGGCTATTCATCATGGGTACAGTCCGGTACGGCACACAGCACGACATCCACTGAATTGTAGCTATACCAACAAACCACGGTAAGTTAACTGTCTTACTTACAGCAAATGAAAGAATTCCTAGCCTGACCCCGCCGATTCTTCCTTCCAAATCGCCCGATCAACCCCAGTACCAACTTTCCTGTCGATGATATCCCTAACCTTCTCTACCAGGCCAATCTTACCGTTCCGGTTCTCGACGAGGTATGGGATTATATCATCTGGGAGCATCTTCCGCTCCCGAATCAACTGGCGTACCTCTGTCTCGGATGGCAGGCCAATCCTCGCGTGCGGGTACTGCCTGTAATCGACAAAGCTGGCGTCAGATTCATCGCGGAGGAGCTGCAAGCGGGGTCTATCCCCTTCCTTGACGGTGAAGTAAGGGTCCGTGACGCTCTCGTTGGAGGATTCTAGAGTTGGGGGATCCCATTTGGGTTCTGACGTCTTCGAGATGAGCAGTGCATCCACCCCTTCCACAAAGTCCCTCCCTTCCACGAATTTCGCTGCCATGTGCAGCTCTTGCTGGAAGGTCTCTGAGATGGTCCATTCCTTGCCTGCGCGTAATTGGCGGAGTGTGACGCGAACCGAGGTTGGGGAGCGGGTCTTGATTGTCTCGAGCGTCTTGCGGGCCCAATCGGAGTCCTCTTGAGTCAGTGCTTCAAGGATTTGTTCGATTGTGTTGAATTTGAAACATCTGTGGGGGGTTGCGGTGGAACCGGAGGTTAGTTCCAGAGGGTTGCTACTTTCTAGAATAGGGAGCAGGGGGTGGCGTCTTTCAAATGATCCTTACCGGTCGATTGCTTCCCGGATTTCACCAGATAGCTGAATGGGTGTATCTTCTGGCAAACCAGTGACAAACTCTTCAATTGTGCTGTCGACAATTTTCCAACGCTCTTCTAGGGGTTGATAGTCGCCAAAAACAAGCTCTGCTAGTCTCGCTTCTAGGTCTGGTAGACTGGTGGAGTGAATGTAGTGAGTCGCGAGGCCAGAGTAACTACGCCGTTGTCAGTAATGTGGTTCCCTCGCTGCTGGCCACATATGAAGAAAAACTCGTAGGATCAGGAATTGTGAAAAAGGCATACAAAGCCTGAACACCTATTAGTCTCTCACTTGTCAGAGCAAGATAGGTTCCAATCTCCCCATCAAGCCTTGGCAAGAAGAACGAGCCCCCGACGTCGGGGAAGAACCCAATGGTTGTCTCCGGCATGGCAAATACAGTATTCTCCGTAGCAATTCGGAACGGGGCATGAATGCTCAATCCAACTCCTCCGCCCATCGTGATCCCGTCCATGAACGCAACATATGGCTTAGGGTAGGTAGCAATGAGGTGGTCCAGCCTGTATTCCAATTCAAAGTACTCTACTACCTCCTGAGCACCCGTTGATCCTTGGTTTATAATGTGATTCACAAGTGCCACTACATCTCCTCCGGCGCATAGGGCCCTACCGACGCCCTTGAGGATTATTATGTTTGCCATTTGTGATTTTTCCCACTCCTGCCATCAAATGTCAGTTCCGGGCACTCCGGCTTGGGCTTGAATTGGGGGTGAGTACTCGTAACCGGGGAACAATCTTTCGTGCCATTGAGCCGTTTAGGGCGTTCAACTCCTTGGGTCGATTAAGCTCGATTGTGCGAATCCCATATGTTGAACCGAAAAGGACATCGTTGGGCTCATCATCCTCTTGTTCCTTAATCACTAGAGAGGAGGCAGACATCTAGAATTACCAAATTAGAGATTCATTAGGGAACGTAAATTCTCATTAGTTCTTGTCTTGTGATACCTTTTGTTGAGAAGGAAAGGCAGGGTTCAAGATCCTTGCACGGAGAGGCATCGTCCTTGGTTTTGAGTGGAGGAGGCCTAGGGCAACTCTCGTACAGAGTGAAGGCCTTAACACCATGGGTAGAAGAGAGCCTGGGGGGGGGGGGTAGAGTAAGGCACCTGGAGGGGTTTTTGTATCTGTTTTTTTGGTTATCGGGAAAGAGAGCGGGAGATGCGGTGAGATCTGCAGCGGGAAGCGAAATCTACCTCGGTCTCGCTTTTGAATGGTTGAGGCTGCTGTCAATTTTCAGTGAGCACGCACGAAACCTCACCGCTGATTCACCAGGAACTAGGTTTACATTTAGCAGTGGTGTCAATTGGAAAATTGAGAGTAAAATTTACTATAGCTAGTGGAGCTATTAATTTGAAAAAATAAGTGTGATGGTATTTATGCTATATTTACGACCGTTCCTTTTGGAACCACTCCAATGCTTCCCTTTCAATCACGATCCTTCCCATTTCCAGCTATATCCAAATGTTACGGTCAGTAATAGTCTAGAGAAGTGCTTCCATAACCAATCGGACACCGGAAGGGGTTTCTATAAGGGAAGCTTACAAGATCCTTGACATCTACCTCCTTCCTCGTCAGCACCAATCCTTCAGACCCCAACCCCTCCATAGCATCCATGAAATTCGGTCTCTCCTCATTCACGATAAACAAACTCCTCGAGTTCTCATTGCCCCAGCCATTCTTTTTAATAATCGAATTGGCCAATCCCGGATCATTGGCCTGAATCTCGAGTGAATCCTCAATTACAATCAACTGCCCACGCCGATACCGGTAACTGAATGCAGTTCTCCAGGCCAAATTATACATCTTCTTGGGCAGATCTGTAGAAAAGTCTCGAGGTTTGGGGCCGTGGGCTACTCCTCCTCCTCGAAGCATGGGTGACTTTTTGTCTCCAAGGCGAGCCCTACCGGTTCCTTTCTGCGGGCGGATCTTGCGCCCGCTACCGTGTACCTCTCCACGCCATTTTGTGCTTGCGTTGCCTGAACGAGCAGCATCGCCTTCATATGTTATGGCTCTATGTAAGATATCCCGGCGTGTTGGGAGATGCAGGAAGGTTGTGGGAAAGGATTGGAAGCGCAGAGGCTCAAGTGTAGGGAATCGATAGATAGTAGCGAGGACGGTGGGCGCTGGCGAATATTAGTAGGGGAATAAGAGGTTGTTGGGAGATCACACGTTTCCTAATCGCGAAGGGTATCTCCGCCGGTGGCTCTGGGGGAAGAACCCGCATGGAGGGGGAGGTAGATGATACACCTGAACCCTCCACCTCAGTGGCCAGAAACCTTGAACATCCAGGAACAAGTGACAGCTGCAGATCGTTAGAGCTAAGATGGCGAGAGACTTCCTTTCTAGCAACTAGGAACAACTACCTTGGGCAAATCATCCAGAGCTCTAACCCTCTTTCCACCTGACAAGCCAGCCCTGGCAAAAACCGTTCTCGAGGCCATCGCGTTGTTGTCGCCGGGGGTGATGGTGGGGTGAGGTGGGGGCTCCCAGGTGGATCGATCAACGGAGGTTGCATGGAAACTTTTTTCCCCCAGGATCTGCTTTGCTTGGTCACCGGGCCAATCCGCAAAACAACCCCCTCACCACAACTCCGCAACGCGCCGCAAGACCCCCGGTACGGTCACTGGAAGGATGTCTGTTTGCACGCTGTCGGCGAGCTCGTCAATACGAATTTTAGGCGCAACCCGTTTCAATGTTATTCGACCAATAGCCCTGCAGGGTCTCCGGACTAGGGCTATTCCAAACAACAGTAGCGCTGAAGGTGTCGAGGGCGCCCGGAGTGCCGAAGGGACCAAAAAAAACAGGTTGAAGATGAGGATTATCGAGACAATGCCATTCCAGACATACCAGCTCGCCTTGGATATAATCAACAAAGATCGGCAAGAAAAGCTCGAAAGAATCGCCCAAGAGAGGGAGACCATGAAGAAATTGATCGAGTATAAAGGCCTCACGCACAAAAGCCGACGAATCATTTCTATGAAGCAGCAGATTGAGAAGTGGCAGCTCCTTTCCGACGCGAACAACCCCCGAGTGAAATACAATTTTGATTGTGGGATAAGTATGCCGCGGTTTTACCTTCCTCGTTGAAGCATCGGCCCTAATCAAGTGTTCGTTAGTTGGTATGAACAAACCGATATACCTGAATCTTCTCAATAAGAAGTGGAGACAGCGGAATCGCCCGATCCTTATGCAAAGACTCGAGACCATGCATGTTATTCCAGATGTTCTGCCAACCATCGACCCTATTGTCGATGTGCAGGTGCATTTCAAAGGCAGAAAGGTCCAGCCTGGACTGCTCTTGGATTCTTTAATGGTGGAGGAGTTTCCTACTGTCAGAGTCATTCCCTTTAAGAATGAAGAAATACTTTGCACTATTGCAGTGGTGGATCCCGGTATTACCATTGCCTTCCTCTGCATCACTAGAGCAACCCAGGCTAACCACCCTCCAGACGTTCCGGACCCAAAGAAGCACGGGTTTAGATACCGGTGCCATTGGGTTGTGTGAGTGTAAACATTTCGTCCGCCATCAGACACATACTAACTAACACATTTAGCTCCAACATTCCCATCTCCCCAATGCAAACCACCGCTGTTGGGCGCTTGGCCAAACCTGCGGACACAATTGTGCCATATCTCCCACCGCATGCTCAGAAGGGAGCTCCATATCACCGCTACACCATGATAGTCTTCGAGCAGCCTGGGAAGATTAACACAACGTCTCTAGAAGGGAGTATCAGTAGGGACAACTTCACCATGAGAAGCTTTCAGGACATAAACAAACTACATCCTATCGGGGCGTTCATGTGGCGTGTAGAGTGGGACAGCCACACCAAGGAAATTATGCAGAAACATAACTTGCCTGGCTGGGATATTATGTATAAACGGATTAAGGATGTGGTACCATCATAGATGAAACGGGCATGCATATAACAGTTTAAATCATCTACACCATCCCCCCCAAAATGACATCAAACCCTCTATTCGAGTATGTACGGTATCTATAATATCACACCAAACCCCAACCCAACCCACAATATCAACGCCAATAAAAGCGAAACCAATCAATCCTCAATATCCTTCAACCCATTCTCAAAAAACTTTGGCATGGGCTTAAACCTAGCAATAACCTTCCCACGAATCAACGCAAGCGGCACAGGTCCGTAATGCCTGGAATCATTCGAAAACGGCAAATTATCCCCCGTGGTCCAACAATGCCCCGGGGGAACCTAGCACATGTAAACCGCACGCATTAGGCCTCTCACTACTACTATAATACCACCGCCACCAATCCAAATCCAATCCAATCCAATCCCACCCTCCCCACACTCACCTTAATCACCTCATCCCCCTTTTCGGGATCTACCACGACCCAATCACCCGGCATCCCGATAATCCTCTTACTGACATGCATCCCGGGCCCATCCACGGGGCGCACGTAACTAACCATATCGCCCACGCCGATCCCGCGACCGCGGGAATACAGCTTCGATATCACGATCCAGTCCCCGGCGATGTTTATCGTCGGGAGCATGCTCGCACCCGTCGCAGCGCCGACACAGTAGAAGTGTTCCCAGAAGAGGTGGACGAAGAAGAAGGTCTGCCCAACGCGGGTTAGGGTTTGGAGTTGGGCGCGGAGGAAGGGGGTTGAAGTGAAGCGTCGGAAGAGGGTGGCCATTCGAGGCGGTGTTTGGTGGTTGTTTGTTGATTGGTTGATTGGCCGGTTGGCGCTTGGTTTGAGGGAGGGAGGGTTGCAGGGTGTGTGGTGTGGGTTCAGTGAAAAGAAACGGGGGGCGGATGAGATGGGCGGGATTGCGTCAGTGGTTCTGTGGGTGAAATTTCAATGTCACGTGGTGATAACATATTTCAGGCACGAGTTTTTTGATAACAGGTTTCTTTGATTTTCCTTTTTCTTTTTTTAATTCGGAGGGTTAGAGAGGGGAACACAAGGAAAAGGAAGGAAGATCTCGAGTTCTTGGGCGAAGTCATTCGGTGCAGAGCCAATTTTATCATAATATTATTATAGATCTCGTAACTTACACGAGTACCTATCATACTGTAACCTATAGATCCCTATAGGGGGTTTGGGCACTGTATCATGTATTTATTAGCCAACAGGTATCATAAGAAGAGGTTCGTTTATCTCGCCCTTCCCCCCAAGGATCTCTCAATTACCGGTAAGCATAGCGGGAACCACCTCAGGCCGCCGGAGCCGGACACAAGACCCAGTTCCCGGTCTTCTAACTTTCCCCTTACTATCAATTACGTGCTCAAGTATATCAAAAAATCCCCAAAGATCTAACAACCGGAAACCGCTCAATAAGAGGAGCCGCAAGCTTGCAATGCTTATGGAGCCCGTAAATTAAGCTACGACCTCCCGAAATCACTCAGCCACTCACTCTCTTCCAGCTTTCCCAGGCCTTCCATTGTCCCCCTAGCTTGCAAAATCCCGCAAACTCTACAGTGAATACCAACACTCGCGCCGTAATCACAATGTGGGGCATATATCCTCGTGGGAAATCCCCTTTTCTCTTCCTCTTTCCCCACCGGCAAATACGGTTAGTCTCGCAAGTCTCCCAGCTTAGGGAGAGCAATAATTCGTATTTACTCCAGTCCCGTTGCTCGAGGCACAAACACAGTACGGATTCCCCCTGCTCGTCGTAGGTGAGTCCTGGCAGAGAGTGGAGCGGGTTGACTTACGCTACATGAACTGTGAAGGCATTCGAGTGCCTTGGGCTGCAAATAGAACTTCACAGAACCACCACTCGAGTACATCCCTGGCCCTTGCTCCCCCCATGTCTGAGTAGGAGAAGAGGATTGGATGCTATGTCATATGTGGGACTTGGCACGGTGGATGGGAGAGGGGCGAGAGTCAAAAACGAAAGTGGGAAATGAGGACGAAAAGAGCCCACCGAACACGACCGGAAAAACTTTTGCCCTGGAATGAACGAATGAGTGAACGGATCGGACCGAGTACTACCGGTATACGGTAGTTGCATGGTTGGTCTGCCGTTTTTTGGAAAGCAGGAGGGAGATTGTCGCGGAGGCGGCAGGGTGCAGTACCGGTACTGGTACTTGGTACTAACTTACAGGGAAGACCGCACGCCAGTGGGGAAATGTGATATATTGCAGGAATTTAGGGTTGGAAGATGGTGGAAGTTCCTCTTTCTTTGTTATTGTGGCGGCGTTTGTGAACACAACTGCTACCGGTATTGCGCACGGCCAAAGTTCAGGTTTTTTGCCCGGATCTCGATATCATGCAACAGTGGTCGTGTTCACAAAGGTCGTTCAATTACGAGCACTGGTAGCACTAGGGGTAGGTTGGTCATGTAGGAGTCCCCCCCCCCACTCCTAGAAATCAGCGGGTAGATGCCTCGCTGCGCCTTGACATGTTAATTCATCACCAGTCACTTCGTGGGTTTTCTATTATGTTATTCTTCCTTACCGGCATGATACCCAAGTACCCAGTTTACTTCTTTACACTTTTCCTTTCTTCTACCCTTTCAAACTTGATCATTCGCCCCATTCCATGCATCTCGCCGAGTGACCGCCAATGCCCGCCCTCTACTCGAGTACCGTACTCCCACACCACTCCGGCAAGCCCCGACAACCACCCACAAGCAGGGCAGTCCTCCCGTCAAGTTATGTCAATTTTTACGGAAAGACAACCCGTAATCCACACCCCTCTACTTGGTCTCCTGGTCCCCAGCCATTCAAGAGCCCACAAAATCTTGAACACTCAAATTGCTTGTAAACAGATGCGGATGCGTGGGCGTGAATGCAGAAGTGGGTGGGTGGGTGGGTGGTCCCCCTCTTCTCAGGACCAAGCAGGATCTGGCAGATCTTTTTTATTATTATTGGTATCACAAAACTACAAACTAACTCGAAGCAAGACAGTTTTTTTCCCCTCTTTTTTCTTTTTTACGTTTCGAGGCTTAACTGGATGACATCAGTCCGCCCCTCCCCCTCTTTCCCCCGCACTTTGGACAAACCTCACTTCTTGCAGATCCTTTCTGCTCAGTGACGGCTCGTTTTGCCTTTTCTTGTTCCTTGCTTGATCCGGAAACCAAAACGAAAGACCCGGAGAAAACGACCAGATATCTAATTCCACGGCTACCTCAGCCGAAACATTTCGACAGAACTTGATTCAGAAGACTTCCGGAAACTCGAAAGACATTTCTCCACAGCATATTATACCAGAATTGGAAAAGGTTGTTATTAATCATGTCTAGTAAGTCTCACACTTTGTTGGGAGAGTGCAGGCGAGACCGACTGGTACCACGCATCATCAGACTCACAACAGAAGGGTTGGGGAAAGGTCTTGTGTAATATAGTGAAAATTAGAGCAGAAGATGTGTTATGATGGAGGAAAATAGATCTTTCTAACCTCGCTTACCCACATTAGACAAACACTTCGTCAACGACCCCGTTCATCTCTTGAATCTGGCCCTTCGTTCAGCCCCACTAGCGAATCCATCCCTAGCCCTCGATGAGGAGAACAAAATCGTCTATTGCGGGTCTTCACCGGAATCTCATGCTGGCCGAGTAGCAATCATATCGGGCGGAGGAGCGGGCCACGAGCCTAGCTTCGTATCGTAAGTTTTTTTTATTTTCCCCCATAATTTACTCCTCTTCGTCCGTTTCGTTCGACAAACATTCTCTATCCAAGGGGGAAAGGGGGAGGGGTGGAAGAAGAAAATAATGCCTACAATGGATCACGAAAACTGCACCGGCCCGAAGAAAGATAGGATCCAACGGCTAACGTCCTCTCTACAACAACACCAGTTTCGTTGGAGATGGCGTCCTCCGAGCTGCAGTTTCCGGCTCGATTTTTGCTTCGCCCTCAGTGAAACAGATCTATAGCTGCATTACTCGCAGGGTGAATCCAAACTCTGGGGTCCTCCTTATCGTGATGAATTACACAGGGGACATCCTGCACTTTGGTCTCGCCAGCGAGAAAGCGAAGGCCGCTGGCATAGATGTAGACATGGTAGTGGTTGCCGACGACGTCGGCGTCGGTCGGGAGAAGAATGGGAAAGTTGGTAGACGCGGAATTGCGGGAACCGTCCTTGTTCATAAGATTGTTGGAGCATTGGCTGCTGCTACGGCGGGGGCTTCTTCTTTGAAGGAAGCTTCGGCTTTGGCTAAACTTGTTGCAGCTAATATTGTGTCTGTAGGTTCGTCGCTCTCTCATGTGCACGTGCCTGGTCGAGTGATAACTGCCGACGAGGATGAGGAGGGGGCACTCAAGCCGGACGAGATAGAGATCGGCATGGGAATTCATAATGAACAAGGGTATAAGAGAATGAAGATCCCCGAGCTTCCGGAGCTAGTTAAGATACTCTTAGACCAGCTCTTGAGTAAAGAGGATAAAGATAGGAATTATCTTGAAGATCTGGAGAATATTGAAGGCTGGGTTCTTATGCTCAACAATCTTGGTGGTGTAAGCCCTCTAGAGATGGGAGCAATAACCGCAGAAGTCGCAAAGCAGCTCGGTACGTTAATTCTGGGCACGGCACGTTAGAAGGCGTATGCTGACCCAACTCTCCAGACTCGACCTACTCTATCAAGCCAAAGAGGATCTTCTCCGGCCCTTTCATGACCTCCCTTAACGGAAATGGCTTCAGTATCAGCTTGCTCAGGCTTGTCGACACAGGCCTTGGTAAAGCCAAGTCGATGCTAGACCTCCTTGATGCACCCCACGAATCTCTTGGGTGGTCCGCCCCAGTCAGGCAAGAAACCTGGGCCAACAAGGACAGGGGGAGCCAAACCTCAGGGAGTGATGCAAAGGAAGAATCAGTCCCGCCTTCGGGACTGAAATGTAGGCAGTTCATGTCCCAACCCCTCAGATCCTAGCCAAACTCTAATACGGCCTCCTTCTCCCAGTGGATGTCAACCAATTTTGCCACACCCTCTCTAACGCCCTCAAAGCCCTCATAAAAGCGGAACCGGAGATCTCCCGCTATGATGAACTAGTCGGTGACGGCGACTGTGGTTCCGCCTTGAAAAAGGGCGCCGAAGCCATCCTTCAGTTAATCAGTGCCAACAAGATCAGCCCGGACGCCGTAATCACTGTCAGCACACTGGCAGAAGCAGTAGAGGCAAACATGGACGGAACCTCCGGCGCCTTATACTCGTAAGCCCATCCGTCTACCATTAATTATCACTCGAAGGGCTAATCAAAAAAAATAACAGTATTTTTCTAAACTCCCTTGCTAAAGCCCTCCGTGGGGCTGGAGAGGGCGAAGTGAGCTTGGAGGTATGGGCCAAAGCAGCTATGACGGCGCTGGTCTCATTGAGGAAGTACACCCCTGCGCAGCCCGGGGACAGGACGTTAGTCGATGCCCTGCAGCCGTGTATTACTTCGTTAGCCGAAGACGGAAATGTTGGCAAAGCGGCGAAGGCCGCGAGGGAGGGCGCCGAGAGTACGAGGGGAATGAAGGCGTCGCTTGGGAGGAGTGTCTACGTGGGCGATGTGGGGGATACCCCAGATCCGGGGGCTATTGGAATAGCGGTGCTTATGGAGGGTTTGGCCGAGGTGGTTTGAAAGCTTGTTGGGGGCCACTGGTACTGTAATACAGGATACCTAGATCATGGGGGTTCGAATTGATTGGCTATGGTTTTCGAGTGATTTGTTCCTCTTAGTTCTGCGTGAGATTGTGGAATGGCGGCTCCAGGTCCAGTAAAGCAGGCGTCGAAGGCGAGATGCCTGTGGGAGTAGGCACGATTGTAAAAATGTTAAAAAGGATAGTAGGTTTATCGAATGCTCTGATCCCGAAAGTCGATGGGAAACTCCAGGGAATAGAAGCTGTTAATAGCTCTCAAAGAACTACAAATGCATGAGCGAGTTTCGAACGAACGAACGGTGCAAGTGATCTAGCAGCACACCTCCTCCATATCCGCAGCGGTCGTAGCGGTATTATGTCCCCCTCTTTACCCCTACCACCACTACAATACCTCCTACCTCCTGAAGAACACTCGACGGGACGGCGCAATACAAACCATACCACAATCTATACCATATTTTCGGGCACCTAAGTGGCCATGGAAGAGATTATGACCAAAGTGCGCCGACGACTTATAGGACATATATTAGGTAATAATCGCGCATAATATTTAAAGTGGCTCCTTTCCCATAGCTCTAACCGATAATACCACCGTACCTCTTTCCACCCTACAGTAGGTTCCCAACCCATCAACATATACATGCATCACCAAAAATCACCCCACTCCCTGCCAGCCCGCGAATTACGATTGTTACCGAGCATGGTAAACCCTGGAACCGGCCCTGCACGCCCGCCCACCCATCCTCATGCCAAATCTACTTGCCCTATCGATAGTTCCATCATCCACACACACACACACACATGTCGCGTAACCTATGATATGCCCAAAGCCCTTCCGAAGAAAGTCTTGGCTATGAGCGAGCGAATGAGGCTGAAATGATCTGCGTCAATGGCTTATCTTGGCTTGGTTGTCATCGAGATAAGGAGTCGATGAGACTTAAGCGAGGGCAACGCTCCTTCCAGTGAATCGCATCTGAGACACTGGAGATCTCTGCTTGCGTCTTTCTACGTGATCTTACTCACCCGAAATGGGTTCTCGGACCCAAGAGGATTTTGTGCCAGCGCTTTTGGTGGTTGATTTTCAGGAGGATTTTTGCCCGCCGGTTTGTTTGCTCTTTTTGCTGTTCCCAGTAGTGTTGGGACTGACTGCGGGGCGGCGGCGTTAGAATGGATCACTGGCTGTACAAAACGGTCGCGACATTGCGCCTATCGTAAACGCACTGTTGCTGCTACCATTTTCATTAAAGGTTGCTACCAAGGATTGGCATCCGAGGGGTCATGTCTCCTTTGCTTCGAATCATCCACCGCCGGATAACGTTCCGTTCGTATCGAATACTACGGTCATCCACCCTGATGCTTCGAACAGAAAGTACACGACGCTCTTATGGCCAGATCACTGTGTGCAGAACACCCCTGGGGCTGAGTTGGTTCCGGAGCTAGATATCTCCCGCATCGACGCAGTGATAGAAAAAGGCCAAGATGCCCGGGTGGAGATGTACTCTGCGTTCACGGATCCATTCCACTCACCGCCGTTTACACCGGAGTCCACGAGCGTGTCTACTTCGGACTTGCCCATGATGCTTCATGAGAAGGGCATTACGGATGTGTTTGTTGTAGGGCTTGCACAAGATTTCTGTGTTAAAGAGAGTGCCATTGATGCGGCTAGGTTTGGGTATAGGACATTCGTTGTGCGTGAAGGGACGAGGGCGGTTGTGCCGGGGAATGGGTGGGATAAGGCCGAGGAGGAGATGGTTGCTGCGGGAGTGAAGGTTGTTGGAATTGAAGGGAGGGAGATTGAGAGGGTTAAGGGGCGTGGGAAGGAGGGAGAATTGAGTGGCTGATTCTTTTTTTATTTTTATTTTTTACCATTCACAAAAGGGTGGGTTTGGGTTGGTTGCTGGAGCGAAGAGGATGCATGGGACGGATGGTATCACGACATACAACTCACCCTCTGGGAATGTGGATGACAAGCGGGACGGGAGAGAATTCTTCGTTACTTTAAAGGATATTTCCCTCGCTGGCTTCTGGAGTTACAATGGGGGACTTGGGAAGTTGTCAAGTGAATTTACCTCTATGGTTTTATATTTATGAGAAATTGATATGATGCATACAATAGTTTTCACACCTTCCCTGACAGTAAATTTTCGCACAGTAATCTACAACCCGCGACAGGGAGAGCTGGCGTTCTGGATATTGCAGCATTGTTGAGAGTTGAGTGTGCGGCAGATCAGTCTCAATGGAGGCTCAAAGTGCGTGTCTCAACGCGTCGCGTCGCGCGAGGGACAGAAAACCACGGGAGCTTCTTCCCCCAGGGCGAGTCTTGCTGCGCGTCGAGCCACAAGCCTCCTCTTTTGGCTCAATTTTCCATTTTCGTCGTCACATTCCGGGGGTCGGGAAGAGGGAGGGACAAGGAGAGAAGGAGGCGCCCACTCTTATGCTCACACTTTTAGGGTTGCCTGCTACCCTTCCTCCCACCTTCGCTACTACTCAATACCGGTCGTATTCTCCTCCACACCTTACAGAACTCCCTCTTTCACCACTTCTCATAACCTTCACAACCTCCAATAGATCATTCCTTTAGAAATAAACTCCTAGACAACCCCTCCATATCCTTTTATCGCTCGTGGTTTCCCCTCATCCGACGCGCTCGCTGCTTGAATCATCCTTATCTTGGCTCAACACTTCACACGGTGGTCCGATCGACGAGGTAAAGCGCACCCTACACGATACCCAACTTCTGGCAGTGACTCTTCTGCTGGCTGGAGATCCTAAATGACTTCAGCCATGGGGCCTACGCCACCTGGGTCTTCAGTTGGTTTTCAGGGTGACAATGTCGGGCAATCATCGTCACGTTGTATGAGATGTACGCGTCCCAACGCACCACCAGATAGACAGTCACAAAGGAAAACACAGGAGCTAACTATTCATAGTGAAAGTATCCTATGCGTTTGACGATAAGAATAAATCAAACTGTCTTGCGAGATGGCCGCACTTGATTACTACCAGGGTGGTTGAGCTGGATAAAGAGAACGTGGTGGGAGCTGTGGAATTCAAGACTTGCATATTGAGCATGATTTCTGCGAGGTCAGGATCATTACATCTATATGGGACTTGAAATGGCTGATTTGTGGGTTAGTCCCGAACTCGTAGCAACTCTGGGACAGGACTACTCAGTCTACGCGTACGATTATTCCGAGGCTGGAGTTCCCTTGGTTGGTTGTGGTATGCTTTCGTGGGCGATGGCGACTGTCAACTCGAACAATCCCTCGACAAACGCCTCCATGATCACGGGGCGTGTTGTATCCAACAGCTTTGGGTTTTTCAGCAATGATGGAGTCAAGGAGACCTTGAATGTCAAATTAAAGCTCACACCAGTCAATACTTTTACACAAGCGCAATTCGTCGAGTCTGTACACGCCTATAACGCCCTTTCGAAGGTGATCCCTGGTGGCTTTGATGCATCCGCTTGGACGAATTACCTTAATGCAAATCCACACATACTAGCTCCTCCCGGGAGCCTAACGTCAACTACATCTAAGGTTTCTCATAAAGGCGCTACCCCTCAACCGCTACCATCAGGAATAGGAGATTGCAATCCTACTTCTGGGGAGGAAAATGGTGAACCTCCACAGAAGAAGGCTAAGACGGGGTCGAATAGGGTGAGGAAACCTAATAATGGTAATCGGAAGAAGAAGATGGCTGCTGCGGTAGCACCTGGAGCCCCTCTTGAGCCAATTCCAGAGATGCTTCCGTTGCCTCCAACCCCTCAAGCGAAAGAAGACATGTCCCCTCCACCTCCTCCTTCACAGCCGTCTCCTACGCCGACACCCCCTGAGCTTTGTCAGACAATGCCAAACAACGACCCGATGACACCCATGCCAACAACTGTGTTTTCTCCGGCGTATGCAAACTCACCTCCCCGAACTGTAGACACGAGGACAATGCGGTCGTCACCACCCACTCAGCTCGAGCCATCTAGAAATGAGATATCACCCACTCCTACAAGTCCCGTTCTACCATCTCTTTGTCCAGATGTACCGTCACCGGATGATCTAGAGCGGCGGCTAGATGCTCTCTTCGAAGAGGAGGAAGAGGAGCTTAAGCCTCCGTTTGCAAGTCTTGAACCGACGGCAACAGTGGAGACAACGCCGGAAGAGGTGAGCCTGGTAGGTAATCAGCCAATAGCTTCATCTATGCTGGAGCTACCGAAGATCCCCACGCCTGTTTCCTTCCCCGATAATGTCAATATGAATGCAGCTCCTTCACCCGATTCGACACGAGCGATTGCAAAGTCCAAGCCGCAAAAGCGAAAATATCCTCGGAAACCAAAGCGGCTGATGTCTGATGTGGCAGCGTCCAGTGAATTAGGAGAAGATAGGGAAGCTGTTAAGAGATCGAGAAGCGAACGACCGCAACCCAAGCCTCGTACAGCTGCTCATGTCAAGGAGAGGATTGAAATGCAATTGGTTCAGGCAGTGACTCAAGGGAAAATGCCGAACTTTTGCATGAATTGTGGCGCGATTGAAACGCCTACATGGAGAAAGGTCATGATTGCTAGGGATGATAATGATGAGGATGCCAAGGACAAGGAGGTAAAGGCTGAGAAGGGCGAAAAGGAGATATTACTTTGCAATCCTTGTGGCCTCTGGCACGCTTCGCATAAGACGATGCGCCCGCAAGACTACTGGGATGGGAAGAAGGAGGAGCCCTCGGCACCGGTCAAGAAACCTCGGGTGAGAAAACGCAAGCAGCCAGCGACAGCTAAGCAGATGCCCAAGCAAGCTCAGCAACCGACTGCAGCGCAACCATCGGGACCTCTCGCTGGACCAATTGTGGTGCTAGATGAGGAGGAGGAAACGCCTCGTCATGCGCCGGCGACGGTTCGGAAGGTTCTTGCAATGACTCCTCGGGGGACAAGATCTGTGAAGGGGATTAACCCGGAATGGGAAGCTGCTTCCCAAGCTGCGAAGCGTGCTGTCCAGTCTAGCCCTATCAAGCCCGGGAGTGCAGGTAGCCCTATTGATTTGGATAGCCTCGAGTCGAAGTCAAAATCACCAAGACGATTGTTGTTCACGAAACCTAACGTTAATGGCGCTACAAATCTGCGATCACAAGGTTCTGGTGACGGGGACCTGACAAGCAAATCTTTCCAAGGGATGACTCCAGCAGGAGATGTCGAGAAGGAGAATCGTGCTCCAGAAAGCCCAGAACTAAGGGCCCATTCAGACGCCACTGCGCTAGATAAACCAACAACCCCTCAGAAACGAAAGGTAGTCCCCCTGTACCCCCGGACACCCATCCGAACTGGTAGCAGAGCAAGCCTTGGCTCGCCCAGCCCCTGGAACGCCGCCATATTCTCTTCCGCCAAAAAGGCGGTAAGCGGACTCTCACCCAAACACCGCCATCTCTCCTCCCCACAGCGTCGAAACCTCTCCCCGACATCGGCTTTCCTAGAGAAGCTTCTAGAGGGCGCAGATATCGACACTGCTTCGAGGAACCTTGAAGAAATGTCTACCGATATCCTCGGCACTTCACCAAACCAGCATCACCTCCCGGACTCAGCCTTCAATTTTGGCGACGATATATTCGGCACAGACATGACCATGCCCAGCTCCCCGCCACTTTTTAACCTAGACGGTGTGGTGGGCAATGACACTATGAGCAATGCCCTTTGGAGTGAGTTCATGCCGTCGACGCCGGACATGGGTAATATGACCTGCGGACTTGACATATTCGAGGATACCCGCGGGGTTGAGGGGCAAGAGGAGGAGCGAGGTGAAGGTGCTGGCGTTGGCGATAGGGATGAGGAACAGAGGAGTGAGAGCAGCAGTGTTGTTCCAACACCCTCTACGACGAGTGGCGGCAGGGTGGACTTTTCGTCGTTTATCGACGATGTGTCAAAGGCTGTGGCCGCAGATGTTGGGGAATAGATGGTCGGGATGGTGTACACTGGTTGTTGGTTTGTTTTCTATTTGGGTTTGCGTTTTCCTATCTATTATGTTTCCCTTGATTTGTACCTACCTGGCCTAGTGTATGTAAGTAAGCGGTGCCCACGAGTGGACGATGTGATGAGAAGTTAAGCGATGTCTTGCTTGTTTCATGTATTATTACTATTATTTCCCCTCTTCCCCCTTTTATTTTCATTTTATTTGTCCTCCTACTACTATTGTTACACTGTTTGCGTTTGTTTCCTTGGGTTCGCTGGTTGGCTGGGGTGGTATCTGGAGTAGGTATTTCCTTTTTCTCGTCAAGTTAGTCTTTATCACATTTTCTGGACCCTTATTGCCCCTCCCTCCCCCTTTCTCTCCTTTGCTTTCTCATTAGCTCAGTATATATGTGGGTAAGGTAGGTTGCTAGTATGATATTATGGGGGGGTTTTCTTTGTGCCGCCTGGGGGAAGGGGAGGTGGCGGGAAAAGTGTGCTGCGGCGGCGGACGAGGGGAGTAGCTAGGTAGACTTAGTATCATAATAAATATGATGTTTTTTTCTTCTTTTTCTTTTCCGCTATCCGCGCACGGAGGTGGTGGAGCGTTCTTTTGCACGTAGCATCACCGGAGGATTTACAGTGAGACGACGGTGTTGTGCACAGCACTATCCCTCCCTACCTTACCCTCTGTCAAACCCACCCTTTCCGATCACTGACATCCCACCGGCGCTTGTCCCTTTACGTCCTGTGCCAAGGGATTTTGTCGTGGTTACAAGCCTCAAGTCACAATCCTCGAGTAGTCTATGATATGGTACAAGTATCTTCTCTTCTCGAGAAATGTTGGACTATCAACTAAAAAACACAACCGAACTAATGAACTAATGGATGATGATAACATTGGCATAATCCCAACTGCAGCCTATTATTATTTTTCTTTTCGTTTATTTTTTTGTCTATTTTTTATTTTATTTTATTTGCAAACCCCCCCAACCCGTCTAACTTACGTATAATGCCGGCAGGATACGCTAAGTTGAGTGAGTTCCAATTCCCCCAAGGGGTATTTTCCCCGAAAAAATATTGTTCGGGGACCGATTCACACACTGCTTCTCCCGGGCGATTGATTATGATACTATATAATACTAGGGAGGTTTTCCCGGGTTCAAAGATTACTTCAGTCCCCGTTTCACTGCCTTACCTTACTTTACTTTACCTCCCTGCCTGGTAATGGATTACCGCAGGCAAAGTGGCCAAGTTGAACGAGCGATCTATACTGGTACACAGGAAGGGTCCCGCACGGTATATACCGTATGTGAGAAGGGGGTGTGGGGGGGGGATTAGTGGGGAGCATCTAGATTCCCCCGCCCCCCCCAAGGAAGAGTACCGTCAGGACCATTCGCTAGCGTATCACAACCAGTTTGCGGGAAAATGTATTTTCAAGTTTGGATTGTGGTTGCGTAGTTTGGATATTATGGTAGGCATGAGAGAGAGAGCTCTGGAATTATTACAGCGGAGTGTGGTCAATAGCAGTACTAGGAACGAAAAAGGAAGGGAGGAGAAAGTGAAGGGAGGGAGGGAATTGGTGTTGTTTGAACTTTTTTTATAAAAAAAAGTATGAAATGTACTGTAACCATTATTACTGTACTAAATACCGACCCGATGGGTCACAGGTATATACAAATCCCCCCCAGAAAAGTTATCAAAACCAAACAAGTCGGGAACCTAGGAATTTCGACCCCCCCCTCCTCCCCCCCCTCCCTTCCCCCTGTTCACTTACCATACCCTTAGAGCACCTGACTGACTGACTGACTGAATGGAATCAATTGCAGTACACTGGGCCAGTTTACTCGAGTGAGAATCAGTGACGAGAATCAATCTGTTGTTGGAGGTGTTGGTGGCGTTGCATTGGGAAATATTGTTATACGATAGCAGATGTGTTGTTAGAGGATGGGTTGGTGCGGTTTAAGTTGGTTCTTGGTGCTATGATACGAAGTTTAATGCGGTGTTGCAGTCGTAGGAGTTGGGTTACTCGGGTACGAGTACCGGTAGTAGGGGGGCCTCGGGCTATTTACTAGCGGTCATGCTCAGCTCGTGCTGCACGAGTGATTGTCACCAAGTACTTGTATAAGTCTGTGATTAGCAGATAGTGCTGATGCTATTTGGAGGACTCCGGCACACTTTCCACCCCATTTCACAGATATGTGTTATATATATCCCTCATCCTCCTTCTCTACATTTCCTGGCTACTTCTTAGGTGGTATCATTTGGTGGAACCTCTGCATTCGTACCATCACTCGGCGATGCCGGAGGTATTATACGGTACCCCGTCCCAGCACCGTAAGGCGAGCATGCAGCATGCGGGCAATACAAGCCCATCATTCAACCAAGCCTTGTATAATATGTATTTTTTTTACACAACAACGCCCATGCATCCGAAGAGCCAAGCAATAAGCAATCATCATCAACCCCGGGCCCTAATTCTGCCAGCCCTATCCTACTCCACCAATCTCCAGCAAGCAAGCAAGCAATAAAGCCCGTAGTATAAAAGGGAACCGTGAAAAAAGAGGATGGGGGAAAAGACGACATCCCACCCCTCCCTCCTCCTCCTCTAACTATCGTAAAAAATCTCTTTATACTGCTGACATATCCCGACCAACTCTTCATAAACCTTCATATCTACCCCCCTCCCTCCATATTAGCCCCTTCTTCCACCGTACTCCTCCCCCAAGGAGGGAACACCCACCAAGATTATCCCCAAAATCCGTCGACGTAAGCACCTTAACCGTGAGGTCCGGATTCACCTTCCCCACGATCTCTACCGCATTCCCAACCTTTAAATTCGAATCCTGGGGATCCCCTTTTTATTAGCCCTCCATCCACCTACTTCAGTTGTTACCCCGCAAACAGGGTAGCACGGAAGGGGGGGGGGGTACTCGGTCCAAATGCGCAACGACAGCCCCACTGGAGTCTAACGTTGCTCCACCGCCGTGGACTTCCGAGACTTTTCCCACGAGGCGGATGGTTCTTCCGATGAACTGATGGAGGAGGGGGGCGTTTATGCGGGGGGTTTGCTCGGTCATTTTTTCTTTTTTGGGGGGTTGGTTGTGTCGGGTTTGTTGGTGATATTGTTGGGAGGAGGGAACGCGTCGTTAAGCTAAAGTGATTTGACAGAGGCGAACGTGTTGGAATGCGTAGGATTATGTAATCACCAGTGAAGATTTGTTTTTTTCTGATATTAGGTTTTATTTGTGCGGGGTGTGTTCATACTGCGCTCGTTTATGGAAGGAGTCTAAGGATATACTCGTAGAGAATGCAAAATAGCTTTCAAACCACTAGACATTATACCCCACTGACCCCACTATGTTCCCCCTGTTTGTTCCCCCTCTCCGCCTCAGCCTCGGCCGCCTCCGCCTCCAGCTCTTCCGGTGTCATAAACTTCCTCTTCTTCTTCCACTTCTTGGTCTTCCCCTCCTCCTCCTCCTTGGATTTAACCGGCGTCCTCCCCTCAAAAAATAACGTAAACTGCGTCCCGAGTGCCCCATCCGCCTCCTTCCACTCCTTCCCAAACATCGCCCCAGCCTCCCTAATCTTCGCAATAAGCTCCTTAGCCCGCTCAGCCTTAACCCTCGTCATCCCCTTCCTCGTGCCAACAATAACCTCGACCCGATTCCCCTTCTGCATAAATTCCCCCATCTTCTTCATCTTGTGCGCTAGGTCGTGCTCGAAAATAGCCCACGTGAACTCCAGCACTCTAGTGGTGATAGCGGACTTCTGCTTTTTAAGGAGCGCCAGAGCCGCCGCTTCCGCCTCGCGGCGTTCCCTTTCCAAGATGTGGGCCATGGACGTGAGCAGGCAGGTTGGCGACTCGTTCTGGGAGACGACGCTGGGGTTCACGCACAGGAGGGCATACTCTCTCCTGTCAAAGGAGTTGATCACATCGGCGAACTTGACGATACCGTGGTGTACCAGGTTGGCGTCTACGTAGCGAATCTCACCGTTCAGTGGGACGATGTCCTCGTTTCGGAGTCTGACGTTTTTAGGGATGTGCGAAAGGTCTAGAGGTGGTTCGGAAGCGGTGGTTTGGTGCCCCCCACCCACCAGCGGTGGTGGGGCTTTCCCGTGGTCTTGTGGTTCTTGAGGCTTCCGCGGCGGATCCTCGGTCCCTAGGGGAATAAAAAATCTCGCTCTCGCCGATGCAGTTGAGAATTGTTTTCGGGGGAGGAGGAGGAATTGGAGTCTGTGCTGGTGGGTTGGTGGTTTGATGAAGGAGAGGCACTGACGGCAGAGGAGTTGCCGGCCAAGTAAATACCGCAGCACCATCTCGATTGAGGTTCCTGGGATGAGATGGGATTGTTTGCATGCACCGACCCGGAGGCTTTTTTTGTAGACACCACGAGAGTTCTAAGCGATTATGTAATTACACCACTCAGCACTCGGTGCCCTCGTCCCGCTCAGGGTATCAAATGTCATGGATGTATGATATCATATAGTCGTGCTTTTCTGTGGCCTGCTGTATGATATCACTTCTCGAGGCACCACTTATAATATCATACCAAAAACCCTCCCCGCCGTCCCCATTGCCGTGGTTTCTATCGTATTGCGGCTATCCCCCACAAATCCCGCCCATCCATGCACCTCCTCAGCAGAAAATAGAGTCTCACTGATGATACACACGGGCCAGAAGACCACCCCTCCCCCCACCATGCAAAAACCCCTCCAAAACTTACTACTACCTGCGCGCCGACTAGTATTGAGTGAGTGTATGTATGTGAAGGAGAATGGAGTTGGTTTGGTGGTCTTGGGTGGGGCGGTGGTGGTTGTTGGTTTGGTAAACTTGGGCTTGGAAGGTCGGGTACACTCGGGGTGTTATGTGATATTTCTAAAGGTGGCTTTTCTTACGATGTTTGGGCGTTGTAAATACAGGATAGCACAATCCAACATCGTGCGTGTGCTCAATGAGCTTCAAAGACGGATACCGCCCCGCACCTACCGCCATAGGAGGCGTTCCCACTCTAGTAAACTATACACTCATCCCCTCCTCAATAAATCTCCCACAGCGAAATCTTCCCATCTTTCGCCCCACCCGCAACCCAATGCGTCTCCTTGACCCTTTTCTCCCGCCTCTTCTCAACACTAAGCACTTCACCATCACCCTCCTCCTTCTGCTCCCCCCCACCGCCACTGCCACCGCCATCCAGAATCTCCCCAAAAGCAACAGCATAGCACCCCTCCCTATGCCACTTTAGCACCGCCAATTCCTTCATAGTCTTGGCCGAATAAACCCTAATCCTAGAATCCCACCCAGCCGTAGCAAAGATCCTCCCGTCGGAGCGTATGGTGATGGATTGCTGGCCGTAGTGCTTTGTGTCTATGACTTTGATGGGCTCGTTGGGCGGGGGGGTGTCGGGAGTGTCGGGGGTAGGGGCAGTGGTGAGGATGGGCAGAGGGTGTTTTGCGATAACGGTGTCGGCAGAGGAGGTTATGAAGTATGGGTTTGCCCCTAGAGTCGGAGATATGGATAGGGATAGAACTAGCTGTGTTAATAACGTTTCTGCATGAAATTGAGAATATGGCGAATACTTGGTTGTGAATGCGGCTTATGAGTGTATACTACTTTCCAGGTGCCCTCCGCGTCCCACTTATACACTACCGCATGCCCACTCTCGTACCCGGCGACTAATACTAGATTGTCTCCAGAGTAGAACATTGATAGTGCCATCGCCATACCTATTTCACCATATCAATCCCCTCCGCTCCCTCCACAACGCGCATAAAAAAACAAAGGAGCACTAACCAGTTTTTACCCCCTCATGCCGAACACCCGCATAAACCCTTGCACCATCCGGAAGTCTCATAATATCAACCTACCCCCTCAACCCACTCCCATTATCCATTAGCCCACATAATACACACCCAACACCAACCAATCAACCAAGCAAGCAAAGAAACCAACTAACATCCTCAGCCTTCAGCGGCGCCGGCACCGCAACCAAATACCCCTCCCCCCCAGTGGCGGCACACCCCCCAAACCCGCAAAAATTCAGCGCATTAACATCCAGTGAAGCCACCAGCCACGGCCTCCGCCTCCAGCCCACTTCACCCTCGACCGGCAACAATACATCCATCCCCTCCTCCTCAACCCTCCACACAAAGAGCTTATTATCCCTTCCATGTCTACCTTACCCCCCAATCAACTCAACACAAGTTCACCTTTGCCGTAGGAGGAAAAGAAGAAGAAAAAGCGGCGTACGCACGTAATTATCTTCCCATCCCAGTCACCAACTTTCAGCACGGAGCCTTCATGGGCCTTCCAGACCGCGGTTGCGCGGCGGGTGTGCAGGGACCAGAGGACTACCCAGCCCGAGGCGTCGGCCGTGGCGAGACGTGTGTTGGAGGAGTAGAAGTGTACGGAGTGGATTTGCGTGGTGTGGCCGCGAAGGATGTAGGTTGGTTGTGCGGGGGCGGGGGCGGTGGTGGTGGCAGCGGGCGGGAGGGGTTTGGAGGTGGTGGATAGCATTATATAATGGGGGGGTTTTTTTGGCGCAAGAGAGTTTGTCCGAGTTGGAACTTTGTGGGGGCATCCGGGAGTGATAATCCGGCGTTTTTCTGCTGTGTCTGACTGGATCACTGAACTGACAATTAAGCCCTAACCCTGAAGGTTCCTGGTGCACGGAGTGTCACTCGGAAGTGGGTTTGGAGTAGAACTACGCTTCCGAACATGGCACAATTACTCTCGGCACGGTGTAAAAACATATAAAAGGTGTAAGAGAGACCTGTAGAGCGCCCATGAGGAGCATGAGGAGCATCATACAAAATTCCATTCTTTATGTTTTTGCCAGAACCACTCGCGATGGTACAGTACGGTGCTGTATACCGGTAGACCTCCTTAATATAAGGTACCGGTAGGGTAATCCAACGGCTCCTGCGCCTGACTCGCCAGCAATTTACTTGCAACCAGCTAACCCGGAGAATCGTTCTTCCGTCTCGGCACCACAAAACCTCCAAATTCCCCTCCAGAACAAAGAGAAGAAGGGAAAGAAGGGGGGAGGAAAAACCACAATCCCCCTCCCCACACCCAACGCAACAATGTCCCCGGTAGCCCGTCTAGTGCCCTGGCGCCACCCTTCGGACCTACACAACCTAAAATCCTGCTTCTACCCCGCTTCACCCCCCCTTCCCTCCACGACGACCCCAGATGCAGACCCTCGTCACCGGGCAATCCAAAAAGTCCGCGCCTGGGGCACACGCATGCGCATCCCCCACTCAATAGAGTCCACGGCGCTCCTCACACAGGCGGTCCTCACAGATACGCCGCCGGCATCCCAGCTCTCCTCACGACTCTGCTATGCCAGCGCTCTCTGCCGGTACATGCCAATTCCCCTCCCTCCCTCCCTCCCTCCCGCTTCGCGCAGAAAATCAACTAACACCGGGGATGGCGGTGGTGGCGGTAGCTTCGTAAACGGCCTCCTAGACCCCGCTCAGACCTCCACATTTGCTCTACCGATGCACACGTTAGCCAAAACCCTAGGCTTACCAACCTCCTTCGTCGAGATCCGGCACGCAGCAACACACGAAGCCCTCCCCAGCCTGCCACTGCTCCGCGCGGCAACGGCTCGAGCGCTGGATTGGCTATGGGAAAACTACTGGTGCAGCCTCTCCGACTCCGGCCCCGACCCGGAGCCGGTGGAGGAGGAGGGGGTGGTGGTGGAGGGGAGAACAAAAGCCCGCTCCCTCTTAAAATCCTTCCGCTCGCTCCGGCGCGCCGGGCCCACCCGTCCGCTGCGGTCCGGCGACGGGCGCGAGGAAACGAAACTCGCCATGGGTCTAATCAGGGAATGCATCTCGGTCGCTGGCGACGGCTTGGTGGAGGCACTGCTAGAGGAAAAAGCGCTGATCCCCGCCGGAAAGCACAAGTCTTCCTCAATGAAGGGTGCAATATTCCTCTGGACACCACTGCTCGACGCGCTCGATGCGGCTGTGCCAGAGTTTGGGAACACGCTGTTGTTGGCTATGCTGGAGAGTTTGAAACATGTCGCTGCCGCTGCTACGCAGCAGCGTGAGTTTGCGGAGGCGGTTATGGCTTGGTTGGTGCATCTGACCACTAGTAATACTAACGCGAAGGGTGGGTTTGGGACAAATCCGGATGCGCCGATTGATCTGGATGGGTTGGCCAAGCAGTGTGTTTTGTGCCCGTCAGAGTGGTAAGCTTGTACTGGTCTGGGGAGGAGGGTTTTCTTTTTTCTGTGTGGAAGGGGGGTAGGCTAACGGGGGAGTCACAGGACTATGAGGCTGCTGAGACATTTGTTGAAGGAGCACGCAGCGCTGAGGGGGAGGTATGCTGGGCTTGTGGAGATGGCTGAGGCGCAGGTTGTGCTATCACGGGATTTGGGGGACGAGATCGAGGAGAGGATGAAGAAGAGGACGTCGAAAGCGGACAGGGGGGAAGGGGATACGCAGCATCCGGGAAAGAAGAGGTCTATCCATGACGTCGAAGAGGAAGTCAAGATGTTTGAGGCCAGGTATGAAGCTATGAAGAAGATGCGCCTTTCACGGAATTTAGGGAGCACAATTCCTACATCGACATCGGAAGGTGACAAGGAGCCCATCGATGGCCGGGAAGGTGAAGTTGTTATTGGTACGTGGAAGAGATGGAGTGGAAAGTGGGCGCCTAGGCCAATTGGTGTAGTATAAAACATGTCACAGTGTCAGATTATGATAGATGGAGGTCCTTTTGCAACTTCAATAGAACATGTTCTTTAATGTGCCTTTCAATGCCCACTCTTACAGTATCCATTTTAGGCTTTGCCAACTCCTCATGTTGCCAACATACTAGTCTTCTTCCTTCCCCCTTACCTCCGGTAGCCCTAAATCCAATTTTAAACGATTCAATACTCACCCAAACCCACAATGATGGTATGCGCGAAAGAGAAACGAAACAATCATCCAGCTAAGGACCACAACCCGTATATAAATAGCTCAAGACGAGGGTGCTGGGTGTGGGGCAACCGGAGTTGAAGATGAAGCCGATTCGCCTCCAGCACTATCCCCTTTAAAGAATTTGTGAGACGAGTGCTTTTTATAGTAGTAATTCTGAGGCCCGGGCCGAAGCTCTTCCGGGATAGATTCCAAGGCTCTATCGCGAATAGCATCAACACTTTCTTGATTGTTGGAGTCACGGTTCCAGATCATGATGAGGTGAGAATTGAAACGGACGCTGATGGAAACTCCGCAGATGTCGTCCCCTGGGATTCCAATTAGCATTTGTCCAATTCAAGGGGGAAATGTAGAACGAACCCTTATGGACGACCTCCTGCAAGACCTCACCAATAGCCATCATTAGAACCTCTTTCCAGAATTCTTGTGAATTGGCTTTAGGGACGCGGAATATCCAGGCACCCCCATTCTTATTTCTCGAGTCCTCCCTAAGCAAAAATAAAAATAAAAATAGGAATGAGCTTTCCGGACACCCCACAATACGGAATGAAGATATATCATACCAGATAGGTTTCACATTCTTCTTGAACAAATGCAGCGAGTCCCTCAGAGGAAGTGTGGTGAACGGGGTATTATTATAAACCTGCCAGAATGTCTGTGCACAAGATGTTAAACCCCTCATTCGGGAACCCTCAAAGATGTTCATGGTAGTCACCTGAACAGTACTAATCCCTGCAATTTCCTTCAACTGATCCTCCCACTCTTCCTCGTTCGTATTCGAATTCCTAGAAATTCAAAACCAATCAGCACTCGGAATTGGAAAGCTCTAGCTACTCTAATTTGGTTTATACCGATGCTTGCTATGGCAGGGCGGGAGGAGGAGGAGGGGGGGGGGGCTTTCTCACCTATCATGCCAAAAGACCCATTCATGCCTCAAAGGATAGGGCCTGAGTTTCTTCAACATGTTCTTTCGGAGCTCCGCCCTTATCCCACCGCTATCCCCGGGCCCAGCAGTCGGCGAGGAGCCATTAACCGTAAGGGCCGGGAGTGCAGAGGTAGAAGGGGAAGAACTAGGTGTCGTCGAGCTAGTGGTAGCAGCCATCCTCTTGTTTTCTCTTCGCAAGAAAGTGGGGTTCCGATTACAAAGGTGGGTGGGAGGGAGCTTCAAGCAACGAATAAAGAACAAGTAAAAAGTGTAAATGAGTATTAGAAAACAGCCTTGTTAATCGACAAAGGGAGGAAGAGGAGGGGAAAGTTCTTTGTGTTGGAGGAAATTAAGAAGAAACGTTTAGGAAAATGGATAGTAAGAAGGGGAAAAGGTGGAAGGAGAGGAGGAGGAGGAAGGATGGGGCAGAGAGAGAAGGAAGGAAGAGAGAGGGAGGAAGGAGAGTGAGTGAGTGAGTGAGTGAAGTGAAATTGTCGGGTTATTATGTTAATTGGAAGCGCCTGACCGGCCTCCTCCTTGTCCCACCGAGGGCGGCGGTTGGAGGGGTTTGAACTGGGTTGTTGGAGGGGTACAAAAGTAATCGGAAAGTGTCGCCATTCGCGAGCCGAACGTTTGAAGTTGACGCGTAGACTATCATATCTCGAGTGCCCGAGAGTGATCATCTGTGCCACTTCCCTGCGTGGAGCTCATTGGGGGACAGGGAGCTGGGAAAGCTGTCTTTGCAGTTTGGACCTATAAACCCGGGGTATAGTAACTTTAAACATCCAACCATATTGTGAAGGAGGAGAGAGATAGGTAGATAGATAGATAGAGAGAGAGAGAGTGTGTGTGTGCAGTATCGGTATGTGTATGGAGTGGTACGGATACAGTACCGGTAATGGAATAAAATTGCTTTAGAGCAGATATAATACTTCTCCATCTAGAGTACTCGTACTGTATCTTCCCGGGCCGAGCCCCCGCCCACCGCACATCACTTGCACTGTACCGTACTGTGCTCTCTAAATACCGGGCCTAAACAATAACATCTCTTATGATAATAGCTCTTCCACAAGTATTGTGCCCGTAGCTTAGCTCCTATATCTCCTTCACTCCCCTAGCTAACGGCATGGCTCTGAGCATGTTGAGGAAGCTTTAGTTGGCCAGTTAGTTAGCTTGGCCAATTTCCGGCTGTAACACGTTCAAGGTTGTAGCACCACACCAGCCCATCTGACCCGCCCCACCATCTACTGGCCCATCAAAACCGCCCCCATGAATAATAGCCGTGGAATATAGTACCCACATTGCACTGTACCGGTATCTCGAGTACTCGTATCAAGCACGTAAAGTACCGGTAAAGCATGAGCCTGCATGCCTCCGGTGCTGTATGTACCCCTTACCCGTACCCGGTGTTCGAGGGCTCGAGGTACAAGTACTCGTACAGTACTTTGAGCACAGCACAGGTACGGGACAATGCATACACTATTAATATTATGATGACAATCTAACCTTTTTTCCTTACAGTGGGTTGCCGCGAGGGGAGTAGCCTCATACAGTAAGTTACGGGTGTTTGTTTAAACAACCCTTGCATCAGGCCACATCCCCAAGCTCATCCATCCATACGAGTGCGGTATCCATCCATCTATCCATCCGCACCACCACCACCACCACCAGCCATAACCAAAAATCAAAATCAGCAAAATGCCATCAGACGGTGAGCAAGAAAAGGGAGAAAAATCCCACCCATCTCACCCCCTCGTAATCGAGGAAAACGAGCATACTCCATCGCCCCCACCATCCAAAAAACCGAAAATGACAGCAGCAGCAGATACGTCATCGGATTGTACGTACAATATTTTCTCCTTCCCTCTTTCTCCCTTCGCAATAAAAGTCCGTGGGGTGGTGGTTGTGGTGGCTGATAAGGGGGAGGTCGGTATGATAGTAATGTCTCGGCTGAACGCCTTCCTACCAGCAATGGAAGCGGCGGACAAAGACCTCCAGGCAGAGATTAAAGATGGGACGGTTGGGAAGCGGAATATTGAGGTACTGGATCGGGAGGAGGAGGAGGAGGAGGAGGAGGAGGCGAGGTATATTGAGATGGTGAGTGAGTGAGGGTGTGTGTGTGTTCGGACCTAACGGGACTGATAGAAAGATGGGCCGACACAGAATCTAGGCTTGGGCGTTTTGGAGGAGAAGAGGGATGGGGATTCATCCGATGCTGGTGGGGACGAGAGTGAGGAAGCTGAAGAGGCGGAGGATGAAAAGGACCATGACATACTCTTGAAATTGCTCAACGCTAGTAAAAGGCATGGAAAAGGGCCCCGCGGAAAACCGTCTATTGAGGTTGTTGAACATTCTCAAGACACGCCTACGCCCGAAAAACAGGTGGCTCATCATGCAGGTACTGAAAGCAAGTAATTCGGAAATATAATTGTTTTATCTGGTTGCTTGGAAATGATCATTTGGAAGCGGTAGTAATAATAATACCGGTAATGATACAAGTACCCCAGTTCCCATTATTATGATTCTGGACCACCCTAACTCGCTACCCTTCACCACAACGTGCCTGAAGATTCCGTATTACAAGTATTATTGTAAGCCCCGACAACCCAAAAGAGAGAGAGAGAGGATGTGGAAAAAGAAGAAGAGATAAATAGCGAATACCCATTTCATAGCACTTTACTTCCCTAGACTTTTGAAATTCCGGCACATTGCATGCCATACAGTACGCGGTACAAGCCGCTATCCAAGCCCAAAAGTACCAGGAGGGAGGAGACAACGAGAAAAGAAAAGAGGATGACCAGAAGAAGTAGTTTGTACCATGTTCATTAAATTGCAATGAAATGTCGCCGTCCAGCCCCCGAAGAGACTCATACAGTAGAATACAACAGATCCAACGTATGGAAAGCAAACAGAGGTATCATACAAAAAAAAGAATTTTTTAGAAGTGAAAAAGAAACAAAAGACCGTCCCACGCCCATCCCATGTATCCATATATCCATCCATCCATCCATCCACCCATGAAATCCCATTATGATGACGATAAGATCGTGAAGAGCATATTAGGGTACCCGTACGTTCCTGTACGTAAGCAGCAGTCCCTGACTAGCATCTGAAGATAGGAAAAGGTAATGAAAGAGAAAAAAGGAAAAGGAGAGGGGTGGGCAGAAAATCCGAATGGAGAAATAACAAGGGAAACATTTATTGGCGAAGATGAAGAATAGAGAAACCAAGATCAACTAAACACCAATTGAAGAGACAAGAAATGAAACCCATTATGAGGACGTAAGAGGAAACAAAGGGAGAAAGGGAATTTTGTGGAGAACGAACAAAGAAGAAGGCGCATAAGAAAAGGGGAAAAAAAGTAGTCAGTAGGCGCACAGAAAGAGGATGAATCGATATAGCTTGCTTGTCCCCCTTTGGCAGTTGTAAGCTATAGCACCAACCGGTACCGCTGCTAGCCACCTTTTTCTTTTCTTCAATTTGCCTTGCGTCGAGAGATGTTCGAGATTGAAATTACTGTCTCCCCTTGCCCTTCCCCTTCCCATTCGACTTGTCGAGGTCCTCCTTCGGAGTGCTCGGGGCGAGAAAGACTTCCCCACGCTCGCGCTCGCCCTGGAGCATGGCAGCGTGGATTTCGCCGAATTCACCCGATTGTTCACGTCTGACGTTCTGCCAGGCTCTTGCCATCCTCTCGATCTTATCAAGGAGGGCACTACGAATTTGGTCAGCACGTCTCAATACAAAACAAGGAAGTGGATGTTTCGGGGGCACAAACTCGAGACTACGAGATTTGGCTTCAGGCTCTTCTTCGAGGGCGTCATTAGCGCGCTGAACTTTGAGATAATGTGTGTTTGCGTGCTCTCCGATAAGAGCCCTTCCGGTCGGAGTCTGGGCTTCGGGTATAATAGCCAAGCATTCTGAACAGCGCCAGAAATTCCCGTTGTCTACAGGCTTCATACCAATGCGCTTGCTGACGACAATCGGGGGTCTGCCTCCACCGGGGATCAAGGGTGGCCAATCATCCTCACGGTCATCTCCGCCGCTGGTACCCTTCGATGCTGACCCTTTGGAAACACGGCTGCGCTTGGCCGGCTCTTGGGAATTTTCTGCGCCACTAGTTTGTCTTCTCTTGGGAAGAGTAGAAGGGCCCGGAGCGACCAACTGTTCGACAGTAACGGGAGTTGAAGAGGGGGGGGGGGAGGAGAGTGGAGAGGATACGTTCTCTTCCCTGGATTCGCGCTGGGGAGAAGTCATGATGGGCCTTAGCGCAGATTTTCCTTTACTTGACTTCGGAGGTTGAGAGTGTTCTGGAAGAGACAAAAGGTTGGTGCCTTGCTCCATGTCGTTGTATTCCATGTCGCTGGCCCCATCAACGGCGTCTGCAAAAGGGCTTGGGTTGATGGTGGTCGCCACCTCGCCTTTTCCGGAGCCACCATTCTTCTTAACCTTTAGGGCATGTGAACTACCTTCGCCATTGCCATCGCCGGACGGGACTTCCTTCGACGCAAGCAGTAAGTCGCTATACAAACCGGTCTTAACCCAGTTGACCTGGCGACTGAGCGCCATTAAGGTGCTTAAGGCGTTGGCGTGCCTCTGCAAAAGTGAACGAACGGTCTTGGCGCTTGCGCCAGACTTTTTCACAATAGACGAAACCAACCATTCAGTAGTCAACTGGTGAGGCTTGAGTTTTTGCTCAAGCGCAAGACTCTCTAAGGAGTCGAGACCATGTTGAGTATCCAGAGAAAAGGCTCGCTTGTCAGTAGAAGGCGCTCCGCCCGTTTTTCCCGCCCGCTTGGCTTGCTCCACCTCCTCAACAATTCCCTAAGCATAAAGTCAGCAGTGCTCTGCCAATTGGAACCTTGTCATCATACAGTATAGTTGGTTGTTAACCACTTCCACAGGCAGAAATTCTGCCATCTGGCTTTGTCCGTTTTGGACTTCGGACCTGCTAAGGGGTTAATAGGCTCAAGCATTTTGCATACAAGGAACATTCGGCACTCCCGAAAGACCATCTCAGCTCCATCGACGCTTTTGCACTTTGGGTGCTTTTGAAAGTACTGGAGCAACCGTCAGCTGTTGGAGTTGGAAAGGAGTAAACATTGAAGAAGTTACTTTTGCAAAGAGCTGTTTAATGGTAACCTTTTTGAATTCCTGGGATATTCCAAATTCCAAGACTATATCCCAAGTATGGGCTTTCTCCAAGGAGCGATCAAAATACTTGCGATATTCAGGCGCTGGTGAGATTGAGTACCAAGCCGAATATCCAAGAGCCCAAATTGTGGAATCCAATCTCTGGTTTTTGTAAGATTGGAGCGAATAAGTAAGAACATCAACGATCGTGATCGTTGATCCGTTAACATCCTTAGCAAGAGCGGCGGCAGTTTTCGACGAGTTCTGATTTTGTCCTATTACCGGAAGATCTGTTTGGCGGCAGGTTAATACATAGCATATAAGTTGCGGTCGGGTCTTAAGTATCGTTTTGTTTACCTTTAACCATCTTGTTGAACCTGGGAGGTATTCTAGAGACGGTTCCAGTTATTCTAAGCGGTCCCGTAAATTGAACATCGAGCAAATCGCAAAGTTCATCCGGTCCGCCGGCCACATGCTTGTATATAACCGCATCATCTAACTGAAGTTGGGGCCAGTGCTCGGAGTGGGAAGCCTGATCGTAAGGTTTGAAGATTTTAATTTCCAACATCTTCTTGCTGTTGACACGAAATACAACTAATCAGCTGTGAACCCAAAAGCGATATATCGAAACCTGTACTCCAAGAGCGAGGGTGTATCGTGCGCGAGTATGGACTTACTTGAAGGAGAGTGTTGATGGTGGGAGAAGGAAGATGTGGGATGGTTGTTGAGAGAGACGAGACGAGCTCTCAAAACAGAGAAAAGGCGCTAACCGGATTGAGCTTGTTCGGGGTTGTGTGTGCGACAACTAGGGGAGGCCCTGAAAACCGAGCACTGAGAAAATCAATTCAGGGAACAACCAACCACCGAATCTACAAAAAGAAAAGAAATCCCCAGCGACAGAGTTAGGAAGCTAATAAAAAGAGATATGGTGAGAAAAGAGGAAAAAAGGGGAGGGGAGAGGAGGGAATAGAGAAAAAGACGAGTGAGTAGGGGTGAGGGGAGGGAACTTTTGAACGCCAAGGCACTAAGTGCAGGGATTATTGCGGGGGGATAAGAGGAGTTAAATCAGAAAAGGGTAGGACAGGAAGAAAACTGCAAGAGGAAAATAAAACGCCAAGAGTTTTGACAGTGGAGACATAAAGAATTAGGAAAGTTTACTCGTTCTCTACTGCTACGGGCTGCTAGTAAAGACAGGAATATTTATCAACCACAGCACAATGTTCTTCTATCCTTCCATAAACTACCATAAATATCCATATCTCAGTATGTCCCCTTCCCTTTCCTACTTCTATGCTAATAAAAAAGACAAGCCCCAACTTCTCACAATAAGAGAGTAAGTGGGCGAGCAGGCGAATGGGCGACTAGGCGACTGGGTAAATTGGTAAATGGGGAAGTGGGCAACCGGACGACTGGGCGACTGGGCCAGGTGATAAGTGGGCAAGTGGGCAAGTGGGGAATGGGCAAGTGGGCGAATGGGCGAATGGGCGACTGGGCGAGTTGGTAAGTTAGTGAATGGTTGAGCGGGTGAGTGGGGGAGTAGATAGGTGGATAAATGTAGAAGTATGTAGATAGGGAAGTGAACAAGTCGGTAGGTGGGTAAGTAGGTGAGTGTGCGGGTGGAGATTGAGTGAGTGTGCAAGTAGGTAAGTAGGTAAGTATGAGGGTAGATGGGTTAGTGAGTCAGGAAGTGGGTAGGTGAATAAGTGAGCGTATATGTAAGTAAGCCAGTGGGCGACTATGCGAGTAAGGAAGCAGACATGAGTGTGAGTAAGTGAGTGGATATGTGAGAAAGTAGAAGCAAGAGTGTAAGAAAAGAAGTATGTTAAACAATATCCAGACGAGATTTGCAACAATAAAACTTGTATTGCCTTTCAGTAAAGGCTCTCAGTTTGGGATTTAAGCCTTGGGGGTATATGGTTATGTATCTTTTACTCCAATTTGTGAATCCTGTAATTATTTGAAGACTGACTGACTTAATCCAATTCTAGATATAGTGTTTCGTTAAATACAGCAAAGGAGTAAGAACAATTTTCCCTTGTATATCTATCAATTGGTATCTAGTAGAATTCGATGTAATTTAATTTACAATAAAATTTATGGTAAAAAGAACTTAATAACAAGATCTGACAATCTAAATTTCAAGAAGTGATTTTTCATTCCAAACTCTCAGCCTGATTTTTCATAATTCTTATCGCCCAGCAATTTTGATTTTTCTTACTCTGGTCCAGTTTCAGAAGTTTATAGCCTTCTAAGGCTTTTAGTACATTGGTGTTTAATTTTTTTTACCAGAATAGTATTGATTTTATAGTTCTTCTCTCTAGAGTCCACTATTTTACAAGAATTGTTAGTATTCTTTTGGTAAACTAATTGAATCGGGAGAAATAGAGAATTCTAACTTCTTTCAATCAATATTACCATTCAGGTAGATGGTTGACTATAGAAAGCTGTGAGGGGTCATTGTGGAATGCATTTTGAGCTGAGTCCATCAAAGTCTAAGGTCCATTCAACTAAATAGTAAATGATCAACGGCTTTACATACAAGACCACTAAAATTATGAAAAGCAAAGAGTTCAACAGGGTGTTACTGTTAGGCGGGAGCCTATCTCAAAGACTTGTGAGATAACTCAGGGCGATAATCTTTATTGTAGACAGAGATTGTCTAGTAAGACTCAATAACTAAAGTAGAGGTAGATAGAGTAATAAAAGATTTTCTAGTGTAAACGTTTATTGATAAGATCTCTTCTCTGTTGCTTGATAATGTTCAAATAGCTCGGGAGGCACCTTGATATTTATATGCCGCATCTGGGTGGTCGCGGGCTACATCTAGTTCTCATACTAACTAAGTATCTGCTAACAAATTCCAGCTTCTTCTGAAAGTGCGAACAACATTTGACCCTGACAATTCTGTTTCCTCAGTTGACTTCCGAATCGCAACACCATGAGTTTTCCTGACGGTGCTCCCACACATCAGTCCATTGGTCATGATCCATTCTCGTCAACATGGAGTCTTGCTTACCATTGCATACGCAGAATGGTCTCCATGATTGAACAAACAAAGGGGCCAGCTTTGTTATCGAACCTCTCAGCATTGCAGGGGTGTCTAGTACGCGACAGGTGCGAGGCATAAGATAGACTTGTTGCGATAATCGCACCAATGGCTATTATCTCTCCACAGTTATATCGTTATCGTATGGTTCCGTCAGTATCCGAAGAATACTAGTAATGTATGTGAGTGCGAGTATGCTTGATTTCTCAAACTACCTCATCCAACAACACCATTCACTTCTGCGACTTTCATCGCGGGAGCATGGAGTATAGAATGATGTTGCTTAACCATTGTCCGTAAAAAGGTCCTGTTACTTAGTGACCACTTTCGTGACACACATCTTTATTGCTCAGTAACCTTATGTGATGTCGACTGATTTGGCTTGAACCACTTGCATAAGCTTAACAAAGGTCTTCCCTCATATATCCTGCGAACAGGATCCGGTCAGACAGATGGCCGCGATGTATACAGGTTACGAGGAGGGCTCTAATGACTGTGTCTTTGGTGAGGGAACGCAACTACGGCGGCGTCTGCTGTTGTAGCGCCGTTCCAATGCTAGTGCAATAGGGGGGTGTTGGCTTGTCCTTTTAAACTCAGAATCCGGAGGGAGGGTAACTATTGGTCTTTATTCACTAATGGAAGGCTGCGCCTTCTGGTATGCCTAAACAGTTACAGGGTATAGGTGCGAGAAGGGAAGAGGGTCAACCATGTGGCACAGCGAAATGCAACGGTGGCTGTGCAGAATAATTGCGAAGACTGTTAGTGATTGACTATGAAGGAGTGTAAATAATGTAAGAAGACATTATATTAATTAAATACAACAGTTTCAGAGTCAGAGACTTGACGATGACTTCTATATGTTTTGGTAACCTTCTCTTTAAACTCTGGTGTACCATAAGTGATACCTTCACGGTATGCCCTCATCATCCTCTCAGTACGGGCCCAGAACTTCCATATCAATGTTGGCTTTACTGAATTCAAGCATTCAGGAACCATTTTCCTTAGTGCCCGAATAGTGTATCCGCATCTTCGACAGGCATAGCGCTTTGCAGCCCCCCAATAATAGTCAATAAAATTGAGTTCGCAATGATACTTGGGAAAGAAATGGACCAAATGACCATTTACTTTAACTTCTTCCTCCACGTGACTTCTTTGAGCCTTAAAATCTGGCTCATTGGCCATTAATGCCCTCGTACAACAGGTACCTCCATTGAGGCAAGCTTTGTTTATTTTTCCATCTGGCCTCCGACATTGAACTCGTAATCTTTGTCTCCATAGCCCTCTCTCCTGTAATACCACCTGGAGCCCCTTTGGAGAACCATCAGGCATTATCATATGTTGAATCTCTCTAGTTAAGGAGTTGATGCCAGGACGAAGTTGTGCTTGCGCGCCACCAGGACGTAAATTCATTGTGCTTGCTCTTAATGCATCCTGTGTATAGGCAGAATGACTCATAGCGTTGTCAAACAGGAATAGTGCTTGTCAGCCAGGAAATGCCACCTCAAAGATGGGTATGACAAGCTTTGAAACTTGGTCGACAAGCTGATCACCGTCCCACCATCTATCTCCACCATATAAAATAGAGCATGAGGCGAGATTGGAATCAAGACGCTTTGGGCTCCCATCTTGCATTGCATATTCAGGGTCTAGAATGACAGTTTTACCTTCAGGAACTCTTAGCCGTCCTCCAGGAGTAAGAAAATCAGAAACCATAATTCCATTGCCACGTGATGTAACGACCCTACGATAGGTAGCTACAATCACTATCACCTTAGCCCAAATGGTTAACCAAGTGGTAACCAGAGGTTCTATGGTCTCATATACTTTATACAAATAGCTGGTAAACCTAGGATCAGGCCTAGGGAATTGTTGAGTAGCCTTGAGGTACTCTACTAGGCAGGGTAACCTTTTGGGAGAACATTCGCATAAGGTCAAGAGAATTAGGGGAATGTTACACGGACCTCCAAGACGACTTCTATGGTCGACTGGAGGACTTCCTGAGCGGTTAAAGGCATAAGAGGGCAAAGTTACGCTACCTTGGGAATTTGGTCATTATGCCCATGGACCCCAGTTACCCTGCGGAGGTGTCCAAGTTACCTTACCTTCACCGGCAAAGTCATCCTAGAACTTAGAGGTCGATTGCCTCACATTCTATGGGCTCTTGGATGTTCATTGGCGCACAGGCATCTGCGCGGGGAGGCCCCACGCCTGTGAAATGGTGTCCCGAACATACTATTGAACTTGGGCAGGTTTAGCTAACACCCCCCTCTGGCCCCAGCGTTGGGACGGCGCGTTATAGGCAGACGGCTGTGTAGTTGCTCGTTTGCTAGTAAAAAGAGGTCATTGGAGCAGCTGCCGTAACACCGTTTAAGTCGTCGCTGTCCGGCCGACTGAATGTTGTTCGCAGGATATATAAGGGGAGTATGGGTAACCGCGAAAATGGAGGTCACCCATATATGGTCTCTGGGCATCTAGGAGTCTATTCTAGCCTACGGGTATTAGGGTAGTTTTCCTAGTGGTACTCAGGTAGTCTCAGAAGGCCGGGGTACTTTCGAGGCAAATACCTCAGTAACCAGCCCGGACCTTCTCCCCTTAATTTGTAGCATTACTATGGGTTGTTATTGGACTCTAGAGGTATGAGTCTTATCACGGTAGAGGATGTCCCGAGAGGATGGCTATGGGTAGCGCCCACTTAGCCAACCTTCAGCTACATCTCACTGGGGGAGCTTGCATGTCAATTTATCACATTGAATAGTCGAGTAGATTAAATGATGGACTGCATAGCTTGTATAAACGAAACTGCCACTGGGCCAGTGAGTCCACCACCTAGGTATTGACTCCGGTTGTTGTTATAACAGCTAGCCACTAGTATGACTTCGATAGGAAGAGTTTTTCACCTGCGGTTGTATTGGAGATGCATTGCAGAAACTCATATCCTATTGACAGAGTTAAGTATACCCGAGTAGGTCCGACACTTCCGGCAGGATAAATCCTGATGGGGGGTAGACCTCGGACGAACCCTGAGTAGGACAGGGTGCTCGCACAAGGTCGGAAGTAGTGGTGAATGTCAAAGGCGTAAATCTGATATCTAGTTAAGTTTAAGGGTTTGGCATTCTACTTGGACAACTAACTTTTCCTCGAGAGAACTAAATCGAGTGAAGCTTCGAGCTTAACTATATTAAGTTTTACCGTTGATTCTTCTGAATTATTTTTACCTCATCTTGATCTTCTACTTTGAGTGTTTGGTGCGGTCGCAACCTTAGAGTTCACCTCTCTACAGGGTGCCCCCGTTACAGTATATAGTTAAGCGAACTCGCTTAACTCTCTTCTGAGAATTGTTGTTTTAAGCCAACAGTTTGGACATTGTTTGATTACGAGTCGCTTGTTTGGTACAAGAACCATCGGGTGGAAAGAACAATGTCTTCAACTATGGCTGTGTCCCACTCTCATTCTCGTCCGGAGCGTATGACTGGTATTGAGCGAGAAATATCTCGAGCCACTGCAAGAGCAGACCCGAAGAGATTAGGTTGGTGGCTAATCCAGCAGCTCCAGACATATGACATTGAGAATGACCCTACCTTTGAGATTGAAATACCTCGCACGGTCAGTGAGATGGAGATTGAAGACCCTTGTGCCTTCCTCCAAAGTTTCACTCATGACCCGTCAGTAGGATGGAGAATACCCCAGAATAGACAACGGAAGATGACTTTCGCTAATTTCACAAAAGATCTCGTTGAACCATACATACTTGAGGAAATAACACGGCAGATGCAAGATGCACAAAGCGACATCCTCAATCTTGCTGAAGAGTATCAGCATGCATTTGAAACTGAGATCGTGGAAAACACTAATTGTTGGATGGAACCCCAGCGAAAGAACTTCCGCAAGCTAGCTATGTCCGATCAGATGATCCGGAAAAGGGTAGAAGCCTTGGAGCACGCTGCTGCCCAGGGGTACTCCATTGACACTGAGAATGACGTGGTTATGAACGCTGCCCCTGCTCTTCCCTTGGCAATAGAACCCCCTTCTCATTATGCTGCTGAAGTCGCAGCCTACATGATTAATGAGAAATATCAACCTTGGTTGAATGAGGTAGGTAGACAATTCATCGCACAGTAAGAGCACCTTGCGGAATTGCAAAAGCAGGTGGCCGAAGCACATGAACATCGAACCCCTCTCGAAGTGGCCTTCAGTGAGGTTGTCCGATCACGGGGAACAACTCTTTCGGTCAATAACCTCCAGCCATCGTCAGGTGCTCTCGGGGTTACCAAATCTAGCTCCATTTCGTCGGGGAGATCATCGAGACAGAATTCCCCTCAGCCGCCACCTCGGGAGGCTGTTCCCTCAACATCCTTCCCATTACCACGATCGTCGACAGTACCTGCCCTGCAGGCAGTCGAACAAAATACGCCAGCGATTCGTATCGAACGAGAATGAGCCTTTGCGGTAGCAGGGCAAACCCCTCTACCCACCACTCCACAAGTCCAAGGTGCCTTTGTTTCGGCAATAGCACCACCCACACGAGCAAAGCATTCGTGTAATGTTCGACCTCCCGGTTTTACCCAAAGGTCAGAAGCGCTAGCGCCTACGGGTGTTTGTTCTCCTGACTGTAGGGTTGTGGCCAAAAGAAGCGATATTCCTTATGCGCATAGGTTTCCATGTCTCAAAAGTGACTTTGAGGCGATCAATATTTGGTCGAGACCACGGAACGACGCTCCTCAGCCAAAGTGAAAACAGAATTGATGCGGGTACTGTGAGTGTGTGAGGCACACTAGACATAGTGACTGCCCTGATTTTTTAAATGACTATGCGGTTAACACTCGTGCCGCTAGTCAACAACCTCCTCCCCCCCCGTCTAACCCATTACCTGAGATTAATGTTTATATGACTCACGATTGTGAGTCATAATGATGTAATGACTTTCGCGCGTGACTCACATTATGAGTCACGAGTTTCATGCAGGTGACGCGCTTTGCGCACCTGATATGTTTTATGTTTTATGATTGGTTTACGGCATGTTGCGCAGTGACTCATAGGAGTCATCTGATGGATTTCGGGCATGACTCATTATGAGTCATAGAACCGTGTGACTCGAGTTATGAGTCACCAGGGTTAGGGATGTTAGCAGGAAGAGTCTATAAGTAGGAGACTCGGTCACAGTAGTTAGACCACGCTTCCGCTCCCCTCTTTCCCCCCCCCTACATTTCTCAACACCAAGTCGTTCTGCGCACGATCCCCTCCCCCATACTTTTCGTCCTCATTGTTGGGCCTCGCGTCCCCACCCACACCTCCAGACATGGCCTCCCACCGGGACGGCCCCTCGAGAATTGGCACTCCAGCCCCTCTCTCTCCTCTCCCGACCACTGGGAATCTTGACCATCTGGTTTCGCTTTTCCACCAGACTGCTGCTGACCTTGGGCTTCCCGCGGCGGGTTTCCCCCCAATCACTCCTGCGAATATTTCCACCCTCTCCATCGGGGAACAAATGCTCCTCCCTCTACTCTGCACTTCCCTTCGGTCGAGCGTCCACATCGCAACGGCTCTTGAGAGTCTCT
>Ga0307509_10000830_pt1 | contig 53016 bp, 43 predicted proteins | sample 10_EM_MG_FD_202245 | JGI IMG/M metagenome (GOLD analysis project Ga0307509, IMG submission 202245) | Populus trichocarpa ectomycorrhiza microbial communities from riparian zone in the Pacific Northwest, United States - 10_EM | ecosystem: Host-associated > Plants > Roots > Unclassified | place... | reverse complement strand
AACATCAGAATCTAAGGTGGGAGAGGCCGTTTTCCGGTATTTTATCTGCCTAGTGTAATTTACGTAATTTACCGTATGGTATCAACCGTGTAAGGTACGGTAACGTACCGTATTTTTCGAACACTATGGAGAGAGGACAGAGGGGGGTGTGGGTTTAGAGATCACATGTCGAGAGGAGGCCTCAATTATATCCTTTCTCTCCCCGTGCACTTGGGTGCGGTACCTGTAGGAGAAATTGCGTTGGCTGTCTTTCTACTCTAGAGAAGTGAGTGGTGATGAGGGTATCGGTACAGGTTAAGGTAGATATTGAGCACGTAGTCTCAGGTATCGATGCCGCTGCTGGGTCTCACCTTTGTGCCTGCAATTTCCATAGGGCTACAGTTATCCATTCCTTTCCCACAACGCTCTCTGCAGCCTGTACCCCCCCCCACCCGCCTTCCACTTTAATAGCAGGCCACTTAACTTCCCAGCACCACAAACCTCGTATCGGCCCTATCAGAGCCCACTAGTCGGCAAGTAACCTCCGACCATATTCAGCCGCGTCCGCTCCCATCCGGCAAATATGAGATTCCGCACCTTTTCCACGCTAAAGTTGTCACCTAGATACCAAAAATAGGGCACCGCCAAGCCGTAATTTGTTTATTTCCTACAAAAGCCCCCTATCACTCATTATCTTGGCGCCAAGTGTACATATGAATCCCAACTCTCACTCAAGTGTCGATTATAGCTGTACCACAATTGTACCGGGAGGTTATCATCCCATTCATGTTCAACTGGAGAGGCAGCCCGTGTTCAAGTACTAGTACTGTACAAGTACCAGCGTCGTACATTTGTCCGTACCCCACCACCACCACCACCACCACCATTTCGGGACCGGCATCATGACCAAAACAAAAAGCAAGGAGGCGGAGCAAGTGAGCAATCAAATTCACTAATTTGCCTAGTGGAGTCTTCAACTTAGATATTGCCAAACCAAATGCCCGGTACCCAAGTACACTGCTGCGGTTGGAGAAGCATGTATATATTCACCTTCATCCCTTCCATTTTCCTATCCTCTCCCTTCCCTTTTTTTCATCCTTCCCCAACCTTTTACGGTTGTCCTGTCGTTTGCATTTGTCATTCGCTACACGATGAGGCCTCAATTCTATCTACTAGGGGTGGTTGGCTTGGGCCTAGGGGGAGTGCTTGTTCAGTCGTCGGAGATCACGTCCCCACCGCCGGCTCCCACTGCTAATGTCAGCGGATGCCCAAAAAGCATTTGTGCGGATTATGTCAATGAGTGCGGGAAGTGGTATGGGGGTTGCTTGTATGTCTGTCCCTTGCATTGTTGGTGATGGGGGGGAAGAAGGAGAAGAATGAAAGAAGTATTGATTGTGAGCTGTGATTAGTCTTGATCCGGCTTGTACTGGAGGGAGTGCTTGGCCAACTTTCACCAAACCTCCATGCCCGACAACAAAGCCAAATTATCCCACTACGACGTGTCCGTCGATTTGCGTGGATAATGTCAACGAGTGTGGACAGATGTACGGCGGCTGCTTGTAGGCTGCCCTTTTCTGATGACCGCCGGTATATACTGACAGGACAGTCCTGACCCTGCATGCACCGGCGGAACTAAATGGCCCACCTTCACTAAACCACCATGTCCTCCGACAACAGCGCCAAGTTATCCCACTACGACGTGTCCGTCGATTTGCGTGGATAATGTCAACGAGTGTGGACAGATGTACGGCGGCTGCTTGTAGGCTGCCCTTTTCTGACCGACCGCTGGTATATACTGACAGGACAGCCCCGACCCTGCATGCACCGGCGGAACTAAATGGCCCACCTTCACTAAACCACCATGCAAATCTACTACTACCAGTGCTTCATCAACATCAACATGTGGTACGATCTGTGCCGATTATATCAATGAATGTGGGCAGATGTATGGGGGCTGTTTGTACGTTATCATCCCTCTTTCTTGCGTAGTTTCTCGGTAATATTAACCTTTTTATAGCCCAGATCCGGCATGCACTGGTGGAACAGCTTGGCCAACCTTTACCAAGCCTCCCTGCACAAAATCAAAATGTAGCCAATCGATCTGCTATGATGGGATCGACAAGTGTGGGCAGTTTTACGGCGGTTGCACGTATGTTTCTTCGTTTCTGTTGCTCGAAATAACTTACTTAGTGCTGCAGGCTTGCACCAGAATGTGGGGGTCCTAAAACCCCTACCTTTTGGAGGCCACCTTGTCCACCAACAACTGTAACAACACCTACAACAACGGCAGCACCGAAATGCACGCTCTCTCTATGTGTCGACGGAATAGACGCTTGCGGCCAAGGTTGGGGTGGTTGCTTGTAAGTTTTTCCATCTATAAAATTAAACGTTACTAACCCCGAACAGCCCGGCACCAGAATGTGGTGGGAAGGAACCTTCGTGGACTAAGCCGCCGTGCTCGAAGACAGTTATTGTCCCAACTGTGACCAAATACAAAACTACTTGCCCCCCCGGAAAACCAGTGACTAAGTTTGTGACGAGAACTTTAACATACTGACGCCCCTGTGAAATCTTACTATGCCGACCCAACAGTTCCCGGACGAGGTTGATGGGATTTGCTATCGATGATGTGATAATGTCGGGGCAGATTGAATAGTTGTGGATCGCGAATTGAGGGGAAGATATTGTGTCTACAAGAGTTATTTTTTTAAAATTAATGAATGTGACGCGGTTTTGAGCTCGGTTCTTCTGGATAGGCAAAGGATGGGCCATGGGCAATAAGTGTCGTTTATAACACGACAGGGGCCAGAATGTACCAAAAAATGGCTATCCCTATATCGTACACCATCAGAACTTGACAGATCTCCAAGAAATTGACCGGAAAATATAAAAAAATCGGAAAACCCTCCCACGTCTGGAATATCTCATATCTTTCCCCCATACTCAGCTGATATACATTGCAAGCGATCTATCGCGAGTGAGTGGAGGGTCCTTTGCGACCTACCCTTTCTATACCATACATGCAAAAGCCCCCGTCTTGGCAGGTACCTTAGGGCGAAGAGAATTGCAGATTTCACCCCCTCCCACGGAATGAAACCAAAAAGAGAGAGAAAAAACCCCATTCGTATTACCCCGTAGTGGGGAAAAGGAGATTCCTGAACCTTTTTTTTCCCTTCCCATCCTCCACGATAATAATGGAGCAACGATGGCTTGAAAACGTCCCTGTTTTGTGCTTGTCTCGGCCTCCCTGACGTTACCAAGGGAACCCTGGTTTTAGGACAGTGTCACAGTGACGAGTGATGAAAGGTGACTCGGCCACGGCAACGCTTAAACAAACCCGGCAGAGCTCAATGTGCATCCAAGAGCGCATACCCGCTCGCACATTTGGGCATTGACACGCGCGAGTGAACGCTTAGCTGTTAAAGACGTCCATCGGGTTCACGCCCCGCCCGAGACTAACTTGGGAGTTAATAAGCAGGGTACTGTTGATCTGCCGTATTTTTTGTTTTGCTTTGCTTTATTTTGTAACACTCCACTTTTATTTTTCACCATATCATGGTTCACGGCACATGTACTATCGTACTGCTGCTTCCTTTACCGGCTCACATAGTCCACCTCTTCTTGTACGCCGTTTTCACAAGCTCGGAAAACGGCAACTGACCCACCCCCGCCCATCACGTGTCTTCGGAAATTGCTATGGTCCGAGAAGGATGGCATTTCCCGGAGATGGCTCCGAGAGTGCGGTGGGTTGGGTTGATCTTGGGAGATGCTTGCTTGGCTTGGGGTTTAGATTGCTTATTATTGCTCTTTTATGGCTAACTCTTCTTAAGTATGATATCAAGAATTACTTTTCATAGGTTTCGGAAGGGAGTGTCGTCTTATAGAATAGGGTCTTGTTATGGCAAATGGTATGATAATGAAACGTTTAATAAAGTTTGGACAAATTGAGATGGTTTTAAGGTTAAGGATATGGTTTGCCTTAAATTACATGACTACTCACTCTGGCCACTGACCCCACATGCTCTGGTGAATAGTCAATGCACCATCGTGCAGAATTTACACCCTGTGACACACGCCCAGCCCGGAAACACGCCACCTCCCGGCCCGGGGCGGAAGCGTTCATACCCCCCCCTACTCCTTCCGCCCCAGTCACCCAGGGTTTCCCCCTCGCAGACGGACCCCAGCTCCACCTCGAACGGGTCACCATACAAGGTTCCCCACGATGCTCGTGCTGACGCGCCAGTCCCTGGCTAGCATTCTCTGGCAGAGGTGGTTGGACCGGCCACCTTGCCGATGTGGAGTGGTGCCTGGTGGCCCATGTCACACGAGTTGACGTCGAAGCGGCCGGGTAGGAGTTTGTCGATGGCGAGGTGGCCCTTGTGGCGGGCTGTCAGATGGAAAGGCGTCTATCCGGCATAGTCTTTTCGAGGTGGGGGGTTAGACAGCGCGCAGTGCTTCAGTAGTATGCGGATGGCGGTCGTGTAGCCGGCTTTCCCCAGCTAGGTGCAGTGGTGTGCGGCTCTTGTGGTCGATGGGCAGGTCGTCGATTTCCGGGTGCGCGAGGAGGGAGAGTATGATGTTGTGGTGGGAGTGCAGCGTTGCGAGATGCAGGGCCATCATGTCATCTAGCACTTCCAGCTGGCTGAGCAGGGGTCCCCTTGAGAGCCGGCGCACCGGACCTTCTAGAAGGGTTTCCACACCCATGGGCTTGCCGTTAGCTGCCGCCTCGTGCAGGCAGCCTCTGTGGTCTACCTAGCCGCGGTCCACGTGCAGGCCCCCGAGTAGTAAGCGGACGATGGCCCGGTCGGTAACATAGCTGCCGCAGTGTGGAGCGGGGTTTGGCCGCCGCTGTTAGAGAAGTTTATGTCTATGTCTTGCCTTGCGAGGGGAGTTTCGAGGAAAGGTATTGCTTGCAGTCTTATGGCCTCATGCAAGGTTGTGCCGGTTCCTTGGATGCTGCTGTGCAAGTTTAGACGGTTAGCTGCGATGAGCTAGGCGAATATGTCGAGACGGTAGTGAGAAGGAGGTGTGAGAGTAGCTGAATGCTTTCAGTGCGACCGGCTGGGGGACTGTTGGCTTTATTCCTGGTTAATTGGGGAACGAGAAGGAGGGTTGCACTGTCGAGTGTGGAGGCATGATTGGGAAGGTAACGTGGATAATCACTCGGAAGCTAAGGACTTCCCTACTACCCCAACACCGAATAATATATAACCACTCCCCCTCCCCAAACCCCAACCAGCAAAAACACTCACAGAATTCCATCAACTAAATCCCAATCCCTGCCAACCAAATCACCCCCCTCGACAGCAAAAATAATTTAGGATAAAGTGCCTCAAGCATCTCGTACTTATCCCCACCACGCAAGCTTTTAATCCCCGCAGGCACCCTCCCCCCACTCGAGGAAAGGCTCCTGAAAATCCCACCGCCCGGCAACAACAGTGTGCAAGATAACCGAGTTCCCCAGATCATCCAAAACATCAGTACGCACCCCGCACTCTAGCAGTAACTTGACTGTAGATTTAGACTCGGTGGATATGGCGTCATGGATGGTCCTATGGTAGCTATATGGTGTTCCGCTATCCCTAGGATCCCTGGGAGAGGAGTGCCTTAACACGAGGCTTGTTGAGTTCTCAGGCGGCGGCGCGGGGTGCCCTGCGGGCCGCGGGCGGGGAGTGGATGCGGAATATGCTGTCTGTTAGGGAGGCGCACAGAGTGCTAAAGAGGTAGCGACATGTCCGCAACCGGGTGGCTACGCCCCAGGCGAGTAGCGACTTCGAGGAAGAGGTCGGTGGGGAGCTTTAAGAGTGACCTTTTTAATTTTGAAATACCCCTCTTTCTTCTCCGGGGGCGGAGGGGAGTGGTATTTGCAACGTTCGTGGCCCTGGGAACGGCGGCGGCGTAGGGTGCAAAGTCTTGAAGATGCGAGATGCTGCTTCTCAAGCGTTGTGTTCCTTGGACCCCCGGTCTTGATTGAAACTTAGCCCAACTGGGAGTTGGATAAAATCGTATGCTGTCTTGGCACCAATGATCTCCAGAAGCCTTGGATACTACCTCCTACCTCCGGCCTCGACACAACCCCTAACTCAGCCTGGGATTAAGAACTCCACTTCTTTTACTAACCCATACTCCCAGAAGAATAGGATTTCGAACAAAGGTTAACCGGGGGACAGAGTCAGTAAAATAAAAAGGAAAAGGCCCAGTTCGCAGTGACCTGGGGAGTTCGTAGACCATCACTCACCCTCTGAAAAACTGCAGGGGCTGTTGAGTAGTGTCACGAGAGTGTGTGTAAGCGGAAAGATGTAATCAAAGCGAGCGAGTAACTTGGACTGCCTATTGAGCGATCGCAAAGAAATTGAACCGAGAAGTAAGAAAGTGAAAGTGAAAAAGAGGAACGGAAGAGAGGAGAGGAGAGAGGAGATGCGAGAGAAGAGGAGTCAAGAACCAGATGCAAAGGCAGGTAATGGCGCAAACAGTCACGAGGTGTCACTCGTGACTACAGAAGATGTAAGAGCACAAGTATCATACGATTTCCAACAGAGGCCGAAGGGTAGTAGGCTCGTAATACCCTACTCCAAATCGGACACAATGCCATAAACAGGAATACTCTACCTATAGTTTAGGAACACTATTGCTCTCCTGTAATAATAATAATTTTATGTTATACACCTTCAAAATTTCTGGGTGCCCCCCCCCAAATCCCTTCCTACACCAACGAAACCCGCCGCCTTTCATTATTAGTATTCGGGCTGCGACTATTCCTTCATTAAAGACGAAGGAATCTTGTTTTTGACAGTCAGCAGTGGGTTTCAATAATCTGGCTTCTCTTGAGAACATATCTGCTCCGATAATAATATCATGATTAATAGGCAGTGGCATAAATTGTTATCATCAGCCCCGGTCCAAAACGAGTAGGATGAGTATTATTTACCACGCGAGGTTCTACGCGAAGTGCACGGCTGGCGCGGTAGCTTATATGTCAAGAGTCAGTTAACCCCCGTGTAATTAGCAGGATCCTAGGAGTTTAATTTCCCATACTGTGAGTTGGCGTTGAATATTGAACAATCCTTCTTGTATGATATCATACCACAAGTATGAGAGCTGGGAAACCCTGCCCCCCAAGGAATAAGAGACCAGGGAGCTTTTATCATACCTTCCTTGATGACTGTAGGTAGGGTAAAGCATAATTTTTGCAATGTGGTAGACTCAGATTCCAGGGCGTAAACTTAAGGGTGACCCTTTACTATGATACTAAGCTACCCGTTCACAAACGATTTCCCCGCATTATGAACTAACTGTATTCTCTCTTCAAAAAAAAAGAGAGAGAAAAGGCAGGTACTAATAGTTACTACTAGTGAAGGATATATACCTCATATTTCTGGGATTGAACCTCACTTTGCGAGTGGATTCTTATCTCCGGGGCATTGTTGGCGACCTGTTCAACGGAAGCTACTTTGCAGAAATGCTTACCGGGTATCTGAGGAACATCTACCCGAAAACGGTTCAAGAATAAGGTTTGAATAAAGTATTTACACCCGATCAGCACAACCAGACCAACTCAAGAACCGCTATCTGTATTAAGACAATTATATGTGCCCTTCTAGCTCGGAATCTTGCGAAGTACCATTGCTATGCCCAGAATAGTGATTTATTAAACCTTCTTTGAATTGAAGGTATGGGGGCAGCTGTAGGGAATGCCTTGAGATATTCCATGACCGAGTATCAAGAGAGCGTTTGCCTTCGGTTGAGTTGTTTGGAAAACTTGGATTATTTCCTTGGAGTCTGCATTCAAGCCTCAAATACCGGTATAGGACCTGCAGGATAGGGTGAGGTGATCAGAATATATGATCCCGAAACAGGCCCATACGAAATCCTGCTACAGAGGAGCGCCCCCGGTGGTATGGGAAACGAGATGGATATCTAGGGAAACTACGCGGTACTATACTAATCCTCCCGGAACTACCCAGACACCCTAAGGGCCCATAGCGAAAAGAAGTGCGGGCCGGCTATTAGTTTTTTATAATTTTCCTCCCCCCTCTCTAAGGATGTGTGTCTATTCCTGCAATGTATCAAATATTTAATATATTTTATAATACCGCTATCCCAAGCCTCGAGCGCGGGGGGGAGGATATCCAAAGACAGCAGGATAAGTATCAGTTCCGATGGTGACATGATGTGAAAATGCCTAGCTGGCGCAGTGGTTAATATGTCAAGAAACTAATAACCTCCTGTGCAATTTAGCAGGAGCCCAGGAGTTCGATTCCTCTCAAAATGAGTTATTATCGAACGATCCGTCACTTAGGGCAGGAAAACTGAGAATTCCTCAAATCCTGCCCTACAGGAACTGGGAGACTGAAGACCCTAAGCCTTCAATAAGGCTGTAGTGCAAAATCAGACCTGCTGCGAGGTGGTAGAATCCGACTCTAGACCCTACCTGTAAGGGTAGGGCCTGCGATCGGCGGGGTAGCAGAAAAACAAAAACAAAAATTTTAATTTTTTAATTTTTTAAATCCTTTAAGAAAGGTTGATTTGCTTCCATTGATTTGGGGAGGAAAAGCAGCTATAAGTTCTGGATGCTACATAGTATAATATTTGGGCAGTGCCGGACCAGTTCCAGAGGATTTCAAGTGTATGGGTCTTTCATATTCTCATTATTCCCCGTGGCTTTGAGTTTAGTGGGCAATTTCTAACTCTGCGTTTGAGAAATATGGTATTATACTTATACTAGATCTTATGGTATTATCATACCAGATCTCCCATACTAGTATAGTGAGGCCCATATCCACAGACCCAAGTCATTGCCGGGACCCTTGCAAAATTACAATATCGAGATAATCCTACTCTGTAGCTTCATCTCGCCACACCACAGCGGACAAAGTGAATTAGGAGGCCAGGGAGACCCATTTGAGTCTACCCACTACTCAGGCCTCTCAAGACTTAGTCCAATAATACACCCCCCAGCTCGATAGGTAGTCATCCCCGCTCGCATACTGGTATTACATAAAATACCTATCTAACCCACTGGGCAAGATCCCAAGAATGGCTTTGCCCCGGCTCAGATAGCCAAAGCACAGGGCCCAATCTCTACTTCATCATGAGCTGTTATTGAACCATGCATCACGCAGGATCCGACAATCGATAAATCCTACCTCAGAGGAGCTGAGAGATTCTGGACCTGGCTCTCCTGAATAAGACCGTAGGGTAAACTGGAACCTCTATGGGGCGGTAGAACCCGAATCCAGACTATACCCTTAGGGATGACAGCTGGAATTCCAGAGTGCATCAGAAAATTAAGATGAAAATAAAGCCCCATTTGGCAGACTCCATCATTATAAAAACATTGTTTTCCTCGGAAGTTCAAATCCCTCAGACGGGGTGGCGGGGGTGGAAGCGAAAAGACATCCAGACTATTACTACTACATCACTGGCATTTGTGATGAAAACAACAACCCATTAGGGGATTTGTAAGTTTAACCATGATCAAATGTGCACAATGCTAAAGAATCCCACACGCTATATAAACACCGCAAATGAGAGAAAAACAGGGCCTTTCTGGGTGCAATACATGCTTCCTGCATTGAGCTACACAAGTAATGGGGGGAAATCAAGTCTTGAACCATCCTTTCACCATTGATGACCTATAAGACTACCGTATCCTTGGGAAGAGGTGAGGTACGAGTAGTTAACTGCTATCGTACAATACTAAGAAACGATAATATTTACTCAAGATCAACGACAGCAGAGAACCTCAAGCGTCTACCAGAACGAATCAAAGAAATATGCCCCCGAAACAGCGCAACCGGGTCCGCACATACGATGCCCGGAGTGAGGAAGAGAAAATGATCACACAATGTACAAAGTGATATATGGCACGGTATTAGTATTATCTAGAACACCAGACGCGCCAGGCCCAGTGTATATCCTAAGGCCCTTTGCAGGTAACCTATTATCACAAGAAATCACTCGCATCACAGTCCCTGGCGAATTGCCTTGTTGAACAGTACTCGAGTACCCGAACGAGGCTATAGCAAGCAAGAAACCGACTCGGCACTACATCACTCAGCGTATGTGCGTATGTGTAACGATCGCAGGCTGCCTATCTTGAATGCAGGTATACCAGCCAGCCAAAATCCTTGCTAGCCAACCGCCAAAAAAAGAGAAACAAAACAGCCTCCCCCTTCTCATCTCATCTCCGAGTATCTACGCCACCACTGGGAAATATTACGGCAAGCTTTAAAGAGGCCAGCACAGTACTTGCCGCACGGGTGTTATTATTTTCCCCCTCCCCCACTACCCATGCTACTACTTTCACTCCTCCTCCTCCTCCCTCTAAACATTGGGGCGAAATTTGGGATTAGTAGGTGGTGACCCTTTTCCCCCTTAGATATGCTTTTACTGATGGTGCTCATGTTTAGCCATGTGAAACCCCTCTTCCATTTATTTTATTTGCGCTGGATAAGCAAGTCACCGACCCACTGCAATGCTTACTTGCCATTGCAAGTACTTCCTTATCTGATAGCCTTCGGCTCTCTACTGGTTGTCGTCGGTATCTTGCTGACGCTAGACATATATCGTTCAGGATCTCCTCTCCTTTCTATGTGTAAGTTTGGTAAATACTGATTAATTATTTTTTCCCTCCTCCGATTGGTTGGATTGATGGCTCTGTCACCCTGAGGCCCCCCAGAAGCAAGAATAGTGCAGAGGTACGCTACGAGTCTGCTATTGGCATATCTTCCCCTTACATTCTCTTGTCCGGTCAGAAGTTTCCTCCTCCTCCTCCTCATATCATACTGGGTGGTGGCTTCCTCCCCCTCCTCATTCTCTGAGAGGGGTACATACTATTAAAGTGCTCTTAGAGCCAAAGTACACCCAACACTATTAGTAAATATCCCAAGAGAACATACCTCAGCCTAACCCCCCGGCAGACGTCATATCTGAACCAACAGACACAAACCCTCTATCAGCGCCAACTCCGGATCAAGTACCCCGGGGCACAGCGTCTATAACGACACGCCGATCCGGAATACTAGCACCTCCCTCCCTCCCTCCCTCCCTCCCGATTCAAGAAATTACACCCAATCCTCTATGACACCCCCCTCCACCACTTAGCCCAGATAACAAAAACGAAGCCTTCAACATCATCTGATACCCCCTAGTAGAGCTGCGATACCTTATCTAGTATTCTCGTCCAATAGTACACAACAAGACTTACCGAGCAGGAAACACCCGAGCCGAGTCACGGAACTAAACCCTCCCCCCCCCCTTCCACTCACCACCCCTCCACACCATACCGAATCACTCACCAACCCCAAGCTTCGCAAAACGAAAACCTACACATCCCCCAGAAAATCCCAAACAGGAACGTGCGTATCCAACAGTACACTCTCACAAGACCCAGCAGTACAGTTTAAAAAGGTAAGCCAAGGAAAACCCGACCGGGGGGGACTCAAGACTAGACGAGACGAGATGAGAAGATCGACCACCTGCGTCGGGGGTGTGCTATTGTATAATTGGTATATATCACATATATCATACTGTAAATGGAGGATTTGCCCAGACCCCCCCAGGGCTAAGCCGTGACGGCGGTTTCCGGCTTGCAGCAGGAATTGGGGGGGGGGGGGGGGGGTAAGAGTGATGTCCTACCCTTGCATAACAATATATCATACTGTACATATTATCCACTTTCTCGGAAAGATATCCTGATATGAGCTTCACGACACCCACCTACTCTGCCTGCTCATGGCGGTCAACGAGAGTGGTATGGACCCGCCAGGTTTTGCTTGTGCTGTTAGGGTTGACGCTTTTTAGTCCCCACAAGAGTTTCGCTCCTCCTTCCCGCTCGTTCTCGGTGGCTAGCATTGATGATGTGTCTGGCTTATCCCGCGGGAGCGGCACCTTTCCCGAGTGATCCCTTCCTTGTCCACAGTTTTAAGCCCTTGCTTGACAGCATCTTGCGAGCATGCACACTGAAGGGGCGTCGAGCGCCCGTATCCCTAATTCACCAAGTCAACCAACCAATGGGCCACCGACTAACCCCTTATAATATTATTATTAATTAACATTTCTATTACCAGTGCCTGATAGCTATGTCTTTCTAGGCATACATACGTACAAGTACACCCAGTCCCCATATGTCACAAGTCGCAAGCGTGTATGTACAGCCCCCTCCTCCTTTAAACCACCCATTACTCCTCCCCCCCATACACTAGCCGAACCGGTTGTACCCCACCAATACACCTCCCGACACAAGCTCTATAAACACCTCCCCCACTGACGCCCCCACCCCCTTTTACCCTCCTCGCCTTCTCAGGGAACAACTCCCTCCACCTCTCATTCCCATACCCACAGGCCTCGTTAACATTAACCCCCTCGTTCCACCCTTGATGATAGGCCAGGGGCCAAGTGATCACCATTTCCCCTGGAAACTGTCGAACGAGTGTACTCCTCACACCCGCTCCCTCAAGCGTCTGCCGGGGTAAATAGATACTCTGATGCCTGACAAACTGCGAGCAATTCCCGGCGTTGGGGACGCTTGCTGCGATAAAGTCCTCCAGGGCAGTGAAGTTCCGTGGCGAGCAGACGCGCCATGATTTGGGTGCGCCGGAGTGTTGGTAGTTTAGGGACAGTGCGTTGTAGTCCTCCGTGTGTAGAGCAAACATGGTGTATGCCTGGCCAATGTATAGGTATGGTGTGTGGATTCCTGTCACGGCGGTTATGTTGTTGTGGAGGGCGTTACCCGGGAGTGATGTTAATTTTGGGTCAGAGAGAGAGAGGTAGCTGCGCAGGTCGTTCGTTATGTCGTTGTCCGAGGAGTATTGGGTTGCGCCGTCTCGCGGTATTCCCGTCAGGATGTTGTTCCACTGGCGGCCGCGAAAGCACATTTTGGCCTCCGATAGGGCGGCGGTCGGTCGGGTCGAAGTTTGGATGATGTCTCGCCATTGCGATGCTGATATTGTACGCTTGACGGAAGAAGTAACATGGTATATTGGGGTTAGGTTTGATTTTGACGAAGGGTGAAGGGGCAGCCGCTGGGTCATCGTGTAGAGTTCAAGATCCGGTGGGGCACTATCGGTCCCTGAGGAATGGATTGGCGGAGCATCGTTCCTGTGTATTGGCCATCAGTCAGCATGTGTAACCCCATTGCCCAGAAGAAAAAGAAAGGAAAAAGGAAAAAACATGGGACGAAACAAAAGCAAGGAAGTTAATCCTTCTCGCAGATGACGATCGGGGCGGTTTGGAAGGATATTGGGGGGAGAGAACAAACCATCCTTCAGGTATCTTGACCTTCACAACACCCATCTCTACCCCAATCGCTTCTAGAACGCCCATCATCTCCACAAATCGGCTTCGAAAGTGCTCCAAGGACGGCCGAACAAGGAACACTCCGGGCGCCCGCGTATCCAACTGATCCTCGCGTACCGCGTTTAACCAATCCGGTAACTTTGGTAATCGTATCCCCTCGGCACAAACCTGCGCTCCCGAATCGATAAACACTCTATCAAACAATTGGCTTTCAATGGTAGCTACGAACAATTTTAAAGAGGAGAAAAACCGCCAACCAATCAGCAACGCGACCGATACAAGCAGGCAAAAGAAAAGAAAGAAAAAGAAATTCAACGGTATGGTTACTCACTACGCCTGCGTTTTTCCCAGCCCTGCTCCTCCTCATCGACCCCTCGTTTTTTGTTGCTGCTGTTACTGCTGCTGCTGCTGTTGTTCCGTCGCTGCTTGGGGTCTCCAAAGATGGGTATGCCGGGTAATTCCTCTGGACGAAATACTTCGAAAGTGACTCCCGCGTGATAAATATATCTGGCGATTTTTATGGGAGGAGTGTCGGGGTTCTCCATGTTTGAAAAGGGAATGAAAAATGAAATGGAAAATGAGAAGGGAACGGGAAAGAGAAAGGAAAGGAAGGTAGGTAGGAAGGAAGGAAGGAAGGAAGGAAGGAAAGGAAGGAAGGAAAAGGAAGGAAGGAAAGAAGGAAAGAAGGGAAAAGGGATGGGATAACGAGAGAATAAAGAAAGAAAGAAAGAATGGGAAAGATGAGATGGAAAAAAGGCAACCTGGATGTTTGAGTTTGTCGGGTGGTAGCCGACTGGATTCGCTCCTTCCTCCAAGCTGAGCCATGGGCTGTGGTTGTCACCATGGCGCAGGCCTGGTATGATATTGGGCCTCTCTCGTCTCCGTGTCAGAGGCGCCGGAGATTCCGAATCTGGCTGAGAGACCAAGAACGCGGATGATCTGCAGGTGCCAAGAAATCCACAACACGGGAAGTATCATATCACCGTGACAAAGGATTTCCCTAGCCCATTACCGGTATCCACTCTGCCTAAGTAGTTCATGGCACCGTATTCCGAGTGCTCTCAATCCCTACAAAAACTACTTTGCTGCCTTATTCTAAACTGTATCTCCCCCATGCTCGAGTATTCAAACTTCCCTTCCCATATGATATTCGCAACACACTTCAAATCCCGCTCCGCGGCTTGGTCGTAATCCTGATTTTTCGGGAGTTTAGTTACTCGTACCATCTCGCTTAATTTGATCCTAGGGGCACCCCCCCTTTGTTTCAACCCCACAAACCGGGAAGCAAGAAGAGGTTAGGATGCTTGTGTTCTGCCGTTGTTTCTATATTCGTCTTGCTTCGGGGGAAGACTCTGCTCGTGCTGTGCCATATGGAAGACATTCCGATTGTTCTCCCCTTGGTCGCAAACCCGTAGGAAATGATGTCGCCTGCCAGACGCAACTAAAAATGTTACCCGAGGCACGATACGTCGTTATTACCCTACCCTGCTCGCTAGAACACGGCAACATAAGATCCCGAGTTTCCCGAGAAAGGGACCCCCTTCCAAAGCCTGCGATCGGACCACGATGGGTTATATGTCAAGTCGATGTGTTTGTTGTGTTGAGAAACCAATTTGCTGGTTCGTTGTATCGAATATCGGGTTGAGAGATTTCCAAGAAGAACCCACAGCTTACCGAGCCGTACCGCAGAACTTGCCATGCCGAGTGCGGGCAACCGTTATGGATGAACTGCGCACACGAAAAACCCACTCGAGGATGAGAGGCTATGGTGCCCGCCGCTGAGCAAAATGAGAATTATATCTGAAACCCCTCTCAGAGGTTCATTTTCAGGATCTGTCTGCGTTGAGCACAAATCTTCGTCTGCTGGCGCTCGCACGCACCAAGGCTGACTTGAAGCAGGCTTTGTGAACACTTGCCCGTAAGCTCATGTTGCCAGAATTTTAGCGGAAATGGTATCACAACCTAGAAAACCACACTGCTGCCTTAGCCTTGCCCACTGAACGCGGGGCTGTGGTCAACAAAAGAAAAAAAGCGCCAATTGCGGAATACTCACCCCTCTAGCATAATTGGGGGTGGGAACAATCGCTCAAGGACGGCGATATGTGCTGTGGACAATAGGGTAGGGTCACCTCCTATGCTCGGGTATCCCATAGCTGAATTGCAACACGGGACCTATGTTTAGAAGCTGCGCTTGAGCCAGAGAGTCTTGGAGACCAGACCATTGAGAAAGTCTCGTTTTCTCCTGACCTCTTTGGTCCGAGGTGGTGCTGGGGCAGGTGTTGTGTTAGCGGTTCCGTGAACATCTAAAGGGTAGGGGACGCTATCGTGAAGAACCGGCTATCCTGATGGCCTTCTGGATAAGAACCGATCTCGGTACGGATGTATTGGGTTATGTGTTGAGACGGGCTATTATGAGATACCACTCACCTAGCACCCAGAAGGTATCGGGGATCCATAGAACATCCACTAATACTAAGACTGCTCCCGTCTAGTCAGCAAGAGGCTAAGCGCCTGTTTAGCAGCTCAGCCCAGAGTGATGTATTGAAAGCTTTAGGAATTCTCCAACGACGAAAAAGCTACTACGAATATGTCGAAAGCACCTTGAGAGCTGCAAAAATAATGGGCGCATCGTCACTCCTGTTGCACAACCGAGCTTAGAGCTTATGATGGTACCTTCGCCCATTTTGGGGGTGGATAGGAGGGTGTTCCGCCCTCCGGGCGGGATCCAAACCCGTCTACGACAGTCACACTTCGATGTCGGTTGATCCCGCTATAGCGACCCACGCTTGAGTACCGTATTTACTCGGAACGTGCAGGCTCAAGAAGCATAGAGGTTTCTATAAAGTGCCAGCTCAGGGCCAGGAGCGGGCAACGTCTTTTTGGCTCCCCGAGTTCAAAGCCACAGCTATTCTGTCCAATATACAAACTACCCTTCAATTGTTATTCCCTAGATAAAAAACAATGAGACTCGCGGCTCCTGCAATTGCGATTGCCTCCCTTGCGGCATTAGTTGCTGGCCAGAGTAAGGTTTGATATCTCTTCACACTTGGCTTCCGACACAAATTCTGATATTCTATAAAAGGTCGTGCAGATCGAAGATGGCCAGATTCAAGGCCCTGCATTATCCGCTTGCACCCCGTATCCGGTACCAAAGCCCTCTGAATCTCCAATAAAACCATCTAATGAGGCGGAACAGATTGTTGCACCTGCTCCCTGCCCAACAACGCTTTTACCTATTCCCCCAAAGGTAAGTAGGGCAGGACCCTGCTCTGGGCAAGCCCCGGCGGCTTCGATGTCTGGGGTTGGAGTACACAGTGCTGACGGCCAGATCCAGGTTCATAAACCAACTCCCATTGCCACGGCAGCTCCATGCCCCCCGATGATCTTTGAAGGTGGTGCCCTCGGGAGAGAGTACCCCGTTGGTGGAGCAATGGCATTGTGTGCTGTCGCTATTGCTCTAGCAATGATTTAGAGATGTGCCCAGGAGAGAAGAATATTTCGAATGAGCTTCTTCAGAGTTGTCACCGTAAATTTTTGATTCTTTTTCTTGAGTACTCTGGGCTTCGGGTGGTCGGGAAAACGCAAGTTGTGGGAAATATTTCGTGTATTGGAGCTTGGTGGAGGTCCTTGCTATGTACCGGCAATCTGGAAGGGGAAGCGGGGGTGATATAGAAAGGCGAGAAAAAGGGATGGAAGAGCGTGATACTGATCGGAGCTATGATACTGGCAAGCATACTGTAAAAACTTGCGAGATCCTTTTGCGGTTGCTGCATAATCAATCAAATTGTTCTATCCCATCCTCTATTGATGCTCCGCATGTGACAAACGAATATGTCTCATTATGGATGCTGTAAGGAAGATCTTGGAGAAGCAGTCAATGACAAGAGCTATTAGACCCAATACTGAAAGCATCGCCTATTCGCAGTTAGCTAGGTAACGGAGAAAACGGAGCTCTAATGATTGCATTTGGATCTACCATCGTCCCGCAGGGGGACCAAAACCTAAGTGGAGCACGTGAACGGGTGATCGACAGCCCAGCCGGTTACCGACATCCCAAGTTACCGGTATTGCTTTCGTCCGTGTCGATGTTTCCGAGGATGGATCAATGACAATAAGGTCCTCCTTTTATAAGCGGGGCCGCAGGATCCCGGTCAGTGCGTGCCGCATCAGTAAGAAACTTGGTATCGTGCTGCGCCGGGGCCGGTATCTACTTGTATGAACGGTCACGCCGACACACAAGCACATGCAGCGGAGCGCGAACCACTCGCCTCTTCTCCTTGCTCTCCTTGCTCTCCTTCCTCCCTAAAATCAGATGAGTAGAGGTGTTGAAGACAGGTTGTACTCGGCTATTCTTGATGTAATCTGGCATCAACTTGAAGGCACTTTACTTTTCACCTTTTACTCGGGTAAAGTTCCCGCCGCAGTGTTTGCGGCTCTACCGTATATTTGTCAACCCCTCGCTTATCAATGATAATGTGTTTTTGAATTGAGCTGGTCGCTAGGAATCACAGCACCACAGGAACTGTGATGCCGGTAATTGAGAGCCTCGCTGGAGTTTCCTCTATTAACTTAGTGCGATGTATTTTTCTTTTTACATATCTCAACCGCGAGCTAAAAGATAACCTTCCGGCTGCGTTTTCTCCCCTTGGTCCGGGGGTGGAATTCTGGACGACCTGGTACCGGTACCGTATCATTCCCCACCGCTCCAGTTCCTGCGGTACCGCAGCAACCCGCTTCCTATGCATTACTAGGGACTACAAGTACCGTATGATACTCGTATGATACCGTACCATGCCGATATTTGGATCATGAGACATCACCTATAATCTACTACCACCACAAATCGGTCCGTTCTTAAATGTTGGGTAACTTATTATGTTGATTGTGAACGGGCGGGCGTTCTGGAGAGTGGGGATGACTTATTCGATGTTGCTACCGGTACTCGCTCTGTGGATTATTGGATTTAGATGGAATGTTGGTACTCTATCATACTGCCACCCTTGACACTGCCACCCTTGATGGTCTGTCGCCAAACACAGGGGCTCATTGCACATCAACGTCTAATACTGGTAGGGCCTCCTGGCTGAGGAGTTTGTGGCAAGTTCTGGCGTTGCGCCAAATGGAGGGGCAGCCAGTGCTCATGCCACGGTATGATCGGTGCATACCAGTGGATGAATTTCGCAGCGGACAGTTCCCGAGGGACAATGGTTGCGTAGCACAGAATGTGGGGGGGGGTTTTGGCGGTTGCTCCCGCCTCCCGTTCCCTAAAAGGCTGGTTGTCTGCAAGGGATTCCCCTTTTTGGCTTGATGATATATCGGGGCTGGGCATGTTGATAGTTGGCCCAGAAAACGCGCCCTCATGTTACACACACGTCTGTGTATCTTGGACGCGTCTTACCTGTCCAAAGTCCTTTTTATCTTTTATCTTTTCCTCACACATCTCCTTTTCACGCAACGAGCGACCTTACGAAAGATCATCAATTCAACTTTGGACTTCATTCTGTATTCCCGGGATTGAAGTTCCTTTTTCATATATTTTCGGTCTTCAGTTATACCTATAATTTAATTACTTTCTCGAGGAGGTCAGTCGTCTTCTTACAAATCAAAAGAAAAAAAGAAATTCGTTGGGAGACTTGAGTCACAGCAATTGAAGATCACATCCTTTTTTTCGCCCCTTACTTGGCTCTCTATCAGTTCATGGGCAATTGCTAATGATGGAAGGAATCAGTTTACTGTGAATTCCTCGAGCTTATTTTGGCTTTTTCATCTTGTACTTTTACGACTAAAGCATGACTACGTCTCGCAGCAGTGGACGGAGATCTGCTACGGCGGCTACCCAGTCTGATGGTGATGATACTAAACTGCAGGGTTCCGTGTCAAGTGAGGGCGAGCTTGTTGTAAAGCCTAAACGGCGGCTCCAGCGAGGGAGGCCGAAACCCGTTGATAGCGATATGGATAGCGATGGCGACGGGAGGAGGAGCGATGAGAATCGTGACGACGAGGATGAAGAGGAGAGGGAGGTAACCCCGGCACGGAAGAAAGCGGCGATCGAAGGGGAGGAGAAATCAAGATTGTTTATGGCAGCGGTTGAAGGTGAGCTCATATTTCCTAACCCTGGTCTTTGATCTCCCATGCGAACATGACTCAGATATCCATTGTATATCTTTTCGCTATGTTGTGGTTGGCAGTCGCCATTTCTTCCTCATTGTCACCAGTTCATACTGTTATCTGGGACTCTCTTCGGCTTATTTGATCACCTCGTTTTTGGATTCAGACTAATAAACGTGTTGTAGTTCCTGTACGCAAGTCCGCAGTAATGTCGCCTATGTTTGGATCTACCTCGGCCAAAAAAGCAACTAAGCAGCTCTCTATGGACAATTATTTTGGTAAAGCAATAAATCGTGCCCCTATAATAGTTCCGGAATTTGTGAAGCCAAGAGGGAAGGGCAAAGCCGTCGCGGCAGAAAGGTCACCAGCACCAGCTCCTAAAACGAAAGTGAAAAAAGAACGGGCGCCCAAAACACATGTTCCCGGGAAGAACGCTAAGGCACGCTCTCGGTCGGCAAAGGGGACTGACGATGAATCAGATTTTGTGGTGTCTGGCGATGCTGAGGATGACGAGAGTGAGGCGACGGATGGTGTTGTTCCAACGGAGGAGGAGGATGATGGTGATGCGGTGATCGACGATGAAATTGACGACATCGTGGTCGATAGACCAAAATCGAAAACCAAGATCACTGCTACCGGAAAGGTGAAACATGTATCCGTCTCTAGACCCTCGGGGTTGAAGATTATATCCCGTGAAGGAGATCTTCCCCCGATCTCCGATCTGCAGCAAATGTTTGACGATGTTGTTTCACGCCTTCCTGATTTGAAGAGTCTATTTGGAAAGAGCGGAGGGCGCAAACTGAGGGTTGCCACAATGTGTTCCGGAACCGAGAGTCCTTTACTTGCCTTGGGATTGATGGGCAGGAGCATGAGGAGTCAAGGTATAGGAAAACTCGAGATTGAGCATGTATTCAGTTGTGAGATCGAACTGTATAAGCAAGCGTAAGTTCGTTCTGAGGCAACTTTTGCAGTCGTTATGCTGATGTGTTCAGTTACATCGAGAGGAACTTTAAGCCACCTATCTTGTTTAGGGACGTTAGAGAGCTTGGGGAAGACATAGCGTAAGTTAATTCAAACCATGATTGTGCTAGGCAGAAACTAATAGTTGTAGTACCACGGCGTACGGTGCCAAGGTTCCAGTTCCTGGGAACGTTGATTTGCTCATTGCTGGTACATCTTGTGTCGATTTCTCGAATTTGAACAACAAGAAAAAAGGCCTCGAGGATGTGGGAGAATCGTCGGATACTTTCCATGGGATGATGAGATGGGCGATTCGCCATCGCCCCACTGTCATTATTCAGGAGAATGTACAGGGTGCGGCATGGACTCAGATGAGGGCAGAATACGTTGAAGCTGGATATTCCGCCGAGTTTGTACCCAATTTTGACTCCAAAAATTACTACGTCCCCCAAACCCGGCAGAGAGGGTACTTGTTTGCAGTGGATAAGGCGAAGAGCGACATTCCCAATCGGTGGATTGATGCCATGAAAACCCTTCGCCGCCCAGCAACTTGCACCCTCGAGGCTTTTTTGCTTCCGTCCGACGATCCTAGAATCCATCAGGTTCGGATGGATCTATCGACAAAACGTGATGGGTCTAAGAAGACAGCGAGATCCGTTGAGTGGGAGAAATGTGAGGGTCGTCACCAAAAGGAGAGACTCCAACAAAAGCTTGGTCTCAAGAGGCCGATGACTCAATGGGAGGAAGGCGGAGTCTGTAAGATGTTGGATTTCGCATGGCAGGATTGGGGTGCTATGCAGGTCGACCGCGTTCTCGATTTGATGGATATTAATATGTTGACCTTGGCGAAGGAAGGGATTGATTGTAATTTTAAGGAGTAAGTCAGAGAGCCTCGTTCTTGCTATGATGGTTGCTAACATATTGTAGGCAGTTTTGGAATCTGTCCCAAAATGTTGACCGCAATACTTTCGGAAAAGCGAACGGCATCTGTCCCTGCCTTACTCCACATATGATTCCGTATCTTACCGATCGTGGCGGTCCGATGATCGGACTTGAGGCACTAGCTATGCAGGGTCTTCCTATAAACGAGCTACTTTTGACGAGGGAGTCTACGCAGGAACTTCAGAATCTTGCTGGAAATGCTATGACTTCAACCGTTGTAGGGACTGCTACCCTTGTTGCCCTGCTGCTTTCCAAGAACGTGTTGCGATCTCCGGATGACGATGGTATGGATGTTGATGTGGATGACCTGGATATCTCGACAAGAATTGGTGGAGATAAGCAACTTAAACAACGCCCTCTTGACTTGTCAACTACCCAAGCTTTCAAGATTTCCGACCTATTGAAGTTGGCGTCACGAAGTTCTCGTCTGTGCGTTTGCGAGGGCCGATCGGACATGACCTCTAGTTTGCTTTCTCGTTGTGAGGAGTGTGGCTTCTCCAGTTGCGAGAGATGTGGTGGCAGACCTGAACACGCTTACAGGGCCCTTAACGTTCACGATCGGCTTGCACCTTTGGCGTTCGAGGATATGCTGAAAGGTGTTCTACCTATGCGTCTCACTGTCGCCGGGATCACTGGAGAATTTCTCGAGAGCCTGAAGATTGCCAATTCCACAGCCGCAGGCCATATATCAACTAAGGACTGGGACATATTTATGAGTCTTATCCTCGATGCGACCTCCGGAGAGTTTAGGTTCACGAGTCTGAAACGTCAGCAGATCTGGAGTGTATCTTATGATGCTCCAGCGGCCAAATTGGAACTCCTGCTCGACCCAAATCAGCCAGAGTGGAGGTTGTTCGCCAAGTGTCCCACATCTGAGGGTGTCAATAGCCGAAAGCGCACAATGTGCAAAGCGCCTATGGCTCGTATGCGGTTGTCGAAAGCCCAAGACATTATGGATTGCAGAGTCGAGGTGTGCTTGCCTACGAGATACGATTTCAATCTGACTTTGGACGGGGAAGGTGATTTGGTCGAGTCCTGGGAAGCTCAACTTGGTCTTCAGGACTCTAAATTTGCCGAAAGGAAAGTCTGGTCTCACATTCGGATGACTGTTCCTGATGAAGCAAAGGAATGTCTTGATCGTGATCTTTCAGGTCTTTGGAAGCTTCTTCCTGCATGTGGGACCTCTAACGGCGCTCTTCACAAGCAGGTTGACAGTGACGGTGGTGCACAACTCTTTTTCTTCCTGGATCCCACCAAGTGTGGTGAGCCTAAGCACGATCCCTTTGTCTTCTCGGTTAGCCCTAGAAGATATGCCTACGGAGAACAGCGCCCGCTTGTTGCGAAGTTAGACCCCAAGTTTAGATCGTTCGGTGACAGTAAACCACGGATTGTTGGATGCCATGTTGATGGACAATGGGTTGTAGCTAAGGGTTCCACCCTCAAGCCGCCCTCCGCTTCTACGCAAACCGTGAGCCAGGCTTTTTACGCTACCCCGGGCAAGGGTGGGCTTAAAATTAACGTTACCAAAGCCAGCTGTGCTGTTGCCAATGCTATCCTTACGTGTCGGGTTCCGCTGGAGAACCAAGCTGAGGGGGTATGGCCAAAGGGTGTTTGGGGCCAAGTTGACAAGATCCATGAGAGAAATACCTTCGAGAGCCTGGCGTGGCTTACTGAACGTGTACGGTCTATGCGTCACCTGTCGAACTGGAATGCGCTGGATCTTCCCGAGGACCACACTAATTGTGAACGATGTGCCCCTACGCCACCGAATCTCCGCTGGATTTTGAAAGGGAATAAGTTCGTTCCTGTAGAGGATACCAAACAAGCTGCACCGTACGAACGTGCGCTAAAAAATAGACCCCCACCCTTCGTCACACAGTTGATGCTTGAGGATGATAACACTGGTGTTTTGAGGATTGGTCTGAATATCCCTACACTCGTTCACAGAGCATTGTCGAGGCTTCCATCTGAAGGTCGAGAGGAAATGCCGATGCTGAGCTGGCGATTGACCACCGACTATATCCCGGAAACTCAGCTTACACTCCCTGCATTCGAATTGACAAGTAACAAGAAGGATGAACCACATGCCCAACCCCCGAGATTCATTACCAAGTTGAGGCCGGAGCAACTTAGATCGCTAAGTTGGATGATGGCGCAGGAGGAAGAGGATGCCATCCCTTTTGTTGAAGAAGAGATTTCTGAAGCTCTTTTGCCGCATCTTAATTGGCGAGCAGAAGGAAAAGCGGAGCGGCCTATCCAGATTCGTGGGGGCGTCCTTGCTGACCAAGTTGGATATGGTAAAACCGCCATCACATTAGGATTGATTGATTGTTCCCGTGACAATATCAAACTTCCTGAGGATGTTGATGGTCGTGTACCTGTTAGGGCTACTTTGATCATTGTTCCGGGGCATTTGACCAACCAATGGCCTGCCGAAATCAACAAATTTACCGGTAGCAATAAATATAAGGTTCTTAAGATCCAGAATCAGGCCCATCTTAATGCCTTGACGATTGCCCAAGTGATGGATGCGGATATAATCGTTGTTGCCTCTACACTTTTCAGGAGTGACAAATATCTCGGTAACTTGGCTGGATTTGCCGCCACGAAGCCTGTTCCATCCTCGGAAGGCAGACGCTTCAACGCGTGGCAGAAGGTCGCTCTTCGGGACCTCAAGGAACAAGTAAACAATCTTCGTGACGGAGGCGCTGAATTTGTTCGGCAGAGAATCGACGACAACGCAAGGGGCGCCAACGATGAAGATAGCGACGCAGAAGAGATTATGCGCAACAAACGCCTCATCGGCAAGGCTTATGTCGAAGCAGTCGAGAAGCAGGCCCAGGCCGGTGGAAAGCGCAAGAGGCCAAAAGTTGAGGTATCGGACGGGGAATTTAGTTCGTCTGCGAGTGGGTCCGGCCCGTCGAAGAAGAGTAAGGTGGCTCCCGTTGTTGTTGGCGATCCTTGGGGTCTTCGGACGAGTGCTGTGATGAAGGATTGGAGGCGTATGCACGCGCCACCGTTCGAGATGTTCCACTTTAATAGGTTGGTTGTGGACGAGTATACCTATCTTAAGGGACAAGTACATGCTGGCATCACTTGCTTGAAATCTACTTTCCGCTGGGTGTTGTCTGGAACGCCACCATTGGATGACTTTGCCGATGTGAAGACCATTTCCGTGTTTTTGGGGATTCACTTGGGTATTGATGACGATATGGTCGGGAAGATTGATAATAGGAAAAAGATTAAGAAGGATAGGACTAGTAAGCGTTATCTGCTACATTAATTTTGTATTTTGCTGATTCCGTGGCTAGGTGTCGAGGCGTTTACGGCATTCAAAGAACTAAGATCGCCGGGATGGCATACACGAAGGCATGAGGTTGCCCAGAACTTTCTCAATCAGTTTGTCCGACAAAATATCGCCGAGATCGATGAAATCCCTTTCGAGGAACATATCGTCCCAGTCACCCTTCCCGCAGCTGAACGTGCTATTTACCTGGAGCTTGAACATCATCTCCAAGCCTTGGAAATGAATATCCGGAGGTCGAAGATCAAGGTCGACAACGATAGAGATAAGAGGTTGCAAGAATCTCTTGGGGATAGTGCAACCGCTGAGGAAGCTCTGCTTAAGCGTTGCTCTCACTTTGTTTTGGATTTCAGCCAAGCGGATGAAGAAAACGCCGTTCAAGCGTGTCAAGTTATTGTCCAGGACCGTAAGCGTCAACTTACCAGCTGCCGTGAGGAAATCCGTCAGCGCCTCGTCGATTGTCTGAAACGTCACAGGGAGATTCCGAAGGATTCTTTTCCTGTAGCATCCGGTGATCACTTTGGTGCATTCCTCAAGACGACCCTCGACAACGGTATTGGAGATCCAGAAGCCGGTGAGGACATCGTCGCATTGATCAACCAAGCCAAAGGTAGTGGACCAGGTCCCAAACCATTTGGTGACATGCCTGATGTCAGTGGCATCGATTTCCTCAAACCCAGCAAGTCCTCCAAGAAGGCTAAAGGCAAAGGAAAAGCCGCAGACGATGACGACGATGCGGAAGTCTACATTGAGCCCTGGCCGAAAGCAATGGAAGATAAAGTCCAGCAACTCCGTGATCGCACCGCCATCCTTCGTACCCTTGTCCGGAAAGAGCTCGTCGGCCGCCATCGCTCGCTCCGTTATTTCCGCATTGTCCGTGACCTCCAACAAAAAGGCCTCGCCAAGTTTGCAAAGAAGGGCTCCATCTCAAACATCTCCTGTCCTGGGTGCAAGCGCAAAGACCTCCCCGTCTCGGAGATTGCCGTTCTCTCTAGTTGCGGTCACCAAGGCTGCTACACATGTCTCGAGGCCGCAGCGCATAAACAAGAGTGTCTTACCCAGGGCTGTGACTCTGCCGCTCGTGTGCTCAACGTCGTTAAAGGCGAGAGTCTAGGAACTGAAGATGCAAAGGAGGGAATTGGCAGACATTACGGAATGAAGTTGGAGAAGATGATGCACTTGATACAAAAGCTCATCCCGTCAGACGAGAAAATTCTCGTGTTTGTCCAATTCCCAGACCTGATGGAGAAAGTGGCCGAAGTGCTGGGGCGGTATAACATCGGCTTCCTGCAAATCAAGGGCTCCGCATCACAGCAGAGTAAGGCGCTTCAACAGTTCCAGGAATCGACCAAGAAGGACAACCTTAAAGTCCTGCTACTGAACGTCATGGACGAGAGCGCTTCCGGGGCGTAAGTTCCCCCCCCCTTTCCACCCCCTCTTTTAAAATTCTCAAGTGCAAAGCAGCTAATAATGTGGTAGCAATCTCACAAACGCTAACCATGCCATCTTCCTTTCCCCGCTCCTCACCACGACCGATTACGAGTATAGGTCCTGCGAAACGCAAGCTATCGGGCGTGTGCGCCGCTACGGACAGACCAAGAAGGTGCACGTGTGGAGGTTCCTGACGGAGAATTCTATCGATGTGGAGATTTTCCAGGATAGGAGCGGTGCTAAGTTTGCTGATGTGGAGAAGTTTGTCATGTAACTGGGCTGGGATTAAGAGGTCGCTAGGAGGGATGGGGGGATGGAGCGAAGGGGAGTGGGATCGTGAATGGGAGGTTATGATTCTTTTTATTATTCTCTTTTTTCTTTCTTTTTCTGTGTTTCTATTTGTTTTCTCTTTGTTATTCCCTCCTCTCTTTACTCGATTATATTCTTTTCCTTCGTGATGAAGGTAGGAGTGAGTCTTTAATGACCAGATGGATGGAGTAATGATAGATTAGTACGGTACTTTCGCCGTAGATACCTTAACTTAACTCAACTTTTGTTTATTTATTCATTGTGGGAGTAGATAGATAACTTGGAGGTGAAAAATATTAGGTGGGGGTACTATATGATGGAACTTTATGTAAAAGTTAGAATATCGATGGGATAGTTTGTCACGTGGTCTCTCAGATTTTTTTGTTTTGCGAGTAACCCGTGGGACATGTTTGGAGTTAGGACTGGTTTTTGGTTCCCTTCGAAAGTCCGTGTTAATGAGCGAGGTTCGGAGCGAGGATAGTTACAGCGACAGCGATATCGCACAAACCTGGATCATGGAATGTATTTTTGGGAAGTGCCTCCCTCCTGGCGGAGGTTGTGAACCTGGTCATGGGGAATCACTCGCCGACAAACCTCCGGCTTTCCCGGGGCCAACTACCGCTCTTCCTTCTGCGGTATTGTGAAATCTGTTCCGTCTACGGGACTGTTCGCAATACTATACGTACGCGGAGGTGGGCCGGCGCGAGAACACGTGGGACCCCTCGGGTAGAATTAAATACTAGGGGGGTCCTGGTTTGGTAGAATCAAGGGTGGAAAGTCTTGGTCTGATTTTGGTTTGGAGGAGGGATTTTTTTCTCTTTGCCTTTTTTTTATAGGTGTTTTGGGGGATTTAATATATGGTCGGTAATAGGGATTTGCTCATTGGCGGTAGATGTAGTAGTGGTGGGGCGGGGTGGATGAGGGGGCACGAGAAGGCTAAGTTTTCACCTCTAACATTTGTATGATACCAATCGCAGTTTGATCTTTAGCTACGATATCCTAGTTGAAAAGTCTGGGTTTTCTTGGTAACCTAGGCTTTGTTTGGGGGCTGGGTTGGGTTAGGTGGAAGGGGCTGAGTTGAAGAACTTGGGGCTCGGGTAGCCCCTTGGGAGGTTTGTTTTTTTAAAGCTCCAGGTGGAGTGTACTGTTGTGAGATAATGGCATGAAATTCGGCACGATGTAGGGGCATTCAGAGCTCTCACTACTGTATATTAGAAGGGGCCTTACGACCGTTTGAGAAAAATGGCCTGGTAGTATTGCGGTATCGTGGGCATGATGGTATTCCGATAGAGTTGATTGAAACGGACGTATCCTGCACTTCATTTGCCGTTGCTAGATCCTGCTAGGCGACTGGAGAGGCGTGTTCTGTTCCCTCTCAACCCCATACCTTCACCGGAGATATCCGGATCTGAAGGGAAATTACATTCGAAATATGGTTACCCATTCCCCCCCCCCCACATTTGCGAGCACAGCCTATCTAAAGTGCCACCGTAGGAGCTGATCAAAGGGGCGCTGGGAATCAGCAGGGACCGTCTTCAAGTTATCGGGATGGATATGTTAGCAATGCCGAAATTTTCGCAGTCGGAGAAAACGATCTTGTTTTTGTCCCAAAAAAAGATATCAGCAGATGGAACTCGGGAGGAAATACAGGCCACACATACATCCGGGTTGATAGACACAAGGTAACTTTCAAAATGAGAGCGCATATCGCCCCTAAGAAACATTCCGTTCTGATCGGAGTTGATAGATCACCCAGATACTGGTGGGGTAGAAATGAAGTGTTCATAGTTATGAGCATTCTAATACCTTTCGTGCGCCAGTGGGAAAATGTGAGCAGCCCCAAAGCCTCGCCAGTACCCGCGGTGCACATTACCTACAGGTCTTCCACTAATAACTCACCGACGATCTCGGTTGCGTGCGGTATTACAAAACTCGGCGGTGGAGGGATCCGGGGGGCAGAGAGGCCGCACTGTCCAGCTAAGGGTCACTACTGATGTGAAGGAGCAGGCAGTAACGGCGGAGTAGTTCCCTGCTTGGAGAGGGTTGTGGTCCCTTTGGATGGTCTTCCCAGATTTCTCGCGCAGGGTGTCGTCCGTAGTAAATATAAAGATGATTTCTACCATCGTACTATGATCGATAGTCTGTGCTGTCACCTCAAAGATGGACGGACTGGACTATTGGAAATACTGGTTGTTCCTCCTGTAAGAGGTGGTGTTCGACATGAATGTCAGTCAAATCTGGATGACTACAGACAGCAGTTGAAGCAAGGTTGTGGGATCTTAGCCAGAAAAAAGGTAGGAACAACAGTGGAGGCAATCATGCTTGATCGCTCGGAAGCTAGCAAATATCTGGAGTCCGGCCAGATGAACTCCAGAAGACGGACGACCTTTGGTCGTCCTGTCTAATCCACAAGTCAATTCGCGCGACTATCCTGACTGGGGGGATTTGGCCCCCAGTGACCCCACACTCTAGCCTTAGTAATGTCTGATTTTTCCTTTCTTTCTGCATTATTGAATTAACACTTTAGTAATAAAACCACTTTCATGGCACTTGTTATAGTTGTGCTTGCCAAGGGAACGGGTGTGGATTGTCCCGGGATCACCGCACCTTCAACACATGACAGAGCCCGCAACCTTACCGGAAACTCAATACTGCGGTACAGTGGTTACGCATTAGCCTTTTACTTAGGTTTAGGGACAATCTAGACTTTTATTTTCTGCAAGTACTGAAAGGACGAAAGGTTACCGGAGAGGGCGTTGGCGAAGGCTGAAAATTGTCTTCTCTAAGTGCAGTCACCGGGTCCGAGGATAAACAACAAAGACAGGGGAGAAACAGGATAACCGGTATGGGCAAACACCGCTCACAGTACCGGTCCCTCTTAAGTCTCTAGATAAAATTGAAAAAAGTCACCGGTGAAGAGAAGAAAACGCAAGGTTCCGATACCAGAAATCCTCATTCACTGAGGTTGTTGCAGAAGTCGTCGTCGGCCCTCTATCTACCTATCTATCGGCCTATATACTGGTAACCAACCCATAGCCCCCATGACAACCGCCGTTACCTCCGCCAGCCTTGACCATGTGCCCATATCCGCCTTCTGGGCTCCACTATAACTATATAAAAATTTAAAAACAATCAACTAGCTAGAAAACAACGTTCATGCCCCATAGTACTTAGTATAATATGTGTTGTAGCTAGAATTCGTTGAGCCTCCTCAACTGGTAAGGGCTAGGAGCACCTTCGGAAATGAGTTGACTATCATTAATGAAGTACCCGAAGATCCTGCTCGCTAAGAGTCTGGCGTCCATAATGGCATGCTAGTGAATAGAACATGCAAATGTTTAGTGGAGGTTGGCCTTGGTGCACTCTCGGGAAGCACTGGCGAATGATAGCTGGTGACTGGTGAGTCGGAGTATCAGGGTTTAGTTTGTATTGTAGGTAGGCACGTCTAGTATCTTAGTATTAGGAATTGATAGGCAATACGCAATACTGTTCTATACTCCGCGGTGTCTGGCCTATCCTCCAAGGTTCATGGCATACTGGACTCGATATACTAATACTAGAGAATTTATGACATTTTGAATTCGCAGTTGCTCTTTTTCCCCAAGTCAATGGAAGCAAAGAAAAAAGGTTTATTCATAGAAGGGAAGAAAAAAGAAAAATTTGTTTCATCTTTGTTCTGCTACCCCGCCGATCGCAGATCTCACCCTTGGGGTGAGGTCTAGAGTCGGATTCTACCACCTCGCAGCAGGTCTGATTTGCTCTACAGCCTTATTGAAGGCTTAAGGACTTCAGTCTCCCAGTTCCTGTAGGGCAGGATTTGAGGAATTCTCAGTTTTCCTGCCCTAAGTGACGGATCGTTCGATAATAACTCATTTTGAGAGGAATCGAACTCCTGGGCTCCTGCTAAATTGCACAGGAGGTTATTAGTTTCTTGACATATTAACCACTGCGCCAGCTAGGCATTTTCACATCATGTTGCGACAGGAGGGAATACTTATCCAGCTGTCTTTGATTTTTCACCTTGGGTTAGAGATTCTATCATATTTGTTAAAAATTTAAAGTATTGCAGAATTTCCAAAGATGATATGCCACGCTCTGTTTTCATAGGTTGCAAAGTAAATCAGAGTTTGGGAATGAGTCTCTCAGAGTGCAATCTCCCGCTTTCATTCCCTTTAGATATACTTATCTGATATTCAGTGTCCCTAGTAGCCAAACAATGCCAGCGACGATAAAAGATATAGGGGAACTCCACCCCAGAACTGACATGTTATCTAGGGAAGCAAGATCACTGATGGGTCCCCAGAACTCAATTTAAAGAGAGGCGGGTGTGCTTGCAGCATTTTTAACTACTAGAGTGGCTTGAATAAATGCCACCTCCACCATGGATGTTGGCGGGAAAGGTACTAGTGCTCTACCCTTCTTTTTATGTTTTTATTCTTTTCCCCTCCCGGCCAGTGGCCTTCCCCTAGGGCTTACACTATCCACGACTACAGATGTCTGAACATCCGGGCAAGCCAGCTAATTCCCAAAGTTGTCACGAGAAAGTCCGGTCGCAATGCTAATTCATCTACATATTCTCCCACTAGCTAGGTGAATTAGTTGCTTGCTTAGTGATGGTAAACTAAAAATATCAATTTCCTAGGTCCACCGCAATATAAGCCAATAGCCGTTATTTTAGAAACAGCATATTCTCGCCGAACCTAAGTTAGCGGTATGGATATGCCCCTAATGGTATGTAGTAGGAACCCTGGGGCTCACCAGGCAGGATCGAGTGATATGGTCGGTTAAGCCACCGATCTGCCGGAATTCATTTGCTGCCGTTACGGCGCGCCGAGGAACTTGTTCTGCTGGTGTTGGTTTTGTAAGCTCTCTAAGCAACTAGAGAATTGAATATCGAGGTAGCTGGACTTGAGAACAAGGTGGCCTGGGTTTTAGTATCTGTGGGGTATCGGAGAGGAGGGCGCTTAAAGGTGTATACTAAGGAGGCATAGGTGCTTTCAGATGCATAGTTTGTGAAGATTTTGGATACCGTGGGGGCTTGAACAATTTAACCCCGTATTATACGTGGGTAGTTAGGGCCCGTTTACTTATACTCTAGACGGCAGCCTAGCAGCTCGAGGTGGTATAATATCAACCGTAAGGGGGGGCTTGACGGTTGTAGGTGTGCGGAGGTGTGCAGGCAAGCGTATGGTGTTTACTTGGGGTAGTGTGCCATTCAGCTCCCGGCGGAATTTACAAGCGCTCCTCCGAGGCAACGTCACGTTTTGATCGTCTAGCAAGAACAATTTAGGGCGGTAGAAAACGGGGTCGGCTGAGATGCCACTGTCAAGTTTGATTGCCAGAATTTAAGAGCCAGACGATTTAGTAAACGGAGCCTTATTTTCCCTCAAATGAAGGATGCTTTCCAGATATGTTTATTTCCCCACCTAGGTCTCATAGGCACAGCACGCCGTAGAATGGCGGATAGTGACTTTATCCCTCCTCTGATATAAGCCTCGCAGCCTCGGTTAAAGGTTTGCCCCATGAATTTAATTACAGATAATGCTGGTGCAGATCTGTTAAGGTTCACAGGGGAGACAATTCGTGACTCTTGGATGGATTCAGAAGTGACTGATTGCTCTGGTACTTGAGATGGTACAGACAAGGGGTTGGGATGTTCTTTATCAGAGAGTAACGAGGCTGGCGGGGGGTTTAATAACATTAAATTTTAATTGTAATAATATAAGGTGTCACCACCTATCCAGGCATACGGACCCCACGGCGAGGGGCGAAGTGGTTCTGCGGGGGCCTTGTCCACAGTAGCCCCCAAAGTAAAACACGAGCGCAAGAGTTTTGGTTTCACAAATTCCTAGTCCATTGATTGGGTTGCGGGGCTTAGAGGTGGACCCCGCTTTTCCGGAACTTAATAGGGCTCTGCCAACCGGTCTAGAGGTCTTCAACACCCAATTCTCTAGAACATTTCAAGCGGCAAAAAACGAAGGATGTCTCGAGCTTTTACGGATAACATCAATTCTTTCAATGTGTCGAATAACATTATCCTTACCGCTACCGATGATGAGCCCAAAATCCTGGCTTGGCTGTCACCCTTAGAGCCCCAGGTGCGACATCAGGATATTTGCGAGCAACGGGTGGATGGTGTAGGGAACTAGCTACTGGAAACGAAGGAGTTCAGAAGCTGGTATAATGGTAGTGGGAATAGTGGATCTGATCATGAGGCATTGTTCTGCTATGGCGAGCCAGGGGTTGGCAAGAGCTACATCTGGTACGCGAGGCCATCAGTGAGGAATGAGGGACATGATTGCTGACAGGTCACGATGGTAGTTCTGTGGTCGTAGATCATTTATGCGACCAGGTCATAGGGCAGGATATGGCAGTCGCCTGTTTTTACTGTGACTTCGCTTCTCGAGAGGCCCAGTCTTCGACAAATATGCTGGGCTCTCTGCTAAAACAGCTCCTAAGTGGGTTAGGAGCAATCCCGGTGGAAATTGTACAGAAATTTCGGGGCCAGAAGAAGGCGATTGGCGGACGGAGGCCGCAACTTCCTGATATTGTGAAAATGTGTGTAGCTGTCGCGTCTTTACAACGCACATTCATCTGTGTTGACGCTCTCGACGAATGTGTTCCCAGCCATCAACTGGACGTTCTTGGTGCGTTGGGGCAAATTCTCCGGGGGTCACCAAATACGCGAATCTTCATGACTGGAAGGCCCCATATCCAGGGGGTGGTTGAGAGGGAACTAGGTGGGCGGACTACAAGTGTATCAATAGTGTCTCGAGAGGACGATATAGTCACATATCTGCGCACGAGGCTGAGGAAAGACACAACTCCTGGGGCGATGGATAGTTTCTTAGAGAATGAGATCATGAAGAGCATCCCAGAAGAGATCTCTGAGACGTGCGTACCGGCTTGGATTCTGGGAAACCGCTGTGAGTCGTATACTGATAGATGCAAATACAGATTCCTGCTGGCTTCACTCAAGGTCGAAACAATCCTGAGAGAAACGACAATCCATCGGAGGCGAAATAGGCTGAATGCGATGGGAGATGGGTTAGGGCTGGGAGATGCATACGAGACAACTCTGAGACGGATAAGGGCTCAAGAAGGAGAGAAAGCAAAACTTGCTATGACCACACTGATGTGGGTATGTCATTCGGAAAGGCCATTACGGGTAGATGAACTGTGCCATGCGCTTGCTGTGGAGATTGGGTCTACACATTTCAATAGCGATAATGTCCCTACGATAGAGACGCTGCTCGCCTGCTGCCAGGGGCTTGTCACGGTAGATAGGGAAGCCTCGACGGCCCGGTTGACCCACTACACACTCCGCGAGTACCTCTCTACTCATCGCAACCTTTTCCCCCGAGCTCACCTGGAGATTGCGGAAACCTGTTTGACTTATCTGAGCTCAGACCAGGCCAAGGCTCTTCCGGCCAAACCCCAACCTGATCTCTCAAGCATGCCCTTCCTCAAATATTGTTCGCGATATTGGGGTGTCCATGCAAAGGGATCACTTTCAGATCGGGTGATATTACTTGCAATGCAGCTCTTGGACAAGTACGAGAATCACGTAACCGCCAATTCACTTTTTGAGCAAATATTAGATCCGGATGATTCCCTGGAAGTCAATTCTCCTTCGGTGTTCGGTGGACTACACTGTGTATCATTTTTCGGGATTGTTGATGCTATGATTGGTCTGCTAGGGATGAATGGCTGTGATGCCAACCAGGGAGATTCTGCTGGAATAACGCCACTGGCATGGGCCGTGAGGGGAGGGCAGGGGGACGCGGTGGAGCTATTGCTGAGACAGGAAGCTGTCGACGCCGAAAAGCCGGACAACCATGGCAACACACCACTCTGGTGGGCTGCGAGGAATGGGCACAACTCAATTGTGAAGCAACTTTTAGGCCGGGCAGAAGTCAACCCTGATCACCCAAGCAACGAGGGTTTTACACCCCTCATAGAGGCTGCAGCTAGTGGGCACGAGTCAGTGGTGAAGCTACTTTTAGATGGGCAAGACGTCAACCCCGACAGGCCAGACAACGAGGGCAGTACACCACTTTCGTGGGCTGCAACGGAAGGGCACGAGTCAGTGGTGAAGCAACTCTTGGGACGGCAAGACGTCGACCCCAACAGGCCAGACGATGGGGGCAGGACACCACTTTTGTGGGCTGCAACGGAAGGGCACGAGTCAGTGGTGAAGCTACTTTTAGATAGGCAAGACGTCGACCCCGACAGGCCAGATAACAAGGGCAGTACACCACTTTCGTGGGCTGCAACGGAAGGGCACGAGTCAGTGGTGAAGCAACTCTTAGACCGGCAAGGCGTCGACCCTGACAAGCCAGGCAACGAGGGCAGGACACCACTTTCGTGGGCTGCAATGAAAGGGCACGAGTCAGTGGTGAAGCAACTCTTGGGACGGCAAGACATCGACCCTAACAGGCCAGACGATGGGGGCAGGACACCACTTTTATGGGCTGCAATGAAAGGGCACGAGTCAGTGGTGAAGCAACTCTTAGACCGGCAAGGCGTCGACCCCGACAAGCCAGACAACGAGGGCAGTACACCACTTTCGTGGGCCGCAACGGAAGGGCACGAGTCAGTGGTGAAGCAACTCTTAGACCGGCAAGGCGTCGACCCCGACAAGCCAGACAACGAGGGCAGTACACCACTTTCGTGGGCTGCAACGGAAGGGCACGAGTCAGTGGTGAAGCAACTCTTGGGACGGCAAGACATCGACCCTAACAGGCCAGACAAAGAGGGCAAGACACCACTTTCGTGGGCTGCAATAAAAGGGCACGAGTCAGTGGTGAAGCAACTCTTGGACCGGCAAGGCGTCGACCCCAACAAACCAGACAAAGAGGGCAAGACACCACTTTCGTGGGCTGCAATAAAAGGGAACGAGTTGGCGGTGAGACAACTCTTGGACCGGCAAGACGTCGACCCCAACAGGGCAGACAGCGAGGGCAGGACACCACTCTTGTGGGCTGTAGCGAGAGAGAACGAGTCAGTGGTGAAGCAACTCTTGGGGCGGCAAGACATCGACCCTAATAGGCCAGACGATGTGGGTAGGACACCACTTTCGTGGGCTGTGAATCAAGAGCACGAGTTGGTGGTGAAGAAACTTCTAGGCCGGCAAGACGCCAACCCCGAAAGGCCAGAAAGCGAGAGCGATATGGTGGATGCCGTCTAGACACAGCACCAAGTGGGACGCCGCCGGGGACGCAACGGGACGCTTTGGCATTCAATCCTGCCGAGCAACGGTGGGTCTAGGTTCAAATCACTAGGGAACTTGAGATATTTTCTATTGTTTGTGGCGCATTTATATGTATAGTCTGTGTGGTATTATATTTTTGTTATTATTTGTTGGTATTACTGATATCTTTGATATATGAGAGAAGAAATTTGGATACCAATTGGTGGCAAACATGATCAGAATAATATATCACAATTACATTGTGAGGGTATTAGACCATATTGACTAGCCAGTGAGATTTATATCCTTTAGATACAAGGTTTCTATAGCTTTCAGGACCATATACCTCGTCAGTGTGATAGGCATTTATGATACGCCGTGTCTGGCAGTAACATTTCCAAAATTAAACCACCGCACAGCTTTGTCCTGCCCTGGGTTTGCCAAGGCGTCCCCCGTCGCGTCCCACTTGGTGCTGCCTCCAGACGGCATGCACTATACTAACCGCCTTACCCCCAGATTAAGACAAAGAAAAGTGCCAAACCTTACCAGCAAAGTCAACTCCAGCCTCCTCAACGCCATAGGGCAAGGTTTAATTATTCGAGTTCTTGCGGTAGTGATATGATATCAGTGAAAATAGAGGACCCCCACAAAGAGGCGTTCGTTAAGGTATGTTCCCGGTACGTACAATACATCCTAACGCATAAGTACCTACGTGTAAACCTGCGTCGGAGGTTTAGGTTAGCTCCGGGCGAATTCCCGGTATAATACCATAAAAGCTCATGTTATCCGCCTGGCCTCTGATCTCCATTAACCCCTACCTCAGCCCACTATAGGTTTAGTTTGGAAGGTTAACAAAATTGCCGGTACTAGTTAATGAGGCCTAACACACTTAGGACGCTCGGGCTTGACCGTGTGAGGAAAGCGCTAATCCTTCCTAGGGGTTCTTGTCCCTGGACGCGGAGATTAGATGCCTGGCGGAGATAGTGGATACCACTAGTTTTTACGGTATCATATATACATACTTATTCATGGTGTCTTCAACTGCCTTACAAAATCACCATTGTCACTCGGATTACCTATCGCAGGCTAATTGAATGTAATGCTCCCACACACAAAGCCACCTGCTTTTACCTCTGCAAAATAGCGAATGGGTTCATTGTCGGAGGAGGTTATCTTAACTCCCTCCGGAACATATTACTGGCACCTCTAGCTGTGGGTCGCAGTTAAGATATAGAGTGTTTACCGGGGTTATGCCCTAATAAATTTCAAAAGTTTAATTTATCTACTTGGGCATGAAGTTAAGGAGGGTGCTGTCATGGTAGAGGCCGAGCTGAAGTACAGTAGAGGGTATAAGATAGTGCAGTCGGTGATTTTGGCGTCTTTCCTTTTTCTCTGATTTTCAAGTTATTCTGTATGATATTATTTTTTCTTTTCTCTTTTCTCTTTTGTTTTATTTTAGGGGTTTACGCTCTTCTTTCATACTTCGGTTTCTTGGTTTACACATTTTCGCAGTATCCCTCTACTACCGGAGATGAGTTTTCCCATTTTCCTTAGAGTCTCTCTGGGTTTTTGCCCCATTCGATCTTCATGGGCCACGGTAATGTGCACAATTTCTATTCATCATTCCAAATATTCCAAACTTAATAAACAAATTGGGTTTCTAAAGACCGCTGCCTAGGTCATGCCTATCATGGCACTGGACCTTCGGTATTGTATATATCACAGGAAGAAAAAGAGGAAGCTGAAATAATGCCACAACAACCCACTTCAATCTCTCTCCCTACCTCTCTCCCCTCCGTAGTCCCCGGCAGCAAACGTCGACCGAGCTCTTAACCTGCTCCCGAACTGCCAAAACAAAAATGGCGCGGGCACACCGAGGACCAGTGCCAAAAATCCCAACACGCTATTCCCCCAACCATAATCCAACTTTCGATAAATATAGGGCGCGAAGAGCGGGAACCCAAAGCCCGCCAAACTCCGCAATGCGACCGTAGCGGCAGTCGCACTCGCGGCGTAGCGGGCGTACGAGTCCACGATGTAGGTCTGCATACACTGGTGCGCGACGATCATGCCGGCACAGAATATGCACACGCCTATGTTTGGCATGATCCAGTGGAGGTGGTGCTGCGCACTCCAGCCATACCAGAAGAGACCAATGGGAGAAAGAATTGCGCCGACAAACATCAATGGCACACGGAACTCGGGGTTGCCTTTTCCATCGTTTTGTATTTTTAGGCGGATGTATATCTTGAAGGGTTAGTTGAGTTGAGTGATATCCGGTGTGAAGGTTGGAATGAGGGGGATACCTTGTCGCTCAATGGGGCACAGATTTGTACTCCGAGGAAGAAGCCGAGGCCTAGTGAGAGGTAGTTTAGTCCGCCGATGCCGATGCTCATGTGGTAATCTTTCTCCCAAAGTATTGGAAAAGTTGATAAAACGAGATATATCAAGCCATACAGGTATGCCATGTACACGGCTAGAACTTGTACAATTACCTGTGTTCCTAGTAGTATGAAAGGTCGGACTAGAGATATCCTTAAGATATTTCCGATTGTCTTGTCGGAGTCGTCATATTCGCTACGGAGGCTCTGGTTTCCTGTTTCGTGAATTAGTCGGGCGGTTTTATTGGCGAGAATCTTCGGAGGGTATGTTTCGCGGAGGAAAAATCCTGGAATTTGGATTAAGAGGCCGAGGATTGATGAGGCGTAGAAAATCCAACGCCAAGTGGTATTCTCCACGATGAAGCCACCAGCTATGGGACCGGCTACCAGCTTGTTAGCTTGGAGGGCGAACGGGGTGGGAACAAAAAGGGTTAATACCTGCTGGGCCGAGAAGAGGGGTCAACGCGTACAATGAGTATGCTCTTCCACGTTGCTCGGCTGCCCAAAGGTCACTGAGCACTCCACCACCGATCTATTAGGTCATTAGTAAGGAGGGGATGGGAAGTGCTGGGAGAGAAATACCGCTAAAGACGCACTCCCGCCCAGTCCAGACAGAAACCGAAATGCAATCATCTGAGCCTTTGTCTGGCTGAACCCGCATGCAGTATTCCATACCAGATAAAACAAATTGGCAAGCTGTATTACAGGCACGCGGCCATATACCTCCGAGAGAGGAGCCTGTGTAACCCCACTGTCAATTCTAGCTACCCCGCACCTTAGCCCCCTGATGACTTACAAGAACTAATGGACCGAAAGCGTATGCTAGGACGAATACCGACATCATCATGTATATTTCTATTTCTTCTGTAATTCCAAAGTCCTCTGCCATTTTGCCCAGTGCTGGTGCAATCATTGCACTCGATGCAGGGCTACTCGGAGAATTGCCATTAGTGCACTGTATTTAGCCTAGTGACTAATATAAGGAGGGCGCTCACGATATAAAGGTAAATGCGGAAACAATAACAGTTGCTCCCCACTTCGTCTTAAAGCTCCAGTTCTTTGGGTTCTCCATATCCTCTGGCCCGCCGAATGTGACTAGATTTGGATCGCGCATCTTTTCCCGCCCCCGGGGCAGCGATTGGGGCCTATGCCCAGCAGCTTCAAGGTCTTTAAATGCGGCATCCGGACTTTCTTCCCCTGGCATTTCGCAGTCAATTTGTGGATGGTATCCCGATTGACAATCCAAATGATGAGAGCGAATCCGAGGTAATCCCCGTCCGGATTGTCTTATTGTCTTGGTTCTTGTCTAGACAAATGACCTAAACCACGGCACATCCTAAATTTATTGGCGTAGTAGTTGAGAAGTGTTCAGTGGCTGTGTTGGGGAGGGGAAGGGAGAGGAGAAGAAAGTAGAAGGCAAGTGTCACTATGTAGACCGCCTTTTGTACTTGCACTATTTAGCTTCCCTTCCCGGAAGAGCCGGCAAAGCAGGGGGGGGGGTCAAGGGCCTCCAACTGCTCGCACCTCTTTAGTTGCCTCCACGGAGCGGTGTGTTATTCTATCAGTATCTCAGCGCCTCCACTGCTGGTGCTCCCTTTACGTCTACCTGCACGTCGTGGGGTCCACCATATACTGTATCACGCCAATGCAATTACCACTACTTAAGCGAGTGAACAAGGATGGAATGGCTAGTGCCGCGGGCCGCCGCATAATAATCCTGGGAGCGTACCTTTGAAGATACAGTGGTGTAGAAAAGGACGGATCCCACGATATACGAAGCACCCCAGATCTCTTAGATCTTAGGTTCGCCAGCTTTCATTTCTCCTTAGATACGTGAAGCTAGAAAACATCTTTCTGAGTCCTCAAATGCGTTCCCCGCTAGTAGCCTAGATAGAGGTTAGTACAAGATAGTCTTATGATGTCTTTGATGTCTTGTACCACCCCTTTCACTCCTAGTCCGGGGGCCCGGAACCGAGAAACCCTGGTCGCAGATCTTGGCATTCGCGAGTGCCTGCTTGTGATGCATTTATCTGCCCACACACTCTTCCAGTATTCTGGCTGCTGGGTACTGACATGAAAAAATTTCCAAGTGGGAGCCCCCAGAGTTTCTCAAAATCTCGGGAGAGGGGTACAGTACACAAACTCGAACAGGAAAAAACAACCCTCAGAGCAGGCGCCAAGAGTAGTTAGCCCATGCATCGCAATACCGAAGGGGGCAAACGGTCTACGGTATCTCTGTCCGGATTTTATTTCGTTATCCCCGGAGTTTAAATGCGCCGGGAATAACAGTCGCGCGGCGAAAGAGGTTCCGAGTGATGTGCTCCCTGGGAAGTGTGCCTCTTGTTGCTTTTTATTGTTTCCCCGCAATGCACTTAAGGCAGGGTAACCGAAGCCAGCACCTCTTCAATCAATATTCCTTGTGATCCCGTCCGGAACCGCATAGCCCTAGTCTGAACGTCATAGAAGGGGCATATTTTGACATGTCACTATTCCCTTGATATTTTCGGATTGGCCCTAGCTTTTGTGGCCGGTTGAAGCCTTAAAGCGATTGAGATTCATCAGATGTCACTCATTTTGCGGGCCGCCGGTCGGCTAGCACCCGAACCCAATGTTTCCCCCCTCGGCCGAGGAGTAATACTATACTACTAGGATTGTATGATAGACAGGGTTCGGACCTATTATAGGCTTAAGGTATTTCACCCTATTGGCCCGGGTAAGGATCTGTCTGTTGAAGCACGTGGAAGTTATTTGTCTTTTAGTGAGATTGGGGATCTCTGATTCAGATTGAGGTCATCATCTGGCACTTCGTGCGTATCTATTCGGCCACAAATCCCCTTACAGAATATGATAGAAGGAAAGTGCCTAGGCATCTCCAGCATACTTTAAACGCCAAAGCGGGGTTATTAGAGATACAAAGCCTCGTGGCTTTTGTTTCTACTCGCATGTATTATTTCGGGTTCTGTGCCTTATTCTTCAGACCGTTATTGATGCCCGAAGTTGAGAGTTGGTTCAAGAAATTGCACAAATGGGGTTTAGTAGTGGTTAATTCCGGAGAAAAGATCTAAATTTACTATGGACGCTGAGGGCGACGAGCGGATAGTCGGGAACTAGCCCTCCAATAATAGTAGGAGGAGGTATTTGGCCAGCGGGGCCTGAAGGTTAAGAACTTTCGTGGTTCGCGCAAGATGCGGTATGAAACTCGAGATCCTCCTCTACAATACTCCCGGTAGATCTTACATGTTTCCTGCCTGCTGCAGTTGCATTTTTTTCGTGGGCTGTCACCCGCGACTTGAGGGTCCTTATCCGAATTGTGAGCATGGTGACACTTACCGTTGTCCACTTCCTTCGGAAATATCTGCCCGCTGCACGTTAATCGGCTTTAAAATTCTAGAGTGCCTAAGCTGAGGAAAACCACAGGATTAGGATTTTGTTCTAGATCGACAATCCTCGATTCTGCATAATTATAGGAACTGATTCGTTAAAGGAACAAGGAGTTGGAATTCGATTTTGAGGGGGCTCCCGGTAAAGGCAGTTTCATTGCCTCACGAGCGAAGTCCAAAAATGTGACCCACCTTAATTCCCTTCTCTCCCTCTAGTCTTGTTTGGGGAATTTATCCTTTTCTCTCCCCAGGTCCTCTCTTCATTGCCACCCGCCGCCTCTGGAACTATATATTTTGCCATTTTTGTGTTATAAATGTCTAGTTTCTCACCAGTCGGCTTTGATGACGGTGGTGGTGGAAATTAGAACTCAAATACGCAGGAGGAAACTCGAGAACGCTTCACCAATTGAGATCCTTATGGGCTAACCCAAGTCTCTGCATTGAACCTGTGTTATCTTGGTGGTGGTATCCTAAGAAAAACACTATTACAAGCAAGCTGCTTAGGCACACTTGTGACAGAGATACGCACTCTGGGCAATATTTCTATTTTATTTCTCTGCCCTACTACAGTTTAATGAAGAATAGGTGCTCTCTGTCGGATCCCCTAAATTATTTTATTCGAGCCACATACCCCCGAATAGCTATTCAAGCGGCAAATTAAGGACCAGTAATCCCAAGGGGCGGGCCCTGCCCAGGGTCTAAGCTAAGCTGGGCATAAATCCGCATTCGGGCTCCAACCCCGAGACCATAGATCACTTGGCTCTCGGCCCTGGGTACCATAAAACGAAAGACGCAAATGCGAAAGGAAATGAAGCGAGGTAGGCACACGATAGGGCTCGTCACACCATGATCTCTTCCAAATGGGAAACAGAGTGTCCGTTCCCTCAATAAAGGCGGTGGAGATGTTTTATCTCTTTTCTCTCCCTCCTTCCCCCACTTCTACCCCCCCTCCCCTTCTACCCCCTCTCCCCTTTCCTCTCGTTGGCCTCTCTCTACACCTACCTTCGCCACTTCCGATTATCGATATAGGCTATACCATCGACTGCCTGCTGTCCTTGTTGGACTTAGTTTTATCCGCCGTACAGGAGTAGTTTCTTTTACTCTTGTTCGCTTCCTTAGTCTCTCTTTACTTCCTCAATTTCTAAGCTGCGCATGGTTGAAATTATACTCTCGGATATGTACTCTCTATCTTCTTGAGTATGACAGCACTTCCTAGTTCATACTAGTTTCACTTCAATGCCGTCAGAGTCTAAGCTCAATTCATTCGTTTTGGATCTTTCATTTATTTTTGCTGCTCAATCAGTCAATCATAGATGTAACTCTATGCGCATTAGATTTTTCTTTTGTCTTCTTTTTGTTTCCTTGAAGTTCTTTTCTACAGTGGATATGTGTTCTTGTTGCGCAGCATAAATAGCACGCTCTCCGCTTCCTTAGAAAATCAAGCTTCTTTTATCTGGTCCGGGGAACACATACATCAGCAGTCCTCCCGAGTGATAATTGATGACCCTAACACAGAAACAAAAGGTGTCGTATGCACAAGGAGAGAATTCTTGACGAATATAACCCAGATACCTGGCCCCAAAAGAGCAGTGCTATCAGTGAATCCGGGCTGGGTATTGAAATGTTCCACTTGGAGCATGACCCATTAAATAAGTCTCATCCCGAATCAGAACGGATAACCTACACACCCACTGGACCAGGGGGTGCGCCCAGGTGAATGAAGCTCGGTTTGACGGTGGTAGAGGGTGGTTGATTCATTATGTTTTTTGCTACGAATAAGTTTTCACGCCTTCGCTTGTGGTTTGTTTAGTGTTTGCATTCGTACACCATATTCTTTCTGATAGCTTCGGCCACCGGAATGCTTTCTGATATTGTGTGCACTATGTTAGTTTTAATCATACAGGTCTGTTAGCGTATTAAGTGGCCACCATATAGCTCTGCCATTCGGTCCTGAAGCCAAATCACTCACCCTAACTTGGGCATTACATATTGGTCAGTAGGCAGATGTTCTTTGAAGGGGGAGTGCACTAAGCGTTGAATGAAATTCGAAATTTTCTAGCCACAATTGCTTCACCTTCATTTGGGAAAAGATCCTGGGGGTTGAGTTAGAGGTTTTCCAATGTAGACCGCTCTTTCTTTTTCTTCCTGCAATCTTCTAATAGCCATTATATCAAACAGCCCTTCAGCCCTTCAACTCCTTCATTGCTACAACAAGGTCCTGCAAGAAGTTATTGAACAGTTATCCAAGGCTAACCGCCCAAATATATCCCTGCCTCTTCCGGTTAATGTGTTCCTACCCTTGCACTATTCAGTTATCACTCCCGATTCCGCTGATCCGTCCCTATTTTAATTATGCGGGTAATAATAGGTAACAGCTCGGCATATATCCAAAGTCTTACTAAGCCGAGCCAAAGATCAACCACGGACGAGCTAATATAAACCCGAATACAGGTTTTTAACATTGTAGGGTAATACGGATCCTAAAATTGCCGAGCACGCAATTGGCCAGGGCCAGACAGGACTTCTAGGAGTGAGAAAGCCTTACTACGTCCTTTCCCCACTAATTTTTAGTATGCAGCGCATATTTTGGCGCCTCGGGGCTCCTACCGCTTGCAATCTGCCTTGATTTCAAGACTTTAGTGCCTTTTGAGCTCTCGATACTCAGGAAATCTGAATGGCACTTCCTCTCTTACGCCAAATTCTAAAATGGGCCAAATTTCTTTTGTGATAATGCACCCTTCGTGTGATCCGTATAACTTCAGAAGTTCTTATCGATCCACCTCACCCACCGTTCATGAAATGCCGGTATCATGGGCAGTTTGCGAATAGGATATCTTTGGGACCCCGGTCCCTCCGCCGTCTTCTGCACATCCTACCCTCTTACTGTGATTCTTATGCCGAAGGTTTTTGCACAGCCATCCATGTATAACAAGTTGCAATGCATAGCGTTTACCATGAATTTATATATCCCTACCGCCCCGGATGCATAAACGGGGATTGGATGGTTGGAGATCGAATAGTTCATTGACACACGAGTTGGAGAAGGTTGATCTCGATAGTGCCGGGAGTTACCGTCTCTGCTCGCATAGTTATACGATAGTTATACGATATCCAAGTGGAAGAAGAAATTTTACACTTCCTCCCTCAAAATGGTTCCAGTGTTCTTGGCTAGCTGTATTGTGCGCATTAGGTTGCATGGCCTATTTCTCTCGCGATGTTCTTTGTCGGTTACGGCAGCCTTCGATCTGGTATGATATGAAAGTCAAACCCAAGACTTCAAGATTCAATCGGAGACCACCACCGCATCTTATTAGATCATCCCCACAGATAAAGCCCCCTGTCAGCTTTATTCTAGTCCTGGTTGGCTCGCTGGAATACTAAGTAGTCAGCTTAAACCCGGATCTTAAGGCGCAATTATGGGTGCTCCAAGACGTCCAAGAGGTTTTCAGGTTTGCATCCAAGCGGACTCGGGGCACTTCCTAGCCAACCCTCCCATAACGAACCTCACGGAACAGCGATATTTCAGCCCATCCCTGCTTCCCCAAGATCTTCGCTAACTGCAGTTTGTCGGTCCGCCCTAACTTATCTGCAGAAGTCTTGAAATTCTCATTCGAATAGGATTGCCAGCACCCTATTGGGGCTTGGGGGACAAAAGGACTCTGCGCTAGGTCCATCACAGACGTAGTTTGCGGGAATAAATTATGGATCGAATGACCATCTGAGCTATAAAAAAAAAATAACTCTTGGTCAAAATAAAATATAAAATAAAAATAAAAAATACATCGGAAGGTTGTGCCGTATATCCGATCTGGGGATTTTGAAAAGAAACCCGGGTGCTTTTTGTTTTCTTTTTATCATCGGTTTTGAGGCGTTGAAAGAGAAGGCGTACCGCCGGTAAGCACTCGGTTCTCAAGCAGTTGTCCCATCCCGAGGCTGACTAGATGTCGCCAAAGCTGCCGCTGGACCGTTAATTTGGGCTTTTTGCAAAGTTCCGGTGGATTTGTTGGTGGGTGCCTAGATGTCCTCCAACGGCGAACTGACGAGTTCCTAGTGTGTCGCCTTTTACAGAGGGCTCTCATTGCCCAATGGTGTTCGAATTGACAGTTGCTCAAGGGGTCAGTATACGATTCCACTCGCCTAAACGCTTCGATCTCCACTTATTAAAATTAAATCAGAGCAACTAATGGTTAATAATGGCCCCGGCATCAGTTTTTCCGTTATGGTGTGTGACTTAACCAGGTTCCAGCCATTTTAACATTGGAATACATCTGTGGTACGGGCACCTGTGGGGCTTTTCGGAGCTCTGATTTGGTGGCTGAAAAAGAAAATTTTTATGTTGGCCAAGACCACTCCTGTCGCCTTTGAGACCGGCAGCCGGCAGAACCTCAATTTTTTCCCGGGATTCTTGAGAACACAGACCCACTTTGGGTACTGTACATACTGGTTTTGCTTAAATGGAGAAGCCGCTGGACTGTGCCCAAGCTAGAAAATAATAATTTTCAGCTCAACCAAAGAGCCAGAAAAGCCCTACCGGTAATCCGCCTACCGGTATCCAAAGTCCGCCTCAACCCTCGACGCTAGGAAACTCCCCACAGCGCTACGGTGCCTATATCTGTTAGGTCACTCACAGGGGAATCTGAGAGCGATTACTCACGCGGCGGAGTTGAAGCCTCACAACCAAGATGGCAACCCCGGAGGCATCGCGCATAACCATCCAGAGTTCCGGGAATTGTCTCAAGGGTTTTGCTTGTTACTCGAGTGGTATGAATTAAGCACGTTTCACCTACAGCAGCTAGGAGTGAGTTTGACAAGATTGGCTAATAACTCGGGTACTGAGCACAGTGCTCTACCGGTAGACAATCCATGCAACCACCAATGGCACATGTACCCCAAACTAGCCCCAGTACCCTGCTCTACACGCTTTGTTTGGGCAATTTCAAATCTTTAACGTTTTTATGATGATACGAGCTCAGAGAGCTACCAATCTTATCGTCCCGGTAGGAGTCAGTTGGTTTTTCTTCTCGCCATGAGCCACCGAGACTAACTTTCCCAATTCATAACCCTGGTCACTTGCTCCGGAACTAGCCGGTTATGTTGGAGCATGGAACGCGTCTGCCTTCTCGTCGAACCACGGCCTGACTTATTCGCGATTTGGCTTTCGTATCGGATTCGTTCGTGCTGTCATGGCCGCTAAGATACCAGCTCTTGTCGCCGGCGCTTGTGCGGTATAGTACTAGTACGGTGGTGCCTTTAGCCCTAACACGAGCATAGCCTTGCACGACATGTCACACTTCATAGCCTTCGTTGCACAACTGTCGTACGGGTTTTGATATGCCCTAGCCCTAGGTTATAGGTCACAGGCACTTGAGATGCGGGGGTTGGCTACCGCATCTATAGATGGCTGCTGTGAGAATTGAAGGGAAAGTATTCACCGTATCGCACTCGCTTTTGGAGTTACGCGGCCAGGTTAGTGCGGGCAGATATTGGGCACAGGCACAGGCACAATATAGCTAAGCTGCAAGGGACAGGGAGCCTTTCGGTTACCCGTTCGGTGAGCGCCTTACTAAGTGTTTAGAGACCCACTCTCATCATGCTCTTAGTATCCGGATATGGACCGTGGTACCGGTCCATGTAAAAGTAGTTTTCACGTACAGTTCGTATTTTCGAGGGAAAAAAGAAAAGAGGAAAAAACACTCATATTTGTATTCCGAGTCTCATCAGGTATGAAATCATTAACCAACAGCCACCAAACCGGTGATGTATCACGAAAGCGGATGATCATCACAGGTGAAAAGAAACTACTTTGGCGAAACACAAACCATAACAGCGTCCCCGGAAACACTCTCGTACAAGCCCATAGCATTGCATTGCCGAATAACCACTTCCTCCATCGCAACCCTCACGAGATAATTTCCCCCTGGGTCACTGTTAGCCTGTAGACTCTGAAGGAAGAAAAGGGCTCACCATAGACCCTACTAATCCCTTCCCAGACACCTGCCACAGCCTCCTCCAACTCCTCGCCTGTCCACGGCCTAGGAAGGCGCACTATCCCCTTCTGCTCATCGGGGATAGAAGCGTAGCTGGAAACCTTTTCATCTGATTCGGCCGCCCAAAGGGGCTTATCAGCGGCCCTGAGTGAGTGTGTGTCTGCCGGGATGAGCACCATCAGGCGCGGCTTCCTACGGGACATCTGGTTCATTGCGGATATGACCTGTGTAGCTATCCCGGGGACGCCCGCTACCGCTCCACTCTTCTCGCCTGCGGCAGCTGCGGCCGCAGCGGATGAGGAAGAATGCGTGAGCTCGTGATATGCCGGCAGCGTGCTGGCCCATCCGCTGCTACTACTACTAGCAGCGGCAGCAGTAGTCGGAGTAGTGGTGGGAGATGCAGTATAAGCTCCAACCCCACTAGGTTCCTCATCCAACCTTCTAGAAGTGAATAGACCGCCTTCCAACCTTCCTAGTCCCTCCCTGGATTCCGCATCGTACTCTTCCCTCCCTCTACTCCCCAGATTGTGCTTCTCCCAAATTCTCAAGGATCCACTGCCCAAACTCGCTTCGTGCTGATTCACCCTATCCTCCGCCTCCGGAAACGGAATCCCAAGTGTTTGAAAAACATCCCGAAGCGAGGCTGGATGAAGCGTTGCCGGGGGCAGCGTTCGCGTGGAGAGGTAGGTTGCCAGAACCGAGAAGGAGTCCGCTGGTAGGTTCAACTTCGCTACGTCGTCTGGCAAAGAGGTCGCGGCCAGGTCGGCTAGTTTGCTATAAGGGTAGGAGAGAATAGAGGATTCGGGGAGGTGGAAGAGGTGGTTTGAGACTAGGAAGGGGATGAGCTTTTGGCTGGACATTTTCTTCGTCTTTCTCTTTTGCTTCTGGGTTTACTGATGTTTGGTAGTTGATGACTACGTGGGTTGGGGTGATGGTGGTGGTGGTGGGGTGAGGACTTCCAACTGGCGCAATAAGAAGTGGGCTGTTGCCACGCAGAAAGAGGGGGGAGGGAGGAGGAAAGTTCGCCACAGGTGGTGGTGACGGTGCTGATGGTTGTTGTGGGGGCAATCCTCACGTCAATGATTTTGAATCAGGTTGTATTATCATATCAAGCCGTAGAGGTCGTAATGTTTAGTGTTGCATTCTCAACAATAGTATCGGTATCTTCCACTACACTGAGCGAGCTGACACCACGTTCGTCGGAGCCGTGGCATGGGGACCTCTCAAGGCGGTATTTTTTTTTGGTCGGAGGTGAAGGGGGTGTGCTTGTAGAGTATGCCTCGCCCCTTCTCCTTGGACTAGACTACAGTAGCTCGCCCGTTTCTTCTCCTCAAAGCGCTTTCGCTCTTGCGAGGCGGACTCTACTAGTCATAGGTTCGCGATGTGCTCCGTTGGAAGACAACCTATCAAGGATTTTTCGCGGTATCACAAACGATTCCTAGAATTGTACTACCGCACCCATACTCGAGTAGCTGAAACCCGTGCACTCCCTTGTCGAGGCGAAAAAGAAAAAAAAAAGCCGGTAGGATGTCCAATAAATCGTGCATCGACTCCTTCCCCACCGTATTTGTGTTTATCGGGATACGCTTTATTCCAGAGACTTGCAGGCAGGCAGTGCACATACCCTCCAACCAAACACCGATACCAGATATTGAAACATTACCCTACTCTATTAGACTACTCGAGTAACACCATTCCCCCTTGGGGAGAAAGAGGGGTTCAGGATTAATATCGTCATCGTGTAGCATTGGTGCTGCTATGGATTGTAGCAGGCAAATTAGCCCACCGGTCGGGTACTCGAGTGTAGGTTTAGCTCCTCTGCCACTAGTCCTTGGAGGACCTACAGTTACGAACGATCGGGTACGTTCGTTGGCCGGACGAAGGAAGGCTTGTTCTGCCTTGCATCACGTGTAGAGGTGAGGCTCAACGGGGGGTAAAGTTACCGTAGTGTGATGCGTACAAGTCAGTCTATCATACTCGGGTAGCTTTACATTGCTAGGATATGGGCGTATGATATGGTATGAGTGCTCGGGGAAGTGAGTAATGAAGGAGAGAAGGGAGGAAAGGGAACAAAAGTGCAGGTGGGTGGGTGGTGGGTGGTGGTTGGTGGTACAGTAGTGGGCGCTAGTGGTGGTAGCAGAGGCTAATTGTATCGTAACCTATCGTTTCGTGTGATGTATGGTAGTGGTGAGGACTCCGGGATGGGAGTATATAAGCTCGGGGGTCTTCTCTTTTTCTCTTTCTTTTGGTATTCTATTCGCTTGCCTGTCTGTTCGTTTGCTTGCGTGAACACACTCAATCCGTACATACCTTAAGCTCCTTTCTTTCCCTCCTATATCTCTTGCACACTTCTTTCGGCTAATTGAGCTATCAGCCCCTCTCTCCCTCCAGCAAACGGGCGATAAAATTGATCGCTCAAGGAATTAGCTTGGCCTAATTAGGATCCACCAGCGACTCTAGCAACCATGTGGTATCATGTCTCTGAGGTATGGAGCTACCCCTTGCTCTATCTCTCTTATTGATAGTGAGGTGCTAACAACATTGCAGCCAAATAGCTACCTGGCTATAACAGGTGTGAACATCGAGACGGTGCGCATCGCAAAGAAAGCATTCGTGAAGCCGCTGCAGAAAGTCACAAAGTTCTCCATCACGCCTTTCGATTTCTCCCTGCAGCTGCAGGCGATGACTATTGAGAAGTTGCAATTCGCACTTGTATTGCCCAGCACCTAGTTTTGGGGGATAATGAACTGACATTTTTGCAGCCGGCGGTATTCACCATCGGTCCCGAGGACACTCCAGAAGCTCTACAGAAATACGCCTCCCTGCTCACCGGTCAGGCGGGCGATGTCGGTAGTCAATCCAACAGCAGCGGCCGCGGGCATGTCCAAGACATTGTTAAGGGCATTATCGAGGGCGAGACTCGAGTGATTGTTTCCGGAATGAGCATGGACGAGATTTTCAAGGAACGCAAGATGTTCAAGGAGAAGGTTATTGCAAACGTTCAAGGGGAATTGTCTCAGTTTGGGCTCAAAATGTTTGCTCCCCTCCCCTCGTGGTTTTATTGATGGTGATATTGATTTTTTGAGGGAAAAATAGTTACAATGCCAACGTTAAGGAGCTACACGACACTCCCGGCAGCGAGTACTTTGCCTTCCTTTCTCGCAAAGCGCATGAAGGTGCGCTCAACCAGGCCAAGATTGATGTCGCGGAGGCCCGCATGCGCGGAGAGATTGGAGAAAAGGAGAAGCAAGGCCTTACGGCTCAGCATATCTCCAAGATTGAGGCGGATACCGCTATCAAGGAGACTGAGCGGAAGAAGGACAAGGCTACTGCCGAGGCTTCCTTCTCCGTTCGTCAACAGGAGCTGAATATGGAGGTTCAACAGGCGACAATCAAAGCTAAGCGTGCTGCGGAGGCGAGAGATGCTGAGCTTAGTAAGGATGTTGAAAAGAAGAGGGCGGAGATGGAGTTGGAAAGGTTGAGAGCAGTGGACGTTGTCAAGAGTGTTATCTCCAGGGAAACACAAGAACAGAAGGCTGATGCAGCGGCATACACGACCAAGAAGGTATTGCTTCAAAAACTAGGTCTATCCGACTTGATTCTAACCATTTTCATAGACTGCCGATGCAGCAGAGTACAACGCTCAAAAAACTGCCCTCGCATCCCAATTCGGCCAGCAACGCCAGGCGGACGCTAAAAAGTACGAAACCCAAACTGCCTCAGACGCAAAGATGTACCAGCAACAAAAGTCTACCGATGCAGCCCAATACGAGACTCAGAAATCCGCCGATGCCCGCCAATACTCCACTGTGAAGGCTGCGGAAGCTGACTACCTTTCCCGCGTTAAGAAGGCAGAAGCAGACCTCGTCACCGCCGAAAAAGCCGCCCAAGCCACGTTCATCACGCGCAAGAAGGAAGCCGAGGGAATGCTGGAAATGGCGAAAGCCTACCAAGCACTATCCCAAGTAATGGGCGGCCCAGAAGGCCTAATGCAGTTCTTGATGATTGAACGTGGTGTATACGGCGATTTGGCGAATGCGAATGCCAAGGCAATCCAGGGTCTCCAACCCAAGATTTCCGTGTGGAATACTGGCTCCGCGGGCGGCGAGGGTGCTATGGCCGATCCAACTGCACCCTTAAGGAATATTTTCCAGGCGTTGCCCCCACTTTTCTCCACCATCAATGACCAGACGGGTATTTCGCCGCCTGCCTGGATGGCGCAGATGCCTAATGGTGCTCCTAGTGCAGCAGTTGCATCTAGGGCCGGTAGTGGGCAGGTGGTTCTTCCCAAGAAGGCCTGACTAAATTAAACTGCCAGTAGTTGAAGGGGTAAAATTATGGGAGCGGGGTATGGAAGATGTTTGCATCCGTCCAACCTGGATGACATATAATTCGGTCTTTCTTTTCATCTGGTTCATTTTTCCATTTTTCTTCGCTTGTCTTCTTTTCTTTTGATTTCGCTTTACTCGGTTAGCTGCGTGTATTAGTGGTTTTGCCTGTTGGTTTTCTTGCTGGACTGGATGGAGGGGGGAGGGTATGGTAGCGTGGGTTAGTAATGAATGGAGTCTCATGAACATGCGTCTTTTCCGCAGCAGTTTCCTTAGCCCCACCACGCCCAGCCTTTGTTGCCAGAGCGCAGAACTGCACCATTTTTAGTAGAACTGGAGAGAGCTGATTAGTCTTCGGGATATATGGTATCTGACACAGTAATATCTGATCGAAACCCCTCGCTCCTACTGACCATGTGTACCCGTTGTTGCGCCTGCACGACCGCCGTAATTCAGTGCCCGCGCCCGCAGCATTAGTACAGTACTATACCACCCTGGTTTCCAATTGGGCGCACACAGTCCACTTCAGTGCCTTCCAATACCAAACCAAGGACATAACCCGGTTGCTAGCCCTCATCACCAGGCATTATCTGGGAAATTGACAAAAACATACTAACCGAACACCCCCTTCCCCGAAGCTAGAAAAACTATCGCAAGGCGTAATCAGCACTGCACTGTGCCCGGGATAGGGATGGAGTATCGAGATCTTCAGAGGATTTTGTACGTGGGGCGAACCAGTATTGTCACCAAATACTGCTTAAGTGTGCAGAATCTAAACTAGAAGCCTAGGGAACACCCAACCCAACCCAATTCCTCACTCCCTAAACAAAGCAATTACCTTCCTTCCTTCCTTCCTTCCTATCTTGCTCCTTGCAGACTGAAGTTGAAGTCCTGCGCCCGCACCGTCAGGGAGTACTTTTTTGCGCCAGTGTTCCCATAAAACTATTGGGAGGAGGGGGGGGGGGGTATTATATTTTGCCCCTCTGGTTTATAGCTAGTGTTGGACCGGACCTTTGCATCTGCGGGTGTAATACCGCTTTCCGGCGCCGGGGTGTTTGCTATTGGTGGGCTTTCTGCGGTGGTTGGTTGGGCGGATATGTGCCGGTGGGATGTATTGGTAGGTGCGGTGATCTGATTGTGGGCAGTGGTGATAGCGGGGGTTGAGCGGTGGAGTGGGGGGCCGATTCGGAAGTGGGGGATAATGTGTGGATGGTGACGGCGGGAGGTTAAATTGATTGGCGTGTAATATCTTAAGGGGTAGCGACGAGCACAGCTGTTGGGTGTGAGTGTGTGCGGGCTCTGGGGCACTCGTGGAGTTGCTAGGAAGAAGGTAGATAAGAGCTAGGCGGCAAAGAGGGAGACAAGAGGCTAGCACATCAGTTTGGTGATGCCAGGATAATAATATCGTGATTGAA
>Ga0307509_10000829_pt1 | contig 53068 bp, 38 predicted proteins | sample 10_EM_MG_FD_202245 | JGI IMG/M metagenome (GOLD analysis project Ga0307509, IMG submission 202245) | Populus trichocarpa ectomycorrhiza microbial communities from riparian zone in the Pacific Northwest, United States - 10_EM | ecosystem: Host-associated > Plants > Roots > Unclassified | place... | reverse complement strand
GCGCCGCCTCGATGACGCGGAACGAGCGCCGGCTGCGCAGGTTGTAGACGTGCGGCGCCATGCGCAAGGTGACGTGGAGCGGCATCGGGCGGGTCCACTCGTCGCGTGAGCGATGAGCCACGCCGGCACGCGCACCACGGGGCTTGCGGCCCGCGCCGGCGCGCTTGCCACCCCAGGTCCGGAACTCGAGCGCGAGCTGACGGGGGCGACGCCGGCGCGCGGGTTGGGATGACGCCGACATCTTGATTCAGCATATATAATAGCGACCATCTGGAACGCAAGGCCGCTCATCAATCAAGTTTTTCCACGGCCGCCTCTCTGCGATGGCCACAGCGGGGACCGGCGGATCCGCCTGCCCCAGATGGCGCCCGATCACATCGACCTGGTGCGCGTGCTGCGCGCCGATCCCTCGGCCGCGATGGTCTGGCTGCGCCGCGCCGCCGCCGATCTTACGGAACCCCAACACTGGGACGGCTGTCGGGTCGAGCTACTGGCGGACCTCCAGGCAGAGCTGGACCGGGAGCGGCGCGCGGATCTCGCGTGGGCAGCTCTGCCAGCTGCTCAGCATCGACCAGCAACGCCACACGCCGGCCGGGCCTCGGGCCCGAGCTGGCTACGGGGGGGGGGCCGCCGCTGGTCCCCGGCAGGCTCCCGGTCGCCATCCCGAGCCTTCGAGCGTCATCGGCGGCTCCGTCTTCAGCTCACGATCCTGGCGCGCCGAATCGTGCCCAGGCTCTCAGTCGTCGTCGCCGGCGGTTGGATCGCCGGCCATACCGCGGCGCTCGAGCAGCCGCTGAGCTGCGTGCGATGCAGCCCGTGCGCGACATGGCGGCGCCGAGTGGCGTCAGCTCGCGGGACTCGAGCACGCGCAGCAGCTTGGCCTGGACCTGGAGGTCGAGCTCGGCGATCTCATCGACGAACAGCTGCCACGGTCGGCTTTCTGGATGTAGCCGGCGACGTCCGCCTCGGCGCCGGAGTAGGAACCGCGCTTGGCGCCAAACAGCAGCGTCTCGGCGAGCGCGGGCGGGATCGCGGCGCAGTTGACGGCGACGAACGGTTTGCCGGCATTGCACGCGCAATGAAGCGCCTGGACCACACCTTCCTTGCCACTACCGATCTCGCTCCGCACATCCAGCGTCGGCCCGCCCCGCGCCGCAGCCGCGGCATCGGCGAGGATCCCCTGCATCGCAGGGCCGCGCACGAAGCCGTCAACGCGGGCCACGCCGCCGAGCTGGAACGGCCGCACGTCGGCGCACCGCAGCAGCAGCGAGTCGCCGATCCGGATCACGCGCGCGACCGACGTGGGAACCTGCGCCGCGATCAGCTCGCCATCGACGACGCTGCCGTTCTGGCTCTCGAGATCGGTGACGATACAGCGCCCGGCCTCGAACACCACGCGCGCGTGGCGACGCGAGATCCGGCCATCATCGATCCAGCCGCCCGTCGCGTCACCGCGGCCGATCTCGAGCGGCCCTATCGAAAGCGCGATCACGCGGTGGCTCGGCGCACCGCCTGTGAACCCCAGCACGAGGCCGGGCACGCTCGCGCTGTCACCGACATGGTGGCTGGCTGCGCTGGGAGGGAGGGTCGCCGGATCCACGCGATGGGAGCATGTCGCGCCTGGCGCGAATCTTGCCTGGCGGTCGGAGGCAAGGGCCGGTCGTTTGACCGCCCCAATCACATATCAGGGAGGACGTCGATGTCGATACACTCGTTCGTCGGGTTGGGTATGTTCGTGGTGCTGTCGGGTTGCGGCTCGCGACAGTCAGCTGCGAGCCAGGGTAAGGGCAACGGATCGCCGCCACCACCACCGCTGGCAGTTTGTCCGGATCCGCCCTGCGAAGAACCGAACGGCACCGGCATCTACACCGCCGGGAACGGCCGCGCGGCGATCGGTCCGCACCAGCTGATGATCACCCACTTCGTCAACCAGCCGTCGCCAGTTGCCGGCGAATCGAAGGTGCTGTTCGAGGGCCGCTACTTCGATGACGTCATCGTACAGGGCTGGGACGTGATGCCCCGCGCCGGCGGCCTCGTCCCGGGCCCAGGCACCGTCAGTGAGGCCGACTATCGCGGCACCACGATGGGCGTCGCCGCGGTGAGCGAGAGCGACACCGCGCTGCGATGGACACTGTTTGATCGCCACACGCTCGAGACCGTGCAGGCCACCGACGACGTGACCATCTATCTGTCGATGACCGTCGCGACGCCCGGGACGACAGGCCACACCGAAACCTACGCCCTCAGCTTCAAATCACGGCCCACCCCACCGCCGCACAACCCGATCGCCGTCGACAAACGTCCACCGCACGCCTACGATCTGACGTGGATCGCTGTCGTCGGCGCGCCGGTCACGACGCCAGCGCCCTACTGCCTCGACGCGCAGGGCAATGCCGATTCGGTCGTGTTCCAGCAAGGCCTCGCCATCGAACCGGTGAATGGCCGGGTGACCCGGGATACGACCACGACCGGCGTCGTCACGATGTCGTGCTGGCTCGGGGCCCCGGCGACCGTGTACAGCTGGGGCTACGGCTATGGCGCGGCGTCGGGGACCGCACTTGCCGACACGTTCTACTTCGACGCCGCCATCCAGATGAAGCGCGCGTCGTACTGCGCGGACGCGCAATACTTCACCATCGCCGGCACGCAGATCGCCATCTCCGACGACAAGCACATCCAGCCCGCGCCCGTCGTGCCCGGGCGGGTCGAGGCCTGGTGGGCACCGACCGGCGCGGTCTGCCTCAACACCGCCAACATGCGCCACCACGCCATGGGGTTCACGGGCACGTGCGGCGGCCAGCCGATCCCCGCGTGCCCGCCGACGATCCCGGCGTCACCGTTCCTGATCGACGCGCCCGCCAATCCGGGGCCGTAGCCTCGGACGGCGTCGGCTAGCCGAGGATCGAGAGCGACCGCTCGCTCGGCGACCCGACGCGCCTGAGCCAGCAGGGTCGTCCGTTGGGCCGGCGTGACAGCCGCCGCAGCTTGCCGCAGCACCAGGCGAGCGGCCTCGATGCCGACGTACGCGTTGTCAGACGCCAGCCGCTGCACATGTGCGAGCACGGCGCGCCGCGCCGCGAGCGCAGCCGCGGGGATCTCCAGTCGCTGGCTCTCCGATGATACCGCTCAGCTAGCCCTAGCTCGATCGAGTGCGCCAATCAAGGCGGCCCACCTCGCGGCGAGCCGCCACTCTGCAGGACCGACCTCGCGCTTGGCCACAGCCGGCCACGCGCTCGGGCTGGACATGTGCGAGCACGGCGCGCCGCGCCGGGAGCGCAGCCGCCGGGGATCGCCAGTCGCCGGGTCTCGAATGATACCGCTCAGGTAGCTCGGTCGAGTGCGCCCATCAGGCGGCCCACTCACGGCGCGAGGTCACTCCGCAGGACCGACCTCGCGCTTGGCCACAGCAGCCGGCCACGCGCTCGGCAGTGGCGAGATCCGGGCCGGCAGATCGAGCAAGCGCTGGCTCGTCTCGCGCTGCGCTTCGAGCATGCGCGCGAGCGCGCGCTTCTTCTGTTCGATCGACTCGAACGCCGCGCGCGACGCCGTCGCGGTCGCCGCGGCGGCGCGATACTCGAACACCGCGAGCGCATCCTGACGCAGCAGATCGAGCGTCCGAGCGACCAGCGCCTGGCTGTCGGCGTCGGCGTTCGTCACGGCATACGGCGAGATCCCCTGGGCGCCGCCGACGTAGACCATGCCGGTCTTGCCGAACCTGGCCGGGTCGACGAGATCCTCCACGACCAGCAGCGGCTGCGTCGTGGTCGGAAACTCGCTGCCGAACACGCTGAAGATCAGCGCCCCGTCGTCGCGCGCCTGGACCGCGGCGACCAGCGCGCCGAACGCGAACACCGGCAGCGCGTCACCGCGGGTCGCGGCGACGAGGCGGGCTCGCGCAGCCGGATCGAGGGCGACGCCGGAGGCGGGTCGCCTGCGCGGCGCCGGCTGGAGCGTGGTCATGAGGCCGCGCACCTGGTCGATCGCGACCACGACGTTCAACGCGTTGCCCTCGCGATACTGCGCATGGAAGATGCCGACGAGCTCGAGCGCGCCGGACTTGCACGACACAGCGAGCACGGGCGATCCGGAGCCACCCGCGGACAGCAGCGCGTCGACCACGAAGTCATCGTGGTCCCAATCGCCCTGTTCGTCGTGGTCGTGCACCGAGACCACCTTGCCGACGTTGGTGGCCTGAAACGCGCCGAGCGGAAAGCCCTTGACCTCGACGACGGTGCGCGCGGCGAGCGCGGCGCTGTCGCCGACCCGCCACGGCATGATCTGGAGCTCCGCGTGCGCCCGGAGGACCGCGACGTCGAGCTCGGGATCGACGGCGACGCGCGACAGCGGGATGTCGTCGGCCGGGTAGCTGTCGCGGTCGCTGTCGACGATCGTGAGCGAATCCGCGACGCGCTTGCAGCCGACCGGGATGCCCGTGACCGGATGCTCGCTGCTGGTCACCCCGGGCCACTCGGCGACATGGTCGTTGGTGAGCAGCAGTGTGTCGGCCCCATCGCGCCGGTACGCGAAGGCCGTCCCGTGGGCCATCGCCACGTCGCGTGACGTCGCGAGGTTGCCGTCCGCGCCGTACGCCACACACTCGTACGTGGCGCTCGTCCGGACCGCGTACGAGTACGACCGCGTGTGGGCCTCGGTGTCTCTCGCCGCCGCCGACAGCGCCGAGAGATCGTCGGCATACGCGTTGCGACAGTAGCCCGGTGCCGGCGCGGCCGCCGCAACTCGCATCGTGATCGCGGCGACCGAGCACGCGATGATGGCGGCGACACCCCGACCGCTGGATGCCACGCTCGCGCCGCGATATGCGCGGTTGCTGCCTACGCCTGCGACAAGTCCGAGCCTGGGTATCGTGCGCATGGGGTGCGCTCGTGCAACCGACATGCCTCGAGATCCTGCCGAGACAACGGACAAAGTGTGTCGGGCAGATCCAGGTGTGTCGAAAGGAAACGGTTCGACGAGGTCCGCCCGTGGAGCAGGACCGGCGGCGCGGCTTGGACCGACGAATGCACACGTCGCTCGTCAGGTCCATCCCAAGGAGATTCACCATGCGTCATACACTTCTCGCCGGTGTCGTCCTGTTCGCGCCGAGCCTGCTCTCGGTGGCCCACGCGCAGCCGAGCGCACCGCCCGGTGCGTCACCGCTCCGCCCGCTTGCCATGGCGGAGCTACCCGAGCGGTGTCGCGACCTCGCGCGTGTGCCAGCGTCCTCCGTCATTCCGGATCCCGACATGGCGGCTCACGTCTCGGTCGCCAACTGCATGGCCGACGAGGTGATGGGAAGACTCGCCCTGCAACCCGACGCGTCTTCGATGAGTGCGCTCGACGGCGCGGCAGAGCCGAGCGCCCAGATCCTCGACGACGTCATCGCGCACGGCGGCCCGCGCTGGCAGGTCATCGCCGACGCCGCCAAGGCCGACCTGTACCGTGGCATGGTCGTGCGTATGCGCATCGCGATGTCAGGCCGGGACGCTCCGGCCAGCGTCGAAGCTGGCCTCGCGACGTGGCTCGACAACGCGTCGCGGGCGTCGCGGGCCGCCGCCGACGTCGCCCGAACCGAGTCGGTGAGTGATGACCCGGTCGTGAGATCGGCACTCGCCAGCCTCGTGGTGGCGGACGCGCGGCCCACGAGCGCGCCGGTGTCCGTGGATGCCCCAGCACGGCTCGCGCCACACCTGCTTGACGCGCACCTCGTCCGGAGGCTGCATCGCGCGATCGCCGCCGAGCAACTCGTCATCGAGGACCGCGACCAGCTCACCGCCGCGCAGGCCAAGATCACCGCCGATACCCGGCGCCTCGGGATCGACGTCCAGCGTGCCGCGGCGCTCCAGGCCGCGTGGCATCGCGCGAGCGCCGCGGGAGAACCCGGCGACGCGGCGACGCTTGCACGCGCGCGCTTCGAGGCCATCGGCGACGAGACCGCGGTTCGAGCATCGCTCGCCCAGGCGCGGGCCAGCTATGACGCGGCCGTGACGCAGCTCGCACTGGACCGCCAGCACCTTCGAGAGGTCGAGGCCCGTGGCGTGCAACACCTCCGTTCGCCCACCGCGCTGTCCATGGATCGGTAGTACGGACTTCCATTTTGACGCATCGGTTTGGCCGGTTTTGAAGTGACAACGCCGGTTCGGCCACGTACCGTCGATCCGGACGAGTACCTCACCGATGCCAGATTCCACCGCTGCGCTCACTCGCGACGAGGCCGCCTTCCGTCATATCGTGCGTCTCGAGCGGGTGGACATGACCTTTGGCCGCGTGCAGTCGCTCTCACAGGTCGACTTCGAGGTCGGTCGCAATGAGATCGTCGGGCTACTCGGCGACAATGGCGCCGGGAAGTCCACCCTGATCAAGATCATCAGCGGCGTGCTGCGGCCCACCGCTGGCACGGTCTGGGTCCGCGACAAGCGAGTAGACCCTTCCAATTACTCGGTACGGCTCGCCCACGACCTGCGCATCGAGACCGTGCACCAGGGGCAATCGCTGGGAGAGCAACAGCCGCTCTGGCGCAATCTGTTTGTGGGCCGGCAGATCGTCGGTCGCTTCGGTTTCATCGACGTCAAGCAGGAGAAAGCGATCGCCAACCAGCTCCTGCGCCAGGCGATCGGGTTTCGCAGCCAGGGGATCACGGCGGACTCCACGGTGCGTGACCTGTCGGGTGGCGAACGCCAGGGAATCGCGATCGCCAGGGCCATGCATTTCGAGGCCGATCTCATCGTGCTCGACGAGCCGACCACCGCGCTCGCGGTGAGCGAAGTACGCAAGGTGCTGGCGTTCGTCGAAGGCGTGAAGACCGGCGGGCGCGCGTGCATCTATATCGAGCACAACCTGGCTCACGTGTACGAAGTCGCGGATCGCCTGGTCATCCTCGACCGGGGCTGTGTGGTCCGCAACCTCAAGAAGGGCGAAGTGAGCCTCGCCGAGCTCACCAAACAGATGATCGCCTTGCACGACGGGAGCACTGATGGCCGCGCCTAAGTCTGCAGAGTCTGCAGAGTCTCTGCGCACGCGACTGCTGCGCATCGAGGGTCTCCCGATCACCGCCGTGCTCCTCATCCTCGTGGCCGTGTTCATGCTGGTCGCCCCCGAGGTGTTTCTCAGTTATCGGATCTACATGTCGTTTCTCGCCAACGTGCCGCCGCTGCTGGTCCTGGCGGCCGGGCTGACGCTGCTGATCGCCGCGGGCGAGATCGACCTGTCGTTCCCATCGATCGTGGCGCTGTCGGGGTGGGTGCTCGGATACTGCATCCACGACCTGCACGCGCCGTGGCTCGGCCTGGTCCTGGCGCTGGCGGCCGGCGCCCTGGTCGGATTTCTCAATGGCGTCCTGGTGGCGCGCGTCGGCATCCCGTCGATCATTGCCACCCTGGCCACCCAGTTTCTCTGGGGCGGGCTCACCACCGTGTTCTCGCAGGGGCTGTCGTATTCGCTCAGCGACGTCGACGAGCTGTTCGTGTGGAAGTTGTTTGTCGGGCGGATCGGGCCACTTCCTGTGCAATGCCTGTGGGCGCTCGGCGTGGCGGTCTGCCTGTGGTTCGTGTTGAATCGCCGGCGGTTCGGCGAGCACCTGCTGTTCATCGGCGACAACGTCAAGGTCGCCGAGATCGTCGGCGTCAACGCCAAGCGCGAGAAGACCCGAGCCTTCGTTCTCATGGGGGTCCTGGCAGCGTTCTCGTCGGTGTTGCTCACGCTGGAGAACCAGAACTTCTTCAACACCCAGGGCGGAGGCTATCTCCTCGAGGTGATGGCCGCCGTGTTCATCGGTGGGACCTCGGTGTTCGGCGGCAAGGCGTCGCTGGTGGGCACGGTGTCCGGCTCGTTCATCATCGTCATGGTGGAGGCAGGCATCGTCGCGACCGGGCTGCAAGGATTCTGGGTCCGAGCCGTGGTCGGCGTGGTGTTTCTGGCGGCCGTGGTCGGCCACCTTCTCATCCAGGGCTCCCACAACGGGAAGCCCCACCGGCGCTTGCTGCACGGCAAGTTCGGACTCAACAAAGGAGGACAACCATGAAGCGACTGCTTTCGATTGCAGCATCGGGTGCGCTGGCTCTGACCGCGAGTGCGACGCTGCACGCCGAGGACAAGCTCGGTGCCGGCATCACCATGTATTTCCAGATGGGTGGAAATCCGGGCGACGGGGCGACCCTGCCGCGAACCAACGGCGCACGCGCCGCCGCCGCGGCCTTCGGGGTGAACCTCAAGGAGCAATATTCGGGCTGGCAGCCGGAGACCATGCTGAGCCAGTTCCGCGAGGCCCTGGCGGCGTCGCCGGGATGCATCGAGATCATGGGACACCCGGGCAGCGACGCGTTCGCCTCCCTCGTCGCCGACGCCGAGAAGCGCAATATCATCATCACATCAGGCAACTCGCCGCTGACCAAGCTCAAGGATCAATACGGCGCCAACGGCTTCGGCTACGCCGGTGTCGAGCTCTACGAGGGTGGCAAGCTCACCGCGCAGAAGATGATCGAGTATGGCGGCCTCAAGAAAGGCGACCAGGCACTCGAGTACGGTCTGCGCGCTCAGGCGGAGCGCGGGAAGAGCGATCAGGGCCTGTACGACACGCTGGTGGCCGCCGGACTCAAGGTCGACTACATCGAGATCAGCCCCGAGGTCGACCACGATTCGTCGCTCGCCGTCCCGATCATCACCGCCTACCTCCTGAAGCACCCCGACCTCAAGGCCATTGGCACGCAGCACGGCAACGTCACCGCGTTCATCGGCAAGGCGCTCAAGGACGCGGGGCGCAAGCCGGGCGAGGTCATCGTCGGTGGTATCGATCTGTCTCCGGCCACCATCGACGGCCTGAAGAAGGGGTATATCAGCGTCACCCTCGACCAGCAGCTCTATCTGCAGGGGTTCTTGCCGGTGGTCCAGTGCGTGCTGTCGAAGAAGTACGGTCTCTCCGGGCTCGCGATCAACACCGGCGCCGGCGTGGTCACGCCCAAGAGCATCGGCGCGCTCGTCCCGCTGATCGACAAGGGGATACGCTGATACCATATCAGCCGCTCGCCCTGGTCTGCCACGCGCCAGGCGCACTGCGCCACGTGTGGTCGCTGGCGGCCGTCGGTTTTGATCAAGACCGGACTGACCCCTTTCCTGCAACCGCACCATCACCGCGCCGTGAACCGCGAGCGGTTGAAGCGAGCCTGACCGCTTCGCGTTGACGCAGCCGCCATGAAATGTGCGGCTTACGCCGTCGCTTGGGCGTAGTCCCGATCCGTGCCGTTGACGCGCTGCGACGATCCGCCCCCGAGCGCGCTCGGGAGGCACCGGGAGATCGAGGTCCTTGTTTTCGCAGTTTCAGAACATCGTGGCGCGCCGCCGGCCGCTACGCAGTCATCATGAGACGAACAACCTTGCTCCACGTGATGCTCGTGGGGTGCGCGCTCGCAAGTTGCCGGGGTCCGGCCGGAACCAGCCAGGCGGCGTCGCCCCAGGCGCCAGCCGCGGCGGCCCGCGGCGAGCCGCACGAGCCGATCATCGACGTCCACATGCACGCCTACCCGGCGAACGAGGCCTTCCCGGCGTCGCTGAATAACCCCGTGACCGGCAAGCCCACGACGCTCAAGGACGGAGAGGCGCACCTCCAGGCCTGCCTGTCCGAGATGAAGCGCCTGAACATCGTGAGGGGGGTCGTGAGCGGCGGGACCGGAGATCGCCTCGCCGCCGCCATGCACTGGCAGGACGTGGCGCCCGATCGCATCATCGCGGGTGCCGGCGTGCGAGGCTCGGAAGACACGCCGCTGCCCGACGTCAAGGTGCTGCGCAAGGCGTTCGAAGACCACCGGCTGGGCGTGCTCGGCGAGGTCACCGCGCAATACGCTGGGATCACGCTCAACGATCCGAAATACGAACCCTACCTCGCAGCCGCCGAGGAGCTCGATATTCCGGTGTCGCTTCATACCGGGGTGGGCCCGGCCGGCACCTCCTACGATCCATGCTGCCGCGGCTTCCGGGTGGGCCTCGGCAATCCCGGGCAGATCGAGGAAGTCCTCAACCGCCACCCCAAGCTCCGCGTCAACCTCATGCATGCCGGCTGGCCGTACCTCCAGGACACGATCGCGCTGATGACGGTGTACCCACAGGTGTACGCAGATCTCGGTGCCCTCGGCTGGGGCCTGCCGCGAGCGGAGTTCCACGCGTACCTGGGCGCGCTGGTCCGCGCCGGCCTGGGCAAGCGCGTCATGTTCGGGTCCGATCACATGTACTGGCCCGACCTCATCGGACGCTCCGTCGAAGCGGTCGACGCGGCCCCGTTCCTGACCCCTGCCGAGCGGCGAGACATCTTCTACAATAACGCAGCGCGATTCCTGAAGCTGGAGGACGGCGAGCACAAGGCGCCGTGATCCGAGCGGCTGCGACGATGCTGGCCGCAACCCCACACGCGTGGGAGCGTCCAGATCGACATGTCGCAGGTCTCAAGCTTTCACGACTGGTCTCGCAACGGACCGCTCGCCTCACGGCCGCAAGTCCATCGCAGCGTCGTCCCGGAGGTGGAGGGCAACATCGACGCGGGGCCCGTGCACCTGATCAACATCCTGGCGCCGCCAGGCGCAGTCGTCGATCCAGCCGTGCCGGAGTACGCGGTGCACCTGGTCCTGCGTACGCCGCCGCTGCTCCAGGTCGGCTTCAACCGCCGGCCGCGCTGGCTGGTGATGTCGCCGGGCGTGATCCTGGTCGCCCCCCCGGATACGGATAGCGACTTCATCGCTGATGGTCCGTCCCATGTGCTCACCGTGACGATCCCCAAGGCGCACGTCGCAGACTTCACCCAGGACTCCGGCGCCCGCCTCGAAATCCGACGAGAGGAGGCGTTCCGCGAGCCCGGGCTCATGCGCCAGATCATTCGCCTGTGGCACCGGCTGACCAGCGAGGCCCCGGCGAGCCGGCTGTTCGCAGATCAGGTGATGCGCGAGGTGATGCACACGCTCGCACAGCGCACAGAGGCGCACGTCCCGGCCCGCCACGCGCGCGAACGCCTGCCGACCCACACCGTGCGCCGCCTGCGCGACTACGTCGAGAGCTTCCTGGCGGGAGACCTGGACGTGACCACGATGGCGGACGTGGCGGCGTTGAGCCCGGCGCACTTCGCGCGCGCGTTCGCGGCCACGATCGGGATGTCGCCGTTCCACTACGTGATCAGCCGCCGGCTGGCGCACGCCCACGAGCTGCTGGAGCGCACCGATCGCTCGGTGATCGACATCGCGCTCGAGGTCGGCTTCAAGACGCAGAGTCATTTCACCGCGCGCTTCCGTCGCGAGTTCGGCGTGACCCCGCGCGAGATCCGGCCGGCGTCGCGGCCGCCCGACGAGCGGCTCGACTCGGTCTGACACCCGCCGGCGCCGCGATGCCGGATGAGGCCGCTACGACGTACGCGTCCTGGTAACGGGCTCGGCGCCTGGATTGGCTATGTAGCTCGGTGCCGCAGACCGCCGGCACTCGACATGACGACTCGGTCCAAACAACGAATATTCGCGAGTCGACTGCCTTGGATAGGCCGCGCTGCGCATGCCGGCCGCCGCTGCGCGCTGCACCCTGGCGGGCGCCGGCTGGGCGACCCGCTCAGCGCGCGCGCAATGCCAGGCGCATGCGGTTCGCACAATGCGTGACCACGGAGCTCCCGTCGAGCCGCCGGTGGACACCTCGAGAGCGCCCGACGCTGCGGCTGCCTCGCGATCGCGGCATCGCCTCGTGGTCAGGGGTGCCTCGGGAGTCCGGCGTGACCGCCGTGCGTTCGAAGCCTGGACGCGGCCATGTCCACCCCTGGACCTCGGCGTTCGCGTACAGATGTGCAGCTGGGGCATCGCAACCTCGCGGGCGACGTGACAGGAGCGAGTGCCGTGACACCGCGACGTGCGGTTTTTTTACGCGCGGGTATTCAAGGATGCATATGTCCGGTCGAGTCTCTTTCGCGAGACGAGTTCTCGGCGAGATCGATCGAATGCGAGCGGAGGACGCCCTGGCAGTACGAGCGACGCAGTAATCAGCCTGCGCCCCGTGGCGCGGAAGCCACCATCGACAGATAGCGAGTCTGTATACGTGACAGCTTGTTTGCAATCATGCGGTCGAGCCGCACGGCGGGCGCTGTCCCCGTCCGTGTGCTGATCAGTCCTGGTTATTGCCGTTAGGTCTGACACTGCAAGGAGCTACGTGATATGCGAGTGTGCTCAGAACAAGCTGACCGTCGACCGCCGGGGGTTCGAGGCGGTTTCCTGGCGATCGCGGTCGCCGCGCTGCTGTCGTGTGCCGGGCCGCCCGAGCGCGGTCGATTCGACGACCCACCCGATGCCCAGCTCGAGGCCTCGCGTCAGTCGATGACAGCGCCGGCCACAGCGCCGGCCACAGCGCCGGCCACGCCGTTCACCCTGTTCGAGAGTGGCCAGGTGCGCCCGCTCGCGATCTCGCTGGATCAACATCACCTGTTCGCGGTCAACACTCCCGATAACCGCCTCGAGGTGTTTCGCCTCGGGCCGAACCGGCTGGTCCACGTGGCCTCGATCCCGGTGGGCCTCGAGCCGGTCGCCGTCGCGGTGCGCGCGAACCACGAGGTCTGGGTGGTCAATCACCTGTCGGACAGCGTGAGCATCGTCAAGCTCGCGGACGACAACGCGAGCGGGTACGTCGATCGCACCCTGCTGGTCGGCGACGAGCCCCGCGACATCGTGTTCGCAGGGCCCGGGCGGCGGCGCGCGTTCATCACCACGGCGCATCGTGGCCAGAACGTCCCGTTCGATCCGCAGGCCACCGTCCCGGGCGTGGGCCGCGGCGACGTCTGGGTGTTCGACGCGAACGCGCTCGGCAGCGGGCTGGGGGGCACGCCGTTGACCATCGTGACGCTGTTCAGCGATACGCCCCGCGCGCTCGCGGTTACGCCCGACGGTACGCGGGTCTATGCCGCGGGCTTCCATACCGGCAACCAGACGACCATCGTCGCCGAGGCATCGCTCGCCGACGGGTTCGGCCCGGCCGGCGTCGCCGGACCCGCGACCAACGCCGACGGCGTCCCAGCTCCCGAGGTCGGCGCGATCGTCAAGTGGACCGGCACCCACTGGGTCGATTCGCTTGGTCGCAGCCGCGACCCGGCCGTGAAGCTCGCGTTACCGGACAAGGACGTGTTCGTGATCGACGCCATGACCAGCCCGCCGCGCCAGCTCGCGGGACCGGACGGCTTCTTCACGCGGGTGGGCACGGTGCTGTATGCGATGGTGGTCAATCCGGTCAATGGCAACGTCTACGTCGCCAACACCGAGGCCAACAACGCCGAGCGCTTCGAGGGCCCCGGAACGTTCGCGGGCCATAGCCTGCGCGGCCATCTCCACGACAGCCGGATCACCGTGCTGTCGGCGGGGCAAGGCGTCGCCGCGCGCCCCCTCAACAAGCACATCAACTATGCGATTTGTTGTGCGCCGATCCCGAACGCCGAGAATGCCAAGTCGCTCGCCATGCCGCAGGGCATGGCGGTGACCGGCAACGGGGCGACGCTCTACGTCGCGGCGCTCGGGTCGGACAAGGTCGGCGTGTTCTCCACGTTGCAGCTCGAGAACAACACGTTCGTGCCCGCCGGGGCGAGTCAGATCCACGTGACCGGCGGCGGTCCGACCGGACTGGTGCTGGACGAACCACGTGGCCAGCTCTACGTGCTGTCGAGGTTCGACAACGCGATCTCGATCCTCAACACGGCGACCCGGCTGGAGACCCGGCACGTCGCGATGCACACGCCGGAGCCGCCGAGCGTGGTGGCTGGCCGTCGGATGCTCTACGATGCCTCGTCGTCGTCGAGCCACGGCGACTCGTCGTGCGCGAGCTGCCATGTGTACGGCGATCTCGATAGCCTGGCGTGGGATCTCGGCAACCCCGACGCCAAGGTGGCCACGAACCCCGGCCCGTTCGCGGCCCCGCTGATCAACCCGACCACGGGACGGCCGATCGATCCGAGCTTCCATCCGATGAAAGGGCCGATGACGACGCAGAGCCTGCGCGGGATGGCCAACCATGGGCCGATGCACTGGCGCGGCGATCGCACCGGCGGCCTCGATGCGCCGACCGTACAGCCCAACGGCGGGTCATTCGACGAGCGCGCCGGATTCAAGAAGTTTCAGGGCGGGTTCACCGAGCTGCTCGGGCGCAGCGCGCCGATCCCGGACGCCGACATGGATGCGTTCGCCGACTTCGCCCTCCAGATCACGTATCCGCCGAACCCGAACGAGCCGCTCGATCGAGCGCTCACGGCGGATCAGCGCAGCGGCCGCAAGCTGTTCGAGACGCTGCCGTTCGCCAACCCGTTCTGCCCCGACGGATCCTGCGGCACGCTGACGTGCGTGACCTGTCATGTGCTCGACGCGGCGGCCAACCTGGGTACGGCGGCGCCAGGGCTATTTGGCACGGCAGGGTTCGTCAGCTTCGACTTCAGACCGCAGCTGTTCAAGATTCCCCACCTCCGCAATCTCTATCAGAAGGTCGGGATGTTCGGGAATGCGGCGGACCCCGAGATCTTCCCCGGAAACAATGGCTTCCAGGGCGACCAGGTGCGGGGCTTCGGCTTCCAGCACGACGGTGCCATCGATACGATCTATCGCTTCCACCAGGCGATCCCGTTCTCGAACGCCGCCGGTACGGGCGGGCTGCCGGCCGGACCTGCGGGCGATATCCCGCGCCGACAACTCGAGGCCTTCGTGCTCGCGTTCCCCACCAACCTGGCGCCGATCGTGGGCCAGCAGATCACGGTCACGGCGTCGACCGGCGACGCGGTGGATGCCCGCGCTCGCCTGCTCCGCCAGCGCGCGGAGGCGGGAGACTGCGATCTCGTCGTCAAGACCCAGCTGGACGGCTGCGAGGTCGGTTTCATGTACGTCGGATCGGGGTCGTTCGCGAGCGACCGGCGCGCGCTGCCGCCGATCCCCGAGGTGGTGCTGCGTGCGCTGGCCAAGATCGCTGGTCGTGCGGTCACATACACCTGCGTGCCACCAGGCTCCGGGGAGCGCATCGGCGTCGACCGCGATGGCGACGGCTGGTGGGATGGCGACGAGCACGACGCGGGCAGCGACCCGGGCGATCCGGCCAGCACGCCGTGACCGCGCGCGCTGCCGCTGCGAGGGGTGCGCCCGTTGCGCTCGATGCGTCCTCGCCGCCGACCTGGCCGCGCGCTCCTTGGGTCCTCGTGAGCGGCCGACGTACCCCCGCGGTGCGCGACTTCGCGCGAGCGGCTTCACGCTCGCCGCGCTACGGCCGGCACACCGAGTGCGCCGCACCGTCGTCGATGGCGCGGCAGTCGTGGCCCGGATGGTACGCATCGTCGGGGCAGTTGTCGTCGGGCGGGACGACGAACGAGCACGTGCCCGCCGTGCGGTTACCGGCCGGGTCGCTCACCCGGAACCCGACCTTGTAGACCCGGCCATCACCGCCGGCGGCCCGCTCGGCCCGTAGCTTCACGGTCCGGCTATCGACGATGACGATGTCGTTGGTCGTGTTGCCATCGCCGTTGCCGGGCGCATTGTCGGGCTCGTCCGCGGTCACGCACGTGATCTCGGCGTGATACGCGCTCGGTGGCAACCGCCCACCGCAGGCATCCTCGACCTCGAGGTAACAGTCATCGAGGCTGACCGTCCGGTACTGGTGGTTGGCGGGCAACAGCGGCGCGGGGTGTCCGACCGTCACGCACGGCGGCGTGGTATCGACGACCGTCGCCGTGGTGGTGCAGCTCGCCGCGTTGCCGGCCGCGTCGCTCGCGGTGTAGGTCAGGGCGTTGCGGCCGAGCGGCCTTGGCCCGGCAGCCGGCCGTTGCACCGTGGTCGTGCCGCAGTTGTCGGACGCAGTCGCGGCCGGCGGCGTGATGAAGGCGCTGCGACCACCAGTGCACTCGGTGGTGAAGTCGGCCGGACAGCTCAGCGACGGCGGCTCGCAATCGACGACGTCGAGCTGCGCGACGCACGTCGCCTCGAGTGCGCCATCGGACACGAGGACCGACACGGCGTGCTCGCCGACCGCATAGGGACTGGCCGGCGACTGCGTGATCGTGAGCAGCTGACCATCCGGATCCGACGAGCGGGCGCCGAGGTCCGTCACGCTGGCGAAGCACTGGCCAGGGTCATTGCACGCTGTCGGGCTGGTACAGACGGCGATCGGCGGGCGGTTCTCGAGCTGGCATGTGCTACTGCAGCCGTCGCCGTTCCGGGTGTCGCCGTCGTCGCATTGCTCGCCGGGGTCGAGCACGCCATCGCCGCACGCCGGTTCGCCAACCTTGACGTCGATGCTGGTCACCACCGAGCCGCTGCCGATCGCGATCGTCGCGCGTCCGGCGCCCAAGGCAGTGACGAATCCGGTGGCCGACACCGAGGCAACCGAGGCGAGGTTCGTCGCCTGGTACACCGTACCGGGCGCATGTGTGATGTTGCGCCGGACCCCGTCGCTGTAGGTGCCGACGACGAGTAGCTGCTGTGTGCTGCCTGGACGCTGCAGCACGAGCGCGTCGTTGACCACCGAGATCGACGTCAGCGCCGCGGTGATGTTGAGGTTCAAGCTGATCGGCGCCGCGAACGCGCCTGCGCTGCCGGTATAGAACGCCATCGCGTTCAGCACGTAACCCCCGATCGAGGTCACCGGAATCGTGAAGCTGGTGGTGAACGGTGGCGCCTCGAGATACACCGCGTTGCCTGGACCGACGATCAGCACCGCCTGCGGCTGAACGCCGACGGTCTCGACCGTGACCGTGACGGCGTCCCCGGGAGTCACGATCGTTCCCGGAGCCGGTGACGTGATCGAGATGGTCCCGGGCGCCGCGACCGCGGCGGCGGAGGACAGGATGGCCGGCGGCGTGGGCGGGATCACCACCGGGCAGCTATTCAGCAGCTCCACCGTCCCGGGCGATGGCATGGCGGCCGCGAACAGACCGCCCTCGACCGGTGCATTGAGCAGATCAACCACGCGCTGGGTATGAGGCGTGTCGGTGTTGATCAAGAAATGTCCACTGAACGGGTTGGCCGTGGCCACCGAGAACGAGCTCGTGAACGGTGCGTCGAGTCCGCCGCTCTGCTCGAGCGTCGTCCCGAACAGATCCTGCTGATCGTAGTCGTGGGCCTGCTGATTGGTACAGAAAATAAGACTGAGCGGACCATAGATGAGTCGCTGCCTCAGCGTTTGATTATCAGCATCGACCGTCAGCGGGTGATAGTTCTCCATCTGAAACATGAGCGTCTTGACCTTGAACGGCAGCAAGCCGACCGCGGGGGTCCGTGGAATGCTACGCCCCCCGGTGGTGATTATCGCGTGGTACACGGTGTTCCCCGACGGCGTCGTCTTCGCGATGTCCTTGACCACCGAGCTCGTGGTCATCAGCTCGTCGATCGCGACGTCGCCGTCCGCGTCGTCGATCCGGACATCGAGCGGGGCAAGGATGATGTTCTTGATGTGATCCCAGTTATCGGGATCCGTGGCCTTCTGGAAGTTGCGGAACCGAACCATCTCGTCGAGCAGCCGTGACCCGAGGTTCGGTGTATCCATCGTGATGAGGCGATTGATCCGGCCCGCGAAGAAGCTGTCCTTTCCGGCGAAGCCGCGCAGGTCGATGTACCGGCGCGCCATCACGCCTCCCAGCCCATGGCCCACGACGTCGGCTCGCGTGGCCGCCGTGCCGCTATCGTGGAACTTGGTCAAGGCGGCGTCGACCGCAGCGAGCACCGCGTGATTGTTCTGCGTGAGGTTGAGACTCTTGGAGTTGGTATCTTCGTAATTCGCGCACGTCACCAGGAACGGGTGCTTGACCCCCACGCCGGGGCTGGCGTCCGGATTCGGCTCCATGAGACCACCGGGAGCTTGCCAGTCGAGGCAGCTGGTCCACACGTCCGGCACCACGACCACCGGCGGTGGAACGATGCTCATGACCACGGTCTGGGTGAATGTCGGGCCGACCGCCGGCGTGAAGGTCATCGAGATCGGCGCATCGCGACTTGGGGCCGTGGCGTTGGCCGGGCCGGTGGTATAGTCGGGGGGGCTCCGGTACAGCGCGATGCCGTACCACCTGCCTGCGATGAGCTGTGCATCCACGGTTGCCGTGGGCCCCCAGGCCTCGGAGCCGTCGGCCGGGCTCAGCTGGCCATCCGTTGCGTTCCCCGACGTCACGGCAAAGCTCACCTGGCCGGGTCCCGGCACGTTGCCGCGCACCACGAGCTGGGTGACGCCGTCGGACGCGACTGCGTTCACGGGGTTCCCGAGGGCGACGAGCCGAGGATCCGGCGAGCTGAAGATCTGGCCGAAGTCGTCGACCAGGTCACTGTGGCCATCGACGACCTCGATCGCCGAGAACGCCATGTTATCGACAATCACCGCCGAGTCGAGGATACCGTCGACGACATCGCGGATGTCGAGCTCGATGGTGACCGTGCCGCTCGAGACCGGTACGTCGACGTGCTGGTAGTCCGTGGTGCCCGCATCCTGCAACAGCCCCGTGTCGAACACCGTGTTCACGCCTCCGGGATTATCGACATTCAGCAAGAACGGGCCATCGCCGACATTGGTTGCCGACGCCGGATGAAACACCGACTCGTTCACCGACGCCGTCGCGACCAGACGGTCCGCGCCGAACGCATCGCTGACCTTCGCCGTGAACGTGTCGTTGAACGGCGACCCCACGAACTCGGGTGACTCAGCGCTCAGAAACGTGAAATCAAACGACATGCGGGTGACGTTGATCGGCACCGTCACCTGGAATCGCAAGGTGGAGACATCGCCATCGGGAGACAGCTCGGGCGCAAAGTCGAACCCGGGCTCGGCCCTCAGCTTATCGTCGCCGGTCCGCCCCGTGCTCAGCACCAGGAACGTGCCGCCCCGCCTCGGCTGGATGCGTCCCAGGTGGCTGCGAACGTACGTGGCGTCGTCGTCGGGGCTGGTCAGCGCGATGAACGTCGGTTGCAGAGCGGCCGGAATATCGAGCGCATCGACCAGATCCTGACCGTTGACGGTGACGAGTGCCGCGCGAGCCGCCGGCGCGGCTTGCAGTTGCCGGTGCTCGGCGAGCTTCAAGCGCGCGGCCACCATCGCGGGCAGGTCGCGCGTGCCGGCGATCGCTGCGCTGGATACGGACGTCGGCGCGGTGTCGGGGCTCGCGCCCGGCTCGGCGCACGCGACGACCGTGGGTAGAGCCAGGGCCAATAGCCACCAGCGTGATTGATGAACATCTGTCATGGGAGAACTTTCATTTGGCTAGAGCGACAGAAGAACGGCAGTCGACTACTTGCGCCGTGCCGACGACATCAGGTAGTCGCGGCGCCACTCGTCGGGGACCTGTGCGACCGTCGGCTTGTCGCCGCGCTTGAGGGCGAGCGTCTCGTACTTGCTCTGGATCTGGCCGTCGCCGACGACGAAGCCGTTGGCGTAGACGATCGTCTGATCCTGGCCCAGGCTGGCCATCTGGCTCTGCGAGCCGACCTTCAAGTTGTAGACCTTGCCGGCGTACGGCTCGCGGGTCACCTCGACGAGCTTGGTCGGCCCCTGCTGCGTCATCACGACATCTCCGGACCGCAACGTCCGAGCCTGGACCATGCCGCGATCGGCACTGGCGATCGGATGCATCTCGGTCATGAGCAGCGTGCGACCGGAGTCATCGCGGATGCGCACCATCGGGGCAGCCTCGGTGCCCACGGCGGTATCCATGATGGTCAGGGCGTGATCGGCGGACGCGTACGGATTGAACACGGCCTGACCGATGTGGAGCGACTCGACCGCGGCGAGCTTGCCGTCGCCCAGCTGGATCTGCGTGCCCTCGGCCAGGCAGCTGTTCGTCAGGGTGATCGGGAGTACGGTCGCATCGGGGCGCTGGGTGGCCGGATCGTTGCTGATCGTGATCGACGTCAAGAACGACTCACCACTGGGGACCGCGAGCAGCGGCAGCGGGATGCGCACCGTCAGCTTCGCCGCGTCCTGGATCTGGCGGCAGCCGTCGTCGAAATACGCCGCGTTCGCGCCGGTGAGATCCCACGACAGCGTGCGATGGTCCGCCGACAGCGTCGTCCGGTTCCAGAACGGTGCCATCTGGGCGTTCAGCGTGTTCATGTCGGTCACGTCGCAGCCGCCGCCGACATTGGTGAGCACGAGCTTCACCTGACCTTCCTGCGGAGGGTGCTGGCCCATGTTCAGCGCGTCCTTGATCGCCTGGATCGCCGCAGCGTCGAAGATGTGCGCGCTGGTGACCGAAACCGAACCCTGCAATGGCACCTGGATCGATTGCGCCGTGCCGTGGAGGACCACATCGCAGTCGTTGGTCCACGTACGGTCCATGCATATGCTGATGAGATTGTCGCCGTTGACATCGACCGGAGCACCGACGACCGGTATCGTGAGCACGGGAACGGCCGCGCGCGGCTGGGCGACTGATGCCCCGTTCTCGACCCGCACGAGCGAATCCACGAGGCCGTTGCCATCGCCGCGATCCTCGAGCTTGTAGCTTTCGTACACGTATCGCTTGTCGGGCGACGTGCTGGTGTCGCCCGAGGTCGCCGTGGTCACGTTGGCCCCGGGAACTCCGTTGGGGTTGTCGAACTCCTCCGTGTAGGCCAGCGGCCCGATCGGGCGTCCCGTCTTGGCCGAGATGGCAAGATCCACGTAGGTGTAGGGGGCGCCGCCGGGGAAGGTCGAGCCCGCAAGACTGCTGGCGATCGTGCCGCCGGCTCCGACGCCAGTACCCGGATCGGCTCGCTCGATGGAGTGCTCCTCCTGGCGGTCCGCCGAGTTCACGGCGGCGACGACATCCGCGACACCGGCAATCACCCCGGGCGTCATTCCACGCGCGATCTGCCGCTGCCGGCGCGATTCGAGCATCTCGAACAGATGCGGCGAGTTCGTGGCGTCCTTGCCCGCGAGCTTGAGCCGCGCCATGACGAAGCTGTACTGGCGAGGATCGGCGTAATTGAGCCGGACGCGCGTGCCCGTCGGGGCGAGGCCATGCACGTACTGCTGATCTGCTGTATAGGCCGACCACTCGGCGACTGTGAGCCGGTCGGCGCTGCCGAGCGCCTGCACGCGTCCCTGGTCTTGGCTCGCCGGCGCGCAGGCCACCAACCCGGTGCTAAAGATACATCCTAGTGTGAATGGAAACGTCTTCATGATCCCGGACATAACCGCATTCTCCTTTTGCGATCCCGTATAGTTTACGAGCTCACGCTCGCGTGCGTTTGCCTCGTTCGAAGCAAGCGAGTCACTAGAACGGCTCACCGGGATCGCCGATGCGTCGCCTGGACCTCCCCGCCCTGTACGCGCGAGCACGCAGCTCGTTTGCGCGTATCAACCTCTCGTTTCGGATATCATCAATGTTTATTGATCCACGTCGGACGGCCTGGATGTCCCGGCTGGACCGCTTGACTCCCCCTTTCCTGTTCGAACGCTCGACGCCGCGTGCCCACGTCAAGCCGCGATCCGGCACAGCGAACCTGCCGTCCTCCTGACGCTCGCCAACCTGCACTCCTACCCAATGACCACGTCTATCAGTGCGCGTTGTAGTATTGAATCCCTCCCACGTCAACCGAGTTCGCAACACACGTTGCTATTTGGCCCGATTGCAGACCGCGAACAATCATTGCCAGACGCGGCACGGCCCTGAGGACTGACTCGACATCGAGCGCACGCCCGAGTCGGACACGGAGGCGACCGATCGCGAGCTGGCAAGTCACGGCATCACATGACCGCGTGGACGCAGTGTGGCCGCACACCGCGCACCGGCGCTGGAACCAAGCTCCAGGGCGCGAAGCGACCTGCGGATACACAGCAGACGACGACCCGCGAAGCCCACCAGGAGCGCGACTTGGCGACAGCCAAGAACTATCGAACCACGTAGACCGCGCCTGCCGCGGCCGAGGAATTGTTCGCCTGGTTGCCGTTGATGCCCGTGGCAGCGCTCCACTCGCCGTTCGCCCCGACCGCCAGCGTGCCGTCGGCCGCGAGCGCTACGCTGAAGCCGAACTCGTCGCCAGCGCCGGTGTTGCTCGCCTTGATGTACGCCTCCGGATGCCACGCCGCTCCGTCGCGCGTGAACCGGTACACAGCGCCCGACGCGGTCGCCGCCGTGGTGCACGAACCGCCGTTGATCCCGATCGCCGCGCAGTCCTCGGCTTCGGCGCCAACCGCCAGCACTGCCCCGTCGGGTGACAGCGCGACGCTCCAACCGAACTGCTGGGTGGAACTGGTATTGGACGCCTTGACGTAGGCTTGCTGGGTCCATGCATTGCCGGCGCGCGCGAACACGTAGGAAGCACCCGCCTCCAGGACCGCGTTGCTCGCCTGGTCGCCGTTCACGCCGGTGGCAGCGCTGTCCTCACCGACCGCACCGACCGCGAGCGTCGAGCCGTCGGCCGACAACGTCACGCTACCGCCGAACAGGTCGCCTCGGTTGGTGTTGGACGCCTTGATGTACGCTTGCTGCGTCCACGCCGTGCCGGTGCGTGTGAACGTGTACACCGCGCCGGCGGCGGGTGCAGCATTGTTCGTCTGACTGCCTCCGATCCCGGTCGCGTTGCTGTCTTCACCGGTCGCGCCGACCGCGAGCGTCGAGCCATCGCCGGTCAGGGCGATCGCGTACCCGAAGCTGTCTCCCGCTCCTGTGTTCGACGCCTTGATGTACGCCTGCTGGATCCAGCCAACGGCCGCGCGCGTGAACACGTAGGCCGCCCCCGCGCCCGGCGCCGACGTAGTGCCCGGATCGCCGTCGATCCCTGTCGCCTGACTCGACTCGGCCATCGCGCCGATCGCGAGGGTCATGCCATCGCCCGACAGCGCCACACTCCATCCGAACTCATCGAACGCGCTCCGCGGGTTGGGGATCATGATGGCCGGCTGCGGGCTCCAGAGCGGTCCGCTGCGCGTGAACACGTACACGGCGCCCGGCCCCGGAGCCTCGTCGCTGGTCGGTGCGCCGACCGCCAAGGTCGAGCCATCGGCCGAGAGCGCCACGCTGGTACCGAACTGATCGAACGGGTTCGTGTTCGACGCCTTGAGATATGCCTGCTGCACCCAGCTGGCACCGGCGCGGACGTACACATAGACCGCGCCCGCCGACTCCGCAGCATTGTTGCTCTGGTCGCCATCGACCCCGGTCGCCGCGCTCGATTCTCCGGGCGCCCCGACCGCCAGCGTCGAGCCGTCCGCCGACAACGCGATGCTCGTGCCGAAATAGTCGAGCTGCCCGGTGTTGGATGCCTTGACGTACGTGTATGTGCTGCGCCGGCACGTGGGATCGCATCCATCGCCGTTGCTGGCGTTGCCGTCGTCGCACTGCTCTCCGAAGTCCTTGATCGCGTTGCCGCACACCGGCAGGCTGCAGTCGTTCTCGCAACTGTCCCCGTTGACCCGGTTGCCATCGTCGCAGTGCTCGCCGTCATCCAGGACCCCGTTGCCGCATACCGGCAGGCTGCAGTCGTTCTCGCAATCATCGCCGTTGACGCGGTTGCCGTCGTCGCACGCCTCGCCCACGTCCGTGATCCCGTTGCCGCACACCGGCAGGCTGCAGTCGTTCTCGCAGCCGTCGCCGTTCACGCCGTTGCCGTCGTCGCACTGCTCGAAGAAATCCTTGATCGCGTTGCCGCACACCGGCAGGCTGCAGTCGTTCTCGCAGCTGTCCCCGTTGACGCGGTTGCCATCGTCGCAGTGCTCACCGTCATCCAGGACCCCGTTGCCGCATACCGGCAGGGTGCAGTCGTTCTCGCAATCATCGCCATTGACCCGGTTGCCATCGTCACACGCCTCGCCCACGTCCGTGATCCCGTTGCCGCACACCGGCAGGCTGCAGTCGTTCTCGCAGCCGTCCCCGTTGACGCGGTTGCCGTCGTCGCACTGCTCGAAGAAATCCTTGATCGCGTTGCCGCACACCGGCAGGCTGCAGTCGTTCTCGCAACTGTCCCCGTTGACCCGGTTGCCATCGTCGCAGTGCTCGCCGTCATCCAGCACCCCGTTGCCGCACACAGGAAGCGTGCAGTCGTTCTCGCAGCCGTCCCCGTTGACGCGGTTGCCATCATCGCACGCCTCGTTCGCATCCATGATCCCGTTGCCACAGCTGGCGGTGCAGTCGCTCTCGCAGCCGTCGCCATTGACGCGGTTGCCGTCGTCGCACTGCTCGCCACCATCGACGATCCCGTTACCGCACACCGGAAGGCTGCAGTCGTTCTCGCAGCCGTCCCCGTTGACACGGTTGCCATCATCGCACGCCTCGTTCGCATCCATGATCCCGTTGCCACAGCTGGCGGTGCAGTCGCTCTCGCAGCCGTCCCCGTTGACGTGGTTGCCGTCGTCGCACTGCTCGCCCGGGTCGATGTGGCCATTGCCACACCCGGCCACGCAGGTCGGCGTACCGGCGCAGACCGGGTCCTGGCAATCGGCCACGCCATTGCCATCCTCATCGCCCGGCGTACCGCAATCCTCGGCGAGGTGCGGCTCACCACTATCTATGGTCAACGATGACGGGGCGTTGCCGCTCGAGCACGCGCTCGGCGCCGCGGCGAGCCCGAGGACCCCGAGTATCAAGTACAGCGAACGCAGCGCAACGAATGACCTCGTGACGCGCGCCCCGAAAAACCACCTTCGCATCATCCGCCCCATCGACGCATCTTTCTGAGAACGCCATCATATGTCAACGGAGATCGTGGTCGTACGCGATCGATCCGAGCACCTCCAGGGGGAGCCTCGATCTCGACGGTGGGCCCGACGATCGGTCTGGCAAATGGCGGAATACGCGCGTCCGTGACATCTGGACCGCTCTGCTCCGATCGCGCGATCGGGTTGTCGCTGTGTACCAGGCTGTATCGCCACATGTACCGGAACACCGCCGCGGTGGCATCGTTGCGCTGATTGCCATTGAGGCCGCGGCGAGTCGTCGCCTCCGCCCCGACGGACAGGGCGTCACGCAAGGTCGCCGCTCACGGTGATCGCCGGCTCGCGAAACTCGTCGATCCGGATGCGGTGCTTCTTGATCAGTCGATTCAGGGCGCTGCGGTCCTTGCGAGCGTAACGCGCCGCCAGGCTGACATTGCCGCGCGCGTGGCGCAGGATGTCACGGAGAAACGCCTCTTCGAACCGCGCGACCGCCTGCGCCTTGGCGCGCTTGAAACCACCGGAGAACAGCGGTCCGTCCTGGGCGCTGTCGCCGCTGCCGTCGTCCTCGCCTGGCGACATCGCGCCAATGGTGATCTCATCACCCACCCCGTCATACAGGAGGAGCTCGCGGAGGATGAGGTTCTCGAGCTCGCGGACGTTGCCGGGCCAGGGGTAGGTCTCGAGCCGCGCGATCGATGCCGGCGCAAGACGCAGCGCGGGACGCCGGTAGACCCGGCAGTAGCGCTCGAGGAACGCCCGCGCGAGCAGCGTCGGGTCTCCGATGCGCTCGCGGAGCGGCGGCAGGCGCAGGTGCAAGACGCGCAGGCGGAACAGCAGATCGCGGCGGAACTGGCCGCGCTCGACGAGCTTGCCGAGATCATCGTTGGTGGCGGCGATGATCCGCACGTTGGCCGATGCCAGCGTCCGGCCACCGACGGGGAGGTAGGTCTGATCCTGGAGGAACCGGAGGACGACGATCTGCGCGCGCGGGCTCATCGCCTCGATCTCGTCGAGAAACAGGGTCCCGCCGCGGGCCTCTGCCACCAGGCCGCTGCGCCGCTCGCGCGCATCGGTGAACGCGCCCTTCTCGTGACCGAACAGCTCGCTCTCGAGCAGGCTATCGGGCAGCGCGCCACAGTTCAGTGGAATGAACGGAAAATCCCGGCGCGCGCCGAGATAATGCACGGCGCGCGCCACGAGCTCCTTGCCGGTACCCGTCTCGCCCTCGACGAGGGCCGTCGCGTCGTTCGCGGCGATCCGGCGCACGATCTGGAACGCGGCTTGCCAGGAGACCGATTCGCCGATGAGGTTCAAGCGCGCCAGCTCGTCGCGCAGGTCGACCTCGCCGTGCTGCGTTGCCGTAGTCGCGTTATCCCCAGACTCCCGCATACAAACTGCCTCCCAGCGCACGACCCGATATACCGACTTCAATGGGAAGTAGCTTGTCGCTCCCAACATGTCAATCCTGAAGCTGCATCGTGCACAGCGCGGACGCCTCGGTGGCGCCGTGCGCCGACGGCCGTGAGGCCGGACATCAGATTCTCGTGAACAGCTTCTTGTAGTCCACGTTCACGATGTTGACGCTGAAGTCCGCCGTGGTGTTCCAGAACAGCCACGTCTCGTCGTTCGGGAGGGAGATCGTTACTGGCCAGGAGTTGAAAGTGCCCAGTCCGACGACGCACCGCGGTTGGCCCCAGGTGTTGGTCGCCGGGCTCCAGCGGGTGGCAAACAACTGCGCCGTGACCGAATCGTTCTGGTACATGATCCAGATCGCACCTGCGCTGTCCTCGAACGCCCAGGGGAAGGTGGCGGTGGTCGCGACGTTGGGCACGGTCGTTACCGTCCAGGTCGACGTCGACGCCACCCAGAGCGCCTGGCGGAGGCCCGTCGCAGGTGCCCCCTGATAGAACACCAGGAGGTCGCCGTTCGCGCGCCGCAGGACCATCGGGATGTTGCCCACGCCGACCGTCTGCGTCGACATCGTCGGCGGGCTAGCGGTGGGATCGAAGTGGGTCACGGCGACGTTGCTCGGGGCGGTGGCCAAGGACCCGTAGGCGCACCACACCCGGCCGGCGGCGTCGGTGATCGCGTGCATGATGTCGCTAGTCACCGGTGCTGCCGAGACGTCGAACGGTGTGGTATCGAGCCAGACGTTGTCGGTGTGCCGGAGCCGGCGGCCGAGCACGTGGCCGGCCGCCTTGTCGGACCACAGGAAGGTCACCACCTGGTCCGAGCGCACGACCACGGGCGCCACAGCGGTGGCGTCCGTCGTTGCGTTGGTCGCGATCTGCTGCGCCGACGCCGCCGCGAGCGCCGCCGGCAAGCCCCGCTTGTACGACAGGACGCCGCTCGCCGTGGACAGGTAGACGACGATGTTCTCGCCGTTCGGCAGCACGACGCCGTCGGGGAAGCTGTGGGTGGTCGTGCCGACCGCGACGACGTTGGCCGTGACCGCCCCGGTGGCGAGATCGATCCGGTTCGCGTAGACGTCGAGCGAGCCGCTGTTGGTGACGAGCGCGTACACCATGATCCCGCCCAGGCCGTCGGGCTTGACCGCGCGCACGGTGGTATGGCGCAGGCCTGGGGACAGGACCGCGTGCTCGCTGCTCATCGGGATCTCGCCGGCGATCCCGGCATTGATCGCGTCGCGCAGGCTGAGCTTCGGCCGGCCCTGGCCGCGCCGGTATGCCGCCGGCGTCGTGCCCAGGACGTCCTCGACGAGCGACGCCGGCAGGGCCACGAGGCGGGTATCGCGGCGGTCTGTCAGGTCCGCGGCGGCGACGACGCCGGTGCCGGTGGCGTGGCGGGTGACCGCCGCGAGCACCGCGTAGCCGTGGCCGGGCAGCCAATCGGTGTCCCCGCGCCGAGGTACCTCGGCGGACTGCGCCGCGTCGCGCCAGCGCACCACCCATTCGCGCTTGAACCGGGCGCACGACTCGGTGCCGAGGCCCGGCAGCACGAGCAACGGATCCTCGGCCGGCGTCACCAGCCGCTCCCAGACATCGAGATAGAGATTGTAGGTCTTGTCGAGGCGCGGCAACTCCGGCACCGCCGGAACCCCCCACGCGGTGGCGAGCGTCGCCGCGCCGGGCTGGCTCGCGTGCAGCGGCTGCGCGCGAAACCCGAGGTCGGCCGCGATGATCGCCTCGAGCCCGTCGACCAGCATGCGCCCGGTGAACCCGAGCGCCGCCTCCTGGCTGGTCGCCCCGCCGGGCGCCGGCGGGGTGCCGCGGGCGATGACGACGTCGTCCGCGGCGGTGCCGGTCGGCGGACCGATCCGGAACCCGTCATTGCCCTCGGGGACGCCGGACCCGGCGAACCACCGGAGCGACGAGCGGAGCTCGAACTTGCGGGCGTCGTCGCCCTCATTCCAGTCGGCGTCGACGAGCGGAACGCCTTGCTGCAGCCGGACCGCGACGTAGCGGCGCAGCGGATCGAAGGTGCTGGGTGACATGATCGCCATGAGCGCTTCTTCCTCTCTAGAACACGAGCCAGATCGTCCGTTCGAGCGTGCTCGCCGGATCTTTGGTGATGACAGGATGGGTCACGTAGTTGATGAGGACCTGCACGCCGTTGAGCACGCCGACGAGCGCGAACTCGCGCAGGCTGCTCGTCGTGTGGTTGGGGTCGGGCCAGTCCGGGGTCCTCGGACCGAGCTGGGCGAAGATCTGGAGCCGGTTGGTCGGCGTGGTGACCACCGTGCTGCCGTCGAGGAAGTCGAAGGTCAACGCCTGTGCCGGGATCTTCCACGGGTGCGGGTCGGCCAGGGCGCTGGTCGGGGTCGGCTGCGGGGGCGCGCTGAGGTCCCAGGCCTCGGCCCCGGCGCCGACGAGCAGCCCGTCGATGCCGAACGCCGCGGGCGCGCCCTTCATGAAGCTCGCGATCAGCTGGCGGCAGCTGACGTTGATCGCGTTCTTGTTCCAGCCGCGGTCCCAGATCGGCGCGCCGCCGGGTGCGCGCAGGACATCGCGATAGTGGCCTTCGATCGTGAACGTCGGGTACTCCAGGGTCGACATCAAATGGTCTCCTCGCTACTCGGGGGGGCGGTAGTACGAGCGGTGCCGGAGCGTCGCCGGCTGCGCCGGGTCGGCCGATACGTGGCCCGTGGTGTTGGCGGTGAGGACGCTCCATTGCGGCAGTGCCGCGTGGGTGGCGTCGCTGAGCGTGGTCAGGTGATCGGCGAACGGGTAGTCGTCGCGGTACGCCTCACCGAGGTCGGCGCCCGGCGGGTAGATGGCCTCGACGTCGAGCGACGGCGCGAGGATGAGGAGCGCCCGCACATGGATCGGCAGGAAGCTCGACAACAGCTGGCGCAGGCGCGCGACCTCCTGCACTGTCAGCGGGTTGCCGAGCCGGCCGCGGCTGGCGAAGATCCCGATGGTGCCGCGGGTGTAGCGATCGTCATCGCCGAGCGCCTGCCCGAGCGGATCGAGCGAGCCGAGCGGCTTCTGCGGGGTGTAGGCGAGGACGTCGCCCCACAACCGGCGTTGCCGGTTGCGGACCAGGTCCGCGGTGACGACCGTCGTCGTGCCGGCGTAGCGGCGGATCGCGCCGTCGTCGGGTAGCCGCGTGCTCGTCGGGCGACCTGCCGCGACCTGGCCGAGCGCCACGTTGCGGTCGCTGCGGAACACCAGCCACAGCGGCGCGCCCGGCCCCAGTGCGAGCGGCGCCGGTGTCCGGTCGGCGGACGGCTCGTCCGGGAGCGCGGTCGGTGCCCCGGCCACGCCCGCGCTGGTCAGCGAAACCGACCACAGCCGCGGGCCGCCGCTCCGGTCGGAGCGGAAGAACACGCGCAGGTCGCCGTCGGCGCCGAGGATCGCGGCGGGCTCGCGATCGGCGGCGCGGGCTCCGACGGGCGGCACGGTGAGCGCCGCGTCGGCGGTCCAGCCGTTCGCCGGATCGAACCGGCGGAACCGGAGCAGCCAGGGGTCGTCGGCCCCGGCCGCGGCCGGGCGCTGCGACCAGATCACCCAGGTGCGTTGCGAGCCGTCGACGACCGCACACGGCTCGCGATCGCCGCTGCCGGCGGTGACGAGCTCGAAGGGCGCCGACCACGGACCGTGGATCGCGCGCACGTCCCTGCCGGGTGTGCCGCTGCCGGTGTCGACGATCCGCCAGAGCTCATCTGCGGCGCGCACCCCCAAGCCGGCCGAGGTCGCCGCCCACACGGCGCCGTCGGGGAGGACCGAGATCGAGCGAACGTCATTGGATGGCAGGCCGCTGGCGATGCCAAAGCTCCGCCAGTCGCCGGCGGGCGACCGCGTCTTCACCCCGGAGCCGGTGGCCAGCCACAGGGTGCCGTCGGCCGCAACGGCGACATCGCGGGTGTCGTCGCCGGTCGGGGTCTCGGCGACCAAGCGCGCGGTGGCGCCGTCCCAGGCGAGCGCGCCGGCGGCGGTCGCGAGCCAGACGATGCCATCGCCGTCGACCCGCACCGCGCGCACGTCGGGGCTCGGCAGCGCCGACGTCGGGATCGACGACCACGTCCCGGCCACGCTGCGATAGCTCGCGCCCGCGGCGGTCGCCACCCAGACCCCACCCGCGGCGTCGATCGCCAGCCCGCGGGTGTCGTTGGAGCCGAGACCCGCGGCGGTGGTGAACGTGGCGAAGCCGCCGCCGGGACTGCGCACGCTCACCCCGGCGGCGGTCGCGAACCACACGCTCCCCGCCGGGTCGACGGCGATCGCACGGACGTCGTTCGACGCGAGGCCGTCGCCGGTCGCGAACCTGGCGAACGCGCCACCCGGGCGGCGCACGGTCGCGCCCGCAGCGGTCGCGAACCACACCGCGCCGTCGGCGTCGAGCGCGATCTCCCGCACGTCGTTCGACCCCAGCCCCGCGCTGGTGGTGAGCTGCGTCCAGGTTCCGCCGGGAGAGCGCACGCTGGCACCGGCGGCGCTGGCGATCCACGTGCCGCCGTCCCAGCGCGCGGTCGTGAGGATCCAGCGCGGCAGGCTGTCGGCGACGCGGTGATGTGACCAGAAGATCCGCGCGCCGCCGAGCGGATCGGCGACGACGCAGAGATCGTCGTGGCGGCCGCTGGGCACCGCCGGGCCGGTCAGCTCCGGATCCCAGTCGATGGTGTCGTCCCATGCGCCGACCGCCGCGGCGTTACTCGGATCGAACCCGAGGGCGCGCGCCGAGGTCGACGCACCGAGGTCGATCGCCAGCCGCGCACGGGGGCCGGTCGAGGTCCCGTCGAGACGCAGCGTGCCGTTGACCGCGCTCGCGTGCGCGTGGGTGAGCTGCGCGTTCATCGCGGCGGCGACCTCGGCCGCGGTGGCGTGCGCGAGATCGAAGAACGCCGCGGCATTGACCGTGAAGGTCTCGGCGGCGACATCGCCGGTGAGCCGCAGCCGCGCCCCGGCGATCAGCGCGAACGGCTCGCGGCGGCGACCGACCAGGCGCGCCGGCAACGCCGCGCGGTTGCGACCGAACGCGAACCGAAGGCGCGATCGCGCAGTGCCGGGATCATCGACCCAGCCCAGCAGGAGCGGTCCGGCGGGGAGCTCGATCGCCGCCGGGCTTCCCTGCGGGCGCACGGGGGCCGGCGACACCTGGCGCGATCCCCGCCAGGTCCCGTCGACGAGGGTCTTGTAGCGGAGCCGCCGGTCGACCTGAGCGCCGGCCGGGGCGTCGGTCGTCTCGTAGAACAGACGCGCCCGACCGCCGGCGTCGCGGAACACTGCGAGCCGCCCGCCCGGGGCGCTCTCGAGCGTGACCAGGCTCGCGCCGCGCTGCTCGACCCGGATCGTGGACTGCGACCCGACCGAGTTCGACGCCAGGACGACGCGCCCGCCGCTGGCCACGGCGGTGAGCTCGTAGAACGCGCGGTTCAGGACATCGACCACCTCGGCGCAGCTGGCGGTGCCAAGGTCCGCGAAGTCGTCGGCCTCGAAGCGCACACCGACGGCGAGCTGGCCGTCGACGGAGACGGTGAGCACCATGCCGGACCGCAGGGCGAATGGCTCGACCGCGCCGGTCAAGGTCGCCGGTGCGCTCCCCGCCCCCGTCGCCTCGCCGTTGCCCGGACCGAAGCCGAGCGCAGCCGCGGCGTCGTCGGTGCCGACCCACGAGCCCTCCACCTCGGCAGCAGCGAACAGGTTGTACGACGGGGCGTCGTTGCTGCGCGCGATGCTCTGGACGAACTCGGCGACCTGGGTGAACCAGCCGGTGTACTGGCTCACGATGGCGCGGATGCCCGGCACCGTCCCGACCGAGCGATACAGCCGGCTCGCGCTCTTGATCTCGTTGCGCTGAAGCGGGACGCCGGCGGTGTAGCTCAGATCCCAGCCGATCCACTGGGCCAGCGCCGGCAGCCAGCGCGCATCGACGTTGTCGACGTCGTGGAGGGTGCGGATCGCCTCGGCGCTGCTGCGCAGCGAGTCGAAGCCGATGCCGAACAGATCGACGAACCGCCGGAGCTGGCCGGACCGCGGCGACGCCTCGGGCACGGTGTCGGCGCCGGGCCCCGCCGGCCGCGCAACCACGTCGTGGCGGCGAAACACCGCCGGCAACATCTCGTACAGCGTGCGGTTGGTGCCGAAGCTGTCGGTCGGCGCCGCCGCGGCGCGATAGCTCGCCGGATCGTCCACCGGCGGCAGCGGAACCGTGGCGGCGGACAGCTCGTAGTAGTACGTCGTCGCCGGCACCAGCGCGCCGGGGGCGCCGCCGAGATCGAGGATCTCGACGCTCTGGCGCACCGCCACGCCGGCCGTATCGAACGTCGTACCGAGGGTGCGACGCAGGATCTCGACGAACCGGCCCTGGAACGGCGCTGCCACCGAGATCGCGCTGTAGACCGTGTGGCCGGCCGGCGTGTCGGCTTCCCACCCCGGCAGGTCGATGACTTGCAGCGCCGCGCCGGGCGCCGGCGGAAACTCGGTGGCGTCGTAGACCAGGTACGGGTCGTCCGCGATCGGTTGCGGAAAGTCGAAGTCGCGAAGCTTGCGGCGGAGCCGCACCGGCGGGGCGTCGGCGAGGGTCTCGACGCCCTCGGGCACGACCTCCCAGCCCACCCGCAGCCGGCGGCCGACGATATCGGCGATCGCGGTGACGTTCGCGACCTGCATATCAGTCCTGCACCGTGACGACGAACGTCCCCGGCGTGGCGAGCTCGAAGTCGCCGACCACGATGCGGCCGTCGGCGGCGACGTCGACCTGGATGCTGCGCCGCACGAGCTCGGGCAGATCCTCGAGCCGCGGCAGGCCGGCGCGCAGCAGCTCGGCGTCGAGCGCCGGCGCGGTGCTGCCCTGGCGGCGGAACCGGGTCACGTTCACCGCGAGGACCCCGGGCACCGCCTCGATGCGGCCGTAGACATCGCTCAGGTAGACCGGCTGGCCGAGCTCCATGCGGGTGAACCCGAGGAGATCGGCGAGCGTCGCCTCCACCGCCTGGCGGACCGCATCGAACGGCCGACGAGGATCGGCGAGCACGTCGGCGGTGATATCGATCGGGACCGGGGTCGAGTCGAGGATGCGGACGAAGCTCGTCGTCATTCGCTTGTCCTCGAAGAACGCGGTCAGCCGCCGCCGCAGATCCTCGGGGACCGGCGCCCAGGCGTTGCCGTCGGGCGCGACGACCAGCTCGACCGTGTTCCACGACGCGGCGCGCGCCCTGACCTTGGCGACGCCACCGGCCTGGTGCGCGAGGGTCACAAAATCGGACTGGGTCACCGCCCGCTGCCCCGAGCGGAAGGCAAGCGGCCCGAACCGCACCGCGTGGTCGAGATCCTCGTGATCGGCACCTCCGGCGGCGGCCGAGACGTTCGTCACCGAGTCGAGCAGCGGGATCGTCGATTGCGCCTTGACGATCGTGCCCGCCGGCAGGTTCCCGGCCTGGCCGCCGCCCACGAGGTAGGTGGCGCGCAGGTTGTTCGTGCCGTTCGGCGGCCGGCGGCCGAAGATGCCGTCGCCGAACATCACGTACGCCACGTCGTTTTCGTCGAACTGGACGGCGTAGTCGCGCGCCTCCGACGACGACAGCGTCACCCGTCCGTCGGGGCCGAGGTCGTACAGCAGACTCTGCCGGCGGTCCCAGGCCACCCAGCCCGCGCCCTCGTTGACCTCGACGAGCAGCGATTCGGGGATCACCGGTTTCTGGGACAGCGCGAACCGCTGGTTGGGCTCGCCGGTCGACGAGCCGATCACCGCGGTGGCCACCCGGCGGCATTGCCGGACCGGCAGTCCGGCATAGGCGCGCTTGCCGCCGCTGACCCCCTGCACCTGATCGCTCGCGAGGTCGATGGTCAGGTCGTCACCGAGGTAGGTGAAGATCTGGGACGCACCGTCGGTCGCCTTGCCGACGAACTCGGCGCCCATCGGCACGACGACCGTCGTCGCGCCCGGCGGCGGCGCGCGGAACACCAGCACGAGCTCGGTGGCCGCCGCGACCGGCGGCGACAGCTCGTAGCCGATCAGCCGGAGCAGGTGCATGACGCTCCGCCGCTCGAGCGCCGTGTGCAGGAACGCCTCATTGGCGATCCGGTCCTGATAATACAAGATGACATCGCCGACGTAGCAGAACAGGTCGATGAGCGTCGTCCCCAGGTCAGCGGGGGATTGATCCGTCCACTCGGGCAGCCGGAAGCGCGCGAGGTCGAACAGCGCCTTGCGCAGAGACGCGAAGTCCTTGTTCGTGTAATCGATGGCCGGTCGCAAAGACATCATTGCCTCTCAGCGCAGCGGGACGATCATCTCGTCCAGGGCCGGCTCTGTCGTGTAGGTGTATTGCAGCCGGAGCCGGGCCTCGCCGTCGGACTGCTCGACGCTGGCCTTGGTCACGAGGATCCGTGGCTCCCATTGCAGCAGCGCTTGCTTGGTCTGATCGGCGAGCAGCTGGCCGAGGATCGCGTCGTTGGTCTCCTGCACGAGCGCGTGCACGCGCGCGCCGAACTCGCGCAGCATCGGCCGCTCGCCTTGGCGGGTGCCGAGGATCACGGCGACGTTCTGCCGGATCTTGTCTGTACCCCGTCCCCAGGCGACGCCGCCGGTCGTGGGATCGATGCGGAATGGAAAGCCGACGCCGCGGATGTCGTCCAGCATGATCTCACCTCACCCGAGCTTGACGGTGTTGGTCTGCGTGCCCTTGCCGATCACGGTCGTGCCGGCGACGGCCGTCACGTCGACCATCACCCCCGTGATATCGGCGGTCTTGACGTACGCGTCGATGAGCGCGGCGAGCTCCTCGGCGACCTTGGTCTTGTCGAAGTTCTGATCGTAGGCCGCCTGGAACAGCGTCCCGAGGGCGGTCTGGAGCTTGGTCTTGTCGAGCGCCATGGTTTTCTAGTTCCTTGTTCCACGCCTGATCAATCGAGGGGCACGAGGGTGGCGCCGGGAGCTCCGGCCTCACTTCACCACCACCGCGCTGGTGAGGCCGTTACCCGGCGCCAGCGGCTGGCCCGGCGGCACTGGTGTCCCGGTCGGCCCCATCGCCGACGGGTGGGTATGGACGATGAATGCGTTCCACATCGCCATGAAGGTCTGCCCGAGGATCGTTGGCTCCTGTGCGCCTTCGCCGAGCGCGACCGAGGACGCCTGCACGACCACCTTCGGCGCCGTGATCCTGACCGTGTCGCCGCCCAGCTCGATCAGGCTGCCGTCGCTGTTCGCGATGACCACCCCATCCTTGGTCATCGACATGAGATTGCCGTGCTGCTCGACGAACGTCGCCTGCTCGTCGTTGGCGTCGAGGAAGATGTGCGACCCCTTGTGGTTCGCCAGGGTCACGCTGCCGTCCTTGTCGATCGACAAGAACGAGTTGCCCTTGTGCTTGATGACGATCTTCTCCTCACCATCTTTGTCGAGCAGCTCGATGGTGTGCCCCGAGGGCGTGCGGATCACCCGGTTGTCGGGCGGCGACACCGCGGCCTCCGCCGGCACGCTGCCCGAGGGGTACCAGGTGCCGACCCACAGCGGATAGCGCCGATCGCCGGCCTCGAACTCGACCCAGACCTTGGTGCCGATCGCCGGGATGAAGAAGTGGCCGAACGGCAGACACGGCCGCGCCCACACCTCGGTGGTGGCGCCAAAGATCGTCGGCACGCGCACCCGGATCCGGCCGAGCTTGTCGTTGTCGCCGAACGCCTTCGCGTCGTCGTTGTCGGTGACCTCGCCCGAGTACTTGCCGTAGTAGCGGTCGACGTGGCGCCGCAGATCGTCGATGAACATGGCGCTACCTCGTCACCGCGAACTTGGTCCGGTAGGTACTCCGGTCCTGCTTGCCCTGGACCGAGCGCGTATAGATATGGTTGACCCGGGCCACGTACCAGTCGCCCTCCGCCCACGGGGCGATGCCCATGATCGTCACCTTGCCCTTGGCGCGGAGCTTCACCGTGCCGACCGCCACGCCTTCGCCGAACAGCCCGATGATGCGCGTCGGATCGCGCTTGAGCAGCCGCGCGGCGAGATCGGGGTCGGACGGCAGGCCCGAGAGGAACTCCTGCGGCACCTGCTGCTCGGGCTTGAGCTCCTGATCCTTGGCGGCGCTGATCGCCTGGTCGTACGCGCCGGTCGCGCCGGTGGTCTTGCCGAGGTTCGCGCGGGTCTCCGAGCTCGGCTTGGGCTCGGCCGTCGGCTGGTCGCCGGGCGACGTACCGGTCACCACCTCGCCGGACTTGGCGCCGTCGATGGCCGTGACCGCCGTGCGGATCGCAGCGCTGGCGATCCGCCGGTAGTTGAACGACAGCACCTCGCTGAACCCGCTGCAGAAATGCAGCACCCCCATGGGCGCGGCGGCGAGCAGCTTGTCCTCCGAGACGAAGTAGAACTGCACCTTGCCGCTACCGTCGACCTCGACGAACGCGCGGCAGCCATGCTCGACCGCCAGCCGGGAGATGAAGTCCCAGTCTCTCACATTGGGCGGCTGAACGAGCTTGAGCTTGGGGTCGGCCGAGAGCTGGACGTTGTTTGCGTCGGCCGTGATCCCGTGGGCCGGCTCGACCGGGCGATTCACCACGGCGAGGACGATCTCGCTGAGCTTGCCTTCGTGCTCGGCCTTGTCCGGTGCCGGCCGGAGGTTCATGAGGTACGATGGATCGAACGCGGTCACGATCACCTGCTGCCGCGTGCCGCCGAGCGACTCGGTGTCGGGCTGGGTGGTCACGCCGCGGAACAGCAGCGACTTCTCGTCCTCCCAGCCGAGCTCGATGACCACCGCCTGGTTCTCGGTGAGGCTGTGGGCGTAGCCTTGCTGCGGATCGTCGATCACGACGCGCGCGCGGTCGATCAGCCGATCGTGATCCTCGACGTCGACCGACACCACCGTGCCTTTGACGTCGGCGCCGTTGATCTTGACGCTGACATGGGTAGGTCGGTCGCCCATCAGAACCGCCTCGTCCGGTCGATCCGGCCGACCTCGTCGATCCCCGGGATGGCCAGGCCGAACCCCGCGCGAAGATCGAGCGGGAACACCAGCGGATTGGCCTCGGCGATGCGCCACCAGGCATCGCTCATCCCGTAGTACCGGTGCGCGAGCGACTCGATGGTCTCGACGCCGGCGATCGCGTGGCGAAACAGCTGTGTCTTCGAGGTCACCGGGGTGGGCTCGCGGATACCCACCGTGGCGGTCGGGCCGCGGCGCGGATCGTCGACCGTATAGACCGGCATGCCTTGGTAGCGGGACGTCGAGAGCACGGGCATCGGGGTTCCTCATTCAAAGATGCTGAACAGGGTCGGAGAGATGGTGAGCAGATCTGCGGCGAGCGACTGGCCCTCTCCGGAGAACCGGGTGTAGCTGACCGCAAGCTGGGAGTAGCGCGTCGCGAAGTCGGTGACCGTCGCGAACGAGAACGTCTGCTCCTTCAAGGTCACCGTGATCTCGGCGCGGCGCGGCTCGCCGGACGGCTGGAACGCGACGTGCTTGATCTGGAGATCGGTCATCACGCACGACAGGCTCAGACCGGCAAACACCAGCGAGCACTCGGGCGGCCGGCTCCAGCACGGCACCTCGCGCGGCGTCTTGAGCAGCGCCTTGCCGATGTCGAACAGATCCCACGACGGCGCCATGAACGAGCGCAGGATCGCCAGGTCGGGGAGGATGCTGCCGCCGTAGCGCGGCTGGCCGCCTTCGTCGTCGGGGCCGCTCGACGCGTCGAGCGCAAACTCGAGCACCAGCTCGCGCGCCTCGCCCTCGACCGACTCGACCGGCTTGGTGGCGGTGAGCAGCGGGCCGAACTCCTTGAAGTCCTCGAGATATCCGAAGAAGCCGCCGGCGTCGGTCTTGTCGAATGCCCACTTGCCGAACGCGTTGGCGTCCTTGTAATTGAACCGCTTCTTCTCCTGGATCAGATCGGGATTGAACTGAAACTTGAAGATCAACGGAGGGATGTTGAACAGATTGACGAGATATCCGCGCGCCATGTCGATCCTCCTTCAGGCTCCGGTCCCATGCATGACGAACAGCGGTCCCGCCGCCAGGTTGTCGCCTCCGCGCTCCTTGAGCTCGTGGAGGTACGCGACGATCTTCGTGTAGCACTGCTCGCCGGTGATCGCGCCGACCGGGCCGGCGGGGTCGTGACCCACCGATGGTGCCCCGGCGCTCGCCGGCGCCGGGACCTCGATCTCGATCACCATGTCCTGGATCTCGATCGTCACCGGCAGCTTGTCGGAGGTCTTGCCGGCACCGACGATCTCCGCCGGGATGGCGGGGCTGGCCTTGAAGTGCTGGTCGACGTTGTGCAAGACGAGCTCGAGGCCGCCACCCGAGACCCACTGCTCGTAGGCCCGCGCGATCAGCTCGAGCCCGGTGTCGGTCTTGCCGCTCGCCTTCGCGAGCGCCGGATCGAGTACCGACGCCAGGCTGGCCGCGGCCTTCTGGGTCTCCGTGATCTGCTTGTTCAGCCGCGCGTTGAAGTCGGTCTCGCCCCGGGTGGCGGCGGCCTTCAAGGCGTCCGCGAGCTGGGTCACCGCCGACTCGGCGGTCGCGAACACCTTGGCGGTCTGGTCCTGGATGATCTTGCCCTGATCCTCGAGTAGCTTGGGCAGCTTCGTGACATCGGCGCCAGGCGACAGCCCGCCGAGCAGATCGGGGAACTTCGTGCTGGTGACCTTGGCGGTCGCGCCGGCGAGCACCGTCGGCGCCGGCATCGACATCGCCGCGGCGTCCTTCAGTGCCCGCAGCTGCGTCGGATCGAGCGCCGGCGATTCCTTGATCCCCTTGTCGGGATCGCCCTTCTCGCGGAGCAGCTCGTGGAGCGGCGGCAGGACCGCCGGCAGGACGCGCACCACGTGCATGAGGAACCGGAAGACCAGCGAGTTGGCGATCCGCTCGAGCAGGACCATCAGCGGGCCGGCGAGCCAGTCGGTGAGCGCGTTGATCACGCCCGCGAGCGCCGCCGTCAGGATCTTCAGGCCTTCGATCGCCACCGTGAGGACGGCGCCGATGATCTTGAAGATCGAATCGAGGATCCGCGTCACGGTGTTGGCGAGGATGCCGAGCACGCTGCCGGCGAGCCGCGCCGCGGCGCTGACGGTGTCGAAGATCACCGCGAGCGTGACGCCGCGCAGCAGCAAGGCGTTGCGCAGGATGAACTGCAGGACCTCGAGGAACGCGACCTTCAGGGTGTCCAGCTTGGACACCAGCCACGCCAGCGCGCCGATGACGATCGGGAGCAGCAGGATGAGCCCATTCACGACGCGCTCTATGTCGGTGAGGATCGTGTGCGCGAGCCGCAGCATCTGGGTAAAGCGATCGGAGACCGCCGGCTCGATCTCCTTGGTCGCAGGCCCGTTCGGCCCGCGGGGCTTCGGGTCCGAGAGCAGCCCGGTCAAGATCTTGAGGGTGTCCGCCAGCGACTTGAGGGTGCTCGGGAGATCCTGCCCCGGCGCCGCGGGTGGCTGCCCCGCCGCCGGCGTGCCGTCGCTCGGTTTGGCGATCGGCGCCTGCTTGCCGATGCCCAGCCGCTCGATGATCGAATCGACGTGGTCGGCGAGCTTGGCGAGATCCTTGATGACCAGTGGCATGAAGGCAGCGCTGACCGCGCCGCCCCCCAGGCTGCCGAAGAAGCCGCCGAACAACCGGCCGGCGCCGCCGAGCAGCGCCTCGAGGAAGCCGCCGAACCCGCTGCCCGGCGCGAGATCCTCGATGTTGACGACGTAGACGCGGAGCGCGCCCTGGAACATCGGTGGCTCGCCAAACTTGGCGCCGGCGGCGGTCGCGGTGGCGAACGCGAAGTTGCCGTACCGCGCCGTGCCGCGCTCGATCTCCTCGACGGTGAGCCGGACGACCCGGAGCTGGGTCAGGATGAGGCCGAGCTGGGTGACGACGTCGTCCATGCTAGGGGCTCCCTGCGGGTGGCACGGTGGCGGTGGCTGGGGCCACGGTGGCCGCCCGGGCCGGCGCCGGCCGCGCGGTCCTGGGCCGCTTCGCCAGGTCCTGGTCGAACTGCCGGTGGACGACGCGGTGCATCTCGGCGAGCCGCTCGCGGCCCTTGGCATAGGCCCCGGCGACCTGGACACCGAGCTCGTCGGCGATCCGCTCGGCGAGCGCCTCGTCGACGCGCGGGGCGGTGACGTGGAACCGCAGCTCCTTCAGCTCGACGCGTGCCAGGCGCACCTTGCGCTTGGCGAGCAGGTGCGGCGACGTGGTGTCGGTCAACATCTTGTCGGTGAGCAGCGCGGTCGCCTCGCGCGGCGTGCCCTGCCGCTCGCGCCAGACCCGATCGAGCTCGGCGATGTACGCCGGGATCGCCGTGCCGATCGCGTCGAACCCTCCCCCGGTCAACCAGCGCTCGAACGACGCCGCGACCGGGTCCGCGGGCGCCGCGGCGATCCGCCGGCCCAGCTCGTCGAGCTGCGGGCCGAACGCCGCCGCGGCCTGCTGATCGGCGAGCCTCGCGATCGCGGTGAGCTCGGCGGGGTAGCCGAGGTGGACCGCGTCGGCCGAGGCGGCGTCGAACGCCGCCTGCAGCTCGACCAGCGCGTCGCCGCCGGCGGTGAAGATCGCGCCGACCTCGGTCGCGAGCGTATCGCGGGTCCGCGCGAGCGTGGGCCCGAGCCGCGCGACCGCCGGGGCGATGACGGTGGTGCCGATGTCCGGGAACCGGGCGATCTGCGATTTGTCGAGGACCTCGTCGGGCATCGCAGGTGCGCCGCGCAGCGCCGCGCTGACGACGTCCTGGATGAGCGAGAGCTTTTCGGCGACACCGCGCAGGAAGTCGGTCCGCTTCCACCAGAACACCGGGTAGACCTTCCTCGACGCGAGCGCGACGCGTGCGCTGGCGATCGCGCCGAGCAGCGCGATGCGCAGGCCCTGTCCGCCGTCGCGGACGAGGTCGGCGATGGTGTACGCCGGCAGCGCCTTCGAGATCAGCCACCCGGGCAGCCCGTAGAACAGCGCCATGAAGACCGGCGTCAGGTCGAGGTTGCCGATCGCATCGATGGCGCCGAGCAAGCCGAGCGCCGAATCGACCCAGAAGTCGATGACGGTCTTGAGCTGCGCGGTGAGGTCGGTGAGCGCGGTCACCAGCTCGCCGACGTAGAGCCGGGCGAAGTCGAGCACGAAGCCCAGGTTCACGGTGACGATGAAGTCGGCGAGCCGCAGGTTGCGATCGAGCCAGTCGAGCAGCGCTGGGAGCTCGGCGAAGAACACCGCAAACACCTGGCGGCGCAGCGCGTAGACACCGACCAGGACCCCGTCGAAGACCTTCTGCACCTCGCGCCCGATCACCTGACCGGCGGCGGCGAAGATCGTCGCCAGCATCGCGGTGGCCGCCGGCAGGATCAGGATACCGCCGAGCAGCTCGCGGGCGACGCCGTCGAGCGTCTCGCCGAGCGTCGCATCGACCCGCGGCCCGCCGGGCGGCGTCGGCGCGGCGAACGCGGCCTGCACACCGATCTTGACGCCGATCACGTCGTTCGCCGCGGCGACGATCTGATCCAGGCTGCCGAGCACGGCGCGGAACCCCAGGGCGGCGAGGCCGAACAGATCCGAGCCGCGGCGCTGGTCCGGGTGGAACATGTCGGGCCGCGGCACGGCGAACCGATCGACCGAGCCGCGGATCGCGCCGACCGCGTGGGTCAACGCGGCGATCAGGTCGCGCAGCCCCAGCGACTCGTCGATCGCGGTCCCGATGTGAGCGATGCCATCGAGCAACGCGTGCCCGGCGGCGGCGACCGACTCGGTGAAGCTCGGCGGCGCGTGGACCGCCGCGCGCTGGTGGTCGGCGATGTACATCGCGAGCGCCTCGTCGCGGAACCGCAGGATCGGAAAGCCGCGGCTGTGTTCATCCAGTAGCTGCGCGACCTTGAGCCGATCGTCGAGCCAGCGCCCGAGCCGATCGAACACCGGCGCGAGGATCCGGTGCTGGATCTCGAACGCGCGCGACAGGCTGGTGAGGTCGATCGGCACTAGGCTACCTCGTAGGTCCGGGCGTGCAGCGCCGCGTCGAGCTGGTCGCGGAACGCGCGCACCTCGGGCTCGTAGCCGCCGCGGACGTGCACGCGGAGCTTGCGCACGACGGGGAACACGACCTTGGTGTCGTCGAGGTCGAGGGTCGGAAACGCGGGCCTGGCCTTGCCGGGCGGGTGCTTGGCGTGGGCCGCCCGCTCGGCGTCGCTGGCATACAGATCGTCGTCGAGCACCTGGAACAGCTCGAGCATCGCGGGCAGGTGCTTGCGCAACACCGGCGGCAGGACGCGCTCGATGACCGTGACGAACTGCGCGCGCAGCCTCCGATCGGTCTGGGCGAGCGCGCCGAGATCGAGGGGCGGCCGCGCGAACAGAGGAGGCCGCCGCGATGCGACGTCGACCGCCTTGGTCGCCCACGCGGCGACCGGCCGCTGCGCGCCCTTGGCGACGGCTGGATACGCGGGGAACAGCCCGTCCCACGTCTCGGGCTTCCACAGCGGGAACACCGGCTCGCGACCCACGCGCCGCGTGACCTCCGCTGCGTCCGGCAGCGCGAGCTGCGGCGGCTTCGGGATCCGCTTGGTCCAGTCGCTCAGCGTCTGGCCGATGGTGAGGTTCCAGGCGGCACGGAACGGCGCCGTCGCCTCGTCCTTGATCCCCTGCCAGAGCGTGCCGAAGAACCCCGGCTTCGGTTGCGGCGGCCGCGCGGCGGCGGGGCGCGGCGCCGGCCACTGGATCCCCGCGATCCGCTGGATCGCAGCGAACAGCCGGAACAGCGGGTGCGCCTTGAACATCGCCGTGACGCCGCCCTTCCACGTCGTCTTCCAGCGCGCGAAGCCGGCGGCGAGCTCGACCTTGAGCTTCTTGAACACCTCGCCGATGGTGGAGAACACCGCGCGCAAGCGATCGAGCGGCGTGCGCGCCAGCGTGCCGAGGTGCGCGAACACCCGGATCAGCACCTGGAACGGCGACTTGTCGGCGATGAACAGGCCGGTGAGCTGGGTGACGACGTCGTCCAAGATGACGACCGTCGTGTCGCGCACCTGGCCGGCCAGCGCGACCAGCGGGCCGATCTGCGTCGCGAGCGGGGCCAGCGCCGGCGCGATGCGCACGACGACGACGGCGACCAAGCCGATCGCCAGGGCCAGCACGGCGGCCAGGCGATCGGCGACGTCGAGGATGTGGCGGAGCAGCGGGCTGCGCACCTGGTCGCGCGGGCCGGTGAGCTGCGCGATCAGCGCGACCAGCGGGCCGGTGAACACCGCCAGCGCGCCCAGCAGGTCGTAGACCGCGCGGACGGTCGGCTCGTTGATCTGCCCGACGTACACCGCGCCGGCGACCGCAGCCGGGAACACGACGGCGCCGACCGCGGCGCCGAGGAACGACATCCACAGCGCGAGCAGCCCGATCACCGGGCCCCACAGGATCCCGATGAGGACGGCGACAATGGTGCTGGTACGGCGGAAATGGACGAGGAGCAACGACAGCGTCCCCGCCGGTGACACCAGCGCGCCGGCCGCGACGCCGACGAGCCCGGCGAGCGGCTCGGTGAAATTGGGGCCGGCCTCGTCCTTGCGCACCTGCGCCGCCACCGCCTGGTAGCGCCGGCGCAGCGCGTCGATATTGTCGATGTGCATGGCGAGCCCGAGGTGCACGTACGGCAGGCCGCTGCCGAACCAGTTGATCAAGAACGCGGTGCGGCTGCGTTCGAGCAGCCTCTCGTCGATGATCGCGAGCTGCCCGAATGCCGTGAACCGCGAGATGCCCTTGTCCTTGTGGACGATGGCGCCGAACGTGGCGAGCACCTCGTGGAGCAGCAGCGCCAGCGGCATCACGGATTCCTCCCGGCCTGGATATGCGCATTCTCCCGCTCGATCTGCTCGATCAAGAGGGTGACGAACGCGCGCCGCTCATCGACATCCAGGTCCATGATCTCCGTCCACGACCAGTGCAGGTGGTAGGCGAGAAAAAAGATCTCCTTGCGGAGCTCTTCCTCGCCTACCCCAGCGCCAAAAAATGGGTCATATCCAGCGTCGCCTTGAACGACGCACCACAGCTCGGGCACACGATCTCCCGCATGAGATCCACGCCCGGCGCCGCCTCGTTGATCGCACGGTCGATGAGCCGGCGATCGGTCATCGTGAGGTCGGCGAGGATCTTCGAGCCGAGCGCCTCGATCCGGTGCTTGGGCATGTCGCCGAGCGACTTGATGCAGCGCGACAGCAGCGCGTTCTTGCCGAGCGACGCGTTCTGCCGCATCTGCGGCGCGACCACGGTCTCGTCCTGCCCGGTCGGCAGGCGCAGCGTCAGCGCGGTGTGCACCGAGCCGTCCTTGTCGACATAGCCGTCCTCGAGGTGGACGAGGATGTCCTCGGGAGAGTCGCCGTCGGCCATCGCGCGCACCGGCAGCTCGTCGAGGTTCTCGGTGACCTGGAACGCCTCGCTGCAGTGGCTGCACGTGTACCCGGCGGGCAGCTCGGCGCCGAACGTGATGCTGCGCAGCCGGAGCAGCAGGTAGTTGCGGTCGGCGGAGTACAGCCGCTCGATGGTACCGACGCCATTCTTCGGCGTGTCACCGAGTCGGATCAGGCACGAGTGGATGAGCTCGCTCACCAGCCGGCCGCCGTTGCGCTGATTCTTCCGGTCGGCGAGGATCGCCTCCTCCTTGCCGGTCATCTTGCGCACGACGACGCTGCGGTGGAGCTTGCCGTCGTCATCGGTGTAGCCGATCGGCAAGGTGACCTCGATCTCGCGCCGGCCGCCGGGGGTCGCCGGGAGGCTCGGGATGGTCGCATGGGACGTCATGGTTTCCTTCCGTGTCCGTGTCTGGGGCCAATCAGCCGACCCGCTCGAGCCCTTCGTGCTCGAGGATGATGGTCTGCTTCATGAGCGTCGTCGCGCCGGCCTCGAGGTCGGTGAACTTCGACGACTTGATCCACGCGGCGTAGAACGCGAACCGCAGCACCTCGACGCCATCGTGCAGCTTGATCACCGCACCGTTCTTCCTGACGGTCGAGCCGCCCTGGGTCGTCCGGTTCAGCTTGAAGGTGTCCTGGAACCAGTCCTTGAACCGCTTGTCCTCGGGGCTGCCGTCGACATAGCGCTCGACGGTCAGCGGCTCGAACTTGATCTTGGTCGCCGCGATCTTGTAGACCTTGTACGAACCGCCGTCGGGTTGCTCGACGGTGTCGAGCTCGCCCTCGCTGAGCCCGGTGATCTTGGTGACCCCCGGGCTGCGCGAGCCCTCGATCTCGAGCACGAACTCGTTCGTGCGGTAGCTCTCGAAAAAATCTCCTACTTTCGGCATCGTTCACTCCTCGCTCGAAGCACGCCGGGCGGCTACGCCTCGGCCGCCTGGGCCCCACTCGGTTGTTGTCCGACGATGATGACGATCGTCTCCGCCGGTTTGGCGGGGAAGAAGTAGACCTCGACCTTGAGGTTGCCCTTGTCGACCTCGTCGGGCGGGTTGTTGGTCGCATCGCAGATCACGGTGAACACCTCGCCCGGCTGGCCGGTTCCGAACGCGCCCTGGCGCCACAGGCCGGTGAGGAACGGGCTCACGCTGGTGAACTTGATCGCGCTCCACAGCGTGTCCTTGTTCGGCTCCTGGCGGACCCAGCGCAGGCCGAGCTTCAAGCTGCTCTTCACGTAGTTGAACAGCAGGCGCACGTTGACGTAGAGCCAGCGGGTGTCGGTCGACAGCGTGCGCGACGCGTCCACGATGATGCCGGCGCGCGCCACGGGGCGGATACCGTTCACGCTGCCGTTGGTGACGAGATCGGTGTGCTCGCCATCGCTCAGGCGGTGCTCGACGTCGAGCACGCCGAGCAGGCTGGCCTCATCCCCGGCGGGCGCCTTCCATACCCCGCGCGAGGTCTCGATCCGCGCGTAGACGCCCATCACGTGTCCGACTGGCGGGATGGTCTTGAGCGGCGCGGCCCCGGTGCCGATCGGATCCTGGACGATGATCCACGGGCCGTACAGCGCGCCGTACACCTTGCGCGCCTGGAACGCCTGGCCGTAAGCGAGCGCCGATCCCGCCTCGACGGACGCCTCGGGTACCGCGCCGATCAGCATGCAGTCCCCGCGGTTCGCGCAGTACGCAAGCGCCGCGCTGACGATCCCCGGATCGGTGCGCTCGCAGGCGAGCAGCGTGACGTCGAATGCGTCGAACGCCGAGAACCCGGTGCGCTGCGCTGGATCGCCGATGAAGTCGTTGGCCGTCGGAGTGCCATCACGGCCGGCGTCGAGCCGCACGAACGCCACGGTCGCCGCCGGGACGTCCGCCCCGACCGGGCTCGCGCTACCGGCGTCACTCGCCGTGAGGTACCGCGAGCCGCGGAGCGTGTCGTTCAGGATTCGCGGTGCGTAGCCGGCGACGTCGCGCTCCATCGACAGCCCGGTCCAGGTCTCGACGACGTTGCTGGTCTCGGTCCCGCCCGATGCGACGGTGATGTCGAACTCGATGCGGCGCAGCCGGATGGCGAGCAGCGCCCAGCCGGCGATCCCGGTGACGCTGGGGCCGAAGCTCACCGTGCGCGCGCTCGGGTTCACTCCGATGATCTTGGTGAGCGCGGTGTTGGTGCCGTCGCTGACGCGCACCGCGTCGCCGACGTGGAGGTCGTCCACCCGATCGAGGGTCGCGCCGGCCGGGGTCGGTGTCGCCGGTGTGCCCGAGATCGGGTTGGCCATCGCGGTGAAGCCGAGCGTCGCGTTGGCGGCGGTCACCTGCAGGCTGGACCAGTCCTTGTTCAGCCGCGCGACCGCGCCGGTCGAGGTGAGCACCAGCTTGTCGGTGTTGATCGACGCGATGATCTTGGTGGTGCGCCGGTTCACCGCATCCCGGATCTGCGCCCGGGTTGCGGTCGCCGGGCCGGCGGGGAAGTCCGAGGCCTGGAACGCGATGACGGTCGGGACCGGCTCGCCGTCGACGCGCACCGATAGCGAGGCCAGGGCCGTCATGTTGATCGGCTCGGTCAGCGCCGTGCCTTCGATGGTGGCGGGCGCGGTCTCGGCGAGCCGGGTCTGCGGCGTGATCGTGGCGCTCACCTTGACCCAGAGTGAATTGCCCCAGGCCCCGGGGTCCGCGTCACCGCGATAGCCGGCGTTGAGCGTGAGGGTGTCCGCGGCGGCGGTGTCCTTCAGCGTCAGCCCCGCCGGTGCGGCGCCGGTGGTCGTGTCGGTGGCCGCGACGCGGTTCACGTACGCTGTCTGGCCGCCGTTGTCAAAGAACCCCTTGACCAGGTAGGCGCCAAGGCCACCGTCGAAGAAACCGCCGAATCTCTCGACAAATGCCGGGAAGCTGTCGACGCGGATCGGGCGGTTCGGGACGCCGCGCCGCGTGATCACGTGGAACGCACCGACCGAGGTCGCCGCTCCGACGATCGCCGGGGTTCCGGATCCGTCCACCTCGACGATATTGAGACCGATGTTGGTAGCCATCTCGCTTCTCCTCCGACCGCGGTCAGATCCCGCGCGTCGCCTTTCTCCGCGTGTCGCCCTGGGTTGTCGTCGTCTTCGCCGGCGCGGGTGTGGGCCCGCCCTCGCCGCGCCGCAGCGCCACGTGGCGGCGGCGCACGAGCACCACCACCTGAGGGCAGGCCGCCGCATCGTCGTCGAGCTCGATCGACTGGCGCGGACCGAGCACCACCACCCCGCCAGCCACGTGGAGCTCCACCGGCTGATCGCGCTGATTGGTCAGTTCTGTCGTCATGGATATTTCCTCATTCACCGTCATGTCAGGACATCGCCATCGAGGATCACCGTCTGCGTGGCCCGGACCCGCTCGCGGGCGCCGAGCTCCTCGCGGACGAGCACCTTCCACAGTAGCCCCACCCTGTCGGTACGCTCGCCGTTCAGCATCTCCAGTGCCGGCATCCGCACGAGCTCGATCGGCGCCTGGACGTCGTTGACGAGCAGCTGCCCGAACGGGCCGAGCTCGGCGAGCAGGAACTCCAGGAGCCGGGCCTGGTCCGCGCGGGTCTCGGCGAACACGTCGAGCTGGTAATACAGGTCGTAGGCAACGCTGCGCGGCCGGATGTCGTAGCCCGCGGCGGTGTAGTCTCCGCGCGTCCGCGTCGCCGAGGTCCGCTCGTCCGAGTAACGGACGTCGAACAGCAACACGCGGAGATACGTCTTGGGCGCCGGCTCCGGAAGATCCGGCCCGTGAACGATCGCCGGCACCGGGCCGCCGCCGAGGATCACCCGGTTCTCCAGCCGCGCCACCAGGGCCGCCTCGACGTCGCCGATGAGCTCGTCGCGTACCCCGATCACATCGTCGACCCACACGGTGAACGGCTGGCTGCCGTCAACGCAGCGGAGCTCGACCTGATCGACCGCGCCGCGGATCGCGGCGGGCAGCTCCCCGAGGTCGATCCGCAATCGCTCCCAGGCATTGCGGTTCTCGATGCCGACCAGGCTCCGCCAGCTGTTCCCCGGATCCTCGAACGGCAGCGCGGCGCTGGCCAGCCGCACCTCCAGGAAGAACGACGAGCCGGGCGCGGTGCGATCGCTTTGGACCCAGAGCCGGAGCTCATCGACCTGAAGAAGGTCCAGACTGGCCAGCCCGCGCCGCACTGAATGTCCGGTTGCGCCGGCGAGCGCCATGATGCGCCCGCTCTTGCGGTCCGGTCCGTAGCGAAACCGCGTCGCGTCGATCGTCAGGCCGATGAGCGTCGACGGCGTCGTTCCATCGGGCGCCAGCGCGGTCCAGGGCGTCGCGCTATCCATGGCGTCGATGAGGATCTGGCTCATCGTGCCGTCCGGATCGCCACTCGAGAGCTCGCGACTTCCGCTTCAAGCCCGGTGCAAGTAGATGGTGGTGCCATCCGGCAGGACCTGGCACTCGAGGACGCCGAGCGTGACGAGCCGTCGGAGCACGCGCTCGAGCGCCACGAACGGGACGGTGAGGTCGGCCAACCACCAGCGCCGAACGCCTTCGATGGTGTCCGCGCAACTCGGGTGCTTCGAACAATACCGCCGGATCGTGGATTCGAGAGGATCCATGGATTGGCCCGTACCGGCAAACACTTTGTCCACATCCTGGCAGCGACTTGTGCACCTCCGATGCCACGGGCCAGCGGACGGAGAATTCACGGGTTGCGTCGCGACCGCCCGTGTCCGGTGGCGCAAAAGATCCTCGGATTCGGCGTCGGGTGACGACGTGCCTGTCGGAGATGGCAGATGGGATGATTTTGCATCACCACCGGGCCGGTATTGACTCAGCTCACGCGAGGACAGCGCGGGAACCGAGGTCAGCGCCGGCGCCGTGATGCCGCCATGGCGTCGGCGCGCTGGCACGCCTCGCCGGCCGCGCGCAGCGGCCTGCTAGATGCGAAGCAGACGGAGACCTGCGAAGCAGGTCAGGCGTGACGTGGCGGTAGCCAAGAATCTGCTTGCTGCTAGGATGCTAGCATGCTAGCTACCTGACCATGGCGGACGACGTGAAGCAGTTCAACGTGTATCTGCCGACCGAGCTGATCCGCGAGGTCAAGCACCACGCCGTCGAGACCGAGCAATCACTGTCGGCGATCGTGGCCGCAGCGCTCCGCGGTTACCTCGACGATCAGCGCCACAAACGGAGGAAGTAATGCAGAGTAACGGCATCGAGGGACTCCTGATCGAGACCCACAACTGGGGCAAGACCGTCGCGTTCTGGCAGGGCCTCGGGTATGCGCTCGAATTCGAAACCGATCACCACTCCGGCCAGCTGCGTCACCCGCGCGGCGGGCCGTACATCTTCGTCGCGGAGCGCCCGCCGGACCAGGCGCTCAAGGTGGTGCTCGCGCTCGGTGTGGCCGACGCCGAGCAGTTCGAGCCGCCGCGCGCGGCGACGGTGGTGCGTGGCTTCGAACCCCAACACTTTCCGGTGCTCGAGATGGTGCTCGCGGATCCCGACGGCCGCGAGCTGAGCGTGCACGCGCCGCTTCCAGGCGCAGCGAAGGATCCCCATGTCTGACGCGCCCGATCACACCGCGGTACGCGTCGCGCTGTGGCGCGCGCTGCACGTGGAAGTCGACCCGGCGCCACACGTGCTGGTCGACGAGCTCGGCCTCCAGCTCGCCGCGCCCGCCGCCGGCTGGCGCCAGCGCCCCGACATGGATCCACAGACGACCCGCGGCATGCGCGCGTCGATCGTGGCGCGCGCGCGCTTCGTCGAGGACCTGGTCGCCGAGCGCGGCGCGCCGCAGTACGCGATCCTCGGCGCCGGGCTCGACACATTCGCGCAGCGCCATCCCGACGCCGGCGTGAGCGTGTTCGAGATCGACCGGCCCGAGCCGCAGGCGTGGAAACGCCATCGGCTCGACGATCTCGGGCTCGCGGTGCCGCCGTGGTTGCGGTTCGTGCCGGTCGACTTCGAGGCCGGTGACGCGTGGTGGACCCGGCTGGTGGCCGCCGGCTTCGACGCGGCCAGGCCGGCCGTCGTTGCGTCGACCGGCGTCAGCCTGTACCTCACGCGCGAGGCGAACGCCGCGACGCTGCGCCAGCTCGCGGACCTCGCGCCTGGGTCGACGCTCGCGATGACGTTCATGGTCCCGCGCGAGCTCGTCGATCCCGCCGAGCGCGCGATTCGCGAGTTCGCCGAGCGCGGTGCGCGCGCCGCGGGTACGCCGTTCCTCAGCTTCTACGCACCCGACGAGATCGTCGCCATCGCCCGCGAGGCGGGGTTCCGAGCGGCGACCCACGTCTCGGCCGCCGCGCTCGCCGAGCGCTATTTCGCGAACCGCAGCGACGGGTTGCGGCCCGCGATGTCCGAGCAGCTGTTGATCGCGACCGCGTGAGTCGCGCGACCAGGGCGAGCTGCGCCGCGCTGCCACGCGACGCATCCGCTCACAGGGTCGACCAGGACACGTCTGGACGCGTATCCGGCGATCGAGCTTCGCGGGATTGCGCGAACGGGCCGCTTGTCCTGATCGACGCTCTCGAGACGTGTCTGTCGCGATAACCGGCGACAACGGAATCGTCGATCGAACAGCCGCGACTTCCGAGCCATCGAACAATGCCGCAACAGCGTTGTTCGACACCTCGTCACTCGGGCAACGGCTTGCCCTTCGTCTCTGGCAGGAACCACGGCACGACGAGGCCCAGGACATAGATGGAACCGAGGGTCATCGCCGTCGCCGGAATACCGCCGAGGCGGTGGATCAGCGCCCCGGCCGTGATCGGAAACACCCAGGCGATGAGGCGCGTCCCGTGGAAGATGATGCTCATCGCGGTCGAACGCACGCTCGGGGTGAACAGCTCGGCGGGATAGATCGCGAGCCATGAATACGCCAGGCCCAGCGTGAAGAACCCGTTGATGGCCGCGATGACGAGCATGGTCGACACCGAGCTGACCCACCCGTACGTCACCGGCGTCAGGACCAGCGCGCCGGCGTAGGCGAGCACCAGGAACCGGCGGCGCCCGATGATATCGATCAGGAAGCCCGCGCCGACGTACGCGGCGACCGCACCTGCGGTGTACAGCACACCCGCCGCGGCGGCCCACTGATCGGGGCGGCTGCGGCCCTCGAGCGTCGCGAGGTTCTGGATATGGCCCGGGAGCCACGTCGAGATCGCATACCAGCCGACCGTCGAGGTCAGCGACAGCACGAACGTGAGTAGCACGCGACGGCGGCTCTCGGGCTCGCGAAAGATCTCGGTGACCGTGAACGGCCGGCGGCCGGCCGCGGCGGTCGCGCCCGTCGCGCCCCTGGCGCCCTCGGTCGCCGCCCAGCGCCGCTCGCGAACCGCCTTGAGCCACGCCTCGGACTCGGACATCGCGCGCCGGATGTACAGCGTGAACAGCGCCGGCAGCGCGCCGACCACGAACATGAGCCGCCAGGACTGATCGCCGAGCGGGCTCCACCGGCTCACGCCCCACCACACCAGCGCCGCGAGCAGCGTGCCCCAGCCGAACCCGGACTGGAGAAACCCGGCGCCCTTGGCGCGGGCGCGGTTGGGCCAGGTCTCGGCGACCATGGCGACGCCGGTGCTCCACTCGCTGCCCATCGCCATCCCGGTCGCGAACCGCAGGGCCACGAGCGTCGCGAATGTGTGGCTCAGTGCGGTGAGTCCGGACAGCAGTGCATACAGCAGCACCGAGTAGATCATGATTCGCTTGCGACCGACGTAGTCGGCCAGCGTTCCCCCGATCAGGCCGCCGACGCCCCAGCCGAGCAACGTCGCGCCGATCGCGATACCGGCCCACACTGCCGGCGTGCGCAGCTGCGCCGCGGGCAGCAGACTGCGCAGCGCGAACGGCAGCGCGACGACGAGCGCGTAGGTCTCGTAGCCATCGAAGATCCAGCCCAGAAAGCTGGCGTTCAACACGCGCCAGTGGGTCCGCGTGAGGCCGGCGTGCCACGGTGCGGAAGCGGGGACGGCGGACGTCATGCCACGCATCGTAGCCCTCGCCGGCCCGGGATTGTGGCGATCGAACTGCGGGCTGACTGCCATCGCTCGCCGGGTTGGAGGCTGACACCGACGTGCGCCTACGTGCGCCCGAGGTGCGACTACGTGCGTTCGCAGTCGCCTGTGACCCGCCGTCCGCCGCAGGAGTCAACTCACAAAGCAATCAACAAGGTGACAAACAACGTGATCCATCGTTGTCCTCTCTGCTACTCGCACAGAGTAGCTGCACCCCCGAGGACGATGCGATCGACGTCCTCGACCACCCGATCGATACCCTGGCGCGCGGCTCGCGTCATCCTCGTCCCACGTGGACGTGGCGCACAGCGGCCTACGGCCGCGATGCGGCGCTCGATAGGTCCCGAGAGGATCCCGCTCGCGAGTGCGCGGTGACGAGATCACGGGCTCGAGCGCTCCCAGGCCAGGCGATCCCGAGGGATTGACCAGCGGCAACGACAACCGCACGAGACTCGTTGGAACGTCCTGATACGCGGCTATGTGTAGACGCCTGAGATCCCGGGTGCCCGCCGAACCGGCTGACCCGCGTGGCGTGGCGCCCGACCCCACGCCCAACAAGACGCACCTGTGAGCGTCGGCAAGACGGCGAGACCGCGAGACGGCCACGACGGCCACGACGGCCACGACGGCCACGACGGCCACGACGGCCACGACGGCCACGACGGCCACGACGGCCACGACGGCCACGACGGCCACGACGGCCACGACGGCCAGACCGCCAGACCGCGAGACGGCCAC
>Ga0307509_10000828_pt1 | contig 53107 bp, 41 predicted proteins | sample 10_EM_MG_FD_202245 | JGI IMG/M metagenome (GOLD analysis project Ga0307509, IMG submission 202245) | Populus trichocarpa ectomycorrhiza microbial communities from riparian zone in the Pacific Northwest, United States - 10_EM | ecosystem: Host-associated > Plants > Roots > Unclassified | place... | reverse complement strand
AAGTGCGAGTCATGTGAGAACTATGAGTCAACTGACTGCATAGCGTGAAACATAATTATGACTCACAATCGTGAGTCATAGAAACATACCTTATGACTAATAACTATTAGTCATGTGAAATCTGCCCTGCTTAGTCACGATTTGTGACACCTCGCTTTTGGTAGGATTGAGGAATCCTTTTCTTGTGAACAACCGTATGCCAGCCCAAGAGCAAGGCATCAGGTAAAGGTGTAGGAAACGATTGGCAGGGCGGGGGTGTAACCAGAGGTAGTGCAATACTAGCCTAGCCACACAGTGCTAAGAAAATCCGACCGAGTTGAAGTATGGAGAAGGGCCAAAGCCATGACACAAACTGTTGTGGCAGCAGCCATGGGATTTGGCCAAAGTAGTGAGGTTTTTGTCCCTATGGCTATGGCAAGGGGCCACCGGAGGGCAGATATTGAGGTGGTAGTAGGGTACCAGCCGGTATGGTGTATTTATCCCACGATAAGGCCTTTTGTTAGGCGGGAGCCTATCTCAAAGTCTTGCGAGATAACTCAGGCCGATAATCTTAATCGTAGACGGAGATTGTCTAGGAAGGCTCAATGATTCAAAATAGAGGTAGGTAAAGTGATAAAGATTTTTCTAGCGTAAAAACTTATATTGATAAGATCTCTTCTCCGTTGCTTGATAATGTTCAAATAGCTCGGGAGGCACCTCGATATTTATATGCCGCGTCTGGGTGGTCGCGGACTACACCAAAGTTTATTATCTCATCCAGTAATCTTTATACAAGCTACAGGGATAATGTATTCAAACAGTTAATTTAAGTTAATCTGCAAAATAAACCCTGTTCCGTACAAAAAAATCAACTTTGGCACTTGTACTATATGTGTATCAATAGGTGTAAAGTGGACTGGTTGCGTTTTGGACAATTTGAGGAATAAGAGTTTTAAGTTTGCATAGCAACAGTTGTCATCTGAGTAAAATTGATAAAACTCATTTAGGAATATTAATTTAAGATGCCTATTGGAATACAAAACTCTGTATAACAATCAAGTGTGCTCTTACATCAGCAAAAGTACACTTTTGATCCCTATACCTCATGGGGTATAGGAGGTATAGGGGGCCAAATTATAAAACTCCAGTTGTTGAACAAAGAGAAAACAATAGGAGATACCATGTAGACTGCAGGAGCCTTTGGTAATATTAGAAGAATCTGAGGTACGGTTGTCATACAAGCTAAGTGAGATGTACAGAGTCTCATTTGGGACTCTAGGGAGTCTACCAAGAGGGCTAAGATCATGTCAGATTCCCAGGAAGACAAAGTCCACAACAGAACAATATCAGAAAAATACCAGAAAAATACATAAATTATAGAGTTCATTAGTCCAAATACTGGTAAAGTAAGTTAGACTGCAAGTGACAAGAGATGAGTGCTCCCTCCACTACCATAATACCCATGTGCGTTGGATGTCTTATCTTTGCTTCTCCCTGCTGGTCTAAGTGCAACTGCAGTACTATGCTCTTTAGGTTCCCTATATGCTAAGACTAAACACTTAATCAAATATCTTACCCACTGTACCAGTGTATTTGTAATAGTAACAATTCATTTAAGCAAACTTCAAGTATGCAATGGGCACAGATACCGCAATATCTGCTAGGATAAGAGAGTTTTTTCAGCGCCTCTCCACCAGCATCTGAACTAACTTGATGTTAGGCAAACCGGAAGGCTTAGCTTTCCTTTAGTAAATGAAAACCTATAGTTACCCTACCTTAGGATTCTGAGTTCAAAAGTACAAGCCAATACCTCCCTCCCGCATCAGCGTTGGGACATCACTACATCAGCAGACACTGCAGTAGTTGCGTCCCCTCACCAAAGACATGGTCATTGGAGCCCTCCTCGTAACCCTATATACGTCGCGGCCGTCTGTCCGACCAGATCCCGTTCGCAGGATATATGAGGGAAGGCCTTTGGCGAGCTGGTGCAAGTGGTTCGAGCCAAATCGGTCAACGTTGCATAAGGTTACTGAGCGCTAAAGACAAGGGTTGCGAAAGTGGTCATTGAGCAACAGGACGTTCTTACGGACAATGGTTAAACAACACGTTCTATACTCCACGCTCTCGCGATAAAAGTCGCAGAAGTGAATGGTGTTGTTGGATGAGATAGTTTGAGAAATCAGGCATACCCTCACTCACGCGCGTCAATAGTATCCGTAGGATGCTGACGGAACCATACGATAATGATATGACTATAGAGTGATAATGGCTATTGGTGCGATTATCATGACAAGTCTATCTTAAGCCTTGCAGATGTCGGATACAGGATATATCTGCAATGCTGAGAGGTTCGATAACAAAGCTGGCCCCTTTGTTGGTTCGATCATGAAGACCATTCTGCGTATGCAATGGTAAGCAAGACTCCATGCCGACGAAAATGGATCGTGACCAATGGACTGATGTGTGGGAGCACCGTCAGGAAAATTCATGGTGTTGCGATTCGGAAGTCAAGTGAGATAACAGAATTGTCAGGGTCAAATGGTGTTCGCACACTTAGAAAAAGCTAGAATTTGTTAGTAGGTACTTAGTTAGTATGAGAACTAGATGTAGCCCGCGACCACCCAGACGCGGCATATAAATATCGAGGTGCCTCCCGAGCTATTTGAACATTATCAAGCAACGGAGAGGAGATCTTATTAATATAAAAAGTTTTACGCTAGAAAAATCTTTTATCATTCTACCTACCTATATCCAGATCATTGAGCCTTCCTAGACAATCTCCGTCTACGATTAATATTATCGGCCTGAGTTATCTCGCAAGACTTCGAGATAGGCTCCCGCCTAACACTTGGGGAATAAAGATCTCTAGAAACCTTCTATAGCACACTAGACTTCACAAGCTCTTAAGAAACTAGACACAGTTGACAGCATAAATCTTTCCCTGTACTTCAGAAATATCCTAGGTTATCACAATGAGAATATGCTTAGGTTAAGCAGCAATCATTGGAATTATGGTTGATTTTCTAAGTGAACCATCCTATGTTGAAGTCAGGACCTCCTTCAAGGACCAAATTTTACCTAAGATACTAGATCTTTTTTTTTCTCTTCTATTTATCAATTCTAGAAGTGATTCCGTTTAGCTAGGAGCAAAAATGACAAATGATTCAACCTTCTCTAGCCCCTCCATGCTATAATATTTAATGTGGCAGTATGACTAAAAAATAACATTGAACCATAGTTTCCAGCCATGGCTCACACCTAGAAAGCCAGAATATTAAGCTTCTGAGTCTATTGGACAAGAACTTTCACCAGGTACTTCCAAGAAACAAACACTAAAGCACTGGATTAATGTAACGACCCTACGATAGGTAGCTACAGTAACTACCACCTTAGCCCAAATGGTATACCAAGAGGTAACCGAAGGTGGTATGGTCTAGTATCCTTTGAATACAAGAATGCTGGTTGGCTTAGGGGGAGGCCTAGGAAACAGTAGAGTAGCCTTGGGCACTCTATTAGGCAGGGTAACCTTTCGGGAGAACATTCGCATAAGGTCGAGAGAATTATGGGAATGTTACACGGATCTCCAAGATGACCTTTTATGGTCGACTGGAGGACTTTCAGAGCGGTTAAAGACATAAGAGGACAAAGTTACCCTACCTTGGGAATTTGGCCATTATGCCCAAGGAACTCAGTTACCCTACTGAAGTATCCAAGTTACCCTACCTTCACCGGCAAAGTTATCCAAGAACTTAAAGGTCGATTGCCTCAAATTCTATGGGCTCTTAGATGTTCATGGGCGCACACGCACCTGCGCGGGGAGACCCCACGCCTGAGTAACGGTAGCCCGAACATGCAATTGAACTTGGGTGGGTTTTGCTAACACCCCCCTCTGGCCCCAGCGTTGGGACGGCGCGTCATGGGCCGATGGCTGCATAGTTGCTCGTTTGCTAGTGAACAGAGGTTATTGGAGCAGCTGCCGTAACACTGTATACATCGTCACCGTCGGACCGACTGAATGTCGTTCGCAGGATATATAAGGGGAGTATGGGTAACCGCCAAAATAGGGGTCGCCCATATATGGTCTCTCCGGCACCTAGAGGTCTATCTTAGCCTACGGGTAGTAGGGTAGTCTTCCTAGTGGTACTTAGGTAGTCCAAGGAGGCCAGGGTGCTTTCGGGACAAATACCTCAGTAACCAGCAGGGACCTTCTCCCCTTGATTTGTAGCATTACTATGGGTTGTCAATGGACTCTAGAGGTATGAGTCTTATCACGGTAGAGTATGTCTTGAGAGGCTGGCTATGAGTAGCGCCCATTTAGCTAACCATCAGCTACATCTCACCGGAGGAGCTTGCATGTCAAATTATCACATTGAGTAGTCGCGTAGATTAAATGATGGACTACATAGCTTGTATAGACGAAACTACCACTGGGCCAGTGAGTCCACCACCGAGGTGTTGATTCCGGTTGTTGTCATAATAGTTAGCCACTGTTATAACTTCGATAGGAAGAGTTTTTCCAACTGCTGATGTATTGGAGATGCATTGCAGAAACCCATATCCTATTGATGGAGTTAAGTATACCCGAGTTGGTCTGATACTTACGGCAGGATAATTCCTGATGGAGAGTAGACCTCGGACAAGCCCTGAGGAGGACAGGGTACTCGCACAAGGTCAGAGTCGTGGTGAATGTCAAAGGCTTAAATCTGATATCTACTTAAGTTTAAGCGTTTGGCATTCTACTTCCATAACAAACTTTCCTCGAGAGAACTTATTGAGTGAAGCTTTCAGCTTGACGATATTAAGTTTTAATGTTTGATTCTTTTTGAATTATTTACCTCATCTTTATCTTTTACTTTGAGTGTTTGGTGCGGTCGCAACCTTAGAGTTCACCTCTCTATAGAGTGCCCCGTTACTGTTAGGCGGCAGCCTATCTCAAAGCCTTATGAGATAACTCACGCCGATAATCTTAATTGTAGACGGAGATTGTCTTGGAAGGCTCAATGTCTTTAAGATAGAGGTAGGTAGAGTGATAAAAGATTTTTCTAGCGTAAAACTTGTTATATTGATAAGATCTCTTCTCCGTTGCTTGATGATGTTCAAATAGCTCGGAAGGCACCTCGATATTTATATACCGTGTCTGGGTGGTCGCGGGCTACATCTCGCTTTCATACTAACTAAGTACCTACTGACCAACTACCGCTTTTTCTGAAAGTGCGAACACCATTTGACCCTGACAATTCCGTTATCTCACTTGACTTCCGAATCGCAACACCATGAATTTTCCTGACAGTGCTCCCACACATCAGTCCATTGGTCACGATTCAGCTTCGTCGGCAGGGAGTCTTGCTTACCATTGCATACGCAGAATGGTCTCCATGATCGAACCAACAAAGGGGCCAGCTTTGTTATCGAACCTCTCAGCATTGCAGATGAATTCTGCACTCGACAACTGCAAGGCATGAGATAGACTTTTCCTGTTAATCGCACCAATCGCGATTATCTTTTCATAGTTATATCGTTATTGATTGGTTCCGTCAGTATCCAAAGAATACTTAGTGATGTATGTGAGTGTGGGTATGCTTGATTTCTCAAACTACCTCATCCAACAACACCATTCACTTCTGCGACTTTCATCGCAGGAGCATGGAGTATAGAATGTGTTGCTTAACCATTGTCCGTAAAAAACGTCCCGTCACTTAGTGACCACTCATGCAACTCTTGTCCTTAGTGCTCAGTATCTTTATGCGACGTTGACCGATTTGACTCAAACTACTTGCATGAGCTCGCCAAAGGTCTTCCCTCATATATCCTGCGAACGGGATCCGGTCGGACGGACAGCTGCAACGTATACAGGGTTAAGAGGAGGGCTCCAATTACCATGTCTTTGGTGAGGGGACGCAACTACGGCGGTGTCTGCCGATGTAGTGCCGTCCCAACGCTGATGTGGGAAGGGGGTGTTGGCTTGTCCTTTTTGAACTCAGAATCCTAAGGTAGGGTAACTATAGGTCTTTATTCACTGAAGAAACGCTAAGCCTTCTGGTATGCCTAACAGTTACAATTAAAAAGGAGCCGGTCGGTCAGAGTGATGGAAAGAAGGACAATGAATGTGAAAACCAGAGCCATGGGAAATGACAACAGTGCCAATGATAATGACTGGTTTGTCCCATTTGATCGGCCTCCTGCATTTACTGTACCATGTTAAAAAGAAAATTCAATGCACTGTACGCACACCATCATATATCGCGGTCATTGGTGCACAAGAGATGTTTGTATTAATAAAACATTCTCCCCTGCTAGGCTATTTACTCTAACCCAAAATTCTAACCATTACTTGCAAAAGTGGTTAGCAGCCAGATCCAAAAACCTCTCAACACAGGAAAATCCACAGGGAAAGGTGAAAGCAACTCAATCCCTAAAACATTGCCAACCGTTTCCGGAGAGCTAATCACCTAAGACCAAGCTACTCTTTGTGACAAGCAGGCCAATAGAATCACTTTCTGCTTGGGAAGATGTTTTACTAAGCTCAGCCAACAGAAATATCGGCTAACTAAAAGCGTCGATCCCAACCCCGCTTAACCCTCCTCGCCCACTATCCCTCAGGCATTCCGAGTGATATTATGTGGTTATGACATGAGGTTGCCTCCCCCTCCCCTGGAGCGCTCGTCTTAAGCAAGAAGTATCCAAATGCAGGGGGACCTTGACCGAAGGCAGAATACCCCTGTCTTCCCTCTCAAATTTCGGGTACTTCTTAACTAGATAAGTATTTTCAAGACAGATCGGGTGAGGTTAGTGGGCGGCACGCGACATTAGCGGGCTGTGTTGCCGATATGCGTGATAGCTACCCTTTCACCTGGCTTTGCTTGTTAGGCCGGGATGAGAAACGATTCGCTTATAGGAAAGCACAACTCGAGCCACGGTTTGGGGGTTCTTGTTGCTACCATAGCCTGTTTTCCATTCTTAATTCAGTTCATAAGATCTCACCCTCCTAAAGTAGCCAATTTGGAACACGTGGGATAACAATAGCCGTCCCGGTTCTAGCTTGGTCTGTGCTATACAGTTGTGCTAGCATTCTAAAACCTGGCCCTTTCCGCTTGCTCCCTCCTTTTTCCCAACGAGTTCCGATAGGTCGGGCTCATACCAGGGCGGCTTCCTCTACCTTCCTCATACCCCTATTTCCCAATTCTCCCGCACCCAATAATTTAGCACTCATTGCATGTGAAGCCTCAATGGCTTCGTGGTATTTGTTATCTCACCCTTTCGGGGCATAATCACAAAACCATACCTCACAAAATTTGGTTGACTTCTCCGGTGTTCCCATTTGGGGGAAAGAAATCACCTAGCCTGCTAGAGGTGCACTGGGAGAATTATAAGGAATGCGATACTATATTCATAAGAAATGTCACTAATTTATCGCACAGAATTATTCCTGCACCGAGTGATAAATAGAAAAAGAGCAACCGTACCAAGGATAAGAACGGGAGACATTGTGCCCGAAATGTTCTTAACCAAGCTCCATTACTCATGGTGGGCTTATGTCAGTTAATCCACCTATACCATCCAGCAGAAGGAGCAGGATACATTGATGTAGCAGCCTATGTTACCCACCAGCGACGTTTTAACATCAACAACACCTAATTGCTATTAGAAGCTCTCCCGCCCGTAGGGAGGTGCTGGGAACGAGTGCTAACAAAGAACATAACCTTCTGAAAGAGAAACAAAATACCGATAATAGCTCGCTATCTCTGTGCCTTCTCCAGTATCTGGGGAAATAGAACAAAGATGTCAGTGCAGCGAGAAGAGATGTATCTCCAGCTACACTAGGCCTGTGGCCTAGAGTTGGGTTCTATTTCATAACACCTGGTATAATAGCAGGTCTGATTTGCCCTATAGCTCTATTGAAGAGCACAAGGTCTTCAAGCTTCCAGCTCCCATAGCGCAGGCTTTCTTAGATCTGCCCTGCTGATAGATTGCACAGCAAAAGCTCATAGACAAATCGGGCACCTGTGCTACTGCTACTAACCGCGCGGGGGGGTAACTGGCTCTTGACATCTTAACTATGATGCCAGTAGAGCCAATTAGATTCTTTCTTGCTATAGAAACAAACAGCCACCTCCAGGTAGACAGATTTGGATTTATTCCCCTCTGGTTAAATATTGAATTATCCTATGATGATATCACATCCAGCGCACCACCCTGGCACAAAAAATAAATACCCTGAAACTTAGGCGTTGGCTAATGGGGCATCCAGAGCAAACAAATTCTGTTGGAGCAATGAATTCCTTCTCTCTCTTCCCACTATCTACTGCCCGATTCGGCTTTTCACTGAATCCCGAAGCCAATTTTATATATAAAAAATGAAGCTCTCCCTCGATTTTGAACAATATAACATAAATTTATTATCTCTCCATAGCATTCCGCCCCCAGAAGACAAGGTCGGCTGGCAACTAGAATTTTTTGCCTTCTAGGCACAATATTGCCCCGATTTCTGAAAAAAGAAAACAAAACAAAACAAACAAATCCCCAATCCGCAGAACAGGCCCCAGTGATGAAATGCTTGCATTATTGTTGGGACACAGCCCTGCATGTGATTAAAAAAAACTCAACTCCTAAGACGGGACAATCCATGCTGACGGCACTGCCCCACACAGTAAGCAGAGTACAGTTCTAAATATTGAATGCATTATTGGAGCAGCGGCCTCTCGAAGAGAAGAAAAAGTATAAACACTGATCACAAACAGCTTACGAAAAAAGTCCCTTCGTATGTGAAGGAGCGACCTCAGCCTGAATATCTGTGAAAAGAGGGCTTGGTTACGAGCAAACAAGGATTCAGATGGAGTTACCAAATTATGGATAAATGACCAAAGGTCCTTTAGGCACCTGCACTAGCATATCAAAGAGCGTATAACAGCGGGGCACGATACAACATTCATGGGTCATGAATATATTCCAGTTCAGGGAATTGAGTTCGACATTCAAATCACTATATCCGAGTATCTTACTCGTCCACAAATTAGACTCAGCATCGAGCTAAGCTCTCAAGCTTATTTGATATCCTTTTATGCCCCTCTAGCTAATCAGAGACACCACTGGGTGCCCTGCTATTATAATATTGTATAGAAATATCCTTGACTGCATTGGTTAGACTCCCCAACCCCCCAAAACCAAACCCTTGTATAATACTGTATAACTGAAAAGACGAGTGATAGGCTATGTCCAAAGCGATGGATCAAAGTGCACACTACTCTTATCATTACCAAATTCCTGTAGGAAATTATTCAAGAATGGCCAAACCACATACATCTCTTGGAAAACTCGGTAAACATGTACAAATTACCTACCGGTCGACGATCGTTTCATATCACTGAAATATTTCATCCCTTCCAGCTATATTATGATAAAGGGACAACTCCAGAATAAATCAATGAAACTGCAAATGACGAAGCCGCTCGGTAACTAACAGTCTAACTGAGAAACTAATAAATGGTTGATAGAGATGCTGGGTTAACGCAAGACGGGGGGTGCTATGTCCTCTAAACTCTCAAGAAACGCCGGGGCCTGAAGCCACGAGAATCCTAAAGAACGAACTTCACTCCTCGTGCCGAGGCTACCGTGTCTATGATAACAAATCAAGAGTTTTTTCGACCTGGCCCAGGCGGGAGCCTGACTTCCTGTCCCAACACTCTATGCCAATCTATTTGGGTTCGCCGTGACTATCATACAATCAAAGTCGTAGATCAAGAGGTCTCAAAGGGCCCAAAAGACCTACCAACCCCACCCCAAAGTTTTAATCTGGCAGTATTCAGGCACTAATCAGGTACCTTACCAAAGACCTCCACAAGTGCCTGAGTAATTTCAGTTCATATTGCCCCCCATAAACCCTCCATTACATTCAGAATACCCTGCAGCTCATATCTACATAGGTATGCTTACTCCATTCCGACCAGCGCCCAACGGCGCCCAGCTCCTAAAAATTGACATCACAGTACAAAAACAACACAAAGTCTGTTTTACCGAGTGATAACCCGTGATCGCAAGAAGAAATGCCGGTCCATTTTCTCAGACAACCCTCTTTAATTGAATCCAGGAACCTAAAGCTTAAGAATTCCTCTGTATGCAAGGGTAGGCTATTCAACAGACCCCTACTTAAGCTATTCTTGAGCCAATTCCTAGGATAAAGAATAAACTCAATGCATCCCACAATCCAAGATCGGGGATGAAGCTCAAAAAACAACAGCACCAATCATAAAGAGTCCAATAATCGGGTCACAGCGAGCACTCGCCCAATCCAAAAGTATCCGGAAATCTTGGCACTATTTGGGCCGAGGAAATGCCAAGATTTCCTGATACTTTTCGAACCGGCAAGTACCCATATACGGTGGCTCCTTACCTCTACTTTGTGTAAAAGCCACCCTACCACATACCGCACCCTACCCCCCCCAACAATGAGTGACACGAATGACAAAACGCCCCACCCCCACCACTACTACCGGAGGAGTATCAATCTCCACGAACCACCACGACTACCCCCCACCATCCCCGTTCGTCCCTTGCTCTAGATAGTCGCACAAGTGCCAATTTCTAATCAACTGTGCTCGGGGCAGGGGTAAAGTATTGGGACAACAGGTTGCCCGAGCGTAATCACTTTTACCGGGAGAAATGGGAATCGATTTGGGTACAGTATTTCCCAGAGCCTTTAAATCCAGATCCTATGCACTCGAGCATATCTGGTAATAATTGATACTCTTTCTGTGAGGTTTGCGTGATTCCCCTCCCCCACCCCCAGTGCCTCACTCCCATACAAAGCCCCCCCTGTAAGTCCCAATAATAATACCTTACCCCCTGCCAGAAGTCCAGCTGCTAAGAGAGTGAATTAGATAAGTCTGCGGAAGTACCCAACCAATTCCTAATTCACCACATAAAGTAATTATGAACACACACACACTACTATTAATAAGGCACAGTATTTCTAATACCTGTGCTTCACCCCTGCGCCCGCGCGCACGAACACTGTACCGTACCGAACTGCCATTCATCGTGGAACCCCAGGACTTTTTTTGTGTGAACCCAAACTCCCCAAGCACTGCCGCAACAGCGAAGGGAACCCGCGCCGTTAGACCCACGTTTCACATGTAAGCGGCCCGAGCACAATACAGAACCCAGGCAGAGGAAGCAGAGTTTCCGAGCCCCAGCTCGCCACTCGTCCGGTATCAAACCTATGGAATACGGAATCCCCTCGTGCTACTCGAGTACCAGTTAACTTATGTTGTGCTCGGAGCACTTCTTGGTTATGGGTGGGGGGGGGAGGGGGTGGTGGTTCCGGGTCGTGTTGGTTGATTGGATCGTTGGTTATCGTGTGTCGGATCGTCTCGTGGTGATAGGGGTCTTTCCATAACAATTGGGAAAAATAGGGCCCCTGGTTTCCATAGAGAGACCTATGGGTCTTTTTCCAAAATACTGGTTACTTGTAGAAAAACCATGCTCTACTTCCGCGGACCAACCAGCCCCGTGGATTTTTCGAGGTTAAATGATATCATCGGAATCCATCGCTACTGTAGCTGTGTATACTGTGCGACACCAATCTTATTATACCTGCAAGGTCGGCGAGTGATCTATAGTGACCACATATCCTGAACCAGCGCACGTATCAGTCCGGCTAGGTTTCCAACGAGAAAGATACAAACAAGCTTTATCCCAGGGTCCTGTCTGAGATAAGGAAGACCCTTTATGCGCTGCCCCTCACCTGGTTTTGTGGTCCTATCATATCTGATACTCCAAGGGTCTGAGACGATTTCTTACTGAGATGATTCAGCAGATTCCTTGCCTTGGGCAACCAGTTCGTGATACCGGTAGTAGTGGGATCCACCAGTTTCGAGAGCTGCGGTACCTACCATACACAGCAGGGAAGCAAGGAAAGAAAAGAAGAAGAAAAGAAAGAAAAACCCCGCGTTATTTTTATCTTAATCCCCCCTGGGTTGATACGCATACCCCCCCGCAGAAAATATCTACAGTAATTAAAAACAGATCCATGCTCGATAATGGCCAAATATCGCAGTACGACGACGACGACGTGACGACGCGAGCGAGATTGCGGGGCCCAGCAGCTCCATAGAAGACTTTGCATGAATGGATGACAGAGAAAATTCGTTTGGCAACTTGTTTCATGAAAAATTCGCATCCGAAGTAATTATTTATCTTATATTGTTACTTCCCCCCCCCACTTCTCCCTCGTGATTCATGCAATATTCTGACATGCAGTACAGTATTTCGATGGAATGGAAAAAGAAATCCCCTGAGAATGTGTGCCCGTGTGACAAAACTTATATTGTACAAGTACTCGAGTACTCGGGCATACAGTTGCCCCCCAGGGTCCAGGTTAGCCTAGATTCAATATCATATACCGGTATTTATCCTAGTTGTACCTAACCTCGAGTGAACAGCTTGCACGGAGGGTGTCTTCTTTTTTCAATATTTGTTGTCTACGTCCACCCTTCTGATATGGAGGGTTCGTACAGTATGTAAAGTTACTGTAAGGGGGTATTATTATATTGAAAGTATCCTCTAAGAAGTATTTAAACATCAGAGCTTGAATTTAGTGTGGGGCCCTCCCATCTGCACGCACAATCCGCCATACAAAATGTTGATCCCCCCGTGTTTAGGTATTTCTTAAGGGATACTTGCAGCTAGGCGAGATCTAATGTGGGTCTTCTGAGAGAAGTTGTGTCACCTTTCAGATGGACATATATGGAAATTGCGCCGAGAGAGAAAGAGAAGTGAAGAAAGCAAAACTCTAGCGCAAAGGCTTCAAGCCTTTGTCTTTTCTTTATGGTCCCGTCCATCCGGTTTTTGGGTATATAGCATAATGAACAATCAGTACCAACCTAATCATCTATTGTAGATGCCCATGATATTTCAAATAATTATTCATGCCCAGCAATGCAACATTTGGAAATTTGAATTTTGGATCCCCCCCAAGAATCTGAAATCCCGAGAATTTCAACTGTAAATACCGGCCAAGCACCTACCCAGCCCATCCGAAGCAGAGGGCAGGGCAGGGAGAAGGGCAAGGCATATCATATCCAGTCTGGCAAACTAGGGGGGGGACCCCACCCCAAATCCCTTCACCCCACACCTTCTGCATTCCCACCCCTCTTAGTACATGTACCTTCGCCCCGCCGGGGGGCCGGCGCAGGACGTCAGGGGTTGTATGTACAGTACTCGTATATGTCCCCCCCCTTAGTGAAATGCAAAGGGGAGAGTTCTGGGGAAAAATCCGTTCAAGCGCGAGCACTCATTGTCCCCTACCAACCATCACCACCTTACCTCAAGTCGATAGTCAGTACTGGCGCCCTTTTGTTGCCGCGATCGTCGTTCCCCTAACCTCTGTTTGTGAAGGAAGGAGGGATGTTCTCGGGCAGCAACCTTCTCCACACATGCGAGCCAAACCCCCCCACAAGTCAAGGGGAGGGAGGGAGGAACCTCTCTTATTCTTACTCTTAAATTGAGTTCAAGGAAACACCGGTATTACTATTACCCCCATATCCACGGGCGAGCTTAAATGATTAGCGTTTTCCCCTTTTGGCATAATGGCCGCTGGGTCGAACAGGTAACCCCATCCAGCACCGTGCCCCACCACGTGCACTGTATACGTACAGTACTTGTATCAAAATAAAAAGGGATTGATTGAACCTTTTCATTATTTAAATATCAAGGTTAGAAAAAAGAGGAAAAACACTCGAGTTAATGACGGGAAGTCGACACGTGTGCCCGCTTTACTCTTTTCGTGCTCTTTCACCGAATTTTGGGGGTTCTTTTCTTTTCTTTTCTTTTCTCGTCCCGTAATATTGGCCGTTATCCGTACTCGTAAACAATGTGGCTGCCATCCCTAGCCCTATTCACTGTCTGCTCACCAATTTTATTCATTTGCCTTCCCGATTCCCCGACACCCCATGGATACCAACGTTCAGATAGCTTACAGATGATTGATTGATTCTGTATTCGTTTCTGACGGCCAGGGGCCTAGCGAGCGCGCTATCGTCGCGCTCGCGCACGTGCGCACGCTCAAGGGGATCGCGATAGACCAAAAGTCGCAACATGCGCAGGTCAACGTCTTGAGCAGTCCTGTGATCCACCTGAAACCACTTGCAATCCCTAATGACGCCCGCCACGAGAATCTCAAGGTTCCAAGGATGGCGGCAATTTTGACAGGTCGACCCCTATCGGTAGTAAAAGAGAGAAAAGCTCACAACCGTCTGCCTCCCCCATTTGTTATGATGATAGTGGGTAGCCCACCGCCTCATACTCGAGTACTCGAGACATTGTAGCCGAGCAACCCACACTCAACCTCCAAACATACTCGAGTAGCGTACCGTATTAACTTAAGTAAGAGAAATATGTCTCAGGACGTCGAAGTTTCCCCTTTAGGTAATAGGTCATTTTTGTTTTGCTAGTGTCTTCCGCGGTCCTCGTCAAAATAGGAAACTCAGACCTCCTGGGAGATATTTCTCTTACCCAAGTTAACACGGTAAGTCGGCGGAGATGCGACCAATAAAGAGCCTGCTCCGAGTAACAGAAGATACTCTGCCTTCCTCTCCCGGTTTTCCTTGTGGGTCTGTTCGGGCTCCATGAAGATCGGTTAGGTACCATCGCCGATATCGGAAATGAAGCCTAGACAGAGGTCCCACCAAGTATCATACCGGTACTTGTGCAGGGCAACCGAGGTTCCCCTACTGCCACCACAACCACCATTACTGTACTCGAGTACAGTACCAACAGCAACCAGCAGTCCATACGACCACTTAACCAAAATCCAAACCCAAGAATTCAGGGTCCGAGACCAAAGGACTCCTTATCGCCCAAAAATCTGACCCCGTGGTAAAAAATAATAATACCAGAGGGTGGGCTTCACTAGTTAGGAAACAGCCATTATCATGCCACACCTTGCTCGACTGATTGTCCAACAAGAACGGCTGCAAATTCCCTTAGCTAGGGGAAGGAAAAAACTAGTTCATTCCCGTGCCCTCTTGAGCCATGAAATTGCAGGCCGTCAGCCTAGGTCCCTCGGCAAGGGTTATTGTGTTGATAATGGAGGGGAAATTGAATTTAAAAATTAAAATAGCAGACTATTATCGAAAGAAAAACGTCGCCGAAAATCACACCCGAGGAATGCGCCCGTGTTGTAGTCTCTTGCTCCATCGAGTTGTGATCAGAGGTTCGGATATAGCAGCTGTGCTATAGAGGGGCCTAATGAGGTTTTGACGAGTGATAGGATGTGATGTGCGACTGGGCCCCACAACTCCGTAGCCCGGCCGGTGGGCCCACCCCCACATGCGGGGCTCCGGAGGGTGGACGGTGGAGATCGAGCATTGCGGGCCTTTCCAGGGTGAGGGTGCCGTATTCAACTTGTAGAATGGAAGGAATCGGAAGTGATCCTCGGTGGAACTCAACAGTGTGGTCATGGACCAAGGCTTTTGCAGACTCACACCTAAGATCAGCAAGAATAGCTTGTTTAATTCGTAAGAATTATTGTAACAGCTTTCCAGTGCTGTGTGGGGGATCCAGGAGAGAGAAACGACCCCAGGTGAGCTCACACAATGGGTGGAGGACCGGGCCAAAAGGAAATAGCGGCACTGGGAAGCTAGCCAAAGACCGAGGCAATAGCGAGGCTACAAGACCGCTCTTGCGGGGGGGAACGAAAGCAATTTGGTTCTTGAGATCATGCTATAGTACCGGTATGATACTAAAATCTCGATGACAAGTCTCACCGTTTGCCAAGGGATCTATCATACCTGGTATAGAGAGCCCGACACGTACTCGAGTACGATTAGGCGGTACAGGGGATCAGGGGCAAGCTGTGCAAACAAAAACATGCGGAAAAACCGGGCCCTCATATCGTATGAGCACCAGAGCTAAGTGCCAATTCTCCGGCATACCGGTATCTACCGGGACTCGAGCAGAGTACCCGGGTGGGTAGGGTGAGTTCGTTGCCCCCTTTTCGAACTGTGAGCTATTCACCAACCATCAACACCAAAAGCACCACTATTTGTCATATCATAGAAACCACAAGATTTAAGAGATTGTAATTTTAGTTGTGGCTTGCTTGTGAAAAATGAATTTCAACCGTAGTGCTAGCAGGGATGACGATCTCCCCCTCTCGGCTTCTTCCCACCATAGTGGGCACGAATGATTTGACCTTGCGCCCTGATGTTGGGGCAGCCTCCCCCAGTGAGGTTTTCTATATCCTTTCTTTTTATCTGTCTCAGCAGAGGGGTAGAGGCTAGTTTTTTTTTCTCTTTTAGCTCTGCTTGGCCCCTTAATATGAAGAGGGGATTCTGGACATCTCAGCGGGAGGTCTAGTGATTCCAGTTTCTCCCTTTGTGAACTACCAGTAACCACCCGCGGGCTCGAATGCCCCATACAAAACCCCTCCCTACTGGTGCTGTGCAAGCACAATGGAATACACAACGGAGAACACTTTATAACAGATCCGAAAATAATCCTCAGATTGTAGCCCCTCCGTCCCCATACAAACCTAACTTGATATAATGGGAAGCGCTTCATCGACATCCATATTAAGCGGAACCTTTGGGTTCATTGTGTCCTGAGAGACCTCTATCCCACTGTGCTCGAGCACAGCGCTTGGGTAAAATGAGCCCTGCTCGTAGGGCGTCTTCTTGACTCTTGGTAGACCTTTCCTTCTCTTATATTGGGAGATATGATATGCTATGGAATTTCCCGTGATTCGCTGTTAGAATGTTAGCAGATATCCCTTCATAAAACAACGATGCCTTTTCCTGCGATAGGTTAACAGAATTACTAATATCAGTCAAGGAGACCTAAGGCGTCCGATGCTCCGGCTATATCTACTGTGTTAAGACACTACCCTTTAGAGCTTTTACCTCTGAACCTGGGAGATAAGAGACGTCTGCCTGCCAGAGATTGCGAACCACAAGAGATGCTCAGGCAGTGGTCTAGCAACCAAAACTATACTCGGGGACTCAGGTACTGGAGTAATATGCTCCCGGGGAAAATCTTTCCTCTGATTCCTCTTGTACTAGTATGTGCTTTTACCCGTACAGTACTAGTACACGTACATCAACAAAGTAGCCCCTTACCGTAAGAACCAGAATAATTGAACCACACTCTATCGTTCGGAATTCCCCCTTTTAGAGAAAGGGGGAATGACCCCAGAGAAAACCGGCTTTCAGCCCCCCATAGAAAGAAAACACAACAGAACTTGTCGGTGCCGTACTCGAGTCCTGGGAGAGGGAACTCCAGCGCCCCAAATTTAGCCATACTTCCGGTAGGTACGTGACGATCATGATTTCCATGCTACCAGTATTTCGGTGCTCATTCGCAACTCGCTGTAACAAAAAGAAAAAGAAACCCGGAAAAGAAAACCTGAACTTTTGGCTTTCGTTATTGCCGAATTCGAAGAGGCTGCGAGGGCTGGGATTTCTCGAAGTTTTTTTATTTTTTATCCCACGTGTATGGTACCTGGAAGGCAATTTCCCACAGCCAACTTTTTCCTTCTTTTGGGCTTTTAACAATGGACTATGCTTCTCTCAGGCAGAGGGCTAATCTGAATCCTTGTTGCGGCATCGATGGAAGCCTTCTTTTTTTTTTTTCTCTCTCGAAAGTTGGGGAACTGACAAACTGACGGCTTTTTCGAAATCGGTAATGGTGAGGTGCGAGTGTAACACTGAAGGACAGCGAACAAAGGGGGGTGAAGGAACAACCCTACCAATTTTGGCCTTTGTCAGCAGATTTTTTGGTTTGTTGTTCGTTGTCCCCTCTCCTACCGTACCGTATGTTAATTGCATGCAATTGCAAGCAACAAGTCCCTACTGGTACAAAAAAAAGCAAAGCCATTGTTAGAACCTAGCCTTAGAACCCAGTTTCTCATAAAGGTACCTTAAAAATTCTCGAGATTTGCTGTCGGACGACCCCTCCGATTTGCGGTGTCAGTCCATGATAGGTTTCGTTTGGCAAGTTGACGAATTCGCGAGTGCCTGTTAATGAGAGCAGAACGCGAGTGTATCTCCAGACACATATTTCCAGATTCGTTGCCAACAAGAACACGGGGGGCGTTCGGCGCAGTTTGTATTCAATGCCAGCAGTGCTACTCGTACTCGAGCAGTGCTCCGCTTTAGGCCTTGCCTGAGGAAGGGGGGTACAAGGAGAGCCCGCCAAATCTGGCTCAAGCAATGCGTGGTTACTCGAGTGCGCGTCCTTTTTGCTCATTCAGATCCACAGACTACAGCATTCTATCGATGCTTATGTCTTCCTAACCGACTAGGGGACGACTTCCCCTTAGTTACGGCTTAGACCCTCTAGGAAATGTCGGGCGCTGCGTAGAGCACCATGTGTCGAATGCTCCTAGGCCCTTGTTCGCAGATTTGCAAGAGACTAGGCTCCGAGACTGGTTAAAACTATTTTGGTGGCATATATTCCAAGCACAAGTGCATCCACCAACCCCTTGCAACAAAAGGAGAAGGTATGATCGGTGTTGAATAAGAAAAACCCGCCGCCTGAAATTGCTTCCAGAACGCTCCCAAAGGCTTCCAAAGGCTTTAATTTTGGGCCCTAAAAGTGCCCTGGGTGTTTCACATTTTACCAGGGTCTGCCCTCAGTATTTGCCCTAACTCAACCGATCGAAGGTTTGAGAACCGGCAGTAGTAGGTCTTGTCTCGGCCTGGGTAGATTTCCCGAGCGTCTTGTTTTTTTCTTTCTCGGCCGGTGAAGTGGCCGCACCAGTACCGAGAATTTGACGAAACGCATGGATCGAATTATGTTGCGACTTCACAAGTGCTGTAGCGTAGGAACCCCCAAGCAGCCGGGGAGTTGGTTTCCCTTTGTCCCTGCGTCCCGGATAAACGCAGTTATTTCGGGGCTCATGAAAAGGGGAAAAAAAATTCTGGCGTAAAGCTCTTCCCCTAAAGGAGGCCCTCTTTCAACAGCCGATATTTTATCTTTCGTCCCTCAAGAGCTTCTGATGGTCACAATAACCTTAAGCCCCCCCCACAAAAAAAAAAAAACCCTAGGCCCAGGCCCAATTTAAAGAGAAAAAACCCTGGGGAATAGTGACGAAAGAGGCTCGCGGGAAACCCTTCAAGATTGCGCCCTCCATTGTACTAGTATAGCACTTCCTGATGCCAATTCAGAGCAATCCCATCATAGGCATTGGGTATCGATCATAGCTACAACAGGATATGGTCACACCAATCAGCTGTAATGGCGTTTTATGATTTGCAAATGATTGCCAGTATTGGCTACTAGACTGCCAACCGGGTACAGGATAATTGGGAATAGCGGTAGTTAAAACTGGTACTCTTTGCGTAAGAATTACTTGTGTCGGTCGGTGCCAGTGCCGTACCGGTGCAGTACCAGACTCGAGAAGGTACGTGCGATGCCCAGATAACATCACTTGATTGCGCCGCAGTAACCGTGTCGGTGGCGGAGATCGGACGGAGGGATTGTTCCTCCCGAAATTCATGGAGAGGGAAAGCACAACCCTGAAATCCAGCTCAGCACCAGATCTTGTTTCGTCTTTCTTTAAAGGGAAGCTAATTGCGACAAGACTGCACTGTGGTAAGCAGGAGGAATTCGGTAATAACCTTGATGAGAACTACTCTCTGTGGATATTGATAAGTGTTGTGACCATTTTGTATTATATATTTCTCAATTGGTGATCTACATATGATACTTACTTGCCTTGCCTAATAATCCCGACACTAGCTTCCCCATACATATAACAGACCCATATAGCTCTCAGAATTCGGATCCAGAAATGATCTTCTCACCCCCACAGGTCTTCCGTGTTTTCCAACCATTTGTATCCCTAAAATGTTTCGGCATGGTATATGTCTTGTATATAACGCAATATAAACTCAATTCGTGAGTGTCTACCAATCCATGGTTCAGAGGATCACAGATGTGACCATCTCACTTTACTCGAGTGTAAGCGTCATCCAGAATCCATGCAGGGTCCGTAAATTACCGGTGCGATTCCAGAAAGTACATCTCTATCTGTATAATACTAAACTAGTTCTATGAGTGCAGCTTGTCAGAAGCATGGACAGTAGAGACATGGTAGTGAAAGACCTGGCAGGACCAAAACTATTTTTTGCTGTTGCAACATGCTTGCGCTCGAGCTAAGTCATTGCGCAACGTCTTAGGTTTTGGTGTGCTTTTCCGTTGATCAGCACGACAACCTAATTTGCGAGCAAGTAGATCATACGTAAATAGTTCGGCTCTTACCCAGTCATTATTTGGTGAGAAAAGGCAGCGCCCAAAGGTCATGGACCGAAACTTGCCACTTCACATGGGGGGATATATGAAAATTGGGGGTATGAAGGAGATTTAGCCCAATCCCATATTGCAGCTTTTCCTTCAAACTAGGCCCGTGGTCTGGGTTTCGGGATTTACCTTTTTTCGGCTTTCCATCTTACTCGAGTAGTCTGCCTCCGAAACCCCACGCCGAAAGTCGAACGGGCCCCTTTTCCAAATGAATTCCGCGAAATGTTGTGAGTGCGGTACGAGAGGATCAACACCAAAAGATATCCTCGGAGTTCACTACTTTATTTTTTGCTCCAACTTGGTTGATCTTTTACTTTTTTCTGCTTGGCTCCTCATTTCTTTTTCTTCCCTTTTGTCTTTTTTTTTCCGATTCTCCCCTCTCGGATTCGTGGAAGGATCCCTGGTTTGTGGGATTCACCCTTTTTTCTTTTTTTTGAGGCTACGCCCCGCCTTTTTAGGCAAAGCTTTTTTTCTATTGGCGGCGAGAACCAAGGGCTAAGTTGTCGTGTCATTTCCAACAAAATAATTATGATGCGACGAGTTCCATATTCATAAAAGGAGGTGTTGGAGGATGGAGGGAGATATCGAATGATAGCAGTAGACAATGTGCTCGTACATAGTTGTGGGATGATGCAGCATCTGAATGCATTTCCTTAGCGGAGAATTACCTTCCATGTCTGCGCATCCCGTCTGGCACAAATCCAGCCAGAAGGATCACTCGTTTTGGGCATCAGAACAACCTCAACATCATTCGGTACCCAAGTTGGGCTGCAACATTCTCCCGAGTCACGAAAGTTCAAAAATCGAAGGAGAGAAGCCCTCCGGTCTGTGGTCTGAGCGCTGATTGACCGGATTTCAGAAATCTGGGCCCTGCCGCTCGGGCGGAACGGGTTGAAAGAGGTTACGCGAGGCGGGTGCTAGCCTTCCCAACCCTGGCAAGTAATTCTTATTCATGGCGATGCAGTGCTCCATGTTCATGAGGATTACCGATAGCTCTACAGCCTTCGAGCGAATCATGGTGCTATTACTATAGTCATTATCATCATGACCGTTACTGCAGCTGAGAGCTAGCGCTCTTACAGAAGCATTGGAAGAGTAGGCGTGAGGGATAATACTTGATTGAATATTTCATCCCATCTTGATCATCCCGTCCATAGCAGCGCGTGGTCAAAGGATCGATCTTGGGATAGTGTGCGGCATGAATTTTGGCCCAATGGATTTTTCAACACTCTCCTGCCGTGATATTGGTCCATGCTTATCAGACAGTAATAAAAGCCGCCCTTTTCCTCCGCCGGCGGTGAGCCCTGGGGCTTTGTGGAGGGAGGTTGTACAAACTGCACTTGGAATTACTTTTTTTGTGCATGTTTCGCGTGCGTTCCTCGTAACGAGTAGCTGCAGAAATGGAACCAACGTTTTCTTGTCCGACCAACAGGCCGGATGCCCAGGCCCACCACCAAGGCCATAATTTTTTGCCTTAAGTGGGCTGCCCTAGATGTTTTCCCCTCTCTCTTTCATCCTTCCTGATCGGAGGAAGCGATTGTTTTGTAGCCGGTAGTTACAATAGCCTTCGGAAACGTACCGAACGATAAGATGGGAAGCTGCTTTTGCCTTCTCTCTCGGACTGTGTGATTGGGTACGGTAGATTTATGAAACATTCAGTAATCTGCTGAAAAGTTATATATATAGCCATCACAGAGAGCTGAAGTCAATTGGATAATGGATTCATACTTGTGTTGTGCCCTATCTCCATAGCTTTCTGCGATTGCGGGGGGTTGGCGGGCGGGGGTGGGGGGTTCCTTCCCTCATGCCTCAGTCAACAAGTGATGGAGAGAGAGGATATCATTTAAAGGAAGATGAAGTGAAATACTCACGCGATGTCTTTGTTGGAAAAGTTCGCCTTGTAGAAGGTTAGAACTGGGGGAAAACGTGACTTGAGCTGCAGGTGGCTGCATACTCTAGGAGATGCTACTCGAGTCGAGGAGCTTGAGCTAAACGGGATTTGCTTCGGCAACTTACAGGGGAATCCTTGAGTACAGTACAGTGCAGTACAAGCACCACCACCAAGATGAATGTCTGGGAACAGGGTTTAGTATTTCAAATCGAACTATTGTGGGGTGCAAAGCATCAAGTACTCGAGTACCGTACAGTACAGTACTAGCACAAGTACTCGAGCACACTGCCCTGGTGCAAAGGAAGAGACGATGACTTAGTCTCCTTGAACTTCTCAGTTCGCCGTGCCGCACCGTCGACTACTGGGACAGCAGGTCCTCTCTGGTATTCAACCAGTCGGACGTGGGAGATAAAGTTATTACACGAATAACCTTCCCCATAATCCAACTTGTGAGTAGCGTCACGCGGTGAATTGTGGTTGTATCAACACAACAACCTCAGCAGATAGAGTTCATGCTCGAGCAGTTCTATTAGCCCATTTTGCCAGTTCTTGGATACTATTTGTCCATTTTCGGGCCTGACCAGCTCGAATAAATTTGTGATCGGAGGGAATTGAATTGTTGGGCATTGAAGGAAATTGAGGTGAGCTCATTTGGTCAAAATTTTGTCTTTCGTTCCTTCACATCTTCCCTCCCAGCTTTCGGTCTGCCCACCGATCGTCTGGATTGGGTGAGCTAATATGGGGGGTTTTTTTTTTTTTGTTTGGATTTCCATTTTCTACGCATTTCTGTCTGCGTACCGGTACAAGTGTGGTACTCGAGCACGAGCGCAGTGCACTTTCCTTTTCCCTAGGGACCTCCCCCCTGCCCTACCTCTTCTCTGTCCACCCTCCCCCCCACACACACATGCCGCCGTTCCACCGCCCCTTGCTCATTTGCCGATGACACAGGGAGATGTACTCGTAGAAAGCCCAACTGTCAAGGAGAGGAGGAGGGGGAAAGAGAGGGGAGGGAAGTTGGGGTCCTTGCCGACAGATGGAGATATGGATGGAAGTACGAGTACCGTCAACTTGGCGAATATATTTGAGTCGGTGCGTAAGCAGAACAGGGGACATTCGCGGTTAGCACCGAGCACGGGCAGCAGGGCAAGCGTGGAAAAGGGCAAGGGTTCTTGGGGAAGATACCTTTCCCATCCACCGCCACGGTACTAGTAGAAGCAGCAGTTGGTCAAGAGATACCTTCTTATTCTCTCTAATCATGGCGTATTGAGAGCTACCCTATTGTACTTAATTCTCGCAACCTCTTTGGTAGCACTGTGTCCTTTTGGTGTCTGAGCCCCCCCAAATCAGAACCAAAAGCAAGAGGGAAAGAGTGGGTTTCTTTTCTTTCTAACTTAGAAGAGAAAGCTCCGTTCCCTTGCCTTTTCTCGAATCTGCGCACAAGCCTCCCCCACCAGCATCCTTTCCTCCCAGGCAGCACCAGTACTTCTCTGTGCGTACGTGCCCTTCCCAGAATCGCCTTCTTGTTTTTTATCATTCCAGCACAGGTTGATTGGCCGTCCGTTCTGCTGGGTTCTGCCTGGTTGTCTCTCTTCTATCGTTGATATCCCGTGCATACCATATTCTTCCGTTCATCCCCCCCTCCTCCTCCAATAACCTTTTTTCCATCCATTCATTCCTCGGGTTGTACCGTTCTCATCACCATCGCCATTCTCTTCAATTCCTCTTGTGCATTCTTGAGAGCGGGTGTTCGTCCATTGCATTGCATTACGTTGCTTGCTTGCGATATAGTGTTGTAATCACGCACGCCTTGGGATCTATTGGTTGTGCTGCGGCCTTAACAACGAAGACGACGGCCACGACTACGAACAACGACAACGACAACCACCAGTTCCCTGTTCTTCAGGCGTGAGCATTTTAGAGCTCACAAGTCAACCAAACCCACCTTGCATCCTAATACAACACAACTAACGCGGCCACTTCATCCATTACAAGGCGAAGGAGACCTTTCTGCTGCTTAGGTAGGTTTTCTCCACTCCGGCTCTGTATCATTGCTGCGGAGGTGAAGAAGAAAAAAAAAGGAGAAAAGAGAGAGAAAACCCTTTTTAGTAATGACCAAAGCTGCTTGTAATTTGGTTTGCTAAGTATCTAGTGGAGCTAGTTAGATACCTCTTTTTCGTGGTATAGTCCATCCGCTGCTTCTGTTGCTCGCGGATAAAATCTGTCGCAAGATTGAAACATCTTTTGGATATCCCAATCGTGGAATGACAGCAATATCTCAGAATCACGAATAGAAGTGACCATGGACGAAACCGACCTTTCCACCCAACATTCAAGCATCTACATTGCGCCTTTGCGGATAGAGAAGGCCCCAAAACCCAAGAGAACCTCGAGCAATGCATCGAGAAAGTCTCGACCAAGGAGCCAACCGCATTCACGGAATCAATCCGTGAGCACACATTCACGCGGCTCCTCTCACCAGCAAATAACACCTCCTCCGACGCCTAATACTTCTCAGGATTCGCTAGCGCAGAGTGCTGATAAAGAACCAACACCACCTTTTCAACCGTTTCTAAGAGCTTTCTACGAATTCCATCCAAACTTCTCAGCAGATTCATCTACAGTGACATTACCGTTAAATCTGGGGGATGTGATTCTCGTCCATTCAGTTCACACCAATGGCTGGGCGGATGGGACTATGCTTAGCTCGGGAGCTCGGGGATGGCTACCTACTAACTACTGCGACGAGTTTAACCCTGAACAACTGAGGCCCTTGCTGAAAGCTTGCACTGTGCTTTTCCACCAGTTTAGAGGTGGCTCCGCTGGGGGATTACGTGCTAGCCAGGTTGCTGTAACAAGTGTAGTAGCCGGCGTCCGACATCTTCTAGTGAGTTTGAGGATTTCTCCGGTTAAATGGATGAGTGGATTGCCGTTTATTTGAAACGGCAAAGTTATATTTTAGTCATTTGGTTATTTACTAACTACCATCTTAGGAGACAACCGAATGTCTAACCCGTGAAGCATCCAATGTCAAATCTAACGACGGTATTCGAAGAACTCGAAAGGTGTTGTTAACCGAGCTATCTACTTTAGTCAAGACAGCAAAGCGGCTTCCTGGACATTCAGAATATAGTTTAGCCAAGACTGCGACCGAAGATGTCACTGATGAGATGATTTTAAGATGTTTCAAGATTGTGGTGCGGGGTGTGAGATTTCTTGATATCTGGAATCAGCGCCATAACCTTCAGAATGATTTTATCGCGGAGGAGGCAGGGGGCGCTCAAGGGGAGGATGCAGATGACCATATACCACCTACACCCCCGGCTGACTCGACAACTCACAGCATGGGTAGTGTAGGCTCTATACGTGGAGACCAGACACCCGAAGGCCACGACTATAGATCGCGTTCTTCGAGTGTAAGTCACCATCGGGGTTCGCAACCTAGTTCGCCTCCCCAACGACAAGACTCTCACCCATTGCCCTCGACTCCTTATGCGCAGACACCCCGTGCAGGTAGCCCGTCGTCACTTAACAAGGAAAGCTTTGGGAGCCAGTTACAGCCTACATATGCGTTGGCTCGTCTCAATGTTACGCACGATGTGCTTTTGTCATATCTTGGGTCATACATCGGTAGACTTTACCATGAGCCTCGATTTACTCCACAACTCCAACTTACGCAGCAAGAGTCGGTTAAGGCAGCACGTGAGTTATTAGCAATTGTGGAGGCAGTGGAAGCAAGAGATCCCCAAGCAGCGGCTTTAGTGTTTGCAAAAGAGGCCATGTATGCAAGAATATCGACGCTGATTTCTGCTGCGAAAGAGGCTGTGTCTGGATGTGGAAGGCTGGAAGAAGTGGATGAAGAAGAGGGAATTATAATACCTGATGGCGGGAAGAAATTGGCTGACGCAGCAACGGGTTGTGTCAGGGGAGCTGGGGAATGTGTCGCAAAGTCGAAATTCGTTATCGAAAAAATAGGGGATTTCGAGTTACGTTTAGGACCATTCGATATAGGCCTGGGAATCACTACCCCGGAAGGGAGACTGATTGACGACACAATCGGGTTTTCTGCAGCGGCAAAGGCAGAGTTAGAAAGGCAATTGATGCCCCCGCCGCCTACACCAGAGAAAATTCCGCCGAGGCCTCCTCCGAAAGAGGACCCACTTGATGAAAAACCACTTCCCACGCTTCCATTTTCGGAGCCTGAAGTTGAGCATCTCACCGTGGATACTACTATGGCTGAATCAAATGTTTCCTTCTCGGCAACCGTTCCTTGCAGCCCGGATGCAGCCTCGCCACGCAGATCATCTTCTACATCTATTATTGCTCCTCTTCCCCAACTTGCCTCATTATCCACGCAAGATGAGAATGCCGGCGGAGCCGCCCAGAAGCGCGATATGGATGCAAAAACATCGCTTCAAAAGAGTATTAGGGCTGACAGCATCGGGGCTTCCTCAATAACTACTGCTGATTATACGATTGCTAGCAGTGTGCGGGGTTCTGAGCTAAGCATGACCTCGACCAGGGCAACTACTCCAGAGCCTGCTTCCTCTACTAGTGTTTCTACCCCATTGCTCAGTCTCGATCTTACTATGATGGGAAGCCGAGTCTCTCTTGAGAGCGGATCAGGAAGTGAGATTTTGGTGCCCGAGAAACAGGTTCCTGAGGACTTGACATTCAACAAAGACGGTCAGATCACGGGGGGAACTCTCCCGGCCCTTGTTGAACGACTCACAGTCCATGATTCGACTCCCGATGCTGTTTTCGTCGCTACGTTCTATCTTACTTTCCGCCTTTTTACGACACCAAAGGAGTTTGCGCAATCCTTGGTTGATCGTTTCGATTCTGTGGGAGATGGTTCTGCAGGAGCCGCGCCTGTTCGCCTTCGTGTCTATAACGTCTTCAAGGGCTGGCTTGAATCGCATTGGAGGAAGACTGTTGACGCTGAGGCTTTGGATACCATTACCTCATTCGCTGGAAGTAAATTGAAGGCCATCTTACCGGCGGCGGGGAAACGCCTCGAAGAATTGACTGAGAAAGTATCTTCAACTGACGGTCTCCTCGTACCCCGCCTGGTTTCTAGCATTGGGAGGGCCACCACGGCTACTACCCAATATACCCTCCCCGAAACTCCTATCCCAACCCCAGCTGTTACCAGAAACCAACTTTCGCTTCTCCGGAGTGCCCTCACTGGTGGACCCAACCCAACTGTACTCGATTTCGATCCTTCGGAACTCGCAAGGCAGTTGACCCTGAAGGAATCTAAGATGTTTTGCTCTATTCTCCCGGAAGAGCTTTTGGCTCAAGAGTGGACAAAGAAGAGAGGATCGTTGGCCACTAACGTCCTTGCTATGTCTTCTTTATCAACAGACCTTGCCAATCTTGTCGCTGAGACTATTTTGGATGCCACTGATCCCAAGCGTAGAGCCGTCCTCATTAAGCATTGGATCAAAGTTGCCGATCGTTGCCTGGAATTGAACAACTACGACTCCCTGATGGCTATCATGTGCACCTTGAACACATCAACTATCGGGCGTCTTAAGAGAACGTGGGAACTCGTTTCGTATAAGACCAAATTGGTTTTGGACAATCTCCGAGGAGTCATTGATGTCTCAAAAAACCATGCCGTTCTCCGTGCAAGGCTACGCGGCCATGTTCCGCCCTGTCTGCCTTTCCTGGGAACATACTTGACTGATGTAAGTTTGTCAATTGAATTTATGTTCTCTATTCTTACTAACAACTCCTCCCTTAGTTGACCTTCATCGATGTTGGGAATCCGTCAAAGCGGCCTGTTTCTGAAGGCTCGACCAAACAGCTCATTAATTTTGACAAACACGTCAAGACTGCCCGTATCATCTCCGAGCTTCAGCGATTCCAAATTCCTTATCGGATTGCCGAAGTCTCTGAGATGCAAGAGTGGATCGATGCGCAGATCGACAGAGTACACAACTCAAAAACGGCAGACGTTCAACATCTCTACCGCCGCTCCCTCCTCCTCGAGCCCCGTGAGACTCAGCCAAGATCGGCACCTGTTGAGCTTTCCACACCCGCCACTGTAGCGCCCAAGGAATCCCAGAAAATTGATCTATTTAGTTGGGCACACGCGTTCAAGGTACCTACTTCTGCGACCTAAGGGCCATCATCCCTATAAGCCTTCTCATCCACGCACCATTACTCAGCTATTGGGGGCTAGCGCTGGTCTGCCTTTTGATTTTGAGCAGCTAGCTTGCTCTAAATGTCTATTGATGTTTGTGTTTTCAGTGCCGGGTTCACAATGTTTTACGTACTCTTGTTTTCGACATGTTTGCCGGATTCGATCCAGATTCTTCAACTTTTCAACTTCATTTTCTGTTCTCTTTGTACTATCACACATGTTTTATCTTTCCTTGCTTCATGGCGTTTATGAGTTTCATTTGGCATAATAGTGTCTGGGGGTTTGTTTCTTTTCCTTGGGCGGAGTGGAGCAACGCATTGGGCTTTTTACTGTTTTTATATATTTTACTCACCATTTTTTGATTCCCCGATACGCTGCCGAAGGGCTCCGGTCGACGGCATGCGTATCTGTCTCCTTTGGAGGTTTATTTTTTCCAGCCTCGAGACCCCAATTGATACCTTTTGCCTTTCCTTTCTCATTTCGCTGTTTGCTCATTTTTCCTTCTTCCCTCTATACACATGTTCCTTGGTCCTTAGCCATCCAGTTCCGCCCGCATTCACCTACTAAGCACGAATCTGGAGGTCTCAATGTTTTCCTTCTGCTCCTCAGAAGATTCTTCCCATCTCTGTAACCTTTGTCTTGGCTGTATGATTTTTTCTTTTCTTTCTCTCTTGGGGTGGTTGGAACCCGATTAAATTTCCCACAAAAAATAAAAATAAAGAGGGAAAAATTGGCTCGCGCCTACTTGTGAAGAAGGATGGGAAAAAAAAAAGTAACCATGTATTTCGCTATTTGTTGTTTCCTGCTCTTTCATTTTCTTCTCTTGTCATTGGCGAAATTGGGGGTGTTGTCTATGGAAAAGTTTGCATAAAAGGTGTGATAGTTTGTGGAGTTGAAGATGCATGGATATGGAAATCAGGACTTTTTGCTTTCTTTTCTTTCCAGGAGTCTGAGTTAGTTATTTGAAAGACAAAATTTCTCGCGATATCCTGATGTGATCCCGCGGTGGCGAGGCGGAATCTGGTATGGTCAATGACTGCTTGTGACTTTCCTCGGGGAGCTGGGGCTGGAGGTGTGTTGGTAGTTGTGCGTGATGATGACGCTGGCTATCATACTAGAGACATCCTGAGAAGGTCGCAGTATTTATGTGTGGTAACCCAAGAACGAAGTACCGGTATCCTACCCACTACTTTCAGTAGCCCAGTCCACTAAGCAGCTTCTTGCTGCTCATCGCAGGTAGCGATGTGAATTTTGATGCCGGTGTTCAAACTCTTAGATTACCCACAGCGATAGAGAGGTGCCCAAAATGGTTATTATATGATAGGGTATTCAGCTCCTAGCATACCAAGAGGGAAAAAAGAAGAAGAAAAGTGTTCAACCCACACCCTTCTGGCCGAGGACATGGCGATGGGACACGGCTTGCCAATAAATTCTTCGTGGTGGTAGCAGGGGCGTGTCTTAAAAAAAATTTATATGAAAACTCTGTGCACACGGCTCACGTGCTTTGATGAGCCCCCCTCCGGTCGAAGCACGCGGGTCTCCTGTGGTATCATATGTATCATTCTAGTGACAAGTGAGCCTACTCCTCCCGCTAAGTGAGGTGTATCTTTTGGTTCACTGTACTCGAATAGTGCGAGTACCAGTATTACGTGCAATATACTCGTACTTGTCTCCTCATCTTCATCCTCGCCTCGCCTCCCGTCTCTTCGCTTCGCTATCAGCAACACTATTATATGCTGCGCTATCTCCTCGAGTACAGATGCTGTAGCAGTAGTGAATACGTATCACAGCTCCAGTGTGGTTCCTACTACAAGCGCTAAGCCGTCCGGCTGCTGGCCGCATCCTTTTTGGGTTCTCATCAATTGCGTTGTGTAACTACGAGTCAAGCATGGTCCACACACCTCCACCCTAAGTCTTCCGTGCGGGAGACCGAAACCTCGATGCGTGCCTGTCTAGCAGAAAAGTTCTTTTTTTGGATTGAAAGTCTAAATCAAGGATTCACATAGCCGAATGCCAGGCCGCAAACACCGTTCTACAAGTACAAAACTTGAGAGAGAGTAAGGGGGGGCCGAAATCCATGCCAAGATTGTAATTTGTATGTGATTTTCCATAGCAACGGAATGGGCTGAATTCATGTCTCTGTATCAGTACCCGTATGTAGGACGGTCGATGGAAATTGGAAAAAATTCATAATGCTAAAGTCCCTATGACTGCCTCTCGTACTACTACCGTATCAGGGTTTGGAGCACGGGATCTGTTGGGGTTATTTCTGGCGGCTTATTAAAAACCTGAATTTTGTATGGAGAACCCAGAGGAGGGTACGCCTCTTTTGGTGCCAAGCTCCTAAATTTACATGTCGTTGCCGAATTCCATCCCAAGTAATGTGCACACTCAACACACCTCAGCTTCCTCTTTGCCCCCCTCCTCCCTCTCTTCTAAACGAAATACAATCCTTGGAACAACAACAACAACAATGGACCGCCGTTCTCCACCTCCGGGCTCATCGGCTCGCTCGGCATTCGGTAGGTTTAGAGACTCTATGCCGGACAGATTCAACACGCTACAGAATAAGATCGAGAGCAAAATAGCTCAGGTCCCGGATAAGTTATCTCAGGTCCCGGACAAGCTGTCTCAAGTTCCCGACAGACTCTCCCAGGTCCCGGATAGGTTTCAAGACTTTCGACGTGAGACCTACAATCAACTTCCTAGGAGCATTTCCCCGCCTTCAGTTTCAAAGGCACCGGAAGAAGGGGATCCCAAATATGATCATGTCCTAGCTGGGTTGGCTGCGAAGATTCTCTATAGGGCTGGTGCCTGTCCGATTAGTGGTGGACCGTTGTTGGCTCTCTGTGCGGCTAGTTTTCCGGATACCAAACAAGTGGATTATAACGAGTTGCTACCATACGTGCTGAGTATTTTGCCCGGGGATGACGAGCTCGGCGAGGAGAGTGATGGTGGCGGGTATTCTGTTGTATTTTTCGCTGGAGGTGGAAGTGCCAATATTGGCGGTGGGGAAGGAGGGGCGAATGCGGGAAAGGGGAATAGACCATCTTGGGCGTGGACGTTACAGGCTTATCACTTGGTACGTTTGCCCCGGGTTCAAACTTGTGAAGACCACAAGGTGCTTACGGACGAAACAGTTAGGGAGAGCCGTGAGGAAGAGAATTCGCAAACTATGGGTTGTTCATGAGAGAGCATGGGTTAGGGTCATCTTGGAGGTAATGGCGGGGGTGGTATCCGTCAAGTTCAGGAAGAAGCTCGTTCATTGTATGTGGAACCCCTACCACCCATATTTCAATATCTGCTATCACGTATACTTGGATATCTAACTTCTAGCCACCGGAATCATTTGTTTTACATTACAGTAAACACCCTCACTGATCTGGCGAACCACATCGATATTACCCAACTTCACATCCCTCCGGCAGTGTACCTACATGATCGAAAACTTGCATCAACAATCTCAATTCCAAATCCCCCGCCCACCATATTCGGGTCTCCGCCCTTCCATACCGCCGCCAACCCACCACGAGTTGGTGAAAACATGCCACTTCCACAAGTCTTGACAGATACTGCGCGTTATTTGAGATCGCAGTGCTTACGCGTGGAAGGGCTTTTCCGAGTGACTCCGTCCCAAGCCCTCCTCGATGTCGTCCGGGAAGCGTATGACCGCAAACAATATATCAAGTGGGATGAGTGGGGTCCACATATGGCAGCGGCTTTAATTAAGCTATATTACCGTTCCCTTCCAGAGCCCCTTATCCCGGTAACTTTCTACCAGGATTTGCTATCACTCGAAGAAGCCGGGGTTGATGACGAAAAGGCGTTCTTGAAGGTCAAGGATTTACTGGAGGATAGTTTGCCCAAGAGCAGTAGGGTTCTTTTATTAAGGCATTTATTGCCATTGCTTGCATTGGTTGCACAGAATTCTGCGATAAACAAGATGAATCCGAACAATTTGGCCGTCTGCATCGCACCAAGTCTATTAAAGTCGGACGATATGATGGCTGATGCGAAAGCTTGTAATGGCTTGAGGACTTTTGTCCAGATAGCTATCGAGAGGATCGAAGAACTAGCGCCGGGGCTGCCGAATAGGGGCGGCCCAGTGCGTAGCAGCAGCGGGAGCGGCTCGAGTATCACCGGGGTGCCGCCACCCTCGGGATCTCCCCCGCCATATTCGATGGGGAGCATACAACCAGTGCAGAGGAAAAGGCTTCCGGGTATCATGGGCACTAAGGAAATGGAGGGTGGAATGACTGCTCGGAAACCGGCCCCCGGTAGTGCTTCTAGTTCGGTTACATGTCTTCCCCTAGCCAGCGAGCCGGATGAAAAGAAGCAATTGATTGAAAAGACTGAAGCCGAAGAGCAAAAGGAAGACATCAGGCCTTCTCCCACCCCAGGACTTTCGGTCGACGAGGAAGTCCCCCGAAGGGGCTCCGTCCCATCTATCCCCACAAAACCGAGTGAAGGAATAATACAGAGGAAAGCATCGTTCCAGAGTTTCACGAAGAGCCCACCCGAAATAGGTCCGAAGCCCCCAATCCTCTCATCGTCGTCTTTAATTCCCGACCCATCACCCCACCTTTCTACATCATCCCCTATTGCGAAGCCGCCGCGTGTGATACGCCGTGCAGCTTCTTCCACATTCCCTTCCTCGTCATCACTGCGTTCCTCGTCGTTTTCATCCCCGTCCGTCGCCGATATCGCCAGCTCGCTAAATCAGTCCCAGGTGCAGAAGAGCGTCCAGCTCAAGAGCCGGACCCCGCCACCGGTTATGCAGAGGGCAAAAACTGAGCTTGGAAGTGTGAAGGGGCGAGGTAAAGTTGTCGAGGAGTTGAGGGCTTTGTACGAGGAACGGGCTAAGGGTGTTGAAGTGCTCGTTAGGAACGCGCCTGGTGGGCCTAAGGGGAGGGGGAAGGTGTGACTTAATTTGATTGGGATAGGTTGGGATGGCGCGGGTAGGGGCGGGGTTGGAGTTTTTCAGTTTGGTCTGTTTTGCTTTTGCTGTTTACACTTTGATATACCCACCGTCTTGAGTGTTCATGACTGCGATGCCGTGCAGATTCTATGATATGGTGTTCGATGGTGGTGGTGGTAGGTTTGCGGTTCGCGCGGAGGTAATGAGAGCTTGGAAGGGTGAGAAGGGTGATTATGCGCCCTCTTTTTTATTCTGCTTTGTTATTATTTATTTGTAATTCGTTGGCGTGCGCAATTTGTTCGAGGGCCCCTACCTTGTTACCAGTAGTAGCAGAGTTTGTTGTGAGTTTATTCATATAGCAGCTCAATGCGAATGCGACCGTCCGGGTTTTGCCATTGCTTCGAGCTACTGTGCTTTTGTTTCCGACTCTATCTCAGGACGGAGGGGCGCCGGTGGCAGAACACAGTTGTTCATACTTAACTTAACAAGTTATACCCGTGATCAGCGACAACCCGCCAGGCGATACAAGCAGCCTCGGGCGAGATGTCATGATTGTCAAGAGGGGGAGTCCAGAAATAAGGTACAGTACTAGATAGAGCTAGGTCCCAATTCGAATAGACTTTTCACCCGCACACGAACCCCCGGCGGAAGCACCGCTGGGTGAAGAATACCGACAAGCACCCCCCCGAGCAGGGACACGGCCATATTTGCCACACAGCAGTTTCCTGTTTGATTTTGTATATACCGTATCCTACCAACCAACTCACACACCATTTCTCACCCTTCATACACCATTTATTTATTTACTTACAGCTAATTAACCCCCAACACCCATTCTCGTCACCTGCTATAATATAATACTATTACTATATATTATACTCGAGAAGTACAGTACGATACCCCAACCATGATCCCACCCAACCACTCACTCCCATCATGGAAGCAAGCAAGTAGAAGCTACCAAAGGCAACTGGGGGAATATTATATAACAATATGATACCGGGTCTTGGTGTGTGGCGTCATCGTCGCTTATCAAGAAATGGATCGGCTTGTTACTGGCGTGTGATGGGGAGATGTCGGCTCGAGTTGAATTTGTCGCGGTATATATCATTGGTATGATACTGCGCTAAGTTAGTGGTGTATGGAGGAGGAGGATTGTCCTATTCCTCTACTGAATAATCTGAGCATTCTTTCGCTATGATAGGTTCTTTTTTTTTTTTGGGGGGGGGGGGGGAGTGGGGTCTTGTGGGGATATGTTTGTTTGGGGGCTGTATAGTGAAGGTTGTGCCTGACGGGTTTGAGTGGCGGAGGGTCATGTGGGGTCACTCGGTGGGCGGATTCTTGCTGTGGTGGTGTGTGGTGTGTGATGTGGCACGGGGGTTTGAGTATGCTTGGGCATGTGGTTTTGTCTTTTGTTCGTACTGTATGGAGGTTTTAGGTGTACTGTAGGTAAGGTGGGGTGTGTGAGTGTGTACTGTATGATACAGCGAGGATAGGCCTCGTATAATGTCGGAGAAGGAGAAAAGTTGGACAATACCGCTCTATGATACCTCTACAACTCGGCCAATAAGTAAAATACTTGATGGGAGAAAATCTTGCTCGCTGGGATGAGAATACGGTTCGAGGAGTACAAACGCCTGCGCCCCAATGCGCATTCAGGACACTTCAATTGTAGATAGTTGGCGTTCATCAAAGGCCCATGATATTATATGTAGTTTTCATAATTGATAAGAACTAAACTGAAAAATACATTTCGTCACCCGTTAGATGATCCCCGAAGTTATCTCCTCGTAATGCGACCCCGGCGGTGTGGTAAACATCCATATCCCCCCACAGCTGCCAGAACTATACAACCCCGCACCCCCCCCCCCCCCGGGGCTTGTAAACCAGACACACTGCGAGCCCTCTTCTCACGCTGATTTCGCTCCAACGGCATATGAACTGGTACGTTAATACTTCATCTCCTTTGCAAAAAAAGAGTACTCGATAACAATGGGCCCTGTTGTACAGTGCATCACTAGCACCCGCACCCGAATAACACTCTCCCCCGAGCCCACTTAGCTCTACTGAAACACGGCAAGAATCTTGAATGTACGTTGATGCGCCATGGAAAAACCCATCGTGGGAGCCATCTTTACTTTGCCAATGCTGCATGATATCGCACCCTAACATACAAGTATGATATTGTGCCCAGCATCGTACCTAGCCAACCTATTCCACGAGGAAGACATAGCCTTCCTTAATCAATATCCGATATAAGTGGGCATCAAATTTAAAATGGTGCGATCTCCCTCATTGATCCTCTCGTTAGACCTCTGTACACCCAATAAGAGAGCCTATTTCTCAGTTTCTCTCAACCACCCCCAGGATCCCCAATATGATAGAGTGTAGAGTGCAAATACTGTGTTCGAACAATGGTGCTGGCTCGGCTCGGCTTAGATAGTCAAATGAGACAAGCGAAAATCAATGGATCGCTTAGATAGCCTATCAAGTCGCCGAAGATGAAGGTATGATACCATTGCACACGGCATTGGAGGTTGTAAAGAGCGATAGCCCTGTCCAAAGCGGGGGCATTGGTACCTGCACAAGCGCCGCACCCACCGCATACATTATCGTCACCATAAGCCAGTAGGTTTGTGTCCTCTAACGAAGTGACATAAAAACCAAGGCTTCCCCCACAACTATCACAAACCTTTCAGTCACCCGGGCATACCCCAACTTTGCCATCCCTATAGTAGTTCAACCCCGAATACCCGGAAACATGACCGAGTACAACCACACCGCCGACCTTCCAATGAACCCATATATTGGATTTGTTGCTCATGTCTACTTCTGTGCCATACCCGAGCACAGCGTAGCAAATTTTTGCGGGGGGGGGGGGCGTTGGTATAGGTCACAGTCTGCCCGCCAGCCTGATACGGCGAGTTAACCACTCCACTCTCTATTCCGGGGACCATCCTCTCCTCACGAATCTGCAAGGCTTATCCCCTCCGCGTGACCCATTCGAGCCGCACTGTAGCAAAAACAATCCGCCGCCTGTCCCTAGAGCTCCGGAAATCTTGCCAGGCTGGATGCGAAAATTGGCATTCATGTGTGCATTTTTTTGTCCAACCCACAGATCTAGATAGTTGTAATTGGATCCCTAAGTCTAGTTTTAAACCACTAGCTTCTGATGGGGGTAGCGGGGCATATCAAATATGCACAGTGGGTTTTCTTGGATGTCGGCGAAGATATTCCGAGAGAACGATGCAATTCCCCTAAGGCTCCATTGTGCATGCTGTAAAAGTCCGTGTTCAAACAAGGCGGTTATCCCCTTATACTGGTATCTCGTCCTCCTTTGATCCCAAACACAGAGCTATGCTTAGCAGGGGCAGGGCTTTCAGCAATCAGTCGTTCGAATCAAGAGGGTGCACCTCCGAACAAGCAAATGAGGAGGAAGGGATATAGTAGTGAACTAAAGGAGGAGCATCATATCCGAAAGTACCGGTAGGCCAATACTCGCAGATCAACCATGGCACTTGGCGCCAGTCTTGGTATCACACCTACGCTATTGTGAGTGGTTTACTGAACTGAGGGGTTTGTGCCTCCAGCGGTAATTTGCTGTCCTCAAGTACCATCCACAAGAGCACCCGTAAATTCATTACCGGTATTGTTACCCTTGATCAATCATTACCGTATTTTATTTCGTTGTCTCATCGTTTCAACGAGACAAGAATTCCGCATGCACCCAAAAGCTACAGCATGGCTCTACTGTATAAAGCAAAAAAGACATCGTCGAATCTTTGACACTACTCTTGCAATACTAGTAGTCGTGCCCGTACCAACGCAACCACTTCTAAAGACATCGCGCAGCAGGCAGCAATCAAATATCGGTGCCCATGCCGCAGGCGAACATCGGACCCTTCATTTCCGAGTGATAACCCAAGACGCAGGAAGTGGCAACGATTATCGATTTCGAAAAGGTGGGCCTTTTCTTTTTTTTCCAACCTCGAACGCAATCTCCCACTGCCCACTTTCTTGGTTTCAGCTATGAACTTTGGTGTTCTCAATTAGAGAACCAATCTGAATCCCTGACATTTCATCGAGAGAACCGGACCTTTTCGAAATCGATAGAGTGCTGCACTTGTAGGGAACCATTCGAGTTTAGCCAACGAAGAAATGCGGCAGTAATTCTGATTGATTGGCCGTTCCGAGCGGGCAGAAGGGAACGAACTAGCTGGCTACCGTAGTGAAGCATTGAACTTCCAAGGCGTGCACCGAAGGTTTCAGGGAAGACTCTGGCATGCCTGCGGGGACGGAAGAGTTTCATGGCCGGGACACTGGCAGATACCAGTGCCAGGCTTGGGTAGATCATACGCATAACTTTCTTTGAAACCCAGGGTGGGTTTGCCATTTCAGTGCTCAGGGAGGGTTCCCGAAGAATTTGGGAAATTGTGAAAGAAGTGCTCGAACACATGAGGTATTTTCCTTCTCTTTCCTCTCGCTAGGATGAAGGCTCCAGTGCTAGCGTCGGTGCATTCCCGTATGATACTTTAAACACAATGATGGTGTTACTGTACCCGAGCACCGCCGTGGTACTGTACTCCAGTGTATTTTCTAATGCCATTATATTTTACATCTGAAAACAACTTTGTGGTGAAAGGGGGGGGGGGGTTACAGAATGACTGAAGGAGCTGGAACGCGCTTTTTCGACCGGTCATAAGATGAAACCCCTTCAAAAGAACAAGTGCGGCAAGAGAATAGAGAAAGGAACCAAAGGTCAGTAGAAGGAGCGAGCAAACTACTAGCACGGGCAGCACACACAGCCAAATAGGCACTCCTCAATCGTTCCGCTGATATCCTCCCAGCTGGCACAGAACCTCGGGTCGCATGCGATAACCTGGTCGATGTTACCGTCTCCTAAAAATTCACCAATTGTATACGGAAAAGAAATCTTCCTCATTCTGAATCCTTTCCTATCCTAGAGCGTGTCGGGTTCAAATTTGTTGATAAAGTAGACAGGATTCTTGGTGCAGGAATCTATTGCAGCTTCCGAGCATAAACATTTCCTACTCTTTTTCTTCTTCTTCGATTACTAAGAGATCAAAGAAACCCCCCTTGGATCCCCTCAAACTCTCTGGGTTCTATCACTGGAGGCCTTCTTTGCAAAGATGATCGCGCATGCAATGCCGTGCTAATGCCGCTGATCAGTCTGACCTGTTTTTTCTTCTGTCTTCTGCCTTTCTTCTCTTCCTTTCTTTCATAGAAGACAGAAATGCACGCGGCGCTTGTGGAAAGGTCGTCTCGCCTTGAATTAAAAATAACGGCTCGTATGAGACATGTTACAAAGAAGTTCGCCGATCCTAATTCCAGAAAACAGGGTAACCTTGAAGATACTTTTCCCTTTTGCCCCTCGGGTCGCCCCTGTCCCGTCATTGGTCGTTTTAAGTTTATTTGTGCTTGCTCTTTAGAGTAAAAGCATCGATTGTAAGGCTGCACAGCCTCTTTTCTTCATCCTGGGAGAAGTCTGGATCATCAAACCGATCCCAAGCTTCCGCCCCCCAAATCTCTTCCTCTTCCTGCGAGTTTTAACTTACATTCGACTGTTGGGCGTTTCTGAGGGGGAATCCCTTGTACCAAGTCAGCGCTTCCAAGCACTACCGCTCCACTGCACTCTACAAGTGCTGTAGGAATTAGTAGACTTCCATATATTTGGCCGTTTCCTCGTGGTGATTTTTTGCCTGCAGGAATAATGGTTAACCGTCTTGGCCGGTTTCGGGCCAAGCGAGGCGGAATAGAGCGAAATGGTGTAACCCAGGATTGGATGAGCGGGCACAAGGGGGTCTTGACAGGGGCAGGCTTTGGAAGGGAGAAGGAGCAATTGAGCTCAGGCACAATTTACGAAGAACAGTCTTTTCCTTTCCTTTCGAATGCAGGTCATTCATTCATTCATTCATTCATACCCGTAATAATACGCAGGAGGCCCAATTGGCAAGGTGCTTTGTGTCTATCATTGTTAAATCAGGGAGCTCTCCATCGATCCGCAAGCGGTTTTCGTCCATTACTTTCCAGCTGGTTTGTCTCGTGGCCTGCCCACAGAAGAAGGCTTCTGTTGGGCATTTGAGAGCACTTTGCTGGTATCGGACTAGTGCTGTATCATTGTGAAGAGGCCCGCCCTGGGTGTTTGGCGGTGATTGAATGGTTGCGGGCTTTGTCGTAGAAATAGGGCAACCTCCTTTTGGCGCCGACGGGGTTTGATTTCTTTGGCCGCTTCCCCTGCCGAGCCAACCACAGCGTTCCCCTTACAGATAGCGTTGGTTGCAGGAAATTGGACTGGGTGTGAGCGCGCGTGCACATCTGCACAGCGGCCTCCAGATCCACCCCCCTTTTGGCCATTATGGCCCTCTTTCCCTTCTTTGGAAATTATCCCAGCTCGCGTTGAGGGTCTTGGCGTTCACAAGTATCCCCTTTTTCAAGGACGATTCCTCCCACCCCTTCCCTTCTTCCTGCCCATTCTCCTACAACACTTCACGACACACTCTCTCTTTCTCCTCTTTCATTTTTTTTTTAATTGTTCCGTCATCGTTTCGCCGGGCGTAAGCGGTATACATTTGAGGCGATACACTGCCCTCGTCCGCTGCTACCACGAGCAAACATACTCTAACAACGTTTAACCCAGTCAGCCCATCGGCGTTATAGGATTTCACCAGTCGCTCTCTACACAACACATTATTTTAAAATCTACAAACATTCAAAATGCGTTTCACTGTTGCAGCTCTTGGTGCATTGGGGTTACTGGGTGGTGCAGCCACCGCTATCAACACTATCGATCTCAAAGGCAGACACTTCATTGATAGCGTAACCAACAAGGAGTTCTTCGTATGTTGTCTTCGGGGCCTTCGAATAGGCACAGTTTAGAGTTAATTTACTGATTGGTGTTATACAGATCAAAGGTGTTGATTACCAACCTGGTGGTGCCTCTAGTGTGGAGAAGGGTGGAGACCCCCTGACCGACGCTGATAAGTGTGCCCGTGATACCCTTCTCTTCCAGAAACTCGGTATCAACACAATTCGAGTCTACTCCGTAGATCCCAGCCAAAATCATGACGAGTGTATGACGATACTCGCTGCTGCTGGTATCTACCTGGTTTTGGACGTCAACACTCCGCTTGAATCACAGCATTTGAATAATCAGGAGCCATGGACTACATATACTCCCATGTACTTGGAGCACATATTCGGTGTTATGGACGTGTTCTCTGGATATGATAACACATTGGCCTTCTTGGCTGGCAATGAAGTCATCTTCGACACCGTCTCAGCCAAGACATCTCCCAACTACGTCAAGGCTGTTGTGCGTGACATGAAGGCCTACATCACCAATCACATTCACAGGCGAATCCCGGTTGGTTATTCCAACGCTGATGACTTGAGGTTCCGTACTGCTCTTGCCGCATATCTTGAGTGCGGTGACACTGGATATATTGATTTCTGGGGTGTCAATTCGTAGGTTTTCCCTAAAAGTCTATAATTGGAGATGGCTCTAACGTGTTTTGAAGTTACCAGTGGTGTGGTAAGAACACATTCGATGGGTCGGGCTATGATCAGCTTATTTCGGACTATGGCAACTACTCTCTTCCAATCTTTTTCACAGAGTAAAACCTCCATCCACTTTACTATCTTGACAATTTTAATACTAACGAGTGATCAGGTATGGTTGCAACAAAGTCCGTCCCAGAATCTGGCAGGAGGTTGACGCTCTTTACTCTGAGAAGATGACCGGCGTTTTCTCTGGTGGTTTGGTCTACGAGTTCACTGAAGAACCCAACGACTATGGTCTCGTCAACATCACTAAGGACGAGGACGTTGTCATCCTCGACGAGTTTGATTCACTCGGCGACGCGTTCGGCAAGACCCCTAAGCAGCCAACCATTCCTTCCAGCGCCAGCAACCCAACCCGCCCAGTTGACTGCCCTGCTGCGAGCAAGTTGAGCGGCATTACCGCCAACTTCACTCTTCCCACCACTCAAGGGGCCGAGTATATCAAGAATGGGGTTGATAAGACCAAGTTCGTAAAGGGGAAATTCGTTACCAGCCCTACTCTCAAGACCACTCATAAAGTTACCGATAGCGAGGGTAAAGAGATCACCGATAAGACTATCAAGGAGGTCGCTTCGTACTCCCAGTCTCCTATCCCTGAAGGTGGCATTGGCATCAACATCGGTGGTGGCACGGGAACCGGTGGGTCCACTAGTGGGTCCGGATCAGGTAGCAGTGGCTCGACCAAGAAGAATGGTGCTGGTTCTACAAAGAGCATCACTTTCGGATGGTCGCTCGGTTTGGTTGCAATCGGCTTCGCCGCCTTCCTGTAAAAATTTATTTGAGTGCTTTGGGTTGTAGCTGTGAAATGATTTCCTTGTTTTCTGGTGTTATAAGGGGCAGGATATAATCAGCGGATGGAGGAGAAAGTCCCGGTCTACCCTTCATCCATTTTCCACTAGACCTGTCAGTCATGTTTGTGATTAAACTGAACAGCAGGAATGGATTTCTCTAGAGGTTCTTACATATTTTTCTTGCATTTCATAGGCTTTCGGATAATTTTAATTCGGAGCGCCGGTAGATTGGGTTTCTTTGTTTCCGCTTTATGATCTTTCGTGCCTTTTTTATACCTTTTTTCTCATTAGTTTTGCTTGTAGTTAACTGCAAAAAAAAATTCATATTTCTGTGTCGTCAATCATTTGGTTACTCGCAAAATTGTTATATCGGTGGAATCGGGGCCCTTTGTATTTGTGGTTTGTCGGGGAGCCAGCTCCAGAATGTGGTAACGTGCGCGCCAGTTGCATCTTCTGACGGGTCATATACCTGGGCCCGAACGATTAGAAATCGGTGGGAGAAACTCGAAAGGGGTCATCCCTAGGGGCTGTGTAAGGTACACGGATAGCCTCCTCGCGCCAGTGTGGATACTCAGATCTGGTGTTGTACCCTTGTGATCTCCAACTCCATTCCTTTCTCCAAGCATTTCAGCAGTCTGCCCTCTGGAGGTATGACATTGTAATGAGCAGGAGCCCTGGGCAGACGGACGGTATAATTCTGTACCAACATCAAGACACGCATACCTGCAACCGTCGATTCTTCTCCTATGGCGATCTCTAACCATCGGGAGCTCCACCTCCGCTGCCCCTGCTGATCAAAATGCTTTGCACTGCGCCTGTTATCAATTCCATGTTGAGGAATGGGAAGTGTTTGGAAAATGGATTTTATTGCAATTGGACTTGAGGGGGAAAAGGAGACCGAAGGGGAAAGAGAGTCATCTAGACCGACGGGGTTTACTTGTATACCGGTAGGTCCGGCCCGGCGGTGGACGAAATATTTGCCTCCCGATACGATAAGTTACGATAGACACTGATGGCCCTTGAGCCCTTTGCTTCCGAGTTGTTCTTCTGGCGGGTATTTCGCACGAGTTGGGGGATCGATCACCTCACCAGTGTACGGGCAGGAGGGAGGCTACAGTTAAGTCTTAGAAAGAGAAGCCTCGGTGATCATCTCTGTGACCGAAAATTGCTCCCCAAGGCGTGACCTCTCATTGGCAAAAAAAAAAAAAAAAAAAAAGAACGTGTCCCTGCATTAGTCCGCGGAGCGAATTGGCCATGATTCCTGAGAAATGGAAACAGGAATCCAGCTTCCATCCAGGGTACCGCGCCATACCTTGATTCGTCATTCCGTCCTTTGGACCTCCCGATAGGGTCAGCCTCAATATAGCGAGTGAGAAGTCGTTGATTCCATCCAATGGGAGAAGGTGGGGTGGGGAAGGGGGAAACTCACCGCTCCCCAACCTTCACTCCATATAATTTTCTTTTTTTGTTCGTTAGACTAGTCCCACCATTTCTACTCAGACATCTCCGGTGCTATCTAGCATTCACATCTCCACGGACTGAGGGGGGAGGGTAAAGTGGAGTGAGTGAGTGAATGAGTGACGGATTGTGGAACCCCCAAACTCTAGATGGTGCAGTGAGGCGGTCTTTTTACCGAGTTCCCCTCCTTCGTGTCTGTCCGCCCGTCTGCCTTTAGGCTCAAAGAGAGAAAGCAGTGGTAATAGGTATTGTGAATATCTATGACACAGGTGAAATTGTTATTGTAATTCGATTTTGTAGCTTCCTGCATGAACATGTCGGAGCGGTGCCTTCTCTGCTGGGCCGTAGGAAGCAGCCGGTCGTGCAAGCGTTTCCACCATGATCCCATCGACTGCTTCTCATCTCGCAGGAGGACTCCAAGACTACGGGATATGCAGGTGGGGTATTTGTCGTTTAGCTTTATCTACCCCTCCATCCAATTGCTTTTTCAATTCCATTCAACTCGAGTATTCTTCCCTTTGATCCATGGCTAAAACCCTCTTCTTGCTCGCTGTTTAGCGTTACTTGTCGGTGTTACAAACAGATCCTTATCGCCACGCTCCCATTGGTGGGATCAACGACCTACACTATCAAAACGTCAAATACCAAACTTTTGGGCTCTAGTCTTCTCTTAGTTGTATGCCACCTTGCCGCTTTCGGACCTTTTTGTTACGTTTTTATTTTCCACCCTCCGGGATCGACCGCGCGAGGGAAGGAGGCGACAAGCTCTGTCCCAGTGCTTTCCTTATTCCACCTCTCGGTACTCGAGTACTTTTTTAACCCCACACTATTTACTGCCAGATACCGGTGCATCCCGCGTTCTCCAGGCGATATGGAAGGCTTTGAGGTAACCCAAGTCCATCTTCTAGCTCAGTTTACCAGTGGCTTTTCTGATATGCTACGTTACACTACCACCACTACCACCATCATCATCACAGCACCCAGAGAAATGTTTTGCATCCAGGTTTTGAGAATGATTTCAAAGAAAGAAAAAATAAAAAAAAATGCTCCCCACTCTACCTTAAATTGAAAACAACTTGCATTGTATGATACCCCGGCAGAGGCCGTTTGCTCTTGTACACTCGTGACCTTCCTCCTTTCTCACTTGTTTGAACATGGGCAAACAGTGCGTTGATCGTACTACCGGTATGTCGGCATCTCCAGCACCATGTAGGAAATCATGCTATTGAAATGCCAACACTCACTTTCCAGACTGGGGTCAGTCCGGCGGGGGCTCGTAATTGAGTTACTGTCGAGCATTACGCCAGAGAAATCCCTCCTTGCCCTGTTTGGAATCGTGGTTGTTTCCCCTCCCCCGATTCTAATGTCCGCCCCCAAGGGATTATGCTACGAAGGAAGCACCCTGCTCTCCCCGCCCGTCTTTTGGTCTTCAGGACTGCGAGGAACTCTTGTTTGTCTTTAAAGAGGGGCCTTTCCTCCCTCTGCGAGGAGTGGCCAGACGTGACGCCTCTTGGTGAAAACACTCAAGGAAACAATCACAGTTGAAGCTTACGAATCCTTTATCTACCCCTCCACTTCCCACGCAACTCTACAAACCTCTCCCAACACACACCCCACTTCTCAAGAGAAGGAAAAAAAAACTTCCAAACTTCACAACCTTAGATCAGTCAAACTTCAACATGTCCAACCTTGCCCCCGAGCCAGAATTCCAACAAGCTTATAATGGTGAGGGTGCTTTTCGTTAGCTTTTGGTTTTTCGTGGGACAGCCTGCTGTAATGGACTTGTCAATTGCTAACAAACTTTCCTTCTACAAGAGCTCGTTCACTCTCTTGAGGGATCCAAACTCTTCCAGGCTTCACCAGACCTTAAGGCTGCTTTGCCTGTCGTCTCCGTCCCCGAACGTGTTATTCAGTTCCGCGTCACTTGGGAGGATGACAATGGCAATTTCCAAGTCAACCGTGGATACAGAGTTCAATTCAACTCTGCTCTCGGTCCCTACAAGGGTGGTTTGAGATTCCACCCCACTGTCAATCTATCCATCCTCAAGTTCTTGGGTTTCGAGCAAACCTTCAAGAATGCGTTGACCGGACGTAAGTTGTTGCCTACATCCCCTAATATTTAAAGTTTGCTCCGACTAACCCTATTTTTCCTCTAGTCAACATGGGTGGTGGCAAGGGAGGATCTGACTTCGACCCCAAGGGAAAGTCTGACAACGAGATCCGCCGCTTCTGCTATGCTTTCATGCGTGAGCTCTCCAAGCACATTGGCCAATTCACTGATGTTCCGGCTGGTGATATCGGTGTTGGAGGTCGTGAGGTCGGATACCTCTTCGGTGCCTACAAGTCCTACAAGAACCAGTTCGAGGGTGTCTTGACCGGAAAGGGAATCACTTGGGGTGGTTCTTTGATCCGCCCGGAGGCCACTGGTTACGGTCTTGTCTACGTTAGTTTGCCCCTTTTCCCCCCTACCCTTTATCCTTATCCTATCAATACCCTATTATGACGTATTGATGAACAAAGCTGATCCTTATCCACAGTATGTTGCGCACATGATTTCCTATGCCTCTGGTGGAAAGGAAACCTTCGCTGGCAAGCGTGTTGCTATTTCTGGCTCTGGAAACGTTGCTCAATACGCAGCCCTTAAGGTCCTCGAGCTTGGAGGAAAAGTTATCACGCTCTCTGACTCCAAGGGTGCCTTGATTGCCACCGGCGAGGAGGGTTTCAACGAGACCGACATTGAACTCATTGCCAAGTTGAAGCTCGACAGAAAATACCTTACCGAGCTCCACACCGCCGAAGACTCCTTCCAGTCTCGCTTCAAGTACCTCCCCGGTGCGAGGCCCTGGTCTAACGTCGACAAGGTCGATGTCGCTCTTCCCTCTGCAACCCAGAACGAGGTTTCCGAGCAGGAAGCTAAAGACTTGATCGCCAAGGGATGCAAGTTCTTGGCTGAGGGTTCCAACATGGGATCTACCCAGGAGGCTATCAACGTTTACGAGGAGGATCGTAAATGTCGCAAGGCGGGTGAGTAGCGCCCATTATCTCCCCGGCTTCTTTTTGAGAATATGCACTGATCTTCGTTAGATGGTCTTTGGTATGGTCCTGCTAAGGCTGCCAACTGTGGTGGTGTCGCTGTCTCTGGTCTTGAGATGGCTCAGAACTCCCAGCGTGTCTCCTGGACCTCTGAGCAGGTCGACAAGGAGCTTGCGGGAATTATGGAGAGATGCTTCTGGAACTGCTTGAACACCGCTAAGGAGTATTACGACATTGCCGAGGGCGAGCTTCCTTCTCTTGTTGCTGGTGCCAACATTGCTGGATATGTCAAGGTTGTTAGCGCCATGAAGGCGCAGGGAGATTGGTGGTAAAACATTTCCTTGGTTTCGTTTTCCCTGGTTTCCATCCATATTTTAGTTTAGTTCTGGTCGATTGGGTGTTGATCTGCACTTAATCGCTTTCCTATTTTTTCTATTCCCCTTGTGTTATATTCAACTGTCAATTTTCTGGGAGGCGTCGCGCGGCATTAACGATTCAATGAATCCATTTTTCAGAGAATAAATTACGAAGGCTTTTTCTCTCGACATTAGTGAAATGTGATCAAGTCCCTTGTGGATGGCATGTGAAGTGGGGGTTGCACATGGTTGACTTTTTAGAGTTGTATGCGGCCAAGCCATTACAGGGGTGAGCATGCACCAAGATCGGTCTAACCGCATCTTGAGGGATGGGACATATTCAATACCAGTATCAGCATCATACATCCTAGCGCATGCCTCTCGAATGCCATCCTTGGTCGAAACCTGCTAGGATAAATATATTAAATGTCACAGGAAGGGTTCACATGCAACGAAAAGCAAAACATTTATGATACTCCCCAAATAACCCAAGTAAACTTCACAGGATCACGGAAATTTTTGGAAACAGCTTGGGGCCGACAGACACACAGAAAAGAAACCCTTTCTAACAGCAAAAAAAAGAATCAGCAGTTCAATTGTTCGCTACATAATGCCAGACGCCGGAAACCGACCCTTCTCGCTCTCTTTCTTTTCACTTGTGATAAATACAAAAAAGTACCACCTCGGCATAAATATGGAGTGTCCATTTTTTCTCAAAACGCCCCTCTTACCGTTCTCAAGGAGTCTCCCTGCCCTAGGAATCTCCGATCCCAGACTCCCGGTACCATATTTGTCTTTGACCGTATTGGAAAGGGTGATTAATTGATCAATTCCACGCGAGGCAGTTTGACTTCTTTCGATGGGCAAATTTCGCGGACGGTTTGCGTCTGCCGGGTGTGTGGTATTGATTGTGTTGTAACTTTATGTGTTATTGGGGTGGATGAAGCACTGCTGGCAATGCAGCACCGTAGGACTGACTGTTTAAGATTTATCGTTTCTTGGGTGCCGGTGTTTGAGGGATACTTGGGCATTCCAGAGACATCCTAAGCCGGTCAGACGGGGTCACAACGATTCCGGTTCACTTTCTCCTAGACAACTCGTTGCGGGAGAAGGTCGATGGTGAGCGAACCCTTTGTACCCATATAACCGGACAAACTTTAACTCTATGAAAACTTTCAGTTATTTTATTTTATTTTATTCTCTACCGGTATTAGTTCTGTAGAGGATTGGCCACTCTATCACCTACCAGAGCCATAATTCTCATTGGACTTGTACAGTAGTTGAAAATCCTTTGGTGGTTTAAGATGGTCAATATTTTCTTTGCAAAATGCTCCAGCTACAGAGTTCCCCCACCATACTAAGGGTATTCAAAGTTGATGAACGGAAAATTTTGTCCAAAACTTGGAGGTTGAAAGGTGCATAAGCGCAACCACTATTTGCTTAATAAAGTTAGTTTGGCAAAAGAATTTTCAACAGGAATATCTGTAGGTGAGCATGATGGAGAGCTCAGTAGACGGTAAGTTGAACAGGATCGAACATAACTATGTCATCATATCTATTATCATACCAAAATGGTGCAACCCAAACCTCATTGACTGGGAAGCACAATGTCAACACTGCAATACCGGTGACTGGAGCTTGAAAGAGACAGAAATATTTGTTTACCACTTCTATTATTTACATATCTTCCCCTTTCCCTCCTAGCTTTACCTTTTGCATTCGCCCTAACACTTCCAGCTTACTCAAAGTTGCAACTCTTAAAATTTTGCATTCAGGCCCCCAATTGGCCATCCAGCTCTCGCAGTACATGTAGGCCAAGAACCTTTTTTCTGTTGTAACGGGGGCATCCTATAGAGAGGTGAACTCTAAGGTTGCGACCGCACCAAAACTCAAAGTAGAAGATAATGATAGAGTAAACAATTCACGAAGAATCAAAACAGTTAAACTTAATATCGTTAAGCTGAAAGCTTCACTCAATAAGTTCTCTCGAGGAAAGTTGGTTATCGAAGTAGAATACCAAACGCTTATAGTTAAGTAGATATCAGATTTAAGCCTTTTGACATTCACCACTACTCCGACCTTGTGCGAGCACCCTGTCCTGCTCAGGGTTTGTCCGAGGTCTACCCTTCATCAGGAATTATCCTGCGGAAGTGTCAGACCAACTCGGGTACACTGAACTCCGTCGATAGGATATGAGTTTCTGCAATGCATCTGCAATACAACCGCAGGTGGAAAAACTCTTCCTATCGAAGCCATGCCTGAGGCTAACTGTTATGACAACAACCGGAATCAATACCTAGGTGGTGGACTCACTGGCCCAGTGGTAGTTTCGTCTATACAAGCCATGCAGTCTATCATTTAATCTACGCACCTATTCACTATGATAATTTGACATGCAAGCTCTCCCGGTGAGCTGTAGCCCATGGTTGGCTAAGTGAGCGCTACCCATAGCCAGCCTCTCGGGACGTGCTCTACCATGATAAGACTCATATCTCTAGAGTCCAATAACAACCCATAGTAATGCTACAAATCACAGGGAGAAGGTCCTGGCTGGTTACTGAGGTATTTGTCCCCAAAGCGCTCTGGCCTCCTTGGACTACCTAAGTACCACTAGGAAGACTACCCTACTACCTGTAGACTACGATAGACTCCTAGGTGCCGGAGAGACCATTTATGGGCGACCCCCCCTTTGGGCGGTTACCCATACTCCCCTTATATATCTTGCAAACGACATTGAGTCAAACAGATGGTGACGACTTATACGGTGTTACCGCAGCTGCTCCAATGACCTCTTTTAACAAGCCAACGAGCAACTAGACAGCTGTCTGCCTATGACGCGCCGTCCCAACGCTGGGGCCAGAGGGGGGTGTTAGCTAAACCCGCCCAAGTTCAATAGCATGTTCGGACCACCATTACTCAGGCATGGGGCTTGTCCGCGCAGATGCATATACGCCCAAGAACATCCAAGAGCCCATAGAATGTGAGGCAATCGACCTCTAAGTTCTAGGATGACTTTGCTGGTGAAGGTAGGGTAACTTGGACTCCTCAGTAGGGTACCTGGGGTCCATGGGCATAATGGCCAAATTCCCAAGGTAGGGTAACTTTGTCCTCTTATGCCTTTTACCGCTTCGGAAGTCCTTCTTTTAACACCTAATATTAGCTTGGAGGTCTGTGTAACATTCCCATAAATTCCTTTACTTTATGCGAACTTATTCCCGAAAGGTTACCCTGCCTTGTAGAGTACCTCAAGGCTACTCAACTATTCCCTAGGCCTTATCCTAGGCTTACCAGCTATTTGTATACTAAGTATACGAGACCATACCACCTCTGGTTACCACTTGGTATACCATTTGGGCTAAGGTGATAGTGATTGTAGCTACATATAGTAGGGTCGTTACATCTGATCTCCTCTTCAACCCTCATTTTCCGTTCCTAACTTTGAATACCCCTACTAGTACACTCGCCTCCAAAATGTTCACGTAACGCTGCAGGTATACCCGGCGGTGACTTGGCGCCAAGGATGTACCCCATCTCATGATCTTTCACCATGATTATCGTAAACCTCAGCAATGATCATGGCCCCTCCCCATCATTTGAAGAAGTCAGAGTCTGCAAAAGCACGGTATGATAAAAGCCATGATATTGCTTTGCTAGCAGATATTGGCATGGGATATAGAGAGATAGTGAAGATGAAAGATACTCTGATCTCCACAGTCGCAGGAGTAGCTCGTCTCTACAGAGAGGGAGGTAATGTCACTGATACCACACACCCCCGTTACTCTGCCAAGATCACAAAGGCTGTTCAGCAAAGAGTAGAAGATACAGTGAAAGCAAACCCATGAGCTTCTTGAGAGCAGATTACAAATACTTTGATTGCCCTCAATATTGGTCACACTACAGTCAACACAATCCTAAAATAGTTGGGATTTAAGCTTCAAATACCAGGCAAAAAGTCTTATCTCGGTCTCTTTCGGAAATTCCAGTGTAAATTCTGGTATCGCAGAAGGTTCAATTAGGGAAGTGAGCGCTGGAGGTAATATGTATAGCTCGATGAAGCTCATGTGGAGTAATCTACCTATCTTCCTGGCCATAAGGTGAGGATCAGGCCTGTGGAAGAACTGCTAGAGAATAACATGACCCTAGATTTCGGTGAGAGAGGATTAGTGTGAACTGCTGGGCAGCAATTGGATATGGTCGCCAGACCCTACTTATTCGAATCCTTAAACTTCAACCTTGTGAAAGAAAAAACAAATGAGATCGACCTGGTCTTGACACTTCTCAGTATTCCAAGGAGGTTTATAAGGAGTATCTTATTACTTTTCTATTTTCACTAGATAAATCAATCAGACTGGTATGGGTGGTAGAAGATAATACGAAATACAATAAGAGCCGCTTGAATAAGGTAGTTACAGACTCATATAGTGTTCAGAAGCTTTGTTTCCCTGCCAACTTCCTCGACCTCAACACAATTAAAGGTATTTGGCATATTTTCAAATAAAGACTTAGGAAGCGATTTTCTGATTATCAGCTGGCTGAGCCTCATCCTGAAAATCAATTAAGGGAGAGGATGGAGGAGGAATGTGAGGCTATACGACAAAGGATGATTGATAAATTAGTTGATGGGATGCCACAATATATTGTTGCTGTTGTAGATAAAATGGAAGTCATATAAAGTGGTTGATTCAATAGTACAATAACTTCTAGTATGATGCCAGACAACCAACATCTGCTAACAATGATCATAAAATAACCACACATCAAATAATCAACAACGCAACCACTTTGGATGATAGAGATAATCTGTCTGGTAGATTAATAAATGAGAATCAGTAAAACATATTTACCAGATGAAACTTAGGGAAACCAAGTAGTGGAGGTAATTCTGACTTTTGAAGTAGAGTGATTTTGTATAGAGCCGTAGGAGTTGGCCAGAGTGAAAATATGCCAAGATACCAAGGTATTTAGTGAATCCTAGCATGAGTGATATTCTATAAATGAAACTATACAAAGTAGAGTTAGCAGATTGTCAGAAGCAAAGAAGTGAGACCTAAAACTGCTTGACACAAGTGTGCCAAGCTCATAGGCGGTATCATAATATATCACTTAATTTCTAAGGCACTTGACCAGAAGGCAGATTTTGGTTGTCCAGTACTATAGTAAATTCCTTTACTGAATACACCGAAGACTTCTCTAAGCAAGCCTGATTGGTGATGAGGTTTACTATAATCGTGGTGAAAACTCATAAGATAGGGTACATCCTTGGCGCCAAGTCACCCCCAGGTATACCTGTGGTGTTATGAGAACTTTATAGAGGCAAAGTGTATATATGAAGCTATAGCATCTAAGTTTTGAATATTTTACTGAGAAAACCTTTAGAATACCATGCACTTGACGGTCAACCTTTTCAGATACCATCAACTGGGAAATTTACCATTGTGTTATGTGAGACTTATATTCAGATAGGAGATCTTCATGTTAGCAAATCAGTTCAGAAGAATGATTTTCTTAGCTCTCTGAATGTGGTTGAACATGTTACGCACTGATATCACTACTCATCACTAGGTCTGGACGCAATAAAATCATCATTTGCTGAATCATCAACTCTTGCCTAACCTCACTTTTTCGCTTTCCTTTACCTCTTTGACTTTATTTCCTGCTTTTCAGCTCAATCTTTTTGAATAATCATAGAGCTGGGTCTTGCAGCCATATACCAGCATACTGGGATATCCGTCCAGTTGATGCTTGCTTTTGCGGCCTTAAGATTATTCTTCTTTGTCGTTTAAGAGAGACATAATACTTCCAGAGAGGCGGCTAGTGTTATTGAGACATTAAAGCTCTGCAATCAATCACATCAGAGAGCACTCATGATTCACAATACATATAACCATGTATTGAAGCCTTCAGCCTGGATGCCTACATGCCGGCCTATTTCCACAAATTCTACCTTCTTTACTGTCATTAAGTGTAACGGGGGCACCCTGTAGAGAGGTGAACTCTAAGGTTGCGACCGCACCAAACACTCAAAGTAGAAGATAAATATGAGGTAAAATAATTCAAAAGAATCAACGGTAAAACTTAATATAGTTAAGCTCGAAGCTTCACTCAATTTAGTTCTCTCAAGGAAAAGTTGGTTGTCAAAGTAGAATGCCAAACGCTTAAACTTAAGTAGATATCAGATTTAAGCCTTTGACATTCACCAGTACTTCTGACCTTTGTGCGAGCATCCTGTCCTGCTCAGGGTTTGTCCGAGGTCTACCCTCCATCAGGATTTATCCTGCCGGAAGTGTTGGATCAAGTCGGGTACACTTAACTCCGTCAATAAGATATAAGTTTCTGCAATGCATCTCCAATACAACCGCAGGTGGAAAAACTCTTCCTATCGAAGTCATGCCTGTGGCTAACTGTTATGACAACAACCGGAATCAATACCTAGGTGGTGGACTCACTGGCACAGTGGTAGTTTTGTCTATACAAGCTATGCAGTCCATCATTTAATCTACTCGACTATCCAAATGTGATAAATTGTTTTTTGCAAGCTCCCCTGGTGAGATGTAGCCGATGGTTGGCTAAGTGGGCGCTACCCATAGCCAGCCTCTCGGGACATACTCTACCGTGATAAGACTCATACCTCTAGAGTCCAATAACAACCCATAGTAA